>Ga0180217_1000498_pt1 | contig 61888 bp, 51 predicted proteins | sample eDN3rd37CBELigOP_FD_128521 | JGI IMG/M metagenome (GOLD analysis project Ga0180217, IMG submission 128521) | Enriched Organic Plus compost microbial communities from Emeryville, California, USA - eDNA 3rd pass 37_C BE-Lig OP (version 2) (version 2) ...
CGAGCCAGGCGGTCAGGAAGGCGGAGATGTCGGTCGAGTTGACCGTGCCGCTGCCGTCCCAGTCCGCCGGGCAGGAGACGCCGCCGTCGATCTGGAAGACGTAGGCGGCGCCGGGGCCGGCGCCGCTGCCGGGGCCGGCCGCCATGGCGCCGATCACGACCGTGTCGCCGCCGAAGGCGATGGAGATGCCGAAGCCGTCGTGCGCATCGGTCTCGGGGGCGGCGAACTCGGCCACCTGAACGGGCGCGTTGCGGTTGGTGATGTCGAAGATGTAGACGGAGCCGGCATCTCCGCCGAGCGTGTCGTCGTAGACGGCGCCGACGACGGCGTAGTTGCCGACGATGCCGACCGCGCTGCCCAGCCCGGTGTGCTGGGCATCGTCGAACGCGAGCATCTTGGAGAGTTGCTGGCCGGTGTTGGCGTCAAAGAGGTACGCCGAGCCCGAGCCGTTCCCCAGATCGTCGGTCAGGAAGGCGCCGACGATGGCCAGGTCGCCGTACAGGCCGACGGCAGTGCCGAAGGCGTCATATTCCCAGCCGTCCATGGGCTCGAACTTGCGGACCAGGACCGGGGCGGCGGGGTCGGAGATGTCGTAGAGGAACGCGGCGCCGGTGGGCATGTTGTCGTTGTTCGGGGCGAAGGCGCCGCCGATGAGAGCGCGGTCGCCGTCGATGGAGATAGAGATCCCGAAGTTGGAGAGGGGCGTGAGGTCCGGGGGCACGAAGGAAGTGACGAAGTCGGGGTTGGTCGGGTCGGAGATGTTGTAAACGTACACGCGGCCGACGTAGAAGTCCTGGAAGGGGCAGCCGATGAAGAGGTAGTCGCCGTAGAAGGCGAAGGACTGGCCGAGTTGCGCGCCGGCCTCCGGGTGGGGCGCGGTGATCTTGGCGAGTTGCTGGCCGGTGGCGATATCGAAGAGGTACGCGGCGCCGCAGCCGGTCACGGGGACGTCGTTCGATGGCGCGCCGACGGCGACGATGCCGTCGCCCACGGCGCTGCTGAAGCCGAATGCCATGTTGGCGTGGCCGTCGGACGGCACGAGTTTGTGAAGTTGCTGGCCGGTGGCGATGTCGAAGAGATAGGCCGCGCCGCAGTCGCTGCCGCCGTCGTCGTCGCGGGTAGCGCCGACGCAGGCGATGTTGCCGCGGAGCGAGCAGAAGAAGCCGAAGTTGTCGAGGACTTCGCCGTCCGCGGGGTAGAGCGCGCGGACGTAGGTCTGGGGCTGCGCGCTGGCCGGGAGCGTCGGCACGAGCAGGGCGGCGAGGCCGAGAGCGGCTGCCGCGCTAACGGGGGGAGGAGTTCGCATTACGGGTCTTCTCCTGGCAAGTGGTCCAACCGGGTGACAGGCCGCTGCGGGCCGCAACGGGGTCCAACCTACCTGAGATCCGTCGTCTCGTCAATCGTCTTGAGACTTTTTCTGAGACTTGTCCCAGACGAGGGCTCTGGTATGCTGTGATTGCACATGGAGGTTTCGTGAACCCGCCGGCACCGACCAAAACCGAACAACCCCCTCGCGTCGCCGTCTCGTTCGAGCGCGAGGCGGACGGCGTGGCGCGCGACCTGCGGGCGGCCCTGGCGGCGCTGATCGAGCGGCTGCGGCCCCCCGTGACACGGGCGGCGGACCTGCGCCGGGCGCTGAACCTCGGTCAGAAGGTGAGTTGGGGGCTGTTCACGGCGGCGACGAACCCGGACGTGCGGGCGCTGCCGGCGCTGATGCCGGGGCGGCGCGGGATGGAGCGGTTCCTGGAGGCGGCGGCCAGCAACGGCGTCGGGTCCGACGCGATCGGGAGGGTGCGCACGGCGTTCGCCCGTTTCGAGGAGACCGTTGCCCGGCTGGCGGGGGACCGCGACGCCTTCCAGTCCATGATGACGGAACTGGGCGGAGCCGACAGGGGCGACGCGGACGAAGGCCCGGCGCCCGGCGCCGACCCGATCAGGCACAAGCGGGCGGCGTTCCGGTCCAACACGGTGTTGTGGGGGCGGCAGGTGCGCGTGGCGTGCGGGACCTACATCCTGCACCCCAGCGAGCGGCCGGGGCTGCTGGACATGGTGTTCCTGCGGGGGATGATCGGCCTGCGGCGGACCCGGCGCGGCGTGCCGCTGCACATGCTCGTGCGAGTCTTGCGCGAGTCGCACCCCGGCGACCCCGAGCAGCCCAGCCCGATGGAGCCGCTGGACCCCACGCAGGCGGACCCGGACTCGGTGCGGCTGCTGCCGGAGTTCTGCTCGCGGCCGACGCCCCAGTTCCGGATCCACACGCAGCGCCCCGGGTACCGGTGCCACGAGTTGGTGGGCGACGCGCTCGGAGTCCCGGGCGAGGTCACGTACTTCACCGGGGAGACCTGCCGCGGAGCATGCCCCGTGCCCGGGAGCGTTCCGGGGGCAATCGTGGCGATGACGAAGACGATGGACGTGCCGACCGGGGTCTTCGTGGGGGACATGCTGATCCACAGGAGCGTGTGGGGCCTCCGTCCGCCCGATGTCCGGGTGCTCGCGTACAACCTCGACCTCGAGGAGATGGACCCGGATCAACTGCCCGTGACGGAACGGGTTGAGTACCTCGGGGACGGGGTCGAGGCCGCGAGGACGCCGCTGATCCCCCGGTACGCCGAGATGCTGTCGTACGCGATGGACCGGATGGGGTGGAACGGGACGGAGTTCCGGGTCTTCCGCTGCCGCGCGGACTACCCGGTGTTGCACTCGCGTGTCCAGATGACGCTGCGGTGATGGGTCCCGCGGCGCCGGCCGCGCGGCGGCGAAACACACGTCTGTCCAAAAAAACAGCGGCGGGTCGTCATGGACCCGGCGCTGTCATGATGTCCCGGAGGACACCGTTGTGAACGTGTGCTGGCCCGCGTTGGCGCGGGGAGGTCAGCAGCCGTTGGTGACGGCCTCGAGCCAGGCGGTGAGGAAGGCGCTGATGTCGGTGGAGTTGACCGCCTGGTTGCCGTCGAAGTCGGCGTCGAGGTTGCTCTGGGTCACGCTGGCGAGCCAGGTGGTGAGGAACGCGCTGATGTCGGTGGAGTTGACCGTGCCGCTGCCGTCCCAGTCCGCGGGGCAGGTGGGTGCCGTGTCATCGGGGAGCGTGGCGACGTAGCCGTAGTAGCGGTTCTCGCTCATGACATAGGCCCAGCCGGCGATGACGCGGCCGTCGTTGCTCGTGTAGGTCTCGCGGAGCCGCACATCTTCGGGGATGATGACGCCCGCGTCGGCGAGGATGTCGCGCAGCGAGCGGAAGCCGTCGGCCTGCGTCCAGACGAACGCCTCCCACGTGCCGACGCCGCCGTCGTTGAAGTGCCCGACGATCGTGTTGCCGTCGGCCGAGCAGTCCATCGCGTAGATCGAGGCGTTGGGGCGGCCGGGGATCGTGCCCAGGTCCACGACGCCGGTGTCGGCGGTCCAGCGGAAACTATGGTTCGCGAAGCCGCCGCTGGGGTTGAAGGCCGGGCCGGAGCCGACGACGACGGAGCCGTCGGCGCTGACCGCGGTGGCCTCGAGCCCGCCGTTCCACGGGTTGGGCATCGGCGGCAGTTCGAAGGGGACCGTTCCGCCGTCGGGCCAGACCGAGCCGCGGGGGTAGATCACCTCCGGGGGCTCCTCCGGGTCCTCGAAGACGTACAGCGACGAGCCGTAGCCGACGACGGTCGAACCATCGTCGGAGACGCCGTTGATGCCCGAGAAGATCACATCGGGCTCGCCGAGGCAGTGCAGCGCCACGAAGCCGCCGTCACGCGTCCAGCGCCACCCCTGCTGATACGGGTCGCCGAAGTTCCGGCCGCTGCTCCCGACGACGACGGAGCCGTCGGCGGTGATGCCGGTCGCGTAATGGATGTTCCCCGCGGGGAGTCCCCAGATCTCCACGAGTTCGCCGTCTTCGGCGTACCAGACGAAGGCGGACGTCGACGCCAACGGGCCGCCGCCGAGGTAACCGGCGACCACCGTGCCGTCGGCGTTGAGCGCGAGGCCGTTGATGGTCTGACCGTACGGATCGATGATGTCCTGGCGCGAGTTGTCGCGGAGGTCGAGCACGTACGTGAACGGGGTCGTCGGCCGCGGGACGGAGTTCTGGAGCGAGACGAGCACCCGCGTGCCGTCGGCGCTGACGTCCTGCACGACGGAGTAGTCGAACCCCTCGTCCGGCGTGATCAGCCGGAAACTGGCCTGCCCGAAGGCGGCGCCGGCGCACGAGAGGAGGGCGGCGGCACACGTACACATCCGAATCCTCATACCCAGACTCCTCGAAGCCCCCCTGCCGGCTCAATGTACAGCCGGTCGGCCAGACCGCAAGATTTTCGTTACAATTTTTCTTGTAATCTTTCCTGCACGAAACATCTTGAAATACGCCCCGATCCTCTCGAATCCCGTACACTGGGGGGGCGAGGGGGTGGGGCGGCGGGCCAGCCCTGCCCCTCTGGCTCACCAGCAGTTCGATCATGCCCCCATCCACGTCCGAGCCTTCCCCTCCGACCCCAGCCCTGAGCCCGACGGCCTTTGAGGCCGAGGCCGAAAGCGTGCTGCGATCGCTCCAGCCCGCCCTAGCGAGCATCATCGAGTACCTGCGGCCGGCGGTGATGCGGCCGGCCGACCTGCAGAAACGCCTGGGGCTGGACAACAAACTGAGTTGGAGCCTCTACCACGCGGCGACGGCCCGGGATCCCCGGGCGGTGGCGGCGATGCTCCCCGGCCGGCGGGCGATGCAGCGGTTCTTCGCCGCGGCGGCGGAGCGGGGCGTTCCGGCGGAGATGATCGAGCGGGCGTCCCGGGCGTTCGACGACTTCGAGGCGTCGGTGGCCCGGCACGCCGGCAGCCGCGATGCGTTCCAGACCATGCTCGCGGAGTGGTCGGGGGAAGCGGTGGACCCGGGCGCGGCGTTCCCGGCGTCGTCGGGCGCCGACCACAAGCAGAAGCGGGCCGCGTTCCGGGCCGTCTCGCTGCTGTGGGGCCGGCAGGCAAGGGTGGGGTGCGGCATCCAGATCCTGCACCCCGGAGACGCGGAGGACGGGGCGCTCGACAGCGTGCTCATCCGTGGCATGGTCGGCCTTCGGCGCACGCGCCGGTCGGTGCCGCTGCACATCACGACGCATCACTGGCGTGCGTCGCCGCCTACCCCTCCCCCCCACTCCCAACTTCCGCAACTCGAGACGCCTCCGCCACCACCGCCGCAACGACCACGGCGCGAGCCGCTGGACCCGCGCATCACGGACCTGGATTCGCTGTGGCTGCTTCCGGATTTCTGCTCGCGTCCGCTGCCGGAGTTCCGGATGCGCGTGACGCGCGAGGGGTACCGGAGCCACGAACTCGTGAGCGACGGGCTCGGCGCTTCGGCCGAGATCACGTACTTCACCGGCGAGGGTCGGCGCGGGGACGCGGCGCGGCCCGAGCGAGGTCGGCCGACGTGGTTCAGCAAGGCGGTGGACATGCCGCTGGAGGTCCTGATCCAGGACATCTTCATCCACCGCACGCTCTGGGACACGACGCCGCCGCAGGTGCACGTCTACGCGTATCCGCTGGACGGCTCGCTGGAGTTCCGCGACGCGGATCTGCTGCCGCTGAGCGAGTCGGCGGAGTATCTGGGCATGGGGATCGACGCGGCGCGGACGCCCGTTGTGCCGCGGTATGCGGACCTGCTGACGTTCGCGATGAACCGCATGGGGTGGAAGGAAGATGAGTTCCGCGTCTTCCGCTGCCGCGTGGATTACCCCCTGTTGTACTCGCGCGTGCGGATGTCGCTGGGGTAAGCCCGGCGACGCCCCTTGCACCGGGGCTCAGTTCTCACAGAAGTGTGCCTGATCAAAAGCAACGCCGCCGCCTCGCGAGGCGCGGGGCGGCGGCGGTGGTGATCGGAGAAGACAGAGGCTCAGCAGCCGTTGGTCACGGCGTCGAGCCAGGCGGTGAGGAACGCGCTGATGTCGGAGGAGTTGACCTGGCCGTCGCTGTTGAAGTCGGCGTTGAGGTCGCCCTGGTTCAGGCTGTCGAGCCAGGAGGTGAGGAAGGCGCTGATGTCGGTGGAGTTGACGCTGCCGTTGTCGTCCCAGTCGGGGGCGCAGGTCGAGCCGGCGGCGGGGATGAAGGACGTGTTGCACGCGTCGTAGTGGGCCATCGGCCACTGGCGCACGCTGGAGACGGCGACGAACTCGTCGAAGTACTCGACCTGGCCGGCGACGGAGACGAAGACCATCTCGACCCAGCCGTCGCCGTTGAGGTCGCCGACCGCGGGGGAGGGGGTAAAGGTGCCGGTGTTGTTCTCATCCGAGATCGCGTGAGGGAAGTTGGGGACCGGGAGGCCGTCGGCGTAGACCGCGGCGATGGCGTTGGCGACCTTCACGAGCACCTCGGGCGTCGGGCTCTCGCCGTCGATCTCGGCGATGATGGCGGAACTGTTGATGTTGCCGCTGGTGGGAACGGAGGCGGGGAAGCCGGCGACGGGCGTGCCGTCGTGGTGATAGGCGTACACAACGGTGCCGCCGATGACGATCTCCAGGTCGCCGTCGGCGTCGAGGTCGCCCAGCGCGGCGGTGGCGTTGCGGATCGGACCGCCGGGGGTGATGGGCCAGCCGGGGCGCGGCGAGCCATCGGGGCCGAAGACGTGCAGAACGTCGCCGGCGCGGACGACGATCTCCACCGAGCCGTCGCCGTCGAGATCGCCGAGGGAGACGGGGCCGCGAACCGAGCCCAGGCCGGAGACGGTGAAGAGCGTCGAGCCGTCGGCGTTCCAGGCGTGGAGTTCGTACGTGATCGGGTCGGGGAAGTTGGGGCGCCAAGTGCCGGCGACGATCTCGACCTCGCCATCGCCGTCGATGTCGCCGACGGCGGGGGCCTGGAAGTTCTCTGCGGCGGTGCGCGGCCAGCCGGGGAGCGGCGTGCCGTCGCCGCGGACGGCGCGGATGGCGTTGCCGTCGGTGTAGATCACATCGAGGCGGCCGTCGCCGTCAAGGTCGGCCAAGACGGGAGCGTTGCTGGTGCCGGCGCTGATGGCGATCGGCCAACCGGGGACGATCGAGCCGTCGTAGTTCCAAGCGTACATGGTGTACCAGGCCTGGGCGACCAGTTCGGGCTCGGGGTCGTCGTCGATGTTGCCGACGGCAACGGCGGAGAAGAAGGGGCGGTTGGTCTGGAAGGGCCAGCCGGGCAGGAGCGTGCCGTCGCGGGAGAAGACGAAGATGTTGCCCTCGTTGTAGGGGTTCGGCTGAACACCGGCGGTGGGGATGATGATCTCGGCGATGCCGTCGCCGTTGACGTCGGCGAGTTTGGGGGAGCCGAGGGTGACCTTGCCGAGGTGGGTGGACCACTCGGGGGTAAGTTGGGCAAGGGCGGGGGTGGCCGCGGCGGTTGAGATCGCCACGGCGGGAATGAGGATGGTGCGCACGTTCATGGTTCACGCCTCCTTGGGGTGACGACGAGTTTCTTGGTCGTCGTTGATGAGCGCGAGTATACAGGAGGACGCGCGGATGCCAAGGGATGTGAGCCGAGAAGCGCCCGATCGCCGGGTTGTCGGCAAGATGGGCGTCAGCAGCCGACGGTGACGGCGTCGAGCCAGGCGGCGAGGAAGGCGGAAATATCAGAGGAGTTAACCGTCTCGTTGCCGTCGAAGTCGGCGACCAGGGTCTGGTTATCGAGACTGTCAAGCCAGGCCGCGAGGAAGGCGCTGATATCGGCGGAGTTGATCAGGGTGTCGTTGTTCCAATCGGCGGGGCAGGTGGGAGAGCCATCGGCGACGGTGAGCGTGGCGGGCCGACTGGTGACGCTGCCGCAGGGGTTGGTGAAGACGACGGTGTAGACGCCGGCGTCGGAGGGCTGGACGCTGGCGATTGTCAGGACGGCGGAGGAGCCGTCGGTGGGCGAGGGGAGCGTGCCGGAAGCACCCGAAACCGTGCCGCCACCGGGGGAGGCGCCGCCGGGACCGTCGTTGATGGGCTGGCCATCGCGGAGCCAGTGATAGGAAACGTTGCTGTACGACTCGGCGGGGGCGGCTTCGAAGTGCGCGGGGGCTCCCGTCGCAACACGACACGAGTCCGGCTCGAGCGCGATCCACGGCAGGCCGGTCGTACTCAGCCGGGCGAAACCCACTGGCCCGTCGCCGGATTCCAACGGGCGATACTCCCGCACGTAAGGTCACCGGCCTGCTGAAAGTCGCCGCCAACCACGAGCCACCGGCCTTCCGGACCCGGCCCATCCGGGTCCCAGAGGACTGAGGCGTGGACAACGCCTGAGACACCCGGGTGACCGTAACCGGGGAGCCATTGCTCGTCACAGGGTTGGGCGTGCGCCCTCAAGCCATATCCGGCAAAGGCCACGAGAACCAAGAGCAACCGACGCAAGGGCAAGTCGGTCACCATCGATACTCCTCCTCGTGCTCGAAGCCAGTTTACACAATGCCCACTCACCACAAAAGCGAAAGCAAAGAACCCAGGGACGTGGGTCCCTGGGTTCGTGCGGCGAGTCGGCAGGATAGAAAAGCGGAGAGAGCGGGGAGAGACACGGGCTGAAAGCCCGTGCCACGGGGGTGGGTCAGGCCTGCGGCTTCCAGCCGCTCTTGAAGCGGGTGATCGCGTCGGTGAGTTTCTTCTCGAGGTCGGCGTCGAGGGCCTTCTTCTCGTCGAGTTCGTCGCGGACGGCCTTGCCGCCGGTGGTCATGAACTCCAGGAGGGCCTTCTCGAACGCGGCGACCTGGTTGACCGGGACGTCGTCGAGGAAGCCCTTGGTGCCGGCGAAGATGGAGATAACCTGGTCGGTGACGTGGTAGGGGACGTACTGCGGCTGCTTGAGGAGTTCGACCATGCGGGCGCCGCGGTCGAGTTGCTTCTGGGTGGCCTTGTCGAGTTCGGTGCCGAGCTGGGCGAAGGCCTCCAGTTCGCGGTAGGCCGCGAGGTCCAGTCGCAGCGAGCCGGCGATCTTCTTCATCGCCTTGATCTGGGCGTTGCCGCCGACGCGGGAGACCGAGATACCGACGTTGATGGCCGGGCGGACGCCGGCGAAGAAGAGTTCGGGCTCGAGGTAGATCTGGCCGTCGGTGATCGAGATGACGTTCGTCGGGATGTACGCCGAGACGTCGCCTTCCTGCGTCTCGATGACGGGCAGCGCGGTGAGCGAGCCGGCGCCGTTCTCGTTGGAGAGTTTGGTGGCACGCTCCAGCAGGCGCGAGTGCAGGTAGAAGACGTCGCCCGGGTACGCCTCGCGGCCCGGCGGGCGGCGGAGGAGCAGCGAGAGCTGGCGGTACGCGACGGCCTGCTTGGAGAGGTCGTCGTAGATGCACAGGGCGTGCTTGGGCGTCTTGCCCTCCTTGCCCTGCCACATGAAGTACTCGCCCATCGCGCAGCCGGCGTAGGGAGCGATGTACTGCATCGGGGCCGGGTCGGAGGCCGCGGCGTTGACGACGATGGTGTAGTCCATCGCGCCGTACTTGCGGAGGGTCTCGACGACGCCGGCGACGGTGGACTCCTTCTGGCCGACGGCGACGTAGATGCAGACGACGGCGTCGGGGGTGCCCCAGTACTGCTTCTGGTTGATGATGGTGTCGATGGCGACGGCGGTCTTGCCGGTCTTGCGGTCGCCGATGATGAGTTCGCGCTGGCCGCGGCCGATCGGGATCATGGCGTCGATGGCCTTGATGCCGGTCTGAAGGGGCTCGTGGACGGGCTGACGCTCGGCGATGCCGGGGGCGATGATGTCCACCTTGCGGTAGGTGCTGGTCTGGATCGCCGGGCCGTCGTCCAGCGGGCGGCCGAGGGGGTCCACGACGCGGCCAAGGAGGGCCTCGCCGACGGGGACCTCGAGGAGGCGGCCGGTGGCGCGGACGAGGTCGCCCTCTTTCACGGCGAGGTAGTCGCCGTAGATGACGGCGCCGACGGTGTCTTCCTCGAGGTTGAAGACCTGGCCCATGACGGCGCCGTGGGAGGTCTGGAACTCGAGCATCTCCGCGGCCATGGCCTTGGAGAGGCCGTAGATGCGGGCGATGCCGTCGCCGACCTCGACCACGCGGCCGACCTCGGAGACCTCCAGCTCGGCGCTGAACTGCTCGATCTCCTGCTTGATAACGCTGGTGATCTCGTCGGTCTTGATCTTCACGGTGGGTTCCTCGGTCTCCGCTGACGCTGGTGGTCGCGGATCTTGGGTCGGCGGCCGGGCCGGCTGGGAACGGGAGGGATCGGGGCGGGGGCGACAGCGCTCCCGCTGCGCGAAACGGTTGCCGGACCGGAGGGCCCATACCTTAGACGGCTCAGCGCGGGTTGTCTTGGGAACGCCGTGGGAGGCGGGCGGGCCTCAGCGGGGACCGGGGTCCACCGGGCCCGGAAGGGGGCCGTTCTCGTCGGCCGGCTGGGGGCGGCGCCGGATTTCCAGCGAGACCCGGCGGTCGGCGGCGGAGAAAAAGAGGGGGGCGACCTGCTCCTGAACGGCGGCCTCGGGCTGGCGGGCCGTGCCGGAGCGAGGCTGGCCGTCGGCCCCGATCTGGGATGCCCAGACGGGGGCGAAGAAGGCGATCGTGCTGGTGACCCCCTCCTCCAGGTCATCGCTGGACAGGACGACGAAGGCGATGGGGAGGAGTTCGCGGCTGCGGACCTTGGCGATCTCGGCGGCCGGGCCCCGAACGGTCACATTCCGGATGATGGGGGTGTGCACCCGGATGTCCCAGCCGGTGCCCTCGGTGTTGGGCATGGTGATCCAGACGGGGACGCTCGGGACGACAATCTCGTCCTGTTGTTTGCGGGTGCGGAGCGTGACGCGGACCTGCTCGGGGGTGACGGTGACGGGCTCGAAGTCGGCGAGGACCTCGGGGAGGACGATCGAGGCGGTGACGGTCTGAGCGCCGTCCTCGCGGAGTTGACGGCGGTCGTTCTCGCTGATGACGGCGATGGCCTGGGCCCCGCCGGCCCCCCCACCGACGGTGCCGCGCTCGCCGATCGCCGCGGCGGCGGCCTCGGGCATGGTGACGCTGACCGTGGAGGGACGGATGGTGACGTCCCCCTCGACCTCGATGCCGGTGAGGTCCGCCCGGACGGGGAGTTCGCGGGTGACCAGGCGGGCAACGCGGACATCGATCGTGGCGGGCTGGGTGTCGGTGATGGTGATGCCGATGCGGGAGAGTTCGGGGTGCTGGCGGAGAAGGTCGGCGACGCGGAGGGTGTGCTCGCCGGGCTCGGCGGGGAAGCCGGGGACGCCCGGGGTGATGACGACGGGGGAGCGGAGAACACGCTCGGCGTCGTCGATCGCCGCGGTCGGGCCCTCGAGGCGGACGGTGACGGACTCGGCCCGCCAGTCGGGGTCATCGACACGGACGACAAGGTCGCCGGAGACGGCGGGGAACTGAAGGCGCGGCGTCATGGTGACGCGGCGCAGGTTCTCCGCCTCGGCCCAGAGCCAGATGAGCACGGTGATGACGATCACCAGGCCGATTGTCTTGAGGGTGGACCACATGTTGGTCACGGAGAAGGACACGTGCTACTGCTGAACGCCCTCCCGGGCGTGGGGAGTTCGGCCGTTGCCCCCGCTCCCGCTGGCCGAAGAGCCGCCCTGTGAGCCGGCGCTGCGCGGGGAGCGGTGGGCCAACGTGCGTCTGGCCGAGTCGGTGACGGCGCGGCCGAGGCGGCCGAGGTTGGTCGGAGCAAGGGCCTCTGCCGGGAGGCCGCGGGCCAGGCGGCGGAGGAGTTCGCGGCGGAGTTCGTCGGGGCTCAGGGAGCGGTCCAGGCGGCCACGCTCGGCGAGGCTGATGGTGCCGGTCTCCTCGCTGACGACGACGACCAGGGCATCGGACTCGCTGGAGATGCCGACGGCGGCGCGGTGACGGGAGCCCAAGGCGGCATCGGGCATGTCAGCGGGCTCGGCAAGGGGGAGTTGGACGCCGGCGGAGACGATGCGATCGCCCTTGATGACGACGGCAAGGTCGTGCAGCGCGGAGCCGGGGAAGAAGATGGTCTGGAGGAGACGGGCGGAGACCTCGGCGTTCATGACGGTGCCGCCCTCGACCAGACCCTTGAGGCCGGTCTCCCGCTCGATGACGATGATGGCGCCGAACTTGGCCTTGGCGAAGTAGGTGCAGGCCTCGACGATCGACTCGACGACGACCTGGAAGGAGGAGGTCGAGCGACGGAAGACGGGCGTCTCGCCCAGGCGGATGAGGCCGCGGCGGAGTTCGGGCTGGAAGACGACGATCAGGGTGATGGCGAGCAGGGCGAGAAAGTTCTCGTAGAGGAAGGTGAGACGGCCGAAGGCATCCTGGCGATTGAGGATTCGGACGACGAGGGTGGCGGCGACGAGGAGGAAGATCAGGCCCTTGAGGGCGCCGGCGGCGCGGGTGCCATGGAGGAAGCGGACGACGAGATAGACGAACACGCCGATGACGGCGAGTTCGATCGCGACCTCCCACCAGGGGTAGGTGCCGATGCGTTCGACGAGCTGGATGGGGCGCTGGAGCATCGGCCGTCCGCCCGTCCTCCCGTGTCGCAGCCGCGAGATGCGCGGCGCTTCGGACCTCTGGGGCCAGTGTACCGCTGAGGTGAGGCCTGATCGACCGCAGTAGGATCAACAGGCGACATTTCACAGGGGATTTCTGGATATGACGCTGCGGGTGAAGTCGTTCCAGCCGACACCGAACCCCAACGCTGTGAAGTGCGTGCTCGACCGCGTGGTGTCGCGCGAGCCGCTGTCGTACCGGCCGGGGGGCGGATCGGCGCCGCCGGCGTCGGGCGGGAGCGAGGCGGAGCGGCTGGCGGCGGCGCTGCTGGGCGTGCCGGGGGTGGTGGGCGTGCTGCTCAACAGCGACTGGGTGACGGTGAACAAGTCGCCGGGGGCGGACTGGGGCGAGGTGAAGGCGGGGGTGAAGCGGGCGCTGGCGGCGGCCGACGAGTAGACGGCTGGCCGGGCGTCGGGGCGTTTGTTGGTACGATCCAGCCCCTTGGAACTGCGCTGGGATGGGCGGGGGCACGGACGAACCATGCCGTACGAGCCGAATCCTGCCGAGGGCATCGAACCAGGTCGCGGCGCGGGTGCGCGCCCGGACTCGGGAAGCCGCGCCGGCGGGCCAAACGGCGAGAGTCCCGACACGGCGGGGCCATCGTCCCTCTTCGGGGATCCGGCGACGACCGGGCCGGACCTGCCGCCGATGCGGGGGGCGGGCCCGCCGACGCCGGGGACGAGCGATCCCACGGTGGTCACGGCGTCGGTGGACCGGCGGGCGCTGCCGGAGCGGATCGGGCGGTACCGGGTGAGGCGGCTGATCGGCTTCGGCGGGATGGGGGCGGTGTACGAGGCGATGCAGGAGCAGCCGCGGCGGACCGTGGCGCTGAAGGTGATGAAGCCGGGGGTGGCGTCGCGGTCGGCGCTCAAGCGGTTCGAGTACGAGTCGCAGTTGCTGGCGCGGCTGCGGCACCCGGGGATCGCGCAGGTCTACGAGGCGGGGACGCACGACGACGGGCTGGGGCCGACGCCGTACTTCGCGATGGAGTACATCCCGGGGGGGCAGTCCATCACGGAGTACGCGAAGGCCAAGCGGCTGAGCGTGCGGCAGAAGATGCAACTGTTCGTCCGGGTGTGCGACGCGGTGCACCACGGGCACCAGAAGGGGATCATCCACCGCGACCTCAAGCCGGCGAACATCCTCATCGATGCCACCGGGGGGGACACGCTGGGGCAGCCGAAGGTGATCGACTTCGGCGTGGCGCGGTCCACGGACTCCGACATCGCGGTCACGACGCTCCAGACGGACGTGGGGCAGTTGGTGGGGACGCTGCAGTACATGTCGCCGGAGCAGTGCGCGGCGGACCCGCACGACATCGACACGCGGAGCGACGTGTACGCGCTGGGGGTGATCCTGTACGAGTTGCTGACGGAGCGGCTGCCGTACGACGTGTCGGGGGTGGCGGTGTACGACGCGGCGCGGGTGGTGCGGGACCAACTCCCCGCGCGGCCGAGTTCGGTGAAGCCGGAACTGGCGGGGGACGTCGAGACGATCGTCCTCAAAGCCCTGGAGAAGGACAGGGAGCGGCGGTACCAGTCGGCGGCGGAACTGGCGCGGGATATCAACCGGTACCTGTCGGCCGAGCCGATCTCGGCGCGGCGGGCGAGCGTGGCGTACCTGGTGGCGGTGTTCGCCAAGCGGCACAAGCCGCTGGTGCTGGCGGCCGCGGGCGGGGTGGGGGCGCTGGTGCTGGGGATCGTGGGGACCACGATCGGGCTGGTGCAGGCCAGCCGGCAGGCGGCCCTGGCGCAGGAAGCCCTGACCGTCGCCGAGCGAGAACGTGAGCAGGCCGAACTGATCGTCGGGTTCCTCTCGGCGATGCTGCACTCGGCGGACCCGCTCGGGCAGCGCTTCGCGTCGGCGGAGAACTCCGACGCGCTGCTGACGACGGCGGTGCCGGGCAAGCCGGCTCGCGACATCACGATGGCGGAACTGCTGCGCAACTCGGCGACGGCGATCGACACGATCTTCGAAGGCAAGCCGCTGCTTCAGGCGGAGGTGCGGGACATTCTGGGGACGACGTTCCACGGGATGGGGCTCTACCAGGAAGCCCAGGTGCACCTGCGCACGGCGTACGAGATCCGGCGGGCGCAACTTGGGGAATCGCACCCGGACACGCTGCGGACGATGGTGAATCTGGCCAACGCGCTGCGGCAAACGGGGCAGCAGGAAGCCACCCGGCTGTACCGGGCCGGGGCGGAAGGGCTGGTCAAGGCGCTGGGGTCGGACCACCCGGACTCGCTGTACGCACAGACGTGGGTGACGTTCTACGACCGCGACAACGCCGCGTCGGTGCTGCGGGAAGTGCTCCGGGCGAGCGAGCGCGTCCTGGGACGGGAGCACCCGCGGACGGTCAGCGCCGGGGCCATGCTGGCGTCGGTGCTCATCGAACGGGACCAGGCGGCGGAAGGCGAGACCGTCGCCAGGGAACTCCTCCAGCGGTCGCAGGCGGCCTTCGGGCAGACGCGGTTCCAGACCGCGTGGTGCATGTACCTGGTGGGGCTGGCGGCGCAGCGGCAGGGCAAGGCGGACGTCGCGGTCGATCACCACCGGCGGGCGCTGGAGTTGTACCGCCGGTTCCTGGGGGACGATCACTCCCTGACGGCGCACGTCGCGGCGGCGCTGGCCGAATCGCTCACGGACACGGGGCTGGGGTCCGACGGGGCGGCGGTGGCGCGCCGGGCGGCGGAGGCGTACCGGCCGGCGCAGCCGGACGAATCGTCCCTGGCGCTGCTGCTGGCGCAGACCCGCGGGCTGCTGGAGTCGGGTCAGGCATCGGAAGCCGTCGAGCCGGCACGGGCGGCGCTGGAGGCGGCGATGTCGCTGTCGCGGCCGGAGGAGTCGGTGGCGGCGGCGCGGGTGCTGCTTGGGCGGGCGCTGCTGGAGACGGAGGCGTTCGAGGAAGCGGAGCGCGAGTTGCAGGGGGCGCAGCAGTACTACGCCGCGGCGGGGGCGGAAATGCGCGAAGAGGCGGCCAAGACGCTCGAGTGGATGGTCGCGCTCTACGAGCGGTGGGACAAGCCGGACCGTCTGGCACGGGCGCGCGAGTTGCTCGAGCGGGCGAAGGCGGCGCTTCCGCGGTAAGGCCGCGGGCTACCGTTGGCGACCATGGCCGGCGGGCGAACGACGCGCGATGACAAAGCGATCACCCGGGCGGTCGAGCGGTGGTTCGTTGCCGCGGCGAGAGCGCTGCCGTGGCGGACCGCGGGGCGGCGGGATCCGTACCACGCGCTGGTGAGCGAGGCGATGCTCCAGCAGACGCAGGTGTCGCGCGTCGTGGAGCGGTTTGGCGCGTTCATCGAGCGGTTTCCGACGATCGAGAGCCTGGCGTCGGCGCACGAGGACGAGGTGCTGGCGCTGTGGTCCGGGCTGGGGTACTACCGGCGGGCGAGGAACCTGCACGCGGCGGCGAAGGCGGTGATGGAGGAGCACGGCGGGGTGATGCCGCGGACGGCCGAGGGGCTGCGGCGGCTGCCGGGGGTCGGGCGGTACACGGCGGGGGCGATCGCGTCGATCGTGCACGGGGAGCGGACGCCGATCGTGGACGGGAATGTGGCGCGGGTGCTGCTGCGCCTGGAGAACCGCACGGGGCGGGCGGGGGACCCGGCGGAGCGGTCTACACAGAACTGGGTCTGGGAACGGGCGGGGCGGCTGGTGGAAGCGTGCGAGAGCCCCTCGCTGCTGAACGAGGGGCTGATGGAACTGGGGGCGACGGTGTGCACGCCGCGGTCGCCGCTGTGCGGCGGGTGCCCGCTGGCACGGCTGTGCGGAGCCAAGAAGGCGGGAACGCAGGAGCGGATCCCGGCGGCAAAGGCGGCGTCGCGGACGCGGGCGGTGTACTGCGCATCGGTGGTGGTGGAGCGCGGGGGGAAGGTGCTGGTGGAGCAGCGGATCGCGGCGACCGCCGGGGCACGTGCGACGGGAGGGATGTGGGGCGGGCTGTGGCAGGCGCCGACGCTGGAGCGGGCGGACCACCCCCCCACTGCCGCGGAGGTCGCGGCGTTCATCGGGGCGTCGGCGGGGCGGGTCGAGTTGATGGAGTCGTTCGTCCACAAGACCACGCACCGGACGGTGCATTTCGACGTGTGGACGGCGTCGCTGGGGCGGTCGAGGCCGCGGCGGGGGCAGTGGATGACGCGGGGCGAGGTGGCGGGGCTTGGGCTCGCCAGCCCGCAGCGCCGGATCCTGCTCGGCACACGGCGGGAGGGGCCGCGGTTATTCTGAGGCTGTGCGCACGTACGCGGTGATCATCCCGGTGTACAACGAGGCGGCGCTCTTCCCGCGGATGCTGGCGAGGCTGGAGGCGACGCCGCCGGTCGCCCCGCCGGACGATGAGGGGCGGATGGGGCCGCCGCTGAAGCGGTTGATCGTGGTCGTGGATGATGGGTCCACGGACGGGACGCGGGCGCTGGTGGAGGCGCAGCGCGGGCGCGAAGGCGTGGCGGTGGTGCTGCACGAGCGCAACCGGGGCAAGGGGGCGGCGGTGCGCTCGGGGCTGGCCGAGGCGCTGCGACTGGGGGCGGACGTGGTGCTCATCCACGACGCGGACCTGGAGTACGACCCTCGCGATCACGGGAAGCTGCTGGCGCCGATCCTCGACGGGCGGGCGGACGCGGTGCTGGGGTCGCGGTTCCTCGGGGAGACGCACCGCGTGCTGTATTTCTGGCACTCGGTGGCGAACCACTTCATCACGCTGTGCTCGAACATGCTGACGAACCTGAACCTCACGGACATCGAGTGCTGCCTGAAGGCGATGCGGCGCGAGGTGGCCGAGCGGCTTGATCTGCGGGAGGAGCGGTTCGGGGTCGAGCCGGAGATCGTGGCGAAACTGTCGCGGATCCGCCTGCGGCGGGAGGAAGGCGACGGGGGCGGGTGGCGGCCGCTGCGCGTGTACGAGGTGCCGGTGAGTTATGCGGGGCGGACGTACGAGGAGGGGAAGAAGATCACGTGGCGCGACGGAGTGTCGGCGCTGCGGTGCATCGTGAAGTACGCGCTGGGGGCGGGGGAGATCCGCTGAGGCGGGGCCGCGGTCAGAACTGGGGCGGGTCGATGGGGTCCACCGGCGGGGGCGCGGTGGAGGTGGGGAGCCGCGCGTCGATCCGTGAGAGGACCAGGCGTGCCAGGGCCTGATCGCCGAAGATGTTGATGCGGATGCGGATGCGGGTGACGGCTTCGCTGGCGCGTTCGAGCCTGATCTTGACCTGCGGGCCGCCCTCGTCCTTGGCCATGACGTAGGCGCTGCGGCCGCAACTGTCGGGAGAGTCGGGCGGGCGGAGGGTGCGGATGTCGAACTCGAGTTCCTCCAGGGCGCCGACGGCGGCCGCCCAGACCTCCTCAATGGGGGCCTGGCGCGCGGAGACGAGCTGGCCGTTGATGAACGCGGCCGTGCCGACCTGGGCGACGCTCAGCCCTGCCGTGATGTAGACGGGAGCACAGGAGAGCAACCCCAGCGCAGCGCAGACGAGCACCGCGAGGGCGGCGATAGACCGGGCGCGGGCGGGCAGGGGACACCTCGGCATCCGGTCACTTTACCAGATGGAGACGGGCCGGGCCGCCTACGGGTCAGCGTGCGCCGGCGCGGACGCCGTTGCCACCCCCGGCGGCGACGGTGACCTCCGGCGGCGGGGCAAGGGGGGTCTCGCGCGCCGCCTCGGCGAGGCGGGCGAGTTCGACGACGGACTTGGCGCCGGTCTTCCGCATGATGTTGCGGCGGTGGAACTCGATCGTCTTCTCGGTGCGGAAGAGTTCGGCGGCGATCTGCTTCGTGCGCCGGCCGGCGAGGATGAGGTCGAGCACCTCGCGCTCGCGGCGCGAGAGGTTGGCGACGCGGCGGCGGGCGTCTTCGCGGATCTTGCGCTCGGAGCGCATGCGGCCGTCCTTCTCGAAGGCCTCGCGGATGCGCTCGAGGAGGAGTTCGTTGCTGCAGGGCTTCTCGAGGAAGTCCACCGCGCCGCTCTTCATGGCGCCGACGGCGGCGCCGACCTCGGCGAAGGCGGTGATGAAGATGATCGGCGTGGTGACGCCGAGATCGACGAGCCGGCGCTGCAGGCCCAGGCCGCCGGCGCCGGGCATGCGCACGTCGAGCACAACGCACCCGGGAGCCTCCGGGTCCATCGCGGCCAGGTACTCCTCCGCCGAGGCGAAGGTCTTGACGGGTACGCCGACAGACGAAAGGAGGGCGCGGAGCGAGTCGCGCACGGCGGCGTCGTCGTCGATGAGGAACACGGTTGGCTCAGCCGTCATAGCTCTGGTCTCCCTGCGAAAGAGGCAGACGGAACCGGAACGTTGCGCCGGAGGCCGGGGGCGGGTTGTTCTCGCCCCACAAACGGCCGCCGTGCGCCTCGATGATCGACCTGCAGATCGTGAGGCCAAGGCCCATGCCGTGGGGCTTGGTCGTGAAGAACGGGGAGAAGACGCGGTCGGGCGCGGCGGGCGGGAGCCCGCAGCCGCAGTCGGTCACGGCCAGTTCGACCTCGCCGGGGCCGGGACGGCTGACGCGCAGCACAATGGGACGCGGGCCGCAACCGGCGGCGGTGGCGGACTCGCTGGCCTCCGCGGCGTTCTTGACGAGGTTGAGGATCACCTGCTGGACCTGTACCGCGTCGGCCAGGACGGGCTCGTCGCCGTCGTCAATATCGATGACCACGGGGGTATGGGCGGTCGCGGCGGCGGCCTGGATGAGCCCCTCGCACTGGCGGACGAGTTCGCCCAGGGATGTGGGGCGGCGCTTGCACTCGCGCTTGCGGACGAAAGCCGCGAGGCTGCGGACGATCGAGCCGGCCCGCCGGGCCTCGGCGTCGGCGGCGCGGAGGTGGTCGAGCACGCCCGCGGGGCAGCCGCCCTCGCGCGAGAGGCGGAGGTACGCGGCCTGCGTGTAGTTGGCGATCGCGGCCAGGGGCTGGTTGATCTCGTGGGCCAGCGCCGCGGAGAGTTCGCCCGCCAGGGCGAGTCGCGAGACATGGCCCAGTTCGGTCTCCAGTTCGCGGAGCCGGCGCTGAGCCTCGCGGCAGGCGGTGAGGTCCTCGATGGTGATGACGGTCACGGCGGCGGGGTCGCTCGCGCCGCCGGGGGCGTCGGGGGAGACGGCCCGCACGGTGAGGGCGACCTCCACGTCGTCGCGGTCGTGGCGTCCCAACGAGGTTTCCACACGCGCCTCCCGGCGCCTCCCGGCGCCCACGTCGCGGATGGCGGCCAGCGCGGCGGCCGCGTCGGGGCCGCGGAGCAGGTCGCGCAGATCGACGCCGCGCAGGTCGGCCGGGTCGCACCCGACGAGGTGCGCCAGCGCGGCGTTGGCGGTGATGATCCGCCCCGCCCCGGAGAGCAGGGCGATGGGCGCGGCGGCGTGCTCGAACGCCACCGCCGCGGCCTGTACGCCGGGAACGGGCGGGGCCGGGCGGCGGCCCCCCGGCGGACCGGCGAGAGAGGCGGCACGCGGCGGGGCGGCCTCGCGCGGCAGCGTCTCCACCGCCGCCTCGGCGAACGTCCCCCCCGGGACCCAACCACGAGCGTGACCATGCCGGCTCATTCGAGTCCTTCCCGTGCTCGCGCTGCGCCCATTTCCCGGAAAGGGACGGGCCAGCATCCCAGATTACCCCGGCGTCATGAAACAGAACTTACCACGACGCGAATCCGCAGGCATGCGGAGAGACGGTGCGACGGCCGGAAGCCGGCGGTCGGCACATCGGTGTGTGAGGGTAGGACAGCCTTCCGCGATCGCGGAGCGAGGGCCCGGCGCCGGGTTGGGGCCGCCGGGCCGAATGCCCGGCCGCCGGTTGGGAACCACGTCCGTGCGGCTCATCGCGAATCCTCCGCGACCGCTCGGGCCAGGAGCGCCGACCACGATATCGGTTTTGTCACGTGCGGATCAAGGGTCATCCCGCGAGAAGGTCCGCGCTTCCTCGCGGCGCGGCCGCCAGAGGGGGTCGGCATGAAGCCGGGCTCATCGCGGCACCCAAAAAGCAGCCGGCCGGCGCGCTGCGCCGGCCGGCCGATGGTCGCGATTGGGAGGAGAACAGTTACTTCTGGTCGGTCGTGCTGGCCGGAGCGGGGTTGGTGGCGGCCTTGGCCTCGTCGGCGGTGATCACCTGTGCCTTCTCGATGACGACGGCCTCGACGGGCACGGCCTCGTGGGGGCCGCGGCGCTGCGTGCGGACGCCCTTGATCTTGTCCACGACGTCCATGCCGGCGATGACCTTGCCGAAGACTGCGTAGCCGGCGCCGTCGCGAGGCTCATCGAGGAAGGTGTTGTCCTTGACGTTGATGAAGAACTGCGCGGTGGCGGAGTCGGGCCGGCCGCCGAGGCGAGCCATGGCGATCGTGCCGCGCGTGTTCTTCAGGCCGTTCTGCCACTCGTTCTTGATGCCGGCGCCGGTGGGCTTCTGGTTCAGTTCCTTGTCGAAGCCGCCGCCCTGGATCATGAAGTCGGGGATGACGCGGTGGAAGATGGTGCCGTCGTAGTGGCCCTTCTCGACGTAGGAGATGAAGTTGGCGGTGGTGATCGGCGCCTTCTCGCGATTGAGTTCGAGGTAGATGTCGCCCATCGAGGTCGTGAGTTTGACGTACGCGGGGGTGGTGTCGGCCACGGGCTTGGTCTCCTCGGCGGGGGTTTCGGGCTTGGGATCCCCGGCGGGGGGACGCGCCCCGGCCCCGAGCATGATGGCGACCGAAAAGGCGGCGAGGACGAGGGCAACCAAAGCGGTCTTCATGAGGGATTCTCCAGCGATGGTGCGAGGCGGATGGTAGCCGCGGAGCGTCAGGAGGGTCGGGGCACGGCCCGGCCGGCGCGGCGGCGGGCGTGGGCCGGCCCAACACGGCTCGCGGGCGAGGGCCGCGTCGCGGTCAGGTTTCTTCGTTCTCGCGCAGACGCACGAGTACGGAGTAATCCTCGAGCGTGGTGGTGTCCTGTTTGATCTGCTCGACGCCCGCGGCGATGTCGCGCAGGAGGCGGCGCATGATCTTGCCGCTGCGGGTCTTGGGGAGGCTGGGAGTGAAGCGGATGGCGTCGGGCCTGGCGATGGCGCCGATCTGGTCGCGCACGTGCTCGCGGAGTTCGTCGCGCAGCGCGTCGCTGGGCGTGTATCCGGGCGCGAGGGTGCAGAAGGCCGCGATGCCGGTGCCCTTGATTTCGTGCGGCATGCCGACAACGGCGGCCTCGACCACGGCGGGGTGGCTGACCAGCGCGGACTCGACCTCCATGGTTCCGAGGCGGTGGCCGGAGACGTTGATGACGTCGTCCACGCGGCCCATGATCCAGAAGTAGCCGTCCTCATCGCGCCGCGCGCCGTCGCCGGTGAAGTAGTACGGCTCGTGCGGCTTGCCGGGGGCGTGCACGCGAGAGAAATACGTCTGGATGAAGCGGGAACGGTCGCCGTGGATGCCGCGGATCATGCCGGGCCACGGCTTGCGCACGACGAGCAGGCCGCCCTGGTTGGGCCCGCGTTCCTCGCCCTTGTCGTTGACGACGGCGGCGTCGATGCCGAAGAACGGCAGGGTGCAGGAGCCGGGCTTGGTGGGCGTCGCGCCGGGGAGGGGCGTGATCATGTGGCCGCCGGTCTCGGTCTGCCACCATGTGTCCACGATGGGGCACTTGCCGCGGCCGATGTTGCGGTGGTACCACATCCACGCCTCGGGGTTGATCGGCTCACCGACGGTGCCGAGCACCTGGAGACTGGAGAGGTCGTGCTTCGCGGGGTGCTCGTCGCCCCACTTCATGAACGCGCGGATCGCGGTCGGCGCCGTGTAGAACTGGGTGACGCGGTGACGCTCGACCATGTCCCAGAACCGCTCGGGGTTCGGGAAGTCGGGGGCGCCCTCGTACATCACCGTCGGCACGCGGTTGGGGAGGATGCCGTAGAGGACGTAGGAGTGGCCGGTGACCCAACCGATATCGGCGGTGCACCAGAAGACCTGGCCGCGGCCGTCCGGTCCGCGCCCGCCGGCTGAGTCGGGGATGAGATTGAAGACGTACCGCGCGGTGGTGGCGGCGTAGACCATGAAGCCGCCGGTGGTGTGGACGATGCCCTTGGGCTTGCCGGTGGAGCCAGAGGTGTAGAGGAGGAAGAGTTGGTCCTCGGAGTCCATGCGCTCGGCGTCGCAGGTGGTCGGGGCGGTAAGCAGCAGGTCGTGCCACCAGTGGTCGCGTTCGCCGTGCCAGGTCACGGGGTTGCCGCAGCGGCGCAGGACGATGACGTGGTCCACCTGCGGCGCGCCGGTGCTCCCTTGCAACTGGGCGCAGGCGGCGTCCACGTTCTCCTTGAGCGGAACGATCCGGCCGCGACGCCAGGCCCCGTCGCAGGTGATGATGACGCGGCTGGAGGCATCCGCGACGCGGTCCGCGATCGCCTGAGCGCTGAAGCCCCCGAAGACGACCGAGTGCGGCGCGCCGATGCGGGCGCAGGCGAGCATCGCGACGGCCAGTTCGGGCACCATGCCCATGTAGATGGTGACGACATCGCCCCGTTTGACGCCAAGGGCGCGGAGGATGTTGGCCAGGCGACAGACGTCCGCCAGCAGTTCGCGGTAGGAGATGCGCCGGATCTCGGGCCCCGAATCCGGATACGGCTCACCCTCCCAGATGATCGCGGTGGCGTCGCCCTGACCGGCGAGGACCTGACGGTCGAGGCAGTTGTACGCGACGTTCGTGGTGCCGCGGACGAACCACTTGGCGTCCGGCGGATTCCACTCCAGCACCTTGCGCCACGTGCTGAACCAGTGCAACTGCGAAGCGCAGTCACCCCAGAAGCGCTCCGGGTCGTCGAGCGCCAGGCGGTGCAGGTGCTCGTACTCCTTCATCGAGCCGATGTGCCAGCGGCGGGCGCCGACGTCCTCCGGCCGGGGTGGGGGGAAGGTTCGACGCTCCTGAAGAACCGACTCGATGTCCGAACCGGTGGGCTGACCCGCGGGACCTGATGCACTCATGCGGCGACTCCGCACCCCTCCGCCCTCCCTCCACCCCCTGGCCTTCCCCCCACTCCCCCCCGGCCCCCTGCGGGAGTCTACCCGAGGCGGGGGCTCATTCGCGCGTCGCGGTGACAGTCTGGTCGCCGCTGACGATCTTCATGGCCGCCGGAACCCCGTCCGGGCCGGGCTGCAGCGTCATGCGGAGGACGCCCCACTTGCCGGCGTCGATCGCGGCGAAACTGGTTTCGGACTCGGGGACCAGTTCAACGGCCAGGCCGGGGCTGCGAGTGGCCAGGCGGGGGTTGACGGGGCGGGTGGCGTCCTCGTCGGTGCGGATGCCCTCCAGGGGGTCGTAGGCGCCGATGCCGTAGACCTGGTCCTGCTTCCAGAAGATGCGGACTGTCTCGGCCTCGCCGTCGCGGCTGCGGAGGCGGGCGACGCTCTGAAGGCCGTCGTCGCCGACGAAGGAGCCGAGCACCTCCACACCGGTGAGCGGGTTGTCGGCGCGTGATGGCCCCGCCCAGCGCTCGATCCAGCGGTCGCCGGAGCCCTCGGGGACCTGCGGGTGGAGCGAATCGCGGAAAAACGCGAGGGACCGGTCGTCGCCCTTGACCAGCGCACCGAGGACTTGCGCGGTTCGGGCACTGGCGTTGCCGAGGACCGGGGCCAGGTGCTGCGTCGGGACGTTGAGCAGCGCCGAGGCGTCCTGCCCGGCGGGGACCGCGATGAGTTTTCCCTCGCTCACGACCAGTTCGATCGCGCCGCCGCTTGGGAGGCGGTAGATGCCCGCGGCGCGTCCGATGGCGCCGGCAGGAAGCGCCACGTCCGCGGCTCGCAGCGGCGGCGGCTGCGGCGCGACGTCGCCGGAGGAACCGAGGACGAAGCGCTGAAGCGGCGGCTGGAGGCGCTGGGCCATGCCGCGGCGGGTATTGAGCAGGAGGATCAGCGCGCCTCGGTCGGAGCCATCGGGCCCGATCCAGCGCCCAAAGAGGGCCTCGAAGCCCACGGGGATGCCGGCGCACTTGAGGAGGAAGCCGCCGCCCTCGTCCTCCTCAAGGTTGTGAACCTCCCACCCGTAGGCGTGGTTCTGGCGCACGGCGGTGAAGAACCGCTTCTTCGCCTCGGCCGAGAGGAGGGTGTCGCCCGTCAGCGCGACGTGCCAGCGGTACAGGTCCCGCGCGCTGCTGAGGATGCCGCCGGCGCCCTTGCTGGACCAGTCGAAATCGCGCTCGTTGGGCGGGCCGATGCTGCCGATGGGCTCGATTTCCTCGCCGTCCTCGCCGCCGCGGCGGGGAAGGTCCTCGTGGCCGTGGGCGACGGCGGCGGCATCCCAGTCGCCGTAGAACGTCGTGTCGGTCATGCCGGCGGGTTGGAAGACCAACTCGCGCATGGCGTCCTCGAAGTCGCGGCCGCTGACGCGTTCGACGATCGCGGCGAGGATGCAGTAGTTCGCCCCGGTGAAGCCGAAAGAGGTGCCGGGCTTGAAGGGGCCGGGGTTGGAGAGGATCGCGGTGACGACCGCATCACGATCGGTGAGGTCGAGGTCGCGCAGGTTCGCGCCGCGCAGGCCGGAGGTGTGCGAGAGGAGTTGGTGAAGCGTGATCGCGGCGGACTCCGGCGGGATATTGCCGACCACCGTCTCGTCGAAGTAGCGGCCGACGGGGTCGTCGACCTTGAGCCTGCCCTCCATCTCCAGGCGGAGGATCGCGGCAGCGGTGAACTGCATGGAGATCGCGCCGACGTCGAAGAGAGTGGCAAGGGTGTTGGGGTCCTCGCTGTCGCGGTCTGCCAGGCCGTAGCCGCCGGCGCCGATGACCTCGCCTCCGCCGCGGACGAGGACGGCGGCTCCGGAGAGCCCGTAGCGGACGGAGCGTTGGAGGTACTCGTGGACGGGTCCGGCGGCGACCTCGGCGAGCGCCGGGACGCCGACGGGCGGATTGGCGACTGGGATCGCGGCCTCGGCCGGCGGTGTGGCCGACGCCGGCGCGGCGGCGAGTGCGAGAGCGATCAGGACCCCGGCGCACATCGCGAGACGTTCCATGCGGCTGCCCTCCTGGGGTGCCATATGGAACTTAATCTGGGCGCGGGAATCAAGCGGAGCCGGACACCACGGCCGCGCGCGGGGCAGCCGCGGCGCACAACCGTGCCTCCGCCGAGCCGCCCCCGCGCTCTTCGAGCGGCGGGGTTGCGGCGTCGCGGCGATGGACGGTCAGTGGGCCTCGGTGACGCGCAGAACCTCCTCGACGGTCGTGAGCCCGCGGGCGACCTTGCGCATGCCGTCGTCGCGGAGCGTGACCATGCCGCGCTCGATGCACAGGCGCCGGAACTCGGCGACGTTGGGGTTGCGTGCGATGATGTCGCGGAGCTGGTCGTCAACGACGAGCAGTTCGTAGATACCCACGCGTCCGGCGTAGCCGGTGTTGCGGCAGCGCTCGCACCCCTTGGCGACGAAGACGCCGTCGGGGTCCATGCCCTGCATGCGGAGGTACTCGGCGCGCTCCTCGGTGGGCGTCTCCTGCTTCTTGCAGTGCACGCACAGGCGGCGGACCAGTCGCTGGGCCAGCACGCCGTTGATGGCGGCGCCGACGAGGAAGGGCTCGATGCCGATGTTGACCAATCGGGTGATCGAACTGGGGGCGTCGTTGGTGTGCAGGGTGCTCAGCACGAGGTGGCCGGTGAGGGCGGCCTGGACCGCGGTGTGAGCGGTCTCCAGGTCGCGGATCTCGCCGACCATGATCACATCCGGGTCCTGGCGGAGCAGCGCCTTGAGGGCGACCGCGAAGGTCATCCCGATCTTGTCGTGCGTCTGCGTCTGCGTGATTCCGTCGAGGTGATACTCGACCGGGTCCTCGACGGTGCACACGTTCATCGAGTTCTTGTCGATCGTGCGCAGCGAGGCGTACAGCGTGGTCGTCTTACCCGAGCCGGTCGGACCGGTGACGAGGATGATCCCGTGCGGGGCGTCGATCTGCTTCCGCCAGAGTTGGAAGGTGTCCTCCTCGAAACCCAGGTCCTCGAGCTGGACGTTGATGCTCCGGGTGTCGAGGATACGCATGACCGTCTTCTCGCCGTGCCCGTTGGGCAGCGTCGAGACACGGAGGTCGAGTTTGCGGCCCTGCACCTGGCAGCGGATGCGCCCGTCCTGGGGGATGCGGCGCTCGGAGATGTCCAGGTTGGCCATGATCTTGAGGCGGCTGGTGATGGCCGCGGCCATCGAGGCCGGCGGGTTCATCATCTCGTACAGCTCGCCGTCGATGCGGAAGCGGACCTTGAGCTTCTTGTCCGAGGGCTCGATGTGGATGTCGCTGGCCCCCTCCTTCACGGCCGTCTGGATGATGTAGTTGACGTAGCGGATGACCGGGCTCTCGCTGGCCTCCTTCTCGAGGTCCAGCTCCTCCTGGCTCTTGGTCTTGTTCTCGACCTGGACGTCGCCCTCCTCGACCTCGGCCAGGAGGGAGTTGATGTCCACCTCCTCCTTGGTGCCGGCCTGGCCGACGATCTCCAGCGCGCCGCGCACGTCGAACGCCGTAACGACGACGACGCGCACGGGAGCGCCGCCGAGGCGGCGGCGGATCTCGTCGATGAGGAAGACGTCGTCCGGCCGCGTCGCGCCGATGACGACCCGGCCCGGCGAGCCGGGGCCGGCGTCGATCACGCGCAGCGGCATCACCTGGTGCTCGCGGCAGAAATCGGGGGTCAGCCGCTGGAGCATGCGCCCGTCGAAGCCCCCGTCCAGCCCCTTGTCCAGGTCGATGCGCTCGAACGGAACGCCCGCCAGTTCGGCGACGCACTGCTGGATCGCCACCTCATCGGCCCCCTGCTCGATCAGCACCTCGGTGAGGCGCCGGCCGGGGGACTGGCGGAGGATGGTCTGGGCAGCGGTGAGTTGCTGGGCCGTCGCCGCGCCCCGGGAGACCAGGAACGCGCCCAGGTCGGAGACAGGCTCCGGCGTCTGGGCGGGCGTGGCGGCGGCGGGCACGGGCGCCGCGGGAGCGGCCGCGGGCGCGGGCTCATCGTCGATCGAGATTTCCTCGAAGACGGGGGGCAGGTCCGGCGCCGGCTTGCCGGCGGGACCGCCGCGGGCGGGCTTGCCGCCGCCGACGCCCAGGTCGCTCAGGAGGCTGTCGATGTCAACCCGGGGCATTGGGCCTCACTTCTCGTCCGAGAGGTTCAGGACGTACACCTTGCCGTCGCACTCGAGGGAGACGCTGCGCCCCTCGATCGCGGCGACGGTGAAGAACTCGCCGAGTTTGTCGCCGGGCCGGACGGTCTGCCCGCTGATGCGAGCGATCGGGTTGGAGCCGCCCAGAACCGTGTGGAGTTCGAGTTTGGCGAAAGCGGCCTCGATCTGGCGCTCGCGGGCGCGCCGGGCCTCGGCGGCGGGATCGCCGACCGGTCGGGGCTCGACCGGGGCTTCGGTCTTGGCAACGGTGAGCTGCCCTTCCAGGCGGAAGGGGTTGCGCTGAACCTGGTCCGGGGGGACCTGCTCCGCGGAGCGGTTAGCGCTCAGGTCGGCCAGGACGCGCATGTGGTCGCCCGTGGTGTGGACCTTGTCGATGTCGTAGTCGATCTTGACCTCTTCGCCGCGGCTGGAGCGCGGGCCCATGCCGAGGTAGCGCATGGCGAACAGCGCGCCGCCGGCGGCAAGCAGGACCATTCCCAGCAGCGCGGCCTGCCCGCCGACGCGGCGCGGCGCGCCCGCCGCGGCGGCGTCGATGCCACCGGAGGAGGCGCCGAGCAGATCCATCCGCAGCGCCGCCGCGGACGCGTCCTCGCTGGTGTGCTCGGCCCCCGCGTCCCGGGTGGGGTCGAAGGCCGCGTCGGCCGGATCGGTGTTGTTGTGCATGGTCATGGTCGGGTTCCGTGTCGCCGGGTTCACTTGTCGGTGTCGCGCTGGTAGTACACGCTCAGCACGCACTTGGCCCTCATCTCGCCGTCAACGTCCTTGGACCGCTGAATCTCCATGTTGCTGATGCGCGTGATGCGCGGGAGCTGCTCGAGCGCCAGAAGGAAGGTGTAGAAACCGTCGAAGTCGCCGGTGATCTCGACGTCCAGCGGTTGTTCCATCGCCAGGCCAGCCGCGATGGGCTTCTCGCCCTTCTTGAAGACGGGGACCTTCAGCCCCGTCTCGGCCGCCAGGACGGCGACCTGCCGGAGGATGCTGTCCATCTCCTTGGACGGGGGGAGCCGGGCCTCGATCGCGGTGATCGACTCCTTGATCTGCTCGTTGGAGCGTGCGAGGTCTTCGCTGCGGGCGGTCGCCTGGCGGAGCTTCTCGAGCATCGCCTGCTTGTGCTCGATCTCCTTGCGGGCCCGGGCGATCTCCTCGTTCTGCGGCTTGAAGACGAGGAAGTAGCTCGAGATCGGCACGGCCAGCAGCACGCCGAAGAAGAACGCCTGGCGCAGCATCGGGCTGGAGATCATGTTCATGGCCGGTTACTCCTGCTTCGGCGTGGCGTCGGCGGTGGCGCCGCCCGCGGACTGGGGCGCCTCGACGAGGGTGGGAACGTTGGGGACCGCGAGGGGGCCCTGCGCCTGCTCGAACTCGGGCTCCGGCTCCGGCTCGGACCTGACATTGCCCGTCGTGATGCCCAGACGCTTGGTCCAGGCCGGGGCCCGGACCGCGCCGAAGGCGCCGTCGCGCGGGATCTTGAGCGGCTGGATGTTGCGGGCGTCGGCCGTGGGCCGCAGCACCGCCTCGAAGCGGAACTTGCGCCGCGCGATCTCGTCGATGATGACTTCCGCGGAGCTGACCAGTTCCACCTGGTCCAGCAGCGGGCACTGCTTCAGCGCCGAGTGGTAGTCGGCGACGAACCCGTCGTCGGCCGCCAGCCCGACGATCGTGATGTTGAAGTCGTACTTGGGCGGGACGGGCTTGGCGGGCTCTTCCTTGGCGGCGCCCTTGCCCTTGGTGCCCTTGCCCGAGCCCGCGAGCGAGCGGGGCTTGGGCTTCGCGTCGGTCGCGGCGACCCTCGGGGCCTCCTTGACGCGCGTGCCCTTGAGCGTCAGGTCGGTGAGCGTGAGCTGCTCGGGCATGCGGTTGATCAACTCCGCCAGCAGGATCGAGCGCGGCACACGCTCCAGCAGCGCCGCGGTGATCTCCGCCTTCTCGAGCATCTCGGCCTTCTGGGCCTCCAGGGCCTTGAGCTGCTCGATCTTCTTGGCCTCCAGCGCGTACTCGGCATTGATCTCGCGCTGCCGCGTCTTGACGCTCGTCCACTGCCGGTTGGTCACGAAGAACGCGGCCGTCACGCCGAACATCACGATGCAGAACAGCGACAGGGCGATGAAGTTGCTCCGTCGCTCCTGCTTCTGGCGGAGGTAGTCCTCTGGCAGGAAGCTGGAGCCCACGGGGTCGCCCCTCAGGCCCGGCGAGTAGTTCGGCTTCAGCGGGTTCATCCTGACGCTCCTGCGCTCCTGCACGCCTCGTGCGGCGCGGCCGCGCCGCGCCGGGGCCGCTGGGGGTGGTTCACAGATCCGTCGGCGACAGGGACAGGCCCAGCGCCACCGTCCATCCGGGCTGCGGGCCGATCAGGTCCGTCCCGATCAGCGTCTCGCCGCCGCTCTTGGTCACGCGGGCCATGGGATCGGCGAGTTGGGCCGGCATACGGATCGCCCGCGCCACCGCCTGGCACAGCCCCTTGTGCCGCGACTCGCCACCGACGAACACGACGCGGGCCGGGCGCTTGCCCGGGAACAGCCCGTCGTGATAGCGGATGCACATCGCCACCTCGTCGGTGAGCGTTTCGATCTGGCCCTGAAGGTTCACGCCGCGCTCCCGCGCCGCGGCCCGCTCGGCCATCACGGCCGCGGCCATCTCGCGCGAGCCCGAGACTTCCGCCGTGTACGACGCCCTCGCGGGGTTGAGCATCCCCGCCTCGGCGACCTCCGGGCTGACGTTCTCGCCGGTGAGGCTCTTGGCCGACAGCCGCCGCGCCCGCGCATCGGCCGGCGAGCACTTGCACTGACGCGCCAGCGCCTGGTCCAGGTGCCGGCCGCCGAGGTGAATCGTCTTCGCGAAGACCAGTTTCGTGCCGTGGGCGATCAGCGCCTTGGTCGAGCCCGCGCCGATGTCGAGGTACAGCGTCGGCGTGGGATCCTCCGCGCGGCCGAGGTGCTCGAACGCGCGGAGCACCGCCGCATACTCGGGGTGGATGCCCACCGGCTCCATCCTCGCGCCGTCCAGCGCCCCCATCAGCCGCGACACCAGGTCGCGGGCGGCCGCCATGCAGATCACCTCGTTCTTGCCCTGCGGCCCGCCGTTGGGGCCGAGGTCCACCTCGACGTGCCGGTACAGCAGGGCGTCGGGATGGCACCCGACCTGCTGCGGCACCGCGGCCCGGACCAACTGCGCCACGGGCGTCGCGTCGCCGCGGTTGAACTGCATGTGCTTGCAGAACGTCTGCACCGCCGGGATCGCGCACACCGCCCGCTTGCCCTTGAGCCCCAACTGCTTGCTGAGTTTGGCCAGTTCGGTCGCCTGGAAGACCAATCGCTTGGCGTGATCGCCGGCGATGTCGTCAGGAGTGACGACCTCCGCCGCGAACTCGAGCTTGGGCGTGTCCTCGGACTCGCCGGGCGACAGGTGCAGGACCTTCATGGCGCCAACGCCGAAGTCCACCGCCACGGGATAGCCGTGATGCACCATGTTGCGAAGGCGTCCGAGCGGCGAGAAAAGCATGTCGGCCTCGTCCCGTCTTGTGGTTCCCGTATCCGGTCAGCGTCCCATCGAGCATCGGTCCCCCGCTGCCGCGTGCTTAGAGCCCCTACGTCCCCCCGCCGTCACCTCCTGCCCCCCGGCCGCGCATCCGGCGCAGTCCGAACGGTCGTGGAAGTCCGAGAACCACGAAAAGACCGAGGCCGCCGGCGGCGGGCTCACACTCATCGCATGTCCGCGCTGCCGCGTGAGAGCCCCCCCTCCTACGCCGGGCTAGCCCAAGGCGCGCCGACCGAGGCCGATAGCGGTTCGCTCGCATCGACCTCGATCCCCGGATTCGTGCTTGACTTGGGCGAGATCCGGGCCGCCTGCGCCGCTGCCCCTCGCTAAGACGATTTACCGGACCAACTGCCCCAACCTCGCCGCGAATCTTTCGACGCCGCGAAGGGCGGTGGGCAGGTCCCACACCTGGCGTGAGCGCTCGCCGGTCGTGTTGCTGATCACGCGCACCTCCCCCGCCGCCACGCCGAGCCTCGCCCCGACCAGCGCGACCGCGGCCCCCTCCATCGCCTCCGCGACCGCGCCCGTGCGCTCGCACACCCGAGCCGCGAGGACGTCGGTCCCGGAACACGTCGACACCGTTGCAACCCCCCCCACCTTCGCCGCGCCGTCCACCTCGCGGAGTCTCTCGACCAGCCACCCGGGCACAACCACCCGCGCCCCCTCGACCGGCGCCGGCCCCAAAGGGAACCCCATCGCGGCACAGTCCCGCCACCCCGCCGGCCCCTCGCCCGACTCCAGCCCCTCGTCCGCGAAGATGCACGCATCGGCGACCACGGCCGTGCCGATGGGCAGTCCCCCCTCCATCCCCTCTCCACTCCCCCCTGATCCCGGGAGGGCGCCGGCGACGCCGATCGAGACAACCGCCGCGTGCCGCGCAGGGTCGAGGCACCGGGCCACCGCACCCGCGGCGTTGGACTTGCTGATCCCAGTCACGATCAGGTCGATTCCCGCCGCGACTGGGTGCAGCCGCCACGGCGCTTCCGCCAGCGTGGGGTCGCCTCCCAGTCCGCGCAGGACCGCCCGGGCCTCCGCGGGAGCGGCGACCGCCAGCAGAAGTCGTCCGTTGCGAATCTCGGGCGGCACCGCGCTCCCTCAGCCCGCTCCGCCGCACCCGCGGTTAGCATACGACCATCTCGCCGGCCCACCGGCTCCCGCCAGCCAGCCCTGCACTGGCGCTGGAACCTTCGAAGGGCCGATCGGTTCAACCAACGGCAGGATCCCGGAACCGGGAGACCGTCGCTTCCGCGCCTGTCCGGAATATCCAGTACCCGACCCGGCATCACCCCGGGAGCACCGCCATGACAACGACCGCCCCTACCTCTCATCCCTTCCGACCCACCGCCCCCCAGCATGGTCGCGACCCGCGGCCCGCCGCGTGGCGGCGGGGCGGGCTGCTCGCCAGGACGGCGCTCGCCGTGGTCGCCCTCGCCATCGCCGGGGGCGTCACGGTCGCGATGATGGGCGGCCGGGACGATGCGGACGCCCACGGCGAGGGCGGGGGGACGCTGGAGCAGTACATCGTCGCCAAGACCTCCTTCGACATCACAACCACCGCCAACGGCGAACTGGAAGCCAAGAACCAGATCGAGATCCGCAACCAGCTCGAGCAGCAGGCGACCATCACCTACATCATCGACGAAGGCAAGATCGTGCGGAAGGGGGAGCTGCTTATCAAGCTCAACGACGACGCGATCAAGACCAACATCAACGAAGAACTCCTCCAGGTCGAGACCGCGAAGGCGATGCTGACGCAGGCCGAGGAGGCGTACAACATCCAGGTCTCGGAGAACGAGTCGAACCTGCGCAAAGCCCAGTTGAAGGTGGAACTGGCGAAACTGGCGCTGGAGCAGTGGGAGAAGGGGGAAGTCAAGAGCAAGCGGCAGGAACTCGAACTTGCTCGCGAGAAGGCCAAGCGGGAGTATGAGCGGCTGAAGGAGAAGTACGAGCAATCCAAGCAACTTCAGGACCGCGGATTCCTGTCCAAGGACGAACTGCAGCGCGACGAACTGGCGTTCGTCGAGGCCGAGGCGATGGTCGCGAGAACCACGCTCGATTGCGAGGTCTACGAGCAGTACCAGTACCCCACCGAGCAGAAGCAGAAGACCTCGGACCTCGAAGAAGCCGAGGCGGAACTCGCCCGGGTCGTGAGCAAGAACGAGTCGGACCTGGCGACCAAAAAGGCGGAACTTGAGAACCGCCGGCGGCAACTGGCCATCCGTGAAGAGAAACTCGCCAAACTCGAGGCCCAACTCGCGGCGTGCACGATGGTCGCCCCCGCCGACGGCCTGGTCGTCTACTCCACGTCGATGGAGCGCGGCTGGGGGTGGGGCGGCGAGGGCCCGCTCCAGATCGGCCGCCAGGTCTACCCCAACCAGTTGCTGATCGTCCTTCCGGACACCTCCGAGATGGTCGCTTCGGTGAAAGTGCACGAGTCGCTCGCAGGCCGCATCCGTCCCGGCCTGCCCGCGACCGTCAAGATCGAGGCCCTCGGCGGCCACGTCTTTGACGGCACCGTCACGTCGATCGGCGTGCTGGCGGAAAACGTCAGCCGCTGGATGGACCCGAACCTGCGCGAGTACACCGTCAAGATCGCCCTGCAGGATGCAGCCGGGGCCGGGCTCAAGCCGTCGATGCGCTGCGAGGGGGAGATCCGCCTCGGGCGCGTCGAGGATGCGATCTCGGTCCCGCTCCAGGCGATCTTCAACGAGGGCTTCCTGCGGTACGTGTACATCCCCAGCGGGTCGAAGTACATCCGCAGGCCGATCAGCATCGGCCGCCGCTCCGACCGTTTCGCGGAGATCACCGCGGGGCTCGAGATCGGCGAGCGCGTCCTGCTGCGCGAGCCCAGCCCCGGCGAGGTCCTCAGCCGCAAGTGGACGGACGCGGAACTCGCCGCCGTCGGCCTCCGCCAGACCGAGCAGGGCAAGATCGAGCCGCTGGCGCCGACCGGCGGTCCCGGCGGACCGGGTGCGCCCGGCGGCGCTGCGAGGTCTCGCCGTCCGGCCGAGCAGATCGCCGCGAGCGACACCACCGCGGAGCCGCCGAAGGAAGTCGCCGCCAAGCCCGAGGAGCCCGCAACGACCGAGACACTCGCGGCCCCGGACTCGGCCGAAAGCGCCAAGCCCGAAGCCCAGCCGGTGGCCGTACCCGCCGGTTGATGCGCTGATTCTCGCTACGCGGGGATCGAGGCCGGCTGCCCCGGGGCGGCGGGCGCCGATGCCAACGGCGTCTGGCGCAACGAGAAGTTCGACGCCGTGACATCGACCCCGTCGGTCCACGCGACCCACAGATCCGGGCGGAGGCGCAGGTCGATCACCTCGCCCAACGAATCCTCCGCGGCATCGTCGCCGGCCGGAGTGTCAGGGGTCGGAGCAACCAGCGCGCCGCGATCCAGGTCGAGAATCTCGCGGACGCGCGGGCGGCACGGATCCGCCGGCGACCACCCCTCGACGACCGCGGTGCGGCCATCGCTGAGCCGCACGATCGACCCCGGCGGGTACGCCGGCGCCACGGCCAGCAGGGCCTGGAACACGACCGGGTCCACCTGCCCGGCGAGCGTCATCGCAAGCAGTCCGTTGAGGCCGATCACCGCGGGGAGCGGCCCGTCGCGGTGCTCACCGGGCCGCGGCGGCGGGTTGCGCAGGCGGTTGAATGTGTCGGCCACCATGACAATGCGGGAGAAGATGTGAATGCGGTGCCCGGACTGGGCCGCCGCGGCGCCGTTGAGCCGGCGCAGCGCCGGGAAGCCCGAGCCGTCGAAGTGCTGATGGTGGTGCAGGACGACGGTGGCGGCGGTCGGCGCGATCTTGCCGCGGACCATGTGGTACCCTAGTCGCACGTGGGCACGCCACTCGGGGTCGCGCGTGTCGTGCGTCGCCTCCCAGCGGGCCCGCGCTTCGGGGCTGATGCGCAGCATGCCGACGTCGTGCAGCAGCGCGCCCACGCCGAGGTTCTCCACCCGCTTGGCTCGCGTCGGCCCGGCCGCGGCCCGCTCGACGAGCAGGTACGCGTCCAACTTCAGCCCCATCAGGAGGCTGAGGAAGCAGACCGTCGTCGAGTGCGCCAGCAGCGGCTGCTCGGGCGTGACCAGTTCCTCCAGCAGCACGCACGCCTCGGGCCGGTCGATCAGTTCCTTGAGCAGCGAGCCGACGGCGATCGAGTAGTCGGCGAAGTCCAGCGACGCGTGCGCCCCCGCCGAGGCGCGATCGAACCCCTCGGCCAGGGTGCCAGCCAGGCGAGCCTGCGCTGCGCTGATCGTCGGCGAGAGGTACCGCGCGAGGTAGTCCAGCGCGGGGTACCGGATCCAGAGCGTCGTCACGCGGAGTTGGCGCAGCTTGTCCAGCGACGCCGAATCCAGCACCGCCCCCGGCTTGAGGAGGAGGTGACCCGGCTTCAGAGGATGGTGCACCGGCAGCGCCAGCACCATGCCCGGCCGCGCGTTGGCCATGGGAACACGAAGCATCCGGTGACTCATCGGCCTGGGGCCGCCGCGCCTGTGGCCCGAGAAGCCGGAACGGGCGAGAACCGGGGCCAGCGGGCAGGCGCGCAACGAAAGGGCAAGGCCCGGTCAAGATGTGCCGGTTGCGCCGACGCCGGAGCGACGCCCCACGTCCGAAAACACGCGTGGACTTACCGCGACAGCAGGTCGAATCGTTGCGGGACGCGTGGCACGAGGACCACCACCGCGCGAAGGGTCTTCGACCCGGAACGCGACATGAGCATCGCCTCCCCGAGCGTCGGGGGCGACGTGCCCGGCGGCCCGACTTCGGCCCCCGGGTCCGCATGCGGAGCCGGGGGAGGCGGAGGCGACGGGGGCGGTGCCGAGCGATCGACGCGGCTGACCTGACCGATTCCCGGCGCTGCCGCGGGGGTGGGCTTGGGCTCCGGCTCGGGCTCAGGCTGCGGCAGCGGCTCCTGCCACTCGACGCCGGGGACCTCGGGGACAAGCAGCAGGGCGATGTCGCCGCTCAGTTCCGCCGTCAGCAGCATGCGGGAGAACAGCAGCCCCTCATCCTCCGGCGCCCGCGGCTGGGGCCTCAGCGCCTCGCCGAAACTGCCCGATCCCTGCCGGCTCTCCTGATGCTGCGGAACGACCTCCAGGTGCAACATCGCTCCGCGGGCCCCCTCGGCCGGAGCCGGGGCAGGGAGGGTCCACGCGCGGAGCAGGAGCCGCAGCCGCCCCGGTCCCAGACGCAGGCGGCCGTCGTGCAGGGCGAGGGTCTGGCCCCGGTCCCACATCGGGCCGGCAGCAGCATCCACCCACGACGGGGCCTGCCCCAGCCACTGGCGCTGCACAGCACCGATGATCGCCAACCGGCGCTGCACGTCGGCCAGCCGGTCCACCGGAACGGCAAGGACGCGAAGGCCGTTCTCGTCGAGAATCCTGAGTGTCGCCGCGTCGATTGGGGGCGGGGCCTCACGGAACTCGGAGAACGCCGCCCACATCTCCCCCGGGCCACCGGCCGCGACCCAGTACTGCACCTCGACGCCGTTATCGCCGCCGAAGACAACGGGGCTCGCTTCGAGCGCCGGGGCACGGACCTCGGGCGCCGGGGCGGGAGTAGAGCCGCATCCGCCCATCCCCCCCACTGCCCCCAATCCCGCACTCGCGCCAACCGCCATCCACCCCCTCAAAAACCCGCGGCAAACCCGCGACGACCGCGGAACAAGCCGCCACGGGCGCTGGTTGGTACGAGGGATGGGCGTTGGGGAATGGTGCCTGTGGGCGGTCATGAGCACAGGCTCATGATACGGGCCGGGCGCTGCGACTGATCCCCGCCCGGAGCCCACAGGCGAAAGACGCGGGAGAACCTGACCATGCGTTCGATCAGCCACCTCCTCTCCGCGGCGGCAGCCCTGCTGCTGAGCGGGTCCGGACTCGCGCAGACCACGCCCCAGGCCGCGGACGCTGACGACTCTGCTCCCGCGCCGGCCGCGCAGCAGACGGCCCCGACCCCGCAAGAGATCGCGGCACGCGTCGCCTCGGGGCAGAAGGTGACCATCCACGCGCCGGGGGGAACGACGCAGGTCGTTGGTTCGGCTGCCGCGACCAGCGCGGTTTCCAGCGGCATGACGATCGCCGTGCCGGCGACGGCCCGGATCAACACCGTGACGCCAGGGGCCGTCGAGACCGTTGCGGCGACGGACGGGTACGACGCCGAGGTGTATCCGGACACGTACTACCTCGACCTGCCATACGCCGATGCACCCACAGTTGTGGAGTACGAGACGCTGATCCGCGCGGGCGGTCCGCCGCGGTACTCGATCACGACCCTGCACACCAGCCGCGGCCCGTACTACTACTCCCGCCCCTACTACGCGCGGCCGTACAGCTACCAGCACGACCGCTACTCGCTCCGCCGGCAGGACCAGCACTATCGGCCGTTCTCCTCCCGCATCGGCGGCCGCGGGCCGTACAGTAGGTACGACGCTCTCGGCGGCGCCCTGCACCGCGACGCCGTCCTCCGCTTCCACCGCGCCTCGTATCCGCGGAACCTCGACGGCCGCGACCGCCTCGATCACGCCCCCGACCGCAACCGGGGCCACGTTGACCGCTCCCATGACCGCGGCTCTCGCGAGCGCGGACGCATGGAGCGCCGCGGCGACGACCGCCCGCGCACCGGCTACCGCCGTGACGGCGGTCGCGACAGCGGCCGGTCCTCACGCGGCGGCGCGTCGCGCAGCCCCAAGTAGCGCTACTCGCACTCGTTGATGCGGTCGATCAGTTTGCGCACAAGGCCGAAGCGGCTGCGCGTGTGCGTGAAGGCCAGACGCGGCAGGTCGAGGTGATCGTCCTCCACGTCGTACGCCTTGCGCAATGACATGCCCCCCGTCTTGATGATCGGGCGGAACTCCTCCTCGAGCCGGCGCACATCCGCGTCCGAGATCGGCCGCCTGAGGCGAATCACCAGGTCGTCGCCGACGTACCGCGACGAGTGATAGATCCGGTAGAACTTCAGGAGGTGCGCCACGGCCTCCTGCGGCGTGTGGCAGATGCGGTACAGGCCCACGTCCTCGGGGCTGATCAGCCCACGCGCCAGCAGCGCCTCTCGCACCCAGCGGTCCCACTGCTCCCAGTAGTTCTGCCCCTCGCCCTCGAGCATCACGATCGGAATCATGCTGCTCTTGCCGGTCTGGATCAGCGTCAGGGCCTCGTAGGCCTCGTCCATCGTGCCGAACCCGCCGGGGAACAGCGCGACCGCCTCGGCCTGGCTGAGGAACATGAGTTTGCGCGTGAAGAAGTACCGGAAGTGGATGAGTTTCTGGTCCCCCGCGATCACCTGGTTCGCCGTGGTCTCAAACGGCAGCCGGATCGCCACGCCGAACGACTTCTCGCGCCCGGGGCCGACGTGCCCCGCCTCCATGATCCCCCCGCCGGCGCCGGTGATGACCATCCATCCCTCCGCGGCCATCAGGCGGCTGAACTCGACCGCGGCCTGGTAGTCCGGGTGTCCCGGCGGCGTGCGCGCCGAGCCGAAGATCGTCACCTTGTGCGGCTCGGGGTGCTGGCCGAAGACGCGGTAGGCGTACCGCAACTCCTTGACCGCCGTGGTGATGAGTTTGAGTTCCCCCGTGTCGCGCCCGTCGGGGATAAGTTTGAGCCCCGTTGTGATCAGGTCGCGCACGAGTTTCGCCGGGAAAGTCCCCGGCGTGCCGCCCATGTCGGCGATGAGGCGGTCGATGCGCTCGGCGATGTCCGGATCATCCGCGCGGCGCTGCGCGGGGCGTTCCGGCGGGACGCCCAGGGGCGGCGCGACGCCGCCGCTGGTCGGAGAAGGCGGGTCCAGTTCCGTGCGGTTGTGTTCGGGTGGTGCCATCGGGGACGATCAGCGTAGGGCCGGGTCCGGTGCTCGGGAGGCTGCGTCGCTGTCCGCCTGCGTGAGTTTCTCCGCAGGGCCCGTCGCGGCCGCGGCAGGCCCGCCGGGGCGCGGAAGAACGATCGCCGGGGCCTCCTCGGTCGGCGTCGCGGCGGGCGCGGCCTGACGCGAGCGGAGACGATCGCGCTCGGAACGGGCGGCCTTGGCGACGGCCTTGCCGTCGAGGCGATCCCGCCCGTCGCCGTCGCCGAACACGTTGGCCATCATGCGGCGCGTGCCCGAGAGGGGCTCGGCCCGGACCTTGGGCTGCTTCACCGTCCCCTCGACCACGGTGGTGACCAACTCGTTCCGGACCGCCTCGAACAACCCCGAGAGCAGCGGGATGCGCCGCCCCGCCGCGGCCTGCGAGTTGAACCGCATCGCGAGTTTCATCTCCGGCAGTTCGACCGTGCCGTCGCCCATGATCGTGAGGCTCTCGGACATCACCGCGACCTGCTCCACCGTCAGCACACGCCCGCGCAGGCCGAAATCGGCCTGGGCGTAATCAAGTTTCTCGGCCGAGGGGAGCTGGAAGTTGCTGATCTCGATCATGCGCAGGATGCCGGGGAGTTTGACGACCTCGCCTCCCGCGATGCGCACCGACCCGCGTCCGACGCGAGACCGATCGTCGCCGATGCGTCCCGAGAGCGAGACCGTCGCGTCGAGCAGACCCCGCGAGTCGTCGGCGCTGTCCACCTTCGAGCGTCCCTTCCCCCCCGACGCCAGCGCCGCGGCCAGCGGCGCAAAGCGAGCGCCCGCAAGCGTGGCGTTGACCTGGTACGCCGCGCCTGCGCCCGGCGGCGGCACACGGGCGCTCCCCGGCCGCACCGCGCTGCTGGACGCCGGATTGGGCATCTCCAGCACCCCGCTGGCGAGAATCCGCCCGCCGTAGCAATCGCCCGAAACCTGCGGCACGACGACCTGCCCGGGCTTGTCCGTCGAGACCGCGCGCCCGCGGACATTCGTGAGTTCAACACCGCCGATCATCAGCGACTTGGCGACCAGCGCCGCGTCCACCTTCGGCGACTCGGCCCCCGGGCCCTGGAGCACCAGCACGTCCACCGTCCCCGTCCCACGCCGGATCGGCACCCCGGCCTCGGCGGAGAGGTCTTCGAACGCAACCGAGCCGTCAAACAGGAGCGTCCCCGCGCCGGGTGCAACACGCGCGTGCTCGCGTGCCGCCGCCGCGCCGCCTCGCCCCGCGAGCCAGAACGCGAGGCGAGCGTTCTCCACCGACAGCGGCCCGTCGACCTGAACCTTCGTCGATTGCAGCATCGACCGCACCTTGCGCGGCAGCAGCGCCGCGACCGCCGCCTCCAGCCGGGTCGCGTACAGCGAGAACGTCGTGTCAACCTTGACTCCCGAGCCCCACTCGGCGTTGACAGTCTCCCACGTCCCGTCGATCGCGAGGTTCCAGCGTTCCTCTCGCGCGAACGCGGTGATCCGCTCAAAGCGGCCGACAAGGTCGTCGATGATGATCCTGCCGTCGATCCTCGGCAGGTCCACCGGCGCGCCGTTGTGCATGAACGCGAGCGACCGGGGCTTCACGACGCCGCCGAAGCGGTACCGCGACCACGCCGGCCGCGTGATGGCCTGCCCGCCCGCCTCGCCGCGGGCCTCCGCCACGACCATGTCCGCGGGCAAGCCGGGCCGCGGCCGCACCGTCATCTCCGCGTCAAACGTCCCCCTCGGATCGGCCTGTTCGAGCCACGCGGCCTTCTCGCCGGTCCCCTGCCAGGCACGCCATGCGGCCCGCGCCAGGTCGGATTCAAGTTCCACACCGACGAGTTTCGCTCGGACGCCCTCATCATCCCCCTCCGCGATCGGCGGGCTGTTGCGCCCCAGCAGCGGTGTCGCGCCGTCGAGTTCGACGTCCATCACGTGCCGGCCGTTGAATGCCACGGCGGTGGCGAATCCCTCGAACGCGACGCTCTCAGACCCGCCGACGCGCAGCGTCGCGGCCCCGGCCGACGTCTCCACGCCGAACCGCCCGCCGAACGCGTCGAACTCCAGCCCGCGTGCCGCGCCGACGCGCAGCGACAGGTCCGTCGGAGCCGATCCGGCCTGCGACGCCTCGACGCGCACATCCACACGCCCGGCGGTCCGATGGTTGCGCCGGATGGCGCCCCCGAGTTCGCCGGCCCGCGGCGACACGAGCGTGACCAGTTGCTCCAGCGGCGCGGCGACGTCGAGCCCGGTCGCCTCCACCGTCGCGTGGATCGACGCGGGCTTCCCCGCCGCCGCGTCGGCAAACGCCGCGACCGCGTCCATCGTGAACGCCCCCGCCTCGGCGGGAACAGCCGGCGGCGCACCGGGCGGCCGCGTCTGGAGCCGGCCCCGCAGGCCGCGCACCTCCAGCGCCGCATCCGTCACGCGGATGCGCCCGGCGAGGTCCTCCAGGCGCAGGGCCTCCTCCCCGGCCGGGGCATCCGGCCCGGCGCGGAGGCCGTCGATGGCCACGTCCACGTCAATCGCGATCTTGCGGCCCGGACCGGCGTTGTCCGGCGCAGGCGTGATCGCGGCCACGCAGTCCACGTACCCCTCAATGTTGAGTTGTTGCAACAGGGTCTTGGGCGACAGGCCCTGGGTCGCGGAGGACGATCCCGCGACGCCGACCGGGCTCCCCGGCACGCGATCCGGGATCGCGTTGATCAGCATCGCGTCCACCGGGACGTCCTCCGCCCGAACCGTCAGGAACGGACGGAAGACCGGATTGTCCTCCGCATCGCGCAGTTCGATCCGCGCCGCGAGTTGGGCCGACCCGCCCGTCAGCCCCGTGAACCGGCCCCCCAACACCTCCGCCGATTCCTCCGTCAGACGCAGCACCACATCCTCGGCGAGGATCGGCACCGGGAAGGCCTGCGGCACCATCGCGGCCCGCAGCATCTTGACGTCCGCGGTGTAGCCGAACTTGCTTGCCGGCCCTCCCGGGCGCTCGATGTGAATCGACAACTCGGCCGTCCCGCCCAGCGCCAGCCGCGGCGCCTCCAGCGCACGCTCCAGGTCGCGGATCTGCGACTCCAGCGCCGCCCGTTCCTCCCCCTCGGCGGCTTCAAGCCGGGCGCGAGCCTCGCCAAGGCGGCGCGACAGGTCCTCTGCCGCCTCGGGGGGCAGGATCAGACCCTTGGCCGCCAGTTCGTCGTAGCGATGCTGGTTGAACAGTTCATCGATGACGCCGCGGCGCTCCCCCGGCAGCGCATCGCGGAGCACATCATCAACCGGCACGTCGAGCACCAGCACGTCGATGTTGACGTGGGCGTCGTCGTCAGGTGGAACGAAGGAGCCGTCGGCGAAGAGAATCGCGCCGCTGGGCCCGCGCCCGCGGATGTTCACGATCTCGACCTTCTCCTCGTTGAAGACGACCAGCCCGTTCATGTCCTCGAACGGATAGGGGAACTTGTCGAACGCCGCGCGGCCGTTCTCAAAAGCGATGGAGCCCGACGCCTTCAGCGGCGCGGGCACGCCCCCCTCGGGGGCCCCGCGCTCGATGATCACGCGGGCATCGACGACCGCCGTAGGACCGGAGAACGTCGCGAAGTTCTTGCGGACGAGACTCGGCGCATACGGCATCAACTCCGGGCTCTCCGACACCTTGAACCTCGCGGTCGTGATCTCGCAGCGCAGCGGGGCGTCGGCGCTGGTCCCGGAGGTCTTGAGCGACACGCGCCCGGGGAGATCGCCGACCATCCCCTCCAGCAGCGCATCGACGCCGGCGCGGGAGAGCCGGATCGTTCCCGTGACATCCGCCAGCCGCAGCGGGCGGTCCGCGCCGGCAAACTCCGGGCGGTCGGCGGGGACCAGCGCGTCCATCGCCACGCCGTCCACCTTGATGATCGCGTGCGCCCCCTGGCCCTGGGCGTACCGCAGCGTGGCGCTCTCGATGCGCCCCTGCACGTTGAGCCGGCGCCACATGTCGCGCACCGTGGAGGGAATCACCTCCGCCGGCCACTCATCAAGATTGATGTTGACCAGGCGCAGTTCGGCGTCGGATGCCGCCAGATCGACCTTTCCCTCCAGCAGCATGCGTCCGCCCGCCGCGGCCGTCATCGGCTGCCCCAGAGGCCCGGAGGCACGCCCGGTCTGCTCCAGCCGCACGGTGAACCCGGGGCCCGGAACGGGCTCGAGCCTCCCCGCGACGGGCAGGCTCGTCAGCCGCTGATACTGCCACGAATCCGCGGAATACTCGCCGAACTCAAGACGCCCCCCGACCAGTTCCACCCGCGGCGGGACGTTCTTCTGCCCCCCGCCGCCGGACGGCACGCGCAGGGCGTCGAGATTGATCTCGCCGGACTTGGTCTCGACGCCGACGCGGAAGGTCGGGGCGTGCAGCACCACGCCGCGCGGCCGCGGCGCTCGCAGCGGAACGCCCGACCAGTCCAGGTCCACCTCGATGCGGTCCGCGCGGAGGATCTCGGCCGCGGGACCCTCGATCCCCGGCACCCGCAGGCGGGCATCTTCGATCGTCAGGCCGCCGCCCAGGCGCAGGACGTACGCCCCACCCCGGAACGAGCACCCCAGTTGCCCCCCCACCTGCTCCGCGATCACGCGGCCCAGCAGCGGCGTGCGGATCACCACGATCACCGCCAGGACCGCCAGCAGCGGCAGGCCGATACACAGGCGAGCGCACACGCGCGTCCGCCGCCGCAGACACGATCCAGCGCACAGCCGCGTCAACCGGCCGCGGCGGCGCGGGGTCACGGACGTCGCATCGGAGAGGGGCGGGCTCGTCATCGCGCGGCGGAGAGACCTGCGGCAGGGCCACGCGGTCGCCGGGCCCCAACCCAGTCTATCGGCCCAGCCGGTACGCACCCCGTATCACCGGGTTCATGCGCGAGCAAAGTTCTCGGACGTTCGGATGCTCCACGCGGCAGAATCCCCACCGGGTGGACCTGCCCGCGTGGGGATCGGGTCGGGGCTATGCTGTGCCATGGCCAAGAGTCGGCAAATGTTCGTGTGCCGCACGTGCGGGGGTGTCCAGGCGCGATGGCAGGGCAAGTGCCCCGACTGCGGTGCCTGGGATGCGCTGGAAGAGCACCGGGTGGACAAGGCCGCGGTGCAGGACCCGCAGCGCGGGGCCGCCGCCGCGTGGGCCATCGACCCCGCTGAGGGGGCCGAGGCGGCGATCACGCCGGCCGCGGTCGCCAAGCCGATCGCCGAGGTGGGCGAGGGCGACGCGGTCGTCACCCGCCTCGCAACGGGGATCGGGGAACTCGACCGCGTGCTGGGTGGCGGCCTGGTCCCCGGCTCGGTGACGCTGATCGGCGGCGACCCGGGGATCGGCAAGAGCACGCTGCTCCTCCAGGTCGCGGGCTCGCTTGCCGGAGCCGCGGCCGGGACGGGGGAGAGCGGAGCCGGGGGAGCGCGAGTGCTGTACGTGACCAGCGAGGAGTCCGCCGATCAACTCCGCCTGCGCGCCGAGCGACTGGGCGTCGCGGCGGCGCCAGAACTGTTCGTGCTCGCGGACACGAACCTGTCGCGGATCATCGAGCAGGCCCGGCGGTCGCGCCCGCGGATCATGGTCATCGACTCGATCCAGATGGTGTACAAGGCCGACCTGGACGCCTCACCCGGCTCGGTCGCGCAACTTCGCCGCTGCTGCGCCGAACTGGTCTACCTCGCCAAACTCACCGGCATCGCCGTGATCCTCGTCGGCCACGTCACCAAGGACGGCCAACTCGCCGGCCCGCGCCTGCTGGAGCACCTGGTGGACACGGTGCTCTACTTCGAGGGCGACCGCTACCATGCACACAGGATCGTGCGTGCTATCAAGAACCGCTTCGGCTCCACGCTCGAACTGGGGATCTTCGAGATGACCGGCTTCGGCCTCGCCGAGGCCCCCGGCGGGCTGGCGGCGGGGGTGCTGGACGACGGGCTCGCGGCCGGCGGCAGGCCGGGCTCGGTGATCTGCCCCGTGCTCGCCGGCTCGCGATGCGTGCTCGTGGAACTGCAGGCGCTGACCGCGACGGGCTTCCTCGGCGCGGCGAAACGCAAGGCCTCCGGCGTGGACCCCGGCCGGCTCGCGATGCTCATCGCGGTCTTGGAACAGCACGCGGGCCTGCGTCTGGCCGACCGCGACATCTTCGCCTCCAGCGTCGGCGGCATCCGCGTCGCCGAACCGGCGGCGGACCTGGCGCTGCTTCTGGCGATCGCAGGGGCGCACTACAAGCGCGGGCTGGCCCCCGCGGTGGCCGCCGTCGGCGAGGTCGGGCTGGGGGGCGAGGTACGTCCGGTGCCGCAACTCGGCCAGCGGATCCGCGAGGCCCAGCGCCTGGGGTTGCACCGTGTCATCGCCCCCGCGGCCGCCGCGCGGGATCGCACCCTGGGCAAGGAAGCCGCCGCCGCGGTGATCCCCGTTCGCACCATCGGGGAGGCGATCGAGCATCTGGGCTGATGCCGGCGGCGGCGGTACAGCCGGTTCACACGGCGCGTGCGGCCTGCCGGGTAGACTGAGTCCATGCGTGCACGCCGTCCGTGTCCAGCCTCCCCGCGGGCACCCCGGCGGGGCGGCGGCTTCACGCTGATCGAACTGCTGGTGGTCATCGCGATCATCTCGCTGCTGATGACCATCCTGCTGCCGGCGCTCTCGAGCACGCGGCGCACGGCCCGGACCACCATGTGCCTGACCAACCTCCACGGCATCGGCCAGGCGATGCTGACTTACGCCGAGGACCACGCGGAGCAGTTCCCCACCTGGTCCACCTACCACGTCTTCGGCGGCAACGGCACGAGCGGCGACGCCCCCGGCCCCGCGTGGACAGAGCAACTGCTGGAGAAAGGGCACCTCGAAACGCCGAAGGTCTACTTCGACCCCGCGCGGCCGCGCGACTCTGCGACGTTCTCGTACTTCATGCAGACGCGGTTCATCTTCGTCCGCACCGGCCAGGTCGGCGCATCGCTCCCGGCGAGACTTGTTCATTTCACCGGCGCGTTCGTCCTCGGCGGCGACGGCAACAGCCGAACCCTCTATCCGCAGCCTTACGGGACCGACCCCCGCCCGCACCCCGACTGCGACCAGGACGACGCCTCGCGGCCGCTGGTCTTCTTCGATGACCCGCCGCCGGCGCCGCAGTACCCCTTCGCCGAGGCGGAACTGAACCCGCACGGCGGGAACCGGGCCAACCTGCTCTTCATCGACGGCCACGCGGCGACGTTCACCGGTTTCTCGCGCACCGACATGACGTGGCACGCGACGAAGATGACCGACTGGCTCCTGCGTTAAGCCCGACGCGCCCGGCGCCTCATTGCAGCATCAGCAGCGTGATGAGGATGACCGGCAGCCAGCACGCGGCCGTCAGACCGACGCCGATCGCGCCCAGCCGGAGCACCGCCGGCGTGCGCTCGCGGACCGGAACGCTCGCCCGCACGATCGCGCGAGCCCGCACGACGGCCTCGCCGCAGTTGATCAGCACGCAGAACGCCAATACGCCCCATACGCCGATCGGCCCCGGAGCGCCGAGGTTGATCGCGATCAGGACGACCACCGCGGCCAGGTAGCACGCGACGCCCAACGGGAAGAAGCCGAGCATCCGTCGGATCGCCGCCGCCTCGCCCGGCCACGGCTCGAGCATCGTGTCGCGCAGCAGGTCCATCGAACAACCGCATTCCGGGCACCGAACCGTCGGGGTCGATCCCGGAATGGCGCCGACATCGAAGCCGCACTGAACGCACCGGACCTCGGCGCGCGGCCGCGGGGCCGAGTTGGAGCCGTCGCTCCGCACGCCGCGCCCACACCGCGGGCAGGTGCGCACACCGCGCAGCGCCGGCTCGTCGGTGACGTCCAGCCGGCACGCGCGGCAGACGACGCGCCCCGCCACGTCCGGTGAATCGGCCAGCCGCTCGGCCACGCGCCCGCCTCCCTATGACGCCAGCCAGTCCGGCAGCGGACGCGGGCGGCCGTCGGCCCCGACGCACGCGAGCGTCGTTGCCGCCGCCGCGACCGGCTCCTCCACCGCCACGCCCCCACGCTCCACCACGACCAGGTCGTACTCGTGCTCGATCTTGATACGGCTGCCGCCGGTCACGCGCGTGCGCACCTCGACGACGTCGTCGTAGCGCACCGGCCGGCGATACCGCACGTCGAGCCTCACAATCACCAGGAACACACCCGCCGCCTCGAGTTGGGCATACGTGACGCCCGTGCCGCGGAGCAACTCGGTGCGGGCCATCTCGAGCCATGGGATGTACGAGGCGTGATGGGCCACGCCCATCGGGTCGCATTCGCAGTAACGCACACGGACCCGCGTGGCGCCGGCGACGGGAACGGGCGCGGTCGGCGTCGGCGGGCCGCCGGCGGCGGCAGAGGAGGCGGGAGCGGTTGTCTGGCTCATCGGCGGGAGTTTATCGCGGGCGAATCTCCCGCGCCGCGGCCGCGCACCGGGCCGGCGCGCGTAATGTTCCCGCCGATGCCCACCCCAACCGGCAAGGCTGTCGCGGCCGGCGCCGCCATCCGGCGCCTCGATCCCACGCGCGATTCGTACGCCGCGCTCACCGCGCTGCTGCACCGCGCCTACGCCGGTCAGGTCGCGATGGGTCTGCGCCCCCTCGCCGGCCGCCAGGACGAAGCGACTACCCAGCGCCGGTGCGAGAGCGGCGAGTGCTTCATCGCCCTCCTTCCCGGCGCGCCGGGCGAGCGACTGGTCGGCACGATCCTGTTTCAGGAGGTCGAGGAAGCCGCGCTGCCCCCCCACTTTCTGCAGCCGCACGTGGCGCACTTCTCACTCTTCGCGGTGGACCCCGAGTATCAGGGCTACGGCATCGGTGGAGCCCTGCTCGCGGCGGTCGAGTCGCGCGCCCGAGCGCTGGGCTTCACCGAACTGGCCCTCAGCATGGCCGAACCCGACACAGCGCTCATGCGCTTCTACGAGCGCCGCGGCTTCCGCTTCGTCGAGCACTGGCGTTGGCCGTACACCAACTACCGCAGCGCCATCCTCACCAAGGTCCTCCCACAGGCCTAATCGAGCAGAATCTGAGCATCCGCGTTGACACCGCTCCGGCAGCGCGGTATCGGTACGCGAGTCCGGCTCGTCGCGCCGGGCTTCGGTCTGGGCTTCCCCGGGACAACCCCGGATTGGGGCGCGTGCGCCCGAGGGAAAAGCCCGGCCCTCCAACTCCCGCGGGAGCCACTCGTGCGCCGGCTCCCGCGGGTTTTTTCATGGCGAGCCTTTCAGACCGAACCCCTCATCGGTACGCTTGCTCCCGTGCCCGTGACCGCGACCCAGGTTCGCCGTACGTCCGCGCGAGTAGCCTTTGCGGACGACTACCCGCCTGTGTGCGAAGCGCTGCAGCGCGGCCTTGACCCCGAGCGGTTCACCTTCGCCGGCGCAGTCAGCGACATCCGCTCGCTCGACTGGCTGCTCGAACAGGTGAAGCCCGCGATCCTGCTGCTCGATCTGGACATGCCCGGCGGCGAGCGCCCGCTCTCATGGCTGGCCCGCAGCGCCGCGAAGTACCCCTTCACCCGCGTCGTCGTCTACAGCGCCCACCCCGACCGCGAGTTCATCGATGAGGCCATCGGCTCCGGCGCCTGGGGGTACCTCGTCAAGGGCGACGAACCGGCACGCCTCTCCGACCTGCTCACCCGCGTGCTTGAAGGACAGATGGTCTTCAGCCGCAGCGCCGACATGATGGACTGAACCTACGGCTGCCGCCTCACCGCCGACCATCGCGACCACACCGGCCCCGCGCCGCCGGCGGACGCTTCGCCCACACGCCCGCGCGTCCACACCGCGCGGTCGTGCAGCCGGAAATCGCCCCCAACCCACAGTTCCACCGTGTCGATCCAGATCCGATACCCGCCCCAGTGCGCCGGCCGCGGCACACGCACGCCCGGGTTCTCCCCGGTTCCGATGCCGAACCTCGCCGCCACGCTCCCCAGCCGATCCATGAGTTTGAACCGCGCATCCAGCGGCTTGCTCTGCTCGCTCGCCCACGCGCCCAGTTGCGACAGCAGCGGCCGCGACGCGAAGTACGCGTCGCTCTCCTCCGCCGGCGAGCGCTCCACGCTCCCCTCGATGCGAGCCTGCCTCCCGAGATGGTCCCAGTGGAACACGCCCGCCGCCCGCGGGTTGGCCTCCAGTTCCGCCGCCTTGCGGCTGCCGTAGTTCGTGTAGAACACCGCAAATCCGCGCTGCACATCCAGCCCCTTGCACAGCACGATCCGCGCCGACGGCCGTCCATCCGGCCTCGCCGTCGCCAGCGCCATCGCGTCGGGATTGGGCGCCAGCGCCGCCCGCTTCGCCTCCTCGAGCCACGCCGCCAGCAGCGGCAGCGGATCCTCCGGCAGCGGGTCCGGCAGCGCCGGCGCGGCGAAGCGGGCCGCCTCCACGGGCAACGATGTCGTGCTCATGGCCGGCCCCCCGCAGGCCCGCGATCCAGATCGCACCGGCGCCTCGCCCCGGGCCGCTCGGCCTCCACCTCCGCCGTCCGCCGCGCGATCTCCGCCGCGGCTTCGGCCGACATCGCCCGCTCGACCTCAGGAAAGAGCGTGCGTTCCTCCCACCGGATGTGGTCGTGCAGCAACTGCCCGACCTGCGCGAGCAGCGCCCGATCCGGGTCGCCGGCCCCGCGTGTCGGCGCGGCCTCGTGCACCAGCCGCTCGATCTCGCGGTGCTCGGCGATCAGCCGCCGGAACTGCTCCCCGCTCCGGATCAGCGGCCCCAGCAGCCGCTCCTCGTCCGCGAAGTGCAGCGCCAGTTCCTCCCGCCACGCCGCGCGAAGCCGCCGCAGCACATCGCGGCGCTGTTCACTTGTGGCGTCCTCCTCCGCCGCCCGCAACAGGTCCCGCGCCAGCACAAGCCCGCCGAAGTGCTCGCGCGACAGCGGCTGGAGCGCCGGATGACGCGCCAACGGAGGATTCTCCATGCGACGCTGCGTTCCGTTGCTCATGTTCCGTGCCTCCGCTGCCGCTCCAACGTCACATCGCCCGGCGGAAGAATCGCGCAGCACTGCCCCTGCTCCCCGTCGCTCCGGAGCATCTCGGCCAGCGTCGCCTCCCGGAACGTCCGCTCGATCGCGGCCAGCGCATCGTCCAGCCGCTGGTGCAGCGCGCACAGGCGCACGTGCCGCGGGTCGCCCACCGGACACGCCTGGATCCGCACGATCGGGTCCACCGCGTTGACGACGTCGAGCATCGTGATCTGCTCGGGCGGCCGGGCCAGCACGAACCCGCCGTTGGGCCCGCGGAACGACGTCACGAGTTGGGCCACCACAAGGTCGCGCATCACCTTCGAAAGGTAGCCCGGCGGCACGCGCGTCTGCGCCGCGATCGTCTGGCAGTTCACCGGAGCGCCGTCGAGCGACGCCAGGTACCTCACGGCCCGCAGCGCGTACTCGACGGTTTGCGACATCATGCGTCCGCTCCTTCCCCCGAGCCGTGGCTCAGCGCGGCTCCTCCGCGCCCGGCGCGGCCGAGCGGGCCCGGGCCCACTCGCGCCGGGCTTCGGCCAGGCGTGCGTAGTCCATCACCTCGCCCCCAACCTCGCGCTGCTTCGCCGCCGCGGCCTCCGCCCCCGCGAACGCCACGATCCCCGACCCCATCGGCGTCGGGAGTTTCTCGCGGTCGGCCATGAGGAACCTGGCCTCCGCCGCCCGCACCCACTCCCGTGTGCCGTGATCGTGCACGAACCCGTCCACCCGCGTCAGCCGGCCCGCACGGTCGCGCTCGTAGTCGAGCATGCAGCCGATGTCGTCGAACACGACGTGCTCGCGGACGCCCTCGTTCTCGACCAGCAAAGCGCTTGAGCACCGGTCCTCGCTGACGATCATCCCGCACTCGCCGCACTCATCCCGTCCCAGCCGCAGTTCCGGCGGCCCGGAGAGTTCGGATCGCGAGCACCCCGCCAGCAGCGCGGCGGCGGACAGCGCAGCAACCCCAAGATTCGAGCGTGTCATAGCGGCGACCTCCGTGAGAAGATGACGCCCGCCACCACCAGCGGCACGACCACCCACGCCGCCAGCGCAGCGCCGAAGATCAGGTGCAGCCGCGAGCCGTACTCCTCGACCGCGTACAGCCCGGCGGGACCGAGCACGTCCAGGCTCGCGTCGATCGCGTGCAGCGACCACATCTTGTACACCTGGAGCGGGTTCACCAGGCTCAGTGCCAGCAACTCCTCGATGCGCAGCCGCATCGCCAGCACGCCCGCCATCAACCCCAGGTCCGTCACGAACACGAACGTCAGCCAGAGGAAGATCGCCGTGCCGACCGCGACCGACGCCTTGCGCGCCATCACCGACACAAGCATCCCGACGCTCAGCATCCCCAGCGCCAGCGCGAAACTCAGCCCCGCGAGCCACAGGATGCTCAGGTGCCCCGCTCCCCCGCCCTTCCACGCCAGGATCGCCGCGCACGCCCCCAGCCCCAGGCAGATGCACGCCAGCAGCGCCGCGGCCAGCCCGAGATACTTGCCCAGCAGCACCTCCAGCCGCGTCACCGGCTGTGCCAGCAGGTACGCAAGCATCCCGCGCTCGCGATCGGACGCCACCGTGCCCGCGCCCGCGGTCAGCGCCATCAGCGGCACCACCAGCAGCACGAGGTTGATCAGCCCGGCCGTCGTGCGCCCGAACCCTGCCAGCCCCGAGCCCCCGCCGCTGGCCGCGGAGATGAACGACACGCCCAGCCCCAGCGCCGCGAACGCGACCGTGTACAGGAGGAACCACCGGCTCCGCGCCGCCTCGCGCAGTTCGCGCAGCGCCACCGCGGCGATGTTCCGCACCGGGCACGCATGCAGCCGCCGCGACGCGGCCGGGCAGCAGGCGACGGAAGGAGCAACCCGAGCCAGAGCGGTCATGACCTGTCCTCCTTGTCACCCATCCGCCCCGCGCCGGGACCGCCCCCCGCCTCCGAAGCCGCCGGCCCGGCGATGATCTCGAAGTCCTCAACGCTGATCCGCCCCTCGGCCAGCACGCGGAACGGCGCGGCCTTCTGCGCGGCGGGCACCGGCACGTACAGCCCCACGCCGTTGAGGCGCGGCGCAAAGCCGCTGGTCCGCAGCAGCGACAGCGCCCGCTCGCGGGCCGTGGCGTCGATGCGCAGGTGCAGCACCGTCCCCAATCCGAGATACCCGACGAACTCCGCCGCCGGCACCTCCGCCGCGACGCGCCCCCGCTCCAGCACCACGACGCGCCTGGCCAATGTCGTCACCTCGTCCACGCGGTGCGACGCGAACAGCATCGTCCGCCCCGCCCCCGACAGCCGCGTCAGCAGCGACACGAACTCCTCGCGCCCGCACGCATCCAGGCTCGCCGTCACCTCGTCGAGCACCAGCACGGGCGGGTCGCCGAGCATCGCCACCGCCAGGGCCAGGCGCTGCTTCATGCCGCCCGACAGTTCGCGGATGCGCTTGCGCCCGTGCCCCGCGAGGCCGACGCCCCCGAGGACCGCGTCCACGTCGCCCACGCCCACGCCCACGCCCTTGAGCCGCGCGAAGAACCGCACCGCCTCCGCAACCCCCAGGTCGTCGTAGAACCCCAGTTCCTGCGGCACGTACCCGATCAGCCGCCGGGCCGCCTTGCCGCGCCGCCGCACATCGAACCCGCCGACCTCGATCCTCCCGCGGTACCGCAGCAGCCCGAGCACGCACCGGATCAACGTCGTCTTCCCGGCGCCGTTGGCCCCCCACAGCGCCACCGAGTCGCCCGCCGGGACCTCCAGCGAGACCCCGTCCACCGCCGTCGTGCGCCCGAAGCGCTTCGTCAGCCCCTCGATGCGGATCATGCGGCACCTCCGAAGAATCGCGGCCGCCCCAGCGCCAGCAGACCGACCCCGAGCCCCAGCAGCGCCAGCGACGTCGCCCCCATCGCCGCCCCGGACCGTCCAACCCCCCCGTCCACCGCGGTCGCCACCGGCGCCATCAGCGGCACCTCGTCCACGAACTTGGGTTCCGGCCGCACCGCAGGCAGCGCCCGCCCCACGAACTCGATCGCCTGCTGCGCCGGGCTGAACAGCAGGATGCGGAGCCTGGGCTCCTTGTCCATCAGGTTCTCAAAGAGCGTCTGCGACTCGTGGACGAAGTCCCCCACCCCATCGCGGTCCTGGTCGTACCCCGTGTAGTCCGTCCAGTAGTTGCCCCGCTCCCCTTTCCAGAACTGGTTCCCCGTCAGCGCCCCCCGCCCCGAGACCGCGACCTGCTCGATGTTGTCGATGAAGTTGTTCTCCCAGATCACGTTGCCGCGCACCGACGGCAGGAACATGAAACCCACGTCGTTGTGCGCGATCGTGTTCCGGGTGAACTCCCCGGGCTTGGCCTCCGTGAACGGCGACCCGTCCAGGTACACCCCTACGCGGTTGCCCGCGATCAGGTTGTCCTCGACCGTGAACCGGTCCGTCTCCTTCAGCCCGATCCCGTAGCCGCTGGGCCCCCGGTTGCGCACCAGCCGGTTGCGCCGCATCGTCACCCCGGTGCTGTACATCAGGTACACGCCCACCGAGTTCTCGGTGAACTCGTTGTCCTCCAGCGTCACCGAGTCGCTGAACATCAGGTGGAAGCCGTAGCGGCAGCGGAACCCCGTGTTCGCGCGGACCGTCACGCCCTCGGAGTACCAGATGATCGCGTCTCGCCCGTCGTGAAAGACGTTCCCCTCCACGAGCGTGCCGTCCGACCGCCACAGCCGGATGCCGTCGCCGCGCCGGGCGATGTCCAGGTCCTTCCCCCCCACGCGGTTCCCGCGCACCACGCTCCCCGGAGCGTCGCGCAGGTCGATCCCGAACAGAATGTCCTCCAGCACGTTCCCCTCGACCGTCGCCCGCGGCGCCAGCACGCGGATCCCCGCGTTCTCCTTGTCCAGATCGATCCCCGTGTTGCGCACCGTGAAGCCGCGGAACGTCACATCCGGCGCGGCGATCTCGACGATGTCCCCGCTCCCTCCACCGTCGATCACGACGCGCCCGTGCCCCGCCAGTGTGATGCTCCGGTCGATCCGGATGTGCTCGGTGTACACCCCCGCCGGCACCTCGACCGTCTCGCCGCCCTTCGCGGCCGCGATCAGCCGCCCGATCGCGCCGGTGTTCCACGCCGCCCCGGCGTCTCGGGCGGGATCGGCGTGGACCGACGGCGGACGCATGTCGTCCTGACCCGTCGCCGGCGCCGCCGCCACCGCGGCCGACGCGACTGCCCCAAGCAGGCTGGCGAGGCGAAGGTTCATGCCGCCTCCCCGCCCGCCTCGCGACGGGCCCGCTCCAGCAGCGGCTTGTACGCGTTGCGATGGAATACCAGCGCCACGACCGTCAGCACCGAGCACGCCACCGCCGCCCAGAACCCCCACCCCACCTCCGAGTACGTGTGGAACTGCCCAATGCCCCCCTCGCCCAGGAGCGTGGGCGTAAACGGCTTGACCGCCGCCGACAGCGGCGCTTCGGGATCCAGGTTCTGCCCGAACGTGCGCAGCCAGAACTGGAGATCCAGCAGAAACCCCGCCGGGAACAGCACCGCCGGCAGCACCAGCACCGCCGCCCACCGCGTGTGGATGAACGTCGCCCCCTCCACCAGCAGCACCATCGCCACGATCATCCACACCGACGCCGCCCGCTCGAACGCCGCGGCCTGGTCCAGCGGGCGCATCCCGATGTAGTGGTTCAGCGCGTCGATCTCCTTGACGTCCCCCTCGAGCCGGTTGACATACGCCGTGATGTACAACCCGTCCGGGTACTGCGGCGCGTCCAGTTCCATGTGCCAGTACGGCAGGAAGATCGACACCAGCAGCAGCACCCGCGCCGCGGCCAGCATCACCGTCGGCAGGGCGTACCGCACCGGCCGCCGCCGCAACTCGTCCACCGGGACGCGAGGCCCGACGAGGTTCTGAAGGAAGCGTGACATCGCGTGCTCCTTGCTGGGAAGGCCATCGGCGAGGCAGGCCGGCCCCCGGCGGGGGCGGGAGGAGGAAAGACCCGCGCGGCGCGGCAGCCCCGCGCGGGCCGACAGGAAGATTCACTCGTTGCCCGGCTCACCCGCGCGCGTCAGGCCCCGCGGCTTCACGTGCAGGTAGCCCATCATCTCCAGGTGCAGCGCCGAGCAGAACTCCGTGCAGTAGAACGGGTACGTCCCCGGCTTGTCCGCCGTGAAACGGATCTCCGCGAACTCACCCGGCTCGATGCTGAGGTTGATGTTGTACCCGCCGATGCAGAAGCCGTGCGTCGCGTCCATCGCCGTCTCCAGCGACGTGATGCGCCACACCACCGTGTCCCCCTCCTCGACCTCCACGTGTTCCGGGCTGAAGTGGCTGCGGATCGCCGTCATGTTCACCGTGACGGTGCTCCCGTCACGCACGACGCCCTCCTTGCCCTTCTGCGGCGCCCGCGGATCGACCATCTGCGTGTGCGGGTTCCACCCCACCTCCGGGTACACCGTCCACGGCTTGAGTTTGTCGGCCTTGATGATCACCGCGTAGTGCGGCTCGCCCACGCCGATCGGCAGGTCGTAGATCACCGGCATCGCCGTCCCGCCGGCGCTGATGTCCAGCAACTGGAAGTTCTGCGGCAGCAGCGGCCCGGTCGGGAAGAACCGGTCCACCGACCACTTCGACATCGACACCAGGTACTTGCCGTCCGGGCTGACCGTGTCCCCCTCAGCCGCCGCCAGGTGCCCGATGTTGTAGTGCACCGGCGTCTTGTGCACCAGTTTCCACGGCTGCTCGCCGTGCTTGGCCGCGTACTCACCCCCCAGCGACCAGCGGGCCACCGCCGAGTCCAGGAACAGCGATGTGTACGCGTACCCCTTGTCGTCGAACTGCGTGTGCAGCGGGCCCAGGCCCAGTTCGACCTGCGCCTCCTTCACCGCGTCAAAGTCCAGCACCGGCACGCCGTACTCGTCCGTCCCGGAGCACTTCTTCTCCGCGATCGCCCTGCGGATCTTCTCCGTCGAGTACACCGTCACGTGCGGGTCCAACTTGCCCGACACGATCACGTACTGCCCGTTGGGCGTCACGTCCACCCCGTGCGGGCTCTTGGGCTCCGGCGCGAAGTACAGCAGCCCCTCGGCGATGCTCGTCGCCAGCGTGATCACCGGGAACCCGTTGATCGTCTCGGCCTTCCCCGCCTTGAACGCCGCCTCGGCCTTCTTCCAGTCGATGATGTGCAGGTAGTCCGTGTCCCGCTTGCTCGCGCCGGCCTCGAACGGCGGGTTCCCCCTCTCGACGCCGCCGGTCGCCATCTCCACGTTGAACGAGTTGACGAACAACAGGCCGTCACTCGCGAGTTTCCCGCAGTCCGACAGATCCTGCCAGTACGGCGGCAGTTCAAGGCAGAACGACTGCTTCACGTCGATCCGCCCCTTGGCACGGTCGAACTTCCACAGCGTCACCATCCCCCGGTACGACTCCTTGTACCGCTCCGGCGGCGCGTAGCCGTACCCCAGCACCGTCCCGTACTGCCCCCCCTCCACCACGTACTCCGTGTCCGGCGTCACGAACGCCGCGCCGTGGTCGCTCACCGTGAGCGGGTTCTTCACGACCTGCTTGGTCTCGAAGTCCCGCAGGTCGATCACCGCCATGCGAGCGTTGGCCTTGTCCCCGATGAACAGGTACTGCCCGTCGTACTCCCCGCCCGTCTCCGAGAGCGCCGGGTGGTGCGTGTCCCCCCAACTCACCTCCTTCCCGTTGATCATCAGCGCCTCGCGCACCGGGTCCGCCTCCCCGCCGTAGCCGTACCCCTGCCACGGCTCGGGCGTGAACACGCCGATCGACCGCAGCAGCCGCATCGACGGGATCCCGATCACGAACACCTGCCCGCTGTGCCCGCCCGACGAGAACATCAGGTACTCGTCGTGCCGCCCGCTGGGCGTGTACGTCTTCGCCGCGGCCATCAGGTCGTCGAGGTTGAGCCCCCGCTCGTTGGCGATCTTCGCCACCTCCCCCATCTGCGCCGGCGTCAGTTCCACCGGCTTGGTCTCCTGCGTACGCCGCCGGCGCCGCGACTCCTGCGCCGCGGCATCCTCCGCCAGCGGCGTCAGCGCCGTGAGTGCGAATCCTGCCATCGCGGCCATCACCACGGCCGCGCTCCTTCGGGAACGACGCTTGGCGGGTTGCATGGGGTTCTTCCTTCTTCCAGGTCCGCCCCGCCGCGCCCGCGGACGCCGCGGGCCGCCGCAGGAGCGAAAAAGCCGGTTCAGTCCTTCGTCGCCGCGGCGGTCGTCTTCAGCGACCGCAGATACGCGATGATGTCGAGGATGTCGTCGTCGCTCAGAGCCGGGTTGCCCCCCTTGGCCGGCATCCCCACTCCCGTGGTGTTCGCCGGATCGCCGGGGTCACGCCCCCTCTTGATGAACTCCAGCAGCGAGTCATCGTCGAGGCTGTCGCAGAACGCGCTGTTCACCAGCGACTTGCCGTTGCCCGCGATCCCCTTGGCGTCCTTCCCGTGGCACGCCGCGCACGAAGCCGCGAACAACTTCGACCCACTCGCGATCCACTCCGCCAGTTCCTCATCCCCACCCGCCGCGGCCAGCGCCGCCGCCATCTCATCCTCCGACGGCGGCTTGGGAGCAACAGCCGCCACCGCAGGCAACTCCGGCATCCGCCGCGGGTCCTGCAAACCCCGCAGGTACAGCGCGATGTCCGCCAGGTCGTCGTCGCTCAGGTCGTCGCGCCCGCCCTTGGGCGGCATCGGCATCCTCGTCGTGTTGTCCGGGTGATCCGCCGCCCGCCCCTCGCGCAGGAAGTCGTGGAGCGACGCATCGTCCAGCGACGCGACGAACCAACTCCGCGTCAGGTCCTTCCCCAGCCCCGCAACCCCCGTCCCATCCGCGCCGTGGCACAGCACGCACGCCGACACGAACAGGTCGCGCCCGTGCGCCGTCCGCTCCACCGGCAGCACCTCCAGCGCCGGCGACGAGATCAGCCGCACGTACGCCCCACGCCGCTCCTCCTCCGCGGCCAGCCGCGCCCGGCGCTCCACCTCCCCCGCCCACGCAAACCACACGCCCGGCAGCACGATCACCGCCACCACCGCCAGCGCCGCGACCAGCGCCATGCCGGTCTGGCCCAGGGCGTGCCCCGGCTCCGGCTTCCACTCCTCCTCCGCGATCTGCCAGGGTCCGCGTCCGCGTGCGCCGCTGGTCGGGCTGGTGAGGTTCATCGCCGTCCTCCGCTTCCCCCCTGGGCCGAGTCCTCAATATCTGGAGTTCTATGTTGATATATCGGCCAAGCGGAGGCGAGTCAACAAAACCACGCCCCGATTCCGCCAAATTCCGCCGAAATGTGGAGAACTCCCCCGCCTTCCCCCAGCGTTCGCATCCCGAAAGGCAAACAGACCGCGTCAGGCCCGCTCAGCGAGCCGCGCCCGTCCGCTTCTTCCGCCCCACCGGCTTCCCCTTCACCGTCGGCTTCACCGGCGCCGGCGCGGCCGGCGCCGCCGCCGGGAACGCGCACGCCTTGTTCGTCCCCCGCGCCGTGTCCACCATCTCCGCGATCGTGCTCGACGCCAGCGCACGCTCGATCACCGCGATCGCATCATCAAGTTTCTGGTGCAGCGGGCACAGGCAGTCCGCGTGCGCCGGCAGCCCCAGCGGACACTTGCGGATCCGCACGATCGGGTCCACCGCGTTGACCACCTCCAGCGCCGTGATCTCATCCGCCGGCCGCGCCAGCGAAAAGCCCCCGTTGGGCCCGCGCTGCGACACCACGATCCCCGCGTCCGCAAGATCCTTGAGGATCTTCGAGAGATACCCCGCCGGCACCTTCGTCGCTTCCGCGATGAACTGCGACGTGCGCAGCCCCTCGCTCGCCGTCGCCAGGTACACGGCCGCCCTCAGCGCATACTCCGCGGTGTTCGAAAACATGCTGCTCCCACAAGGCCCGCGACGGGCCATCAGGTGCGGATCGTAGTGCCCGCGGCGGCGTCGAACCTCTGGTCGCCGCCATTGATAGATATCTTAGTCTTGATATTTGTCGATCGTCGGCTACGCTCAACCACGGGAACCTTCCCACCCCCCACATCCCATCACCCGCCGCGGAGACGACGCATGAGCACCTGGACCACCCGGACCACCGTCGGCCAGCTCGTCACCGAGCGCCCCGCCCGCGCCCGCATCTTCGAACGCCTCGGCATCGACTACTGCTGCGGCGGCCGCCTCCCCCTCGCCGACGCCTGCGCCAAGCGAGGTCTCGACCCCGACACCGTCGCCGACCAGATCCGCGCCGACGACCAGGCCGCCGACGCTCCCGACGACGGCCCCGACTGGGCCGCCGCCAGCGCCAGCGACCTCGCCGACCACATCGAGGCCACCCACCACGCCCGCCTCCGCGAGCAACTCCCGCGTCTGACCGCCATGGCCGTCAAGGTCGCCCAGGTCCACGGCGGCCGCCACCCCTCCCTCGTGCAACTCCGCAACGTCTTCGAGCGCTTCGCCCTCGAACTCAACTCCCACATGGCCAAGGAGGAGCGCATCCTCTTCCCCTGGATCCGCCTCTTGGAGCACAACGCCGACGGCGCCCCCGCCGGCGTCTCCAACCCCGTCGCCCAGATGATCCACGAGCACGACGACGCCGGCGACGACCTCGCACAGATGCGTGCCCTCACCAACGGCTTCACCCCGCCGCCGGACGCCTGCGGCACCTGGCGCGTCCTCCTCGACGAACTCCGCCAACTCGAGGCCGACATGCACCAGCACGTGCACAAGGAGAACAACATCCTCTTCCCCAAGGCCATCGAACTCGACCGCGCCCGCGCCGCCGACGCGGCCTCGTCCTGCTCCTGCGGCATCCGCTGCCGCGACGAGGGCTGAGCCATGATCCGCCTCGGCGCCGCCCCGCAGCACGGCTTCGACGAACCGCTCGGCCTCATGAGCGACTGCCACCGCCGCATCGAGCGATTCCTCGACACGATGATCCGCGTCGCCGATTCCTCCGCCGACGGCGTCCTTCCGCCCGCCGCGCGCAGCGGCCTCGAAACCGCCCTCCGCTACTTCCGCGAGGCCGCCCCGCGGCACACCGCCGACGAGGAAGACTCCCTCTTCCCCCGCATGCTCGCCGCGAGCGACCCGCGCGCCCGATCCGCCGCCGAGACCATCGCCCGCCTCCACGCCCAGCACGCCGCGGCCGACGCCCTCCACGACGCCGCCAACACCCTCGCCCAGCGCTGGCTCGACGACGGCGGCCTCCCCCTCACAGACCTCGCCAACCTCCGCAAGTACCTCCACCAACTCCGCGCCATCTACGAGGAGCACATCGCCGTCGAGGACCACAACCTCTTCCCCCTCGCGGCCAGCATGCTCGACCGCGATGCGCTCGTGCAGGTCGGCCGCGAGATGGCCCAGCGCCGCGGCCTGGACCCCTCCCTCGCCGAACAACCGCAACCATGACCGACGCACGCCCGACTCCCTCCCCCACCGCCCCCGACGCCATCGCCGTCATCGGCGCGGGCGCCACCGGCACCGCGCTGGCCGCCCTCGTCGGCTCCATCGCCCCCGTCGTCCTCGTCTGCCGCAACCCCGACGACGCCGCCCTCATCCGCCGCCGCGGCGTCCGCGTCACCGGCGCTCTCCGCGGCGAGTCGCGCCCGCGTGTCGTCCCCTCCATCACCGACCTCCCCGCCGCCGGCCCGCTCCGCGCGATCTTCGTCGCCACCAAGACCACCGCGATCCCCGACGTCGCCGCCGCCCTGCGCGCCGCCTGGCCGCGCCCCGACCACGCGCCGATGGTCGTCAGTTTCCAGAACGGCATCGACCCCGGGCGTGAGATGATCCGCCTCCTCGGCACCGACCGCGTCCTGCGCATGGTCCTCAACTTCGGGGTCGTCCTGCGCGAGCCCGGCGTGGCGGAAGCAACACTCGTCACCCCGCCCAGTTGCATCGGCTACCTCAACCCCGACCACCGCCCCGCCTGCGAAGACCTCGCCGCTCTCCTCACCGCCGCCGGCCTGGCGACGCGCTTCGAGCCGCGCCTCGAAGACCGCATCTGGGCCAAAGCCATTCTCAACGCCTCGATGAGCCCCGTCGCCGCGCTGGTCAACGGCACCGTCGGCGAGGTCCTCGACTCCCCCTCGCGCCTCATCGTCGAGCGCCTGCTTCACGAGGCCATCGCCACGGCGAAGGCCCTGCACCTCGACCTCGGCCCCGACCCCGCCGCCGCGGCCTGGGCCGCCCTCGAGGCCGCCCGCCCCCACACCCCCAGCATGGTCGAGGACATCCGCGCCGGCCGCGAGAGCGAAGTCGGCCAACTCAACCGCCAGATCATCGAACGCGCCCACGCCCTCGACATCCCCGTCCCCACCCACGAAACCGTGAACGCCCTGATCGAAACCTTCGACTGGAAGATCTACGCCCGCCGCTCCACCCCCAGACCCGTACCCACCGACCCCGTCCTGCCCATGCCCTGAACCGCGGCGTCCCCGACCCCGTGCCGGGGCTCCGCCAGGAGAGCCCCCATGCAACGCCACCTCATCTTCGACCTCCCCGTCCGCGTCTTCCACGCCCTGCTCGCTGTCGGGTTCACCGCCGCCGCCATCCTCGCGCTCGCCCTCGGCGAGCACCACCGCCTCTTCCCGTACCACGCCCTCATCGGCCTGATGCTCGCGGGCCTGGTCCTCCTGCGCCTGCTCTGGGCCTTTTTCGGCACGCGCCACGCCCGCCTGGGTTCGTTGCTGCACACCCCCGGCGCGCTGCTGAAGTACCTCATCGCGGCCCTCACCGGCCGCGGCGAGCGTCACGCCGCCCACAACCCCGCCTCCGCCTACGCCGCCCTCGCCATGTTCGCCCTGATCCTCGGCCTGGCCGTCACCGGCATCATGATGGCCCGCGGCAACGACGCCGTCGAGGAACTCCACGAAATTATGGTCTACACCTTCATCGCCGTCACCGCCGCCCACCTCCTCGGCCTCGCGCTCCACACCGTGCGCCACGGCGAGCCGATCTGCCTCAGCATGCTCGACGGCCGCAAGCAGACCGACGACCCGTCCGCGGCCATCCCCCCCCCCCCCCCCCCCCCCCCCCCCCCCCCCCCCCCCCTCACCAGGGCCCCCCCCCCCCCCCCCCCCCCCCC
>Ga0180217_1000499_pt1 | contig 61875 bp, 20 predicted proteins | sample eDN3rd37CBELigOP_FD_128521 | JGI IMG/M metagenome (GOLD analysis project Ga0180217, IMG submission 128521) | Enriched Organic Plus compost microbial communities from Emeryville, California, USA - eDNA 3rd pass 37_C BE-Lig OP (version 2) (version 2) ...
CTCCTCCTCCTCCTCCTCCTCCTCCTCCTCCTCCTCCTCCAAACCAACTAGCAAATAGCTTCGCAGCAGTGTTCGCCTCAGCAGCAGCCCGGGCCTCTTCCTCAGCTGCTCGTGCTGCTCGAGCATGCGCCGCAGCGGCTTCTTCGAGAAGTTCAAAGCATTTCCCCGCGTCGCGCTTCGAAGCGATTTTCAGAACCGGCGCAAAGCGGATAAACCTGTCTCTATCGAGGACAGTGTTCTGCACTGAGGCTGAGAGTTTCGGACATCGCATGATGTTGTGAGCCAACGAGGTATGCGCATAGACAAAACCATTCACTGAGCGGATCGCCGTGAAATACACAAAAAAGAGGAAGCTCAGTGGATCGGAGTTGTCATTCTTTTTCAACTTGAAGGTGACATAGTCACGGTATTTGGTCTTTAGATTGTCGAGCGAGACGCCAAGCAGGGCCTAGATTCATAAAGTAAGTCAGATCCACAACCCTATTAGTGGCATATCCTGACAAAGGAGAGATGACGAAGTGGAAGATACGACCTCAGATACGTACCAAGCACAGCTGGAAGGGAACCTCCTCGTCCTTGGGCACGTGGAACGGGTCCCCGTCGAGGTCCACGCTCGACATGACTAGTTTTTAGGCCGCGCTGCGAAGGCGCTGCCGATCAAAGAAGCGTCTGAACGGCTTCAGACTGGAAGTAGCGTTTCAGTGTGGGACAAAAAAGGTGAATTTCGGGGGATACAGTGAGGTAACAGCGGATGCATAGGGTGCAAAGGTAATGCATATCCAACAAGGTACATAAGCCGCAGAGACCTGTGGTGCCGGATCTGAGGATGTCACAAATCAAACAACGAGCACTAGTAGAAAAAGAGCTTGCCGTACATTGTTTACAACATTGAAAAGTGAAAGCGTAGCTGGTGCGTTCCTAAGAAACTAGTAACAATCAATTGAGAACAACTTGTAGTATTCAGTGATCACATTCTTACACTCGAACAACCATGACCAAGGCGAAGAAGACCCGACAGTTCGCCGTCATGAAGAGGCGAATCAAGGAAAATGACCCACGGCTGCAGATCAAGATGACCGCCCAAGAGCGCAACCGGCAAATCAAGAAAGAGGCTGATAAGCGCTACCGAAATCCCCAGCTTGTAGCGAAGGAGGAGGAGAAGAAGGCCAAGAAATTCGAAGGAACAATCATTCACCGAGTCGAGAAAACACCCTCGCATCTGTGGTTCTCGTACAACACCGCGCTTGGCCCGCCGTACCGCATCCTGATCGATACTAACTTCATCAATTTCTCGATTCAGAACAAGCTCGATGTATTCACCTCGATGATGGACTGCTTGCTCGCGAAATGTATCCCCATTATCACGGACTGCGTCATTGCCGAACTCGAGAAGCTCGGTACCAAGTACCGCGTGGCACTGCGTATCGCGAAGGACCCCCGATTTGAGCGCTATCCATGCTCGCACAAGGGCACATATGCTGATGACTGCATCGTGAACCGTGTTAAGGCGCACCGGTGCTACATCGTGGCGACATGCGATAAGGATCTTAAGCGACGATTGCGCAAGATTCCCGGTGTGCCTATCATGTACATTCACCAGCATCGCTACTCCATTGAGCGCTTCCCAGACGCCAACAACGCGCCAGATCACTAAATGTGGCGCGGATGTGGCTCTGTATGACCTTGCTTTACACTCCAGGACGGGTCCGGAGGATGTAATCGGCGATAGTATACCCTGTACAGTTACGTGGTATGATATTCCATATTCTCACTTATTGTGATCCCCAGTCGAAATTCTTGTGCAGTAATACCTTAGTTCACTTGCCCACATGTGCTATTATTCACTAATCTACCATACAATACCTTTATGTATTCATTAACCAACAGTAGTGCTATGTACATCGGATCCCCAGGACCTTTAGTCATCGTCGCTCTCCTCTGCCATCCAGCTTGCGGACCATTGCTTTTTCGATGTTGGTCGGCGACGCACACCCACAAACGCATCAATATCACCGAATTCACTCAACGCCTTCGCTGCCTTTTGAACTCGTTTCTTCTGCATTTCTTCCGCCGAGCCCAGCTTCTCAACATTGTTGGCCTCGAACTTGCGTGAAGCCATCTTGTTCCAAATGTTCACCCTGGCACTTTCATTGTCCAGTGTTACGCTTGCAGCCTTGAATTCTGCGAAGTCGTCATCATCATCGTCGTCGTCATCAAACCGTTTCAATCGCTGCGCTTCAAGCCCCACTGGCTCTGCAGGCACGACCTCAAAGTCATCAGATTCCTGCAGGTCGTTGGACGCACGGTTATCCGCAGAAGAGTATTTCTTCTGAAGCTGCTGGCGCTGCACAGCAGCAGCCGCAGCTTCCAGAAGCTTCAGCGCTTGTTGCTCTCTGCCTCTGCCGCCACCCTTCACCTCGCCGTCTCCGAAGAATTCATCATCGTCCGCAAAGCGATCCGCGAATCCAATATGCTGCTCGCGAACTGGATGTGGGAGGGTGATAGGTTTGCTCAATGTGTCTGACAGAGAAGATGCATGACCGCTTGCAGTCTTCTTTGGGGTAGCCGTAGCGGTGGTAACCTGCAATGAACTTGCGATTTCAGTTGGAGATGTCTTGGGCTTAGTCTGGGCTTTGGCGTCGTCGGCTTTCGTCGGCTTGCTGCTCTCTTTCGGCTTTGCTGATGTGACTTTGATGGCAGAAGTAGATGCTGTTGGGTTATCTTTCTTATCATCCGGCTTTGAGACTTTCGTCGGCTTGGCTACGACTCCCTGATTCGACATCTGTTTTCCCGCTGTAGGTAGGGGGTCAGTTTGAGTTCCTCCGCGTGATTCTGCTGCGTCAGCGCGCTTCTGTCGCTCACGGACAGGCTGCTCAACCACCCTCTCATCTTTCCCGCCTTTCTCGCTGGCAGATATACTTGCAGTCGTCGATCGTGCAGGTGTGGTGATCTCATGCTGTTGCGCTTCAGGTTCGGCTTTGGGAGCGGCCGACGAGGCCACAGACTTATTCTCTGTGTCCTGCAGTTGCTTTGCTTTGGGAGAAAACTGAACTGGTAACTCTGACGATGCATGCATCGAACTTGCGACAGTCGGCAATTCTGAATCGCTCAATTCTGCATCCGGGAAATCGAAGGCATCAACATCATTTCGATCTTCAGTTTCAATGCCCATGTCGTCTAAGACTGAGATCTCATCTTGCTCATCACTCTCATCTTGGGAATTACTCTGCGCCTCAGCCTCCACTTCGTCTTCCAGGTATTTGTTGGACTGACGCTTACTCGCCTGCTCCATACTATCAGCTTTGAGCGCCGTCTTCTCCTGTGCTTTAGCCTTCCATGGCTCGTCTTCTTCATCTGAATCCCACTTGCTCGTTGGTGCGGTCGCAGCGGGAGTCCAACTACTAGAGTCGTCGAAGGAGTATATAGCCTCGCCTTCGGCGAGGGGGAAATCATATTCGGCTCCAATTGTGTTTTTGATGCGTTTGATTGTATACACGCGCCCACGACGAATCAGTTCTTTCGTGATGAATGTGAAAATGCGAGCATTGCCTCCGGGCTGCAACGCGACTTGATTGAATTCTGCAGTGCCAGGTTTTGGCATTTTCTTGCGCTTCTCCGCAAGGAAAGACTTGCTCTTGAATCCCATTTGCTCGCTTCTGCGTGCCTCAGCAGTGAGGGCGTCAGGACATCGAGCGCCGAAGGGATAGACACGAGGAGGCTTCGGAGGGGGTGGGAGGCGAGCATATAGTGAGCTGCGATTGGCATGTGTTTTCGTTGAACTTTCATCTTCCTCCTCAGGGTTCGAATGGGGATCGGAGTCTGATTCGTCGTCACCTGAATGCAGATAAGCTTCTGGCTCCGGTCGAGGATAGTGGAGGTGCCAGTTCTTGTGCAGGACAGCGTCATCTGTTGCGGTTATCTCTCTGTGGCATCGGTAAACCTTGTGATTGGGGCCGTTTCTAGGGAGCTCAATACATATTGGAACAATGGGAAGCTTCACTCGGAAAGTTGTGCGATCCCACACTTGCTCGGTGTCTTGAGTGACCTTTCCGTCTGCACTCACTCCGATTTCAGCAGATGGCTGAGGTGCTGCTGCGAGAATCTCGCGCTCCTCCTCGAACTGTTGGAGGCGGCTCTTCTTCGCAAGATCCAGATGCAACACGTGTCCACGCCATTTGGTGCCGTTGAACGAGCTTAGGCACCGCTTCAGTATGGGCTCTGTGGTCGTGATGGAGAAGAACGCCAGGCTGCGACATGCGCGGTTGGACTCTAGATACGTTGGAGAAGTGAAGCAAGCAGGGGGGGGGGCATGGAGAAAGTGGGTAAGTGGTCGAACATGTCATATCCAGCCTGCACCCTGAGTATCATGGCTCCCTCGTCGAGAGCGGCGCTGTGTATTCAAAAGTTCATCAGCGAGAGGAATGCAGCTGTGTAGGTTAAAGCAATGGGTGACGTGAGTGACCTGCGATACGCTCGATAGAGTTTACTTACCCTCTATGCGGCCTTCTGCGCGTAAAAGTGGGTCGCCCCGCGCAATATAGACGTCGCTTATGCTGCCGAAAGACTTGAAGCGCGACGCAATATCACCTTCCGTAGTCTCAGGTGGGATACCGACGATCCGCACGCGGTAGGACCGAGTGTCAGATGGGGCTTCCATGGTATTGTAAACCGGTTTAACTAGGCTTTATATCTCACCGCGCTCACTACTGCCCGAATTTTGAACCTATACTAGTGAGTCAAACTGCGATTGAATTCTCGGTCCGACCCCGGTTTCAGTGTCGCGACGAGGGCCACCCACAGCATATCACATTGGGAATGCGCACACACCTTCGCGGGATGATGAAAAACTTATTCCAGTCGTTTTATGCTAAATAACCTGCAATAAACCTCTGTTTGTCCCGATAAAAGAGGGGAGAGACCGTATCCAACAGCCGTTTGTGGCATGATCCTAGCCTGCGGTTGGGTGCCAGTGGGCCAGAGTGCTGCAGCAACTGCCCGAATGCATGCGGATACTGTGCAAGGCGGGTGGTCGCGCGGCAATGCATCTTGCGCACTGCAAAGCCTGTCAGAGGAGGCGAAAACCGAACTCTGAGACTACATTGCGGAGGAAGTTGAATCAGCGTATAGCCTGCGTTGGTGCTGAAAACAAATTTGACGACACGACAGGAGTCTCATTGCGACGCAAGACTATACCAAATCTATCCATCCACAGCACAGCCGCACGCAACATATCGCATCCCAAGCCTTGCGAAGCGAGAAACCCCTGAGCAAGTCCGAAGAGCAGCGCGCGGATAGGGAAGGTGGTGAAGACTCGGCATATTTGGACAGATTCGACGCTAGGATACACTCGCCCGTGCTGATTTCGACGATAGGTGGCAACATGACAACCGACAAGCACGAAAAGAAGGACAAGAAGGACAAGAAGGAGAGGAAAGAGAAGGATAGGCAAAAGCTGCCCGAGGCCGGTTCACACGTGGAGGATGAATCTCCCACGTTACCTCGGCAGACATCACAGGCTCCCTTGTCTACGTCTTCCAAGCATACCGAGGCTGCCGCGAAACCTTCAGGAAATGAGGAATGTGTAGAAGTTGAGACTGTGAAGACGGGTAAGGAAGAAAAGAAGGAGAAGAAGGAGAAGAAAGAGAAGAAAGAGAAGAAAGAGAAGAAAGAGAAAAAAGAGAAAAAAGAGAAGAAGGAGAAACCAGCTGAGCAGGAAGATGAACTCACACAATCACTTGTTGGTATCAAACGGACCGCCAGCGAGGTCTCGGCAGGATCGAAAGAGTCAATATCGAAAGACGACTCAACATCGGTCAGCTCAGCGGCAGCAACAACGGCTAAGCGTGTCCAATTCGCTGCGCCTAGTACAGAAAGCTCTCCGCATTCTTCACAAGGAGCCGCTGGGGGTGGGTTCCAGTTCGACTTCGATCTTGGTGAGGACTCTGAGGACTCCGATACTGCGCAAGAGGGTAGCAGCTCAACTACGGAGACTAGTACCAAGACAGTGTCCAGTGAACGGCAGCAGCAACAGAACAGGGCATCTTCGGAACAATCAGCGAAAGCTTCGGCAAAGAGTGCTACGGATATGAACAATCCAAGGTTGCGCAGCATGTTCTCCACAATCAGAGACCGTGATATCATTGTGGAGGACCTGATGTCTCAGAGCACTCACTTTCGAGGGTTCATGAAGGATATCACGGAAAATGCCCAGAAACGGATCAAGAAGGCTCGTGTAGATGTTAAAGATCTGATTGTTCCAGAGACAGAGGCTCAGACCGTACCTGCTGCACCCACCGCGCCAGCGGCCCCAGCGAAGCCACATGTGTTTATGTTCGATGACTCCTTGCTCAACGCGAATTTGGAAAGCACAACGGAGACGGAGCACAAAGATGACAGTGAGAGCGACGACGATGAAGAAGACAGTGATGAAGGCCCCGCATCACAATCGAATGGCTCCAAGGGTGTCGTCGTCGCACACGCAGGCATCTACAGAGGGCATGGCAAGATTGTTGTCAGAACGAACGTCTTCAGCACGCAGTTCAAGGCTGGTACAGCCACGAAGCTGACCCCTAACTCGGAGGCAGAAGGAAATGATACAGCTGCAAGAATCGTCCTTCAGAGCGAAGCAACGGTAGCCACGTTGGCTCCTGTTGACGAGAAGGCCCAAAAGAAGGCAGCTAAGCTTGAGCGTTTAAAGAAGCTCCAAATGGCGCACCAGGCTGCCCAAAAGAACATCGAATTGGATCTCTCAGCGATCGCTCCTGTGCGTGATAAGGAGACTGCAGTCCGACACTGGCAAAAGCGTCGGGAGGACGTTCAAGAGCATATCAAGAAGGTAGTTAAAAATGCGGTGCGGGATCACCACAAGAAGGAAGAACGAGCTCGTAACCCATCCGAGAAGATGCGTAAGCTAGAGCGGTTAGAAAGACAGATTGAGGGTTAAGTCCGACATTACAGTCGGATAGCGTTATAATAAAACTTGGTCAAACAAGCAACATTTGTATTCCTTAACCATGTACGCTGTGGATGCATGAGCCTACTGTACATATGGAACTAGAATAGTGGCAACATGCTACTGGTGTTGTTGTTGCTGCTGCTGCTGCTGCTGAGTCAAACTTAGATACCATGCACTCGATTCTTAGCTGCCTCCTTGGCACGCCGTTGTGCACGATATTGGATGACCTTGGTTTCCCAGCCATTGCTGCGATCAATCCCATCCCAGCGATATCCTGGCTTAATGCCGAATCGATTAGGAAACGCAACACCCTGATAAACTGGTCGAGGTTTGCGAATGATCACACCTTGTTTGCGCAGCTCGGCCTCGCGCTTCAACTCCTCCTCCTTGCGCTTTGCCTCTTCTTCCTGTGCATGTCTCTGTTTCTCTGCGAGTCGCTCCTGCCTTCGTTTCTCTTTTTCCTCATACTTTCGGAGAAGTCGCTGATATTCCTCTTGACCCTTGGCCCTGGCCTTCTCGAGTTTGCGAATCATTCGCTCGGACTTCTTCTCCTCCTTCTTGTCGCGCTTCTCCTTCTCCTTCTCTTCTTTACGCTTGCGCTTCAGTCGTCGCATCTCATCCAGAGGATCTTCCCACTCGAGCTGGCGATCAGTGCCTCGCTCTGCACGGCCAGTGCCATCGACGTACTCTCCACCATGCATCCGCTGGAGTTCTTCTAGCTCGCGCTGGATCTTCAGAATTTCGTCTCGCCTTGTCGGGTCCTGAACCTTTTCGAGCGCAGCTTGGAGAGTTGCAACGGTTCCACCGATACGCTGAGTCAGGCCAACACCCCAAGTCAGTGCTGTTTGGTCTGCATTGCGTTCTTGCTTTTTCTTCTCCAGTTGTGCCTTCATTTCTTCAAGCTCCTGTCCCGTCAGGCGGCGACCAGTAGCTCGGTCACGGAAAACAGCCCGATCCTTGTCTTGGTTCGAATTACTCCCATCGTCTCGCTTGCCCTGCTCTTCTCGTCGCATAACTGCCTCGAGCTCTGCCGCTCGACGCTCTTGCAGTGATCTCGTATATGCAGCGTACTCGCTTCCGCTAAGAACCCCAGTGGGAAGAGGAGGTTCTTCAAACGCTGAGGAAGCGGAAGTCGAAGCCCGATGTGATGCCAACGGGGATGGGGACCTTGAACGTGACCGTGACCTTGACCGTGACCGTGACCGTGACCGTGACCGTGACCGTGACCGGACCCGGGCGAGCCTAGCTTCTCGCTCTCTCAAAAGCGTTCGACCTCTGGGTGGTGTTCTGGACCTGGATCTGGATCGCGTTCTAGAGCGCGATCTAGACCGCGAGTATCGACGCCTGTCTCTAGCTTGGTGCCGCGTGGTTGTAGGTGACCTGCTTCGGCTTCTGCTCTTGCTTCTATCTGAATACTTGGTGCGAGAAGTCCATTCTACCTCAGAGTCGCTTGTATCAGAAGACGAGGAGTCGTGTCGGCGCCTGCCACCCGAAGACATATTCTCTACCGTTTCACGTAATACCGCGGGAGGTCGTCTCCTATTTGGTTAGATGAAGCGAGAGACGTGCCACTCGCGAGATATCCAATGGCAACCGTTGTTCGTGGGAATCCTTAATGGCGCTCTATCCGTCCTGGCCCGCATTTGGACGAACCCTCAGTTGTTCGAAAAATGTAGCTCTATTCTGGGCATCAAATTCGCATGAGTGAGTTCATACTGGACCGTATACATATCACATATGCGCTAAGACTATTTTGTGTTATCGACTCCGCGTTGTGTTTTTCTGAGCGAGGTCCAGAAACAGCAGATAATATGTGTTACGGGGGTTACGAACTTGTTTCCGAAACTTTGGAGTCAAGCGCTGGATTGACTTATAGCTGGCATGTAACCTCGTGCGGAGTGTGCGATTGAGATCCTCGTGCGTGGGCCACCGGGATGTTCTTCTCTCACTTTCCAAATAATCTGCTGTGCCTCACAAAAAGTTCATTTTTTCGAACCGGCCGTTTGGGCCCTGGGGCCCTCACACGAGATATTGCGTGACGTCATCACATGCGGTGATGGGACGCATCACACTCACTCACCATGACCCGTTTGACCTCTCCACACATGCCACCCCCTCCTAAAGCCAACAGCGATTCTTTGCTGGATGTCCGCAGCCCAGGTCCTGAACAAAAAGGGCGGACTCCGACGCAATGCCAAGACTGTGCAAGTTACTTCGGGCAAACCGAGCCCAAACGATCCCACAGATGAGACTCCAGACACACACAAGGAGGTTCTTCCCGCTGTCTCCGGCACGAGGTCGCTTCGCACACTTGTTTGGACACTCGTTGCTCTAGTCTTTGTTGGATGTGTTCTGTACATCTGGCGTATGAGCACCAGCATCCCCAATCCTTCTGCTTCGTCGCTTCCAATGGGCAGCATTCACAGCAGTAGCCCCACCATCCAAGCTTCAGAAGCGCAACTCAAGGCGACTGCGGCAACCAACGGCTCGAACAAGCAAGGGCATGAGGATGTCGCCATCTCCTTGGACAAACCTGATGCTGCGCAGGATGATGCCCTCTTCGCGGATCTGCCCGAAAATGCGTACATCTCGCTTGACCCTCATAATGTGAACGTGGAAAAAGTGTTCCCGACCAATTACAGTCTGTTTAACGTCCAGCCCCCCAAGGTCACCCTGCAGGCGACCCTCTCGCGCCCAAACTTTCCTTGGCGTGGAGCATCAGGTTTTGCCGCTACCCTGCTCGATTTGAATCGGCTCCCAGCTAGTGCTGTACCCATTCATATCGCGAAGCTCCACAACTGGGCCTTCCATGGATGGCTGCAAAATCTGCAGGCTCAACGTCTTGATCCCGCAGGTGGATACACTGTCATCCACTTCGATACTCATAGTGATATGTTTGGTACAGGAATTCATGGTGGATCTATACGAGCTTCGGGAGTGAGTCGCATCGCGCGTTCTGACAAGTTCGTCCCGACACCCGGACTGAACACACCTAGCAACGCCGATTCGCCAAACCACGTACCAGGTCTCGCCATCCCATCCCTCTCCCAGGATGCATATCTCGTGGCGAAGGCAGCTGTCGAAGGTGCATCTTCATTCGATTCACTGAGTGAACCGATTGCCGCCAACAAGCTCACGTATATCCAGATTACTCAGATGACGCGATTGTTGACAATTGCGAATTACATCCCGGCTGGCATTTTCTTAGGATCCGATGTAAACTACAACCTGACTACTCCTGACGGCACCACCAAGGAATCCAAGTCAGGACATTTTATTGACCATGTCATCTGGGTCCGGCCTGAGGTCGATTCTGAGCTCAATAACCCGGCTGAGCATGGCGACTGGAACATCACCATCGGTTTCATGCACTTGCTCGAGCGTGACGTGCCAATGGATCACCCTCGCTATGGTCTACCTAGGAATGTCACCCTTGCGCAGTTTTTATCGAGCCAACTTGTTGATGGTGAGATGATGTCGGGCATGTCAGGGATTGTTGCCGTCCTAAACAAAACAGAGGATCCTTTTGCTGGGAATGAGTGGCGACCTGCGTTCAGAATCAACGAGTATGTCTCCAAAGTAGCGTACCGTTACGACGGCCTGGTCTGCTGCACTGCCCGTGGAATCATTGATGCTGCGTTTTGCAATAGCTTTGAAGAGCCACGAAATGCGTTCTTTAACGAAAGCAACCGCGGGATCGATGGTAGAATCAGTTCTGGTGGCAATCCAGTCGGCAGCCGGCGACCCATATTTGGACTAGACGCTTTGAAATCAGATGAAGAACTCGAGGCGGAGCGAATTGCCGCTATGGATCCCCAAAGCAGTCTGGCCCAGGCCGCAAAGGATGAGAAGTCCTCATATTTGCAGCAAGTGGGAGCGACCTCTGAAGAACCGAACACGACGCCCTTTACGTTTTCCCCTTGGTCGTCCTATCTGGAAGGCCTCGCTCAGCCACAGCGCAAAACGCGCCTTCCTGTGTACCCTACCCGAACCTTCCGCCTGACTGTCGTAAATCCTCGCCAGTTTATTCGAATGGTTGATCCTGATAATGCCTATGTAAAGGTCATGGATGAGCACGCTAATATGGCTTTCTTATCACATCAAGAACGCGAAGATCCGGCAAAAATTCGAGAGGTTAAGGAGCGTACTAGGCGTGAACAAGAGAAACTTGCCCTATCACCCTCACTACCGCGATTGACCCTCAAACCAGGTTCTGTGCTCCTTGATATCGACTTAGACTATTTCGCGTCAACCAGTGAAGTCCATGGAATGGCCATTGCTGAAGGTATTGATGATGATAGCGTCAGCTTCGCAGCGGAGACGGTGCGAGCTTGCTGCGGACACCGCACCCGCTTTAGTAGCCGCAACTCAGGCTGCTGTGCTTATTTACCCCACCGCGCGAAGTACGTCCGTTCGCTCTTGGCCGAGCTCCTGGGGAGAACCCTTCCAAGGCACCGCGAATTCCGAGCGCTCCTGCGTGAGTTTGTAGATCTGACCAACACCTGGTCAGAAGAGCTGCTCAATCGATCTGCGGACAAGAATAAGCTATCACCAGACCATCTGCAGGTACCACTACAATGCCCTGAACTGGACTCACTGACCCAGAACGTTACTTCCAAGTTCTCCAAGTATTTGACAAACGAGATGGACAGAATGTTTTTATGGACAGTGTTCCGCCCGTCTGACGGTGAGGTCCTCAGCCTAGAACCGACATACGATTCACCTATCCAGCGCAAGCTTGCCTCGGTTGAGAGCGAACTTGCCTCCTATGTCCACGCCTATCAGTCTGGCGATCTCGATGAAGAAGATGATGATTACGAATCTGAAGAGGACTCACATGGGTCTGAGTACCAATATGATGACGACCGGGAGCATCCTCGTCGTCGCAAGATGTTATCAGTAGAAACACATCATGATATCCCTCATCCTGTACAATCGCGTTTAAAGTTGGAGCAACATTTGCATGCCGACTCTAGCGAAACGGAAACAAGTCAGCCACCCTTCAACGCTCGTATTATAGCAGCAAATACTACTTCCGTGAACAAGCCTCGTAGGTACAAATATTCCTTAAGTGAGCGTCGCCGTCGAACTCGAGAACGCGTCCGTTCGATTCTTAAGGAATTCGAATTGGTTCGCACCCTTCACAAAGAGGCAGGCAGTAAAACAGAAGGGACTGACACGAATATGCGGCTCACCCCACCGAAGTCTGTGGTGGAATCAGTCGCTGCCGCACCGGAAACTCCAGAATCCCTGTCATTATCAGCCCAGAGCGCTGATATGTTCGGAACAGGTCCTTCTCCACTCGGTCGCAAGCCTCTAGCTTTCGATACCGCATTGACTAAACCAGCCTTTGAATATGTATTCCGGTCTATTAGCAAGAATGCCACTGAATCATCAGCTACCACACGGCGTGTGTATCGCCGCAGACATCATGGACATTCAAGCAAGCGAAACTCCAATAGGAAGCGCGCTCCAAATGTCAAGAGTCTAGCTGCGAGACTATCCGAGGTCGACGCAGACACCTCACAAGAGAGGACACGATTTAACCCTGAGATAACGGAGCAGTTTAGCGAAGAAGAAACATATCGCGAGGATGCAGAAAACGCGGACGTGTTCTGCCGTATTGTAGAGTACTCCGAACACCTCCCCACTACGTTCCCCTTGCCCAACAGCCGCGGGGAGGTGAGCCGAATTACCGGTCGACGCTACTACGCGACATACGCCACGCAATACCTACTTCGTGCCACCCGTGGTCTGCGCGAAGCGCTCAAATTCATTGCCCCTGCAACTCGAGTCGTAACTATAGCCCGATCCAATGACGTGTTCTTGCCACCAGCCCTCACACAAGAAGTAGAGTGGCTGGTTCTTTCGGCATTACATGACTCGGGTCTTGGTTTGCTGCAGGTTGTCGATGCTGACTCCAATTCCGGCGGCTTCGTTAGACTTGTTCAACATGATCATTCGCAAGTACCATCCGCACGACCAGAAGGAATGTGCACCTATAAGTTCCCATTCTGTGTCGATTTTAGCAAGGATGACGATGACCTCTTCTGGGAGTCTCCCTACTATCACAATGGTATCGGAGGTCATGGCGCGGAGGTACGCCGCAGGCTTCGCAGTCGTGCAAATCCGACAAGCCCAGCGACTCAAGATGGAGATCCGGTATACTTCTACTAACTGCCTCGATATGTAGTTTTGATCACCCTACCTTCATAACACCTATTGTACAAATGGTTTGCCCCGCTCAGGGCTTCATATTGCACCTACCAATTATTGTTGCGTGTACTGAACCTGTCCGTGTGCCGTGGGTATGTAGGTACCCAGACGTGCGACGCACGCCATGTGCAATTTTTCCTACATACGACAACAACCACTAGTTCTAGTTATTGTCATCACTTAGCACCGAATCGTCCCTGTAGTGTTATTTAATCGATATATTCATGACTAGCGTGTTTAATGTACTAGCATCTCTGTGCATCACCTCGTACAGTACGATCCATCCGTCCGCTGTTGCTGCCGCAAGATTGGACTTTCAGTTCCATTTTCGAGTGACTGGTAGCGTTGCTTCAGACTCTTTCATGATTGGTCGTTGTACTCGTCAGGCCCCTCGAACTATTGAGAGACCGGAACGAGTACCAGCAATCATGGTTGTTTTACCGTGACTCGTGCTACCTTAGTGTGTCGTTAGTCCTTGATTTACAGTATATCAAGCCTAACTCACAAACTTCTATGGCGTTGATAGCAAGAAACTGATGTCTCCCATTATCCAACTGTGCATCAGTCATTTGTCTTGAATACTCCGCCGTCCTCCTATACTTCGGACGTGTCTACGCTAGGCAACCTTAGGAAGATCGTAGGATCATGACCGCTTCATATTTCTTACTTACTTAATCTTATCCTACTGATTGGTTGACCAACCCAGTCCTTGTGGCATCTCTTTAGGTGAGAGCCCAAAGCATATCTCACCATTCTAACACCTTACACCGGTCGATTAACCAGGGACCAGTTGTCGCGGCAACTGATCGGCGTTACTCAAACTGGACCAGTCATCACGAGCGATTAACGCACTGTGAATACTGACTCCAAGTTTGAGATTCTACAGCGTTTCCAAGTGTTTACCGAATAGAATTGTCGTTTATCATTTGTTTATTGAGTCTGGTCGATATGGACGCAAGCGCACTTTCGCCGCGCATATTGACGGTGACTTTGAGCTCAATTTTGGATGGAGTGTGTCTACAATGCCGTGTCACGACGGTGGCCGTGGGTATTACGCTCCAACGACGTCATGGAAGCTGACACGTTGTGAGTCTAATCTAACAGTTGAGTTCCTCATTGCACGCGATGAACGAGGTACGCTGCGATGAACAAGATGAGTGAAGTGTACACGAATGTGAGGTTATAATCGATAGGGAATGGCAGGCTGCTACCAATTGTCGCTGCAAGTGTAGCACCACCAATCAAGGGACCAACACCTTGTGCCAGGGCTGCAAAACCACTGATCAATCCCTGAGCGGCACCGATATGGATTCTGATGAATTCATTGATCAAGATAGACGTGCAAGTGAATGTGAGAGCGATGGCTCCGCCTCGCAGGCTGAACATCAGTATGAGCAACATCCAGAAACCAACACCATGTTTGACATGACCATTTGCATCAAGAGTAATGAGATGGCGCAGTAAGGAAGTCGTGAGGACCGTGATACCGTACAGTACAAACGAGAAGGATAGGACCGCTGTCACGCTAGCGCGCTTCAATAGTGGTGCGAAGATAAACATTTGGAAAATAATGGATGCTACCCCCTGGGCCAAGAAACAATATGACACCTCTGCATTGCTGAATTGTAATCCGCCATCCTCGTATGCGGTGGGCGCCCAAACAGCGAATGCTTCTGAGACAAGCGTAGCCGAGAATCTCAGGCAGGAGAAAATGGCGGACAAGAGTAGCACATTCTTGACCTGAAGTAGTTGGCATATGGTTGGTGATACGATGCGCTCGCCCAGCAAATGCTCCTGCAAATCGGTCGCGGGCTTGCTTTCTTGACCTGAGTTGATCGAGGAAGCAGAACGATCTTCTGCGAGGGGCAGCTCGAATTCAACATCATTGTCACCACGCTGACGAGCAAATGAAAACGACTCCGAAGAGACAAGTGCGGCCGAGGGCCGAATACGATTACGTTGTGCAAAGGTAGGTGGAGCTGACTGAGTGATTTGGTCCTGGCCATCAGGTTGACGGCCTCTCCAACGCTCTTCGCGTTGCGCTTGAACAGCACGGTGGCCCTCGTATGGATCACATGTCTCTCTGAGATAAAAGTATCCAAGAATGAGCCCGAGAGTTGAAAAACACGCTGCGGCTAGACATGGTAGGAAATACGGATAGTCATAGAAAGCCTTTTCTAAGTGCCAGCTCGCCGGGGGCCGCGCCAGCAGACCACCTAGCAGTGGTGCAGCTACCGATGACACACCCCAAGTCAGGCCCATGTATGAGAATGCGAGATGGGCGTTTGTCTCATCCGTGATCTCTTTGATATATACACGAACCACGTTAAAGTTACCGTTGATCAGACCGTTGATAATACGCCACGTCAGCGCAAGTCCGTATGATTTCGAAAGACCGAAGAGGGCCATGAAAAGTGCGTTACCCAGCAGACCTGCTAAAAGGATTGGTCTTCGGCCTACTCGGTCGGAGAGCCAACCGAGTGGATACGAAGAGAAGAACTGTGCCAGAATGAAAGCCGATGCAAGCAAACCTGCGAAATAACCAATGGAAGTATCGTCACGGGCAATCCTAAAATCACGCACCATATCGGCAATGAAGGGATATAGCAGATTCGCGGACATGCACTCTGCGAAGAAGCACATTAGGACGACAATGAGTTGCTTCCAAGGAAGGGGGTTTGGGGCTGGCGTTGCTTCTTTCTGTTCGCCCTCGTTGATAGGCAGGGGAGATGGCACTCCTGGTGACATGGATGGTAAATCACGATTCTGAGGATCGCCACTCACCACCGCGATGACTGGAGGGCCGCCACTCTTGGCGGGTTGTGCCCCAGGGTTGTTCGGGTCTGCATTGGGGTACAGTACAACATACGCAGGTGGCGTAACGCCTGGCGTTCGGTTCTCTGGTGTGTCCATATTTCTAATAGGTGGCAGAACCACCTGAGGCACTGTCTGATTGCTTGCACCGGGGTCGACCGCAGCTTGGGCGCCGAGTTGCACATACACGCTGGGGTTCTTGGTGTTGATCACAGTGGGCACGCTACCGTTAGATGACGCAGCGAATGCAGCCTGTGGGGGGACACCAGCAGAGGATTGCGTGATCGACACACCACCATCTGCATCCTGGATGATTCGGACGCGATACGACGACGAGCTTTGGGTGGGAGAATGCTCGGGACGGATCTGCGAACGGATCTGCTCAAAGAGCGACGGACCCGATTGTCCTTGCTGGGGAATTCGCCAGGTGTAAGTGGGTTGTTGCTGCTGTTGTTGCAGCGAAGGGTCCGTGTAGTATGACAGACTGCCGACCAGGCCCTCAGTCGCACTGAAGGTCATCTCTCGCGGCGCTCTTCGGCCTGACCAGTTGTTAGTGTCGTTGCTGGACATCCTTGGTCGGCTGGATTACACAACTCTGCGAGTCGATCGCCTATGCGGGGGTCCTAAACGGTACAATACGAGTCGATGACTCAGATCACGAAGGGTATACGAGCGCAGACGGTATCCCACGCGAGTGCAGATACTCAATTGGAGGCGAGAGCTCGCCTTCCTAAATGTTACGACGGGAAAAAGAATAATCCGCGCGATCAGTGCAAGTGTAAGATAAATCACACAGAGTGTCAAAGTGGAACAAACAGTTCTGCATGTTTGCATCATCCCGTGCACATGCACACCCGACCTTTTCAGCATATCACTTGAAATGTGGTACGTGGTACGCTTTGGAGTTTGGCCTGATGCGGCTAAAACAGTCCGGCACAAATTCGGAGGTGAGAGCGTGAGTGTGAGAGTGAGCGCGAGCAAGCGAGCGGGGATGGCGAGGGGTAAGAAAGGTCGCCCAATCCTCAGACAATCTGCAGCATTATGTCAGTATGATATCGCACAGCATCCCACTACACTCGCGGATCTGAGTTGATTAACGGAATTGGTTTACCTATACATTGCACTGGATACTCGTATTACCCTGACAGATAGCTTCCCTAGTCACCGTCAAAGTGTTTTGTATCAGAACGAAACCAAGATCCATGCTGAGCCTGATGCGTGCGGGCCCGATCAGACCGATCCTCGCTCTGTGACCTGCGGATAAACTGTCAGTATGCTTGCGCGGGTATGCCCAGTTTGTGTCCAATTTATAACTCTATCCCTCATGCGATGATACAACCCTCCTCGTCTCGCTCCTCACTCTCGCACAGATCCTGCAAACTCATGCCCAAGTCAGTCACTGCTTCCTCCCCGAACAGTGGCAGTGGTAGCAGCGGAGGTGGTAGTGGTGGTGCAGGCTCTTCGCCCAGCAACCTCGTGCGCTTCCTCCAGCTTCTGGGCGTGCTGCTCATCGCAACGACCTTTTACTTCTGGCGCCAGCCTGCGAACACCAATCCCGAAGCGTTCTCGTTGCCACCTGCGAGCCTTCCCGTCAAGCGATCCAATATCCTGGGTAAAGCTGAGGTCCTGTGGAAGCACCGGCTGACACGTGGCCCTGAGTCGTTTGCGTTTGAGCCTGAACCATATGGTAAATATGTGTACACTGGCACCTTGGATGGCAAGATCTTACGAATGAATGCGAAGAACCCTAAAGGAAGGTACGTAACTGGATGTAAGGAGAGACATAAGTATATGGACCGCTGCGAGGTAGAACCGGTATGCCTTGTATGCGCTTCGCTCATGCTCTCACTCGTATTCTCCCCTGCCCTTCTCCACCTCCACCGACTACTTATTCAGTATCCCGCAATATATCATCAGCACTGGCAACCCTGAGCTCGCCCTACCCCTGCCCTGCGGTACTCCTGACACTATGCCTATCTGCGGACGACCGCTCGGACTTGAGTTCGACTCGAATGGTGACCTATACATCGCTGATGCTTACAAAGGTTTGATGAAGTTGGACTTCAACAAGCGATCACTAGAAACCCTGACCAACCAAGTTAATGGGGTGAGACTAGCATTCACCAACAGCTTGGCGATCGCTGAAGATGTTGATGAGGATGGAAACGTCGTTTCGCGCAAGATTTATTTCACCGATAGTTCGCGCCATCAACTGCATAACCTTGCCGCTGAGATGTTCGAAGCTGGCCCGTATGGCCGTGTGCTGGAGTACGACACAGCGACGCGTACCACACGAGTTGTCGCCACTGGATTGCACTTCGCGAATGGATTGGTGATCACACCCGATCAGCGCTGGGTGATCGTGAGCGAACTCACGCGAGCACGACTGACAAAGGTAGGCATTGCCCCCGACAACTACGGAGTCCTCCAACCTTTCTCGACTAATCTCCCAATTCTCCCGGACAACGTGACATGGGGTCCAATTGACGAAGAAACCGGTGAAGCGACGGAGCTCTGGGTGGCTGGAACAGTTCCTCGTTATCCAGGTCACTTCTCGCTGTTCGACTTTCTTGCCTCGTATCCGAAGCTGCGCAAGGTATTGGCCAAGATCATCAACACTACTATTCTTGGATATTTCACACCGAAGTACGGCGGTGTACTTCGTATTGACGCGGCTACTGGCGAAGTGCTGGAGCTCCTTGAAGATACGACGGGCCGCGTGAAGTACTTGGCCGAGGCCAAGTACCATAACGGATACATGTACTTGGGAAGCTACCGTGGTGAAGTGCGCCAGGTCAGTCGAATTCCTTGGGACCCGAAGACTCGCTCTACCCCGCTCCTTGATGCGTCGTCTACGACGAAATCTTCTGGTACTCGTCAGGAGTTGTAAGTCTCATCGGGTCAAGAGTGGTCGGGTTTAGGCTACCTATGTGATGGGTGGGGCAGGCCGACTGTGCTCTGCTACCACATATACGTGCTGAGCACTGGTTAGACGAGATCGTATCGATAAAATGTCAGCACTTGCACATGTGTGCTACAGATGAGAGATCACTCAGAGCTACTGGATTGTACATAGAAACCTTTAGCGAAGATTTTGTTTGAATATACGCTAGCTTGATGTCAGAATGCGCTATGTGATGGCACTCTGTCTGATATCGCACTCCACCTCGTGTTGGACGTTTCATCAATGTGTAATACCGTGTCGAACATGTGAGATGCCCTTAGCTTGATGAGGAGATCCGAGGGGAGGTGGATGGAATCAATTTCCGGACGATGTTTGCTTACTTGGATTTGATACTGAATTAGCGTGTGTGAGAAGTGTGGTGGCAAGAAAAATTTTACTATCAAATGCAACTCACACTTCTAACGCAATATCCCGTCTCCTGACTCGCCTGCATCTTACGCCTGTTCCCCATTCTGCGATCTTCGCCCTCAGTCTGAGATACTTCGGCGACTCGACGTGTACATAGGTCTGTGCTGAGAGCTGAGGTTTCATCTTACGATAGGGAAGGGGTTCAGGCTGCCAGCAAGCTGTGAGAAACCATAGCGCACAATGTTGAGCTCTTCTCTCTTTTCTTCTGGTACAAAACTTGTCGAGACACGTACGTTCCTCAACCTTCTGCGACTCTTGGAAGAGTTGGTCCAGTGTATGGCACTCACTCCAAGGCTTTGGCCAAGTCCGATGAATCTGCTGGGCTGATATGCACACATGTTTTCTGTAAGATACTGTACCTGGTGACTCATGATTGTTTCCCCATGCTCATCCACAACTTTCCTACAAACACAGCGAAATCACGACCCCATGTTCCGCGCAAGTACAACAAACTAGAAAGGCTTCAGATTCAGGTGATTCAGCATGCCTACGCTTGGTACATCATTTTACCCACTAGAAAGGAGTTCGTCTCAACGCAGGCAAAGAAGGTTGGGGATACAACTACGTATCCTATTCCCACGAAGGATCAGTTCAAGTCGCTTATCATGCCACGCTCGCTCTGCATGTTCGATCAGCCGGTTCTCAACATCACATCAGAGACACAATGGCCAAGTCTTTCCTTCGTGCCTCAGTCAAAGTGGGAATATCCGGCCGTTGACGCTATCCATACCGACCTGTCACCGCTGTCCGAACATACTTGGCTTACAAAGCTGGCACTTGGCGATCCGATGTCTGAGCCTCTTCGAACTCTTCGCCAAGTCGCACTCGCGGAGGGTCTGGCAGATCCCGGCTACTGTGAAGCAAACGCAACAATAGATCCTGCCAAGGCGCCACTAAGTCATGTTGCCCTGCTTCTCCGTGAGATTTGCGGATTCCAGCTCGCTCGTTTGAGAGGCGCCCCAAATACGATCGTCGAATTCACAGAATCAGACGAAGCCTCATCACCAGCAGGGTCTGGTGGTGTGAAATCCTCAGACTTCTCAAATAGCTCCAGTACGTCAGCGGCACCGGTATCACAAGCGGCCATTAAGTTCGACCAAGTCACAACCGAGAAGCCACTTTGGGATCCCGTTACATTGTTCTGCCATGACATGAAGGAGTTCTTGACCAGCGCTGAACTAGTTTCACTCGACGCATTGGATCGGCGAATTGCATATCTTGAAGGACTTATTGCAATTGCCGAGAGTCCGGCTTTGGCGCAAAATCTAATTCGACGTGTTCCTCCAACTCTGGCGAAATATGCCAAGGGCCGACCTTCGACTCTGATCACCAGCACCAGCTTTGGTTCCGGGCCAGCAGATTCAGCATCCGACGCAATTCAGATTGAAATGCTTCCTAACATTTTCGCGCCAGCTGACATCGATCTTTTCCACACTCTCCGAGCTGTTCTACAACTGCTTCGCATCCGAGTTGCGCGCACGGTCCTAAATGCTGCTGTTCGAGCTCATGTCGCCAACAGCGTCGCATCAATTCGAGAGCAAATCGTTAGAGCCCTGGGGTTTATGCTTCACGTGCTCCGCAGTAACATGCCCTTAATGGCGATAGGCTCGACGCCTGTCACGTTTACAGGACCAGAATTGATTCATGCACTGCGAGGGAATATGCTGGTCTTCGCGAATCCTGCAGAATGTGCTGAGGAACTTCGGCGAGAAGAGGAGGAAGAGAACGGCAAAGATGAAGGCAAGCCGCAGGGATCGGAGCATAGCCAACACCAGCGCCTTCGAGTCGAAGCTGCACAGGTTTGGGCGAGTATTCTCACCTCTCCTACTGGATTAGCCCTGAGCACCCTAGTCAATGATCCTGCAATGCTTGCACTGTTCCCACCGCTTCCGGGCGAATCAGCCACAACGCTGAAAAACGAGCAAGCTGGCGCTGATGAGGCAGAAGAATCCGATCAAGACGAAGGGAAAGAAACATCCGACATTCTGACAAGAATGGGATTATCGCGGCCTCTCCCTCCATGGACACGTACTGACGAGGCCGCAGAACTGCTCTCAGTTGCCCTTGGACTCCCCTCGTATCTGAAGTCTGATATTGTGCCACAATCACCAACTGCACAGACCATGCCTGCGTCTATCCGACGCGCCTGGGTCTCCGTTCTAGCCACGGGACTGATGATTGCCAAGAGCCCAGTGGCGCCGAATGCCGCTAAGGCTGCTGCTGCTGCGCGCTCGTCCTCATCAGAATCAGCTCTCCCTGATTGGATCAAAAGTGCAGTACTGGACACATGCCCATATCTAGCACCTGAAGGACCGAAAGGGCGGGAGCCACGACTTGTATCCCCTCAATCGCTGGCTCACGACGGGGCTCAGATGCTTCTAGATGCTGATTTTTACGCAGGAGTATTCCCGTTGTTTCAGGGTGATGCTATACTGCTATCATACTTTGCGCAACTTCACGGACAGGTCTGGACGCTGGCAAGAGTTGCAGTTCTCCTCTTGCAGTCGCTTGTGTTAGATTTCCAAGAGGGTATCCCTGCTGGTCTGTCTGGGTTCTTAACATTGCACTACGCTGGTAGCTCCTCGAACCCGGATGCACCTGGACCTGGGCAGTCAAATGCAAACCAGTCCAGCTTATGCCAACTAAACGTTGGGACCACTGTAGCAAACTGGTTTCCTCATGTTTCGTATGACTCGAGTGCGGAGCGTCATCCCGACATCCATTTCTCTCAGCTTGGCACCTTAGTTTCAACTGCATTCTTCCCAGCGATCTTGCGATCAAGCTCTTCAGCTGGTGCGCTAGAAGCAGAAGCTCCTAGCATACCCGATGGAGCTTCTGATTCCTTACAGTTACCGGCATTGGCCGTCGCGCACAATGCGAAACTCGCTAAGACGTTACGTGGTGTTTCTGGCGCGGCATTCGCTGGAATCGGTGACCCTGTCTTCCCACAGCAATTGAAACAGCTCCTCAATTATGCCGACGAAGTATCACACGAGGTCTCAAAGGCGATGACTTTGATTCTGCGTAGAGTCAGAACGTACAAGGACATAATGCTTGAGATGCCAGCATTTCAGTACCTTCTGAGTACCGAAAGAGACTCATTAGCCTCAAGCGCGGATGAAGGAGCTCCAGCTACGTCCCCTGCAGAGACGAACCAAGGTACAGATTTGCTAGAAGTTCGCGCGAAGCTGGGCCTTTCATCGCCTTCTGAGTTGGATTTGAAGCGGGAATTGCAGCGACTCGAATTACGTTTCGGTGCTAGCCGCAAGTACAGACAAAGCGAAGACGTCTCATGGCCTGCACGGGACAAAGGTCTGTTTGAGTCATCGTCAGAGGATGACTCAGATATCGAGGACGCAGATGAACAGGTTGACCGTGCTTCGAAACTGGTACAGGCGGCTCGTGAGGAACTTGACAGACTGCGCAGCACATCTGTTTCGAAGAATACCAGTTTAACAGCGACTTGGCCACACACGAAAGGTGATGTAGGCGGTGATGATGTTTCCGACTTAGACAGCTTGAGTGAATCTGATGATGCTTCCGATGACAGCGTTGGCTCTGCGCCGAAGGCTAACGACGCGAAAGACGGTGTCCAACCACCCATCGACACCGAGGATGCCAAGGACGATAAGATGCAAGCCGCTCAGCGGAGATTACGGCGGGCGCAGCTCGCCTTACGACGCGCAGAGCGCATCCGAAGGCGTAAACGTCTGCTACGACTTGAAGAGGAGGCATGGCTACGAGATGCATCTCTCCCTAAGAGACTGATACAGCGCTTCGTTCGTGAAGATGGTAAGCTCAAGCCTTTGGCTGGAGACAACTGGTTGCATTCTGCGTCCACTGATGCAACGGATGCTTTGCTTGGATCGGCTACGACAAATTTCACAGATCTCGACACGACCAGTCTTGCTGACGACGAGACCCGTGCAGATATTGGCACTACAATGGATTTACAGGATGATCCGTTGGTTCAGGCTCTCGTCCAGGAGGCCATTTCGGTTGGATTGATTTCACGAAAGGTCCCTATGCCCAAATTCATTCAAGGTTGGGCACAAGCAGCTACGCAGAAGCATGATAAGGCATCTCACCAACACATAGTATCGCTTAGCCTAGCTCTGAACTTAGCTCCCGATCGCATCCTCCGTCTACAATCGGCTCTTGCTCATCTGCAGTCGTCAAACTCTGCCTGTGTTCGAGATAGAGCTGAAGTCGCAGCACGAGCAATCCGGGCACTCTTGGCAATGATTGTTTCGAACGAAACACGAACGCAAACAACCAGTGGTCTTCTTGACAAATCTTCACATTTTCAGCGAGCTGTGACAGTTTCGCATCAAACACATCACTGGATTGGTCAGCACTTTATCGAGCTGCAGCAGGCTGCTCAATCCAATGTCAATTCACTCACGTTGATGCAAGTGGATATTGACACTCCCGCTGGAATTGTTGCTGAAAGGACCTCAACCGCACAGTTCGATCAGACTGCGAGTGGGATGCGTGGGCGTGGTCGCGGGTATAGCACTGCAAGGCATGTTGAAGAGCAGCCTGACACAGATTCTCAAACCCTAACACCAGCTAGATCAGGGCCTTACATCTTTGATTTGCATGAAGTTAATGCTGATTTGCAAGTTCAAACCGCCTATCCTCCTGTGCAACTGATGCGTGCCCCACCACCAACATCCACGACCTCAGAAGAGGGTAAGGTTTTGGCAGACCTCGCGGTAGAAGCCTTAGTTGAGCTTGGCAACGTTCACCTGGTGATTAGCTGGCTTAACAATTTGCTTCTTGCTGAGCACTACGCGCGTGCATTTGAAGTATGCACTGCACACGCGACACAAACCCGGGTCTATGCTCGTGCTTCAATTGATAAAGTCGTAGCTGCACAAGCGAGTCAGAAGATTGCCTTAAAGCGCAGTCAACCTCTGTTTACATTGGCTGAGGAAGCAAAAGGGGATCCGACCGAGCCATCTGGCCGGCTTGCCCTCCCTGTCGCGTTGGTCCCCGCGACTTCCCAAGATCGAATCAATGCAGCGGCGCTTGTGGAGCATATCCAGCTGCAGCGGGCATCTACAAATCAATTTATTGAGGCGGTTCGCTTGATCAAACCACTGGTTGACGTCTATGTGCAGCCTCCTGTGATTGTGGGAATGTCCCCGCCGTTCTCTCGCTTGTCTTCACCTACTCAGTTACAGTTACCAACCTTAGTCCACGTCCCCTCGGTTCCTGTGATAATTGCTCCGCCTGGAAGTCCCAAGCTGAGCCAAAGCGAGAATAGTGGCGTGGAATCGGGCTTGAGTAGCCCTAGTACGGGAAGTCGAGATACTCGCACAACGTTGATGGGTGAAAATAGTGATAGCTTAGAACTAGGCTCGGACACATCGTCTGATTCTGATAGTGATTTCCAAGCCTTGCTTCGAGGTCCTACTCGACCTCGAGCACAAATAGTGATGCCTCGAGCCTTACCAACGCAGCCTGTCACACCGATTGCAGCCGGTGAGCAGGACTTAATCACGAAGGCCGCAGCTGCTCTTGCTGAAGCCAAGCAAGCGATGAAGAACCCTTACGAGGTCCTCTTTGGCATCCGTCAAGCGTATGTGCCAAGCTCGCAATCCCTTGAGAAGCTGCACGGCGAGCCTAATCGGCGGATTAAGAACGTTGGATCTCCAGGCTCCCCAGATAGTCGTCCTCAGTTCGCCAAGGCCTCGAGCCAACGGGCCAGACCAACAATCCATCATTCAACGGAACTCTTTGCTAACTTCGGTCTGGGCGAAGGACTTCCTACTTCAACATCGTTGAGCCTCTTGGCAATGTCACCCCTAGCCGATCGACAGAGTCCAACTGCAAGTATTGGGTCCGAAGCGGCTGTGCCACCTTATATCGTATTGGTCGCACGCACGCTGAAATCCCTCGAGGAAGACGGAGATTTGAGCATGAGTGAGAGAACCGCAATTGCTTATCTAGCGCACCAAAGTAAGTTCCTTGGCACTTCCACCAGTCCCGATATCAGCAAGCCCCAAAGCGAAGAGACAGCGGGACTATACGAGGTATTCCGGCCTAGAGATTTCCCGCATCTTCTGAGCTACTGGTTGAGTCAACTGAGCGATACCCTACAAACTTCACTAGGCTCGCAGCCCGCTCCGGTAGGACCCAGTCAGTCAGGCCGCTCGGTCTCCGCGGAGAGCCACTTTGATCACGCTTCGGTTGTTGAGAGGTTAACACGCAGCCAGTTCGTCCCGTCTACTCTCGAACTGCTACAAGAAGCGTCCGTGGGCCGGGCTCCCACCTATGCAACCGCAGCGGCAAGGGTTTATCTGGCTCTTGCAAAGAGCTTTTTGCGTGCTGATAAGCTTAACTTCAACCCAGCACAGGCGCTTCACCTCCTCCACAGGGTGCTACAGTTGGACCCCACCAGCCGAAGACTTGTGCTAGAGGCCCTGTCCGTAATGGTTTTCATGGCCCGTTTGTACTCACACTTGCGTGTGGTCCACTCTCAGCGCGCGTTATGCTTTCCGCCCCTAACAAAAGAGGGTAAAGAGTATGGGAAGAAAATTGGACAGGCGCCACTTAGCTCAGATCCCGAATTATCCACAGCGCTTCGTGTTGGCCGTAGACTTTTATATGGCGCCTCTAGAGCTTCTCACACCATGGCAACCAATCAGATCGTGCTTAAAGGCTTGGTTGGCACGCATATGGCAATTGCCGCAGGAGCCGCCTCGGCCTTGCTCGCTGCATATGTTTCGGCGTCGCAAGCAGGCCGACCGATTGTATTGAGTACGTTTGACCGCAATTTGCTTTCGCAAAATGTCGAGCCAAGGTATCCCAAATGCCTGTCTCCATCGTTGGGCGTCCTCCTTACAGCAGCCGACGAGAGTGCCAACCCTGACGATCCTCTCCCAAGCACACATAGGTTGCTGTCGCTAGTGTCGGCATCTCGCGGCTCGCTACCTTTCAGCTATTCTGGATCGGCGCTATTGTCATCGCTGCTCAGCCAGTTCCATAGCCTACGCGTCATCGATCTCTCGAACACTGACGTTGCATACACTTCGGCAACAGGTCATCCGGACACTCGGATGTACCCTGGGCTCAGTCCCAATGCAGACGTCAGCAAAGTCGTGGTTGCGCCTCCCTCCCCTGAATTCGTGAGTCTTGTCGTTACGCTGCGCATGTGCGCACATCTGGAGCGTCTTAACCTGAACTACAACCCAAGACTCGGAACGGAGGGCACCTTGATGCTACTTGAGGCGTTGCTGACCGATGAGCCTGTGTGCATTGTTGTGCCGCATGCTGACACTGGAGATAGCAGTACGTCGACACCTGAACCAGGCCGTAACTCCTTCAGGCGCTTCTTGAATCAAGCAACTGGTGGTGCGTTGCAGCTCCATGCACGCCCTGTACAACAGAACGAAATGCTCAAATCACTCCAACGACCGTCCGCAGGCTGTGGCCTCCGCAATCTGAAGTCACTTTCATTACGCGGAGCAGGTGCCGGACTACTTGTAGCACTCTACCTTTCGGCACTGCTAGCAGATGTTGAGGCCATGACCTGTGTGCCAGAGGAGCTTGATTTGGGTGATAACATGTTCGGCGACAATGGGTTGATCGCAATCGCATCGGCACTCCTAGAGCGTCATCTTCGCGTACAGCGATTGCTACCCGAAGGCCCGAGCGCGCTTGGCGAGTGTTACTATGCCTCCACGGCGCTAGCCTCGCATGAGATCGCCACATGGCTGCCGAGTCGGCTTGAACTGGATAAATGTGGCGCAGGTGAACTTGCAGGCCAGGCTTGGGTCGCTGTACTCACAGCATTGCATCGACCTCTCGTAGTAAAGCCCTCAACTCCATCCGCAGCGAAGAGTCAAGTTGATTCAAAAGCCCAAATGATCGCGCCTCCGCTTGTGCTCACAAGTGTGTATCTAGGCGCTAGCTCAGTCGAGCACGAAGCACTCTTCAGACAGCAATCCACGCCGAGCGCAAGGCTTGTGCCAGTGATCGATTCGAACCTGGCCGTGTACCCACCACGGCAAGCAACGCAAACCAACTCCGCGCCGGCCCCTACCTTGCCGTCAACTGAAAAAGAGTTCTTCAGCCTCGGCCGTAACTCTGCAGCACAGGCAGTGACTGCTCCGCAGAATCAGATTGTCTTCGCTGGCCGAGTCTTACCTTCGGGCACCCCGCCGCCTCCGACGCCGCCGCCCCAATACCGCACTCCCCCAATCCATGAGTTGCTTATTGCGGTACCTCCTCGTCCCCTTCTTCCTTTGCTCGCGCGAATGGGCTGTGTTTCCCAACTCAAACCAGAGAGCCTCCACATTCTATTCCGATCTCATTCGTTCGCACCTACATCTGCCATCGAACTAGCCGCGCTTAATTCATTGAGGCGAATCCAAGTCCCGCCCCCACCCGAAGGTGTTTCAGCCACAGGCCAAGGACTGCACCCTCTTCTTCTCCCAAGGGAGCCTCCTCTTCCAAGGCCTCCTGCAGAATGGACACTTTGGACACCGCAATTACAGGCGAAATTGATCTCCGATGCCGACGCGGCAACAGACCGGTATCTGACCGAGCTGGAACAATGGAAGCGCCAGTATCTTGAGCCCATTGCATCAGAACCCTCGATGCATAGTGATGACGTGCAAGCGCTTGAGGACGTTCTGAATGATGCAGCCCCCGTTCATGTGTCCTTGACTGAATCATCAACGGGACCCAACCCACAAGAAGTCGAAGCTCCTGCTCTGGCATCTCTGTCGGCTGAGGTGCACAGCTCTCCTCAAGAGTCAAGCAAGTTGGTCTACGTCGGAGATGTCGTGAGCTATCCCATGGACCCCGTTCCTCCGCCACTTTCCCCGGTCACTGCCCGGCTCCTAGACGAGCTTGCGCATTATGCCTTGCAAGTACAAAAGTTTGTCGCTCAGCCTGAGATGGTGGCTGTCAAGAGCCAGCGAAGTGATCACGGGACTGTATACTCAAGTGAGCAAGCCATTGTCACCAAGGCAATCCAGAGATTGCATCGGCTTCACCTTGGCGATCAGATCCACTCATTGCCTCAGTCATTACGACTAGCAGAAGTCACTGAAGATGGTTCAAAGCTTACACGAGCCTACCAGCCCCTACTTCGACTCGACCGTGAGAAGCTGGTGCCGGGTGCTTGGCTTCCACCTATAAACCTACAGCACCACGTGTCTGCAACACGCATTGCGAGTCTTGTTGGCTTCTTCACATCAGCATGCACATTGATGCGCCATGAAATCGAAGTTAGTCATCGTGTTCTAAGTGTGGCGTACGCCGCTGCGCATGCCACTCAACTAGAGCGAGCCGAAAATTCCCGCCGAGAGATGGAGCAAGCTTCAGTGGCTGGAATCCAATCCGACACTAGTCCAGTGACCAATCCCGCCAAGCCCAGACCTGCCTCGGCGCTTGACCTCCTTCCAAAAGCGCCAACATACCTCGCGGCTGCTCTCACTCTCTTGAGTGGCTCCAAGGCTGGTGAAGATATCCTCCATCAACTCCCACCGCTTAGCCTTCCTCCCAACAGAATGCCGCGAAACGGGCTTGGAACTTTCATCAACCCGCTTGTTCTCGTGGTCTATGAGACATGCGAAGCGGTTCGCGATATTTTCACCCAACTTGCACGTGAAATCGATGACACAATGGCAAAGCTCATGAACACCACAGTACCAACGGAATTGATGAAGGTGAGTTCGAGCCGAGGTCCCCTGCGCAAAGCTTTCGTCGCGCTACAGTCCCGGCTGCGGTACCTTGATGCCGTCCGCTGCACTATTCTAGAGACCAGTGTGAGCCGTGAGAACTCAGGATCACCTGTACTCGAAATGTTCGGAGCCATCGTCGAAAAGTTGAGAGAGCTCGCACGGTCCATTCAGACCGAATTGCTCATTGGGCGAGTCAAGAGTGCGCTTTCTCAACTGCGTTCCCGAGCAGCGCACCTCGCCCTTGGAGCTTTGACCTTTGCCATCTACAGTGGCCGAGATCCGAGACTGCTCACTCAGATCGTCCCGAGTGATCTCCGTGGTGTTTCCGCCCTATCTCGTGGCCTCTCAACGACCGCCAATGCGCTGGTCGTGATGAGCCTGCTCGCATCAGGTGCAGGTAAATGTCTCCAGGAATTATCACAATATCCAGTGCTAGAATTGCTTTTGCCGGAAATTCCTGGCATGATGCGCACTCGAAGGTCACCCACGCCTATCCCAATGCCAACTCCTGCTACTCCGCATCGGCTGCAGAAGCTGTGGTCGCTTTTGAGTTCGTCGCAGAGAAGTGCGGTGTTGAGATATTTGCCGCTTGCTCAGCGGAAATTCGAGCTGTTTGCCCCGAATCTCACGGCCCAGGGCTCCGCAGATGTAAACGGGGTTGCCGATAGGTCAAAGGTCAAGCGCAAATCAGTCCTGCATGCGGCCACATCGTCTATCGGTGCGCTGGCAGGGACTCTTGGACGAGGTGCTACCACCGTCGCGGCAGGCGCGGCTGATGCGGTACTTGGACTGTTCAAGCGAAACCGCAGCAAATCAACGGTTACGGACAATGCATCTGAACAGGATGTGCGCGAATCCAAGACCTCAGACGAAGCACACAGAACAGAACGGCAGACAAAGGCATGTGATCTTGCGAATCTGCGTGGGGAAACTCTTCCAAGAAAGGCCAAATCGCCTTCAATTGCAGCTACGGCTGAGAAGTCTACGGTGCACAACCGTGTGGACTCCGTCGCTCTAATCGCACAGCTGCTTGTCAATGGATTTACCAAGTTGGAGCCCATCCTGAACATCAAGTCATCTCCATCTTCTCCCAAGACGGCAAGCATCCAAGGGATAGACTTTTTGCCCACTCCGCTTCTCAGCGAGGAAAACCTCGTTCTTGGTTTGGGATTTGACCACGCACTATTCGGGAGAACGCTCGCAAGCCTCGCAAACGTATGCCAAGCCCAGGATGGCAAGAAGTCAAAGAAAGAAAAAGCACAAGAGAAGGAGCGGCAGGATGCGGCAGCTCTGATGGAAAAGGCGTCTGCCCACGGTCGACTTCTTACGGTTGTCGTGTCAGCGTTCATTTCTCTGCTTCAGAATTCGGTCTTCATGCTGCAAAGCAGCGTCAGCCTTACGGCACTCTTACAACAATTGGAAACAAATCCAGGCTTGGTCTTAATGGCTGACGAAGCGGTAACACCGGAGGGTCAGCCTCGATCTTCTGTGCGCCCTAATTCAATGGTGAGCACGATTGCCCTCTTTATCAAGGCACTTGAGAGCTCGGTCTCGAAGCTCGAGACAGCTGTCGACTCCCATAACGCTTCAGTGGAAGCCGCTCTCGACTCATCCACCCCGTATCCAGGAAGTGCCCCTCCGGGCGCGGACTTGTCGCAGCTGCTGCCCCTTAGCGTCAATACGACATCTCCATTTGTCATTCAGCGGGTGTTGCGGGAGAACCTGATTCCAGCGCTTCGTAAAGATATTACAAACGCTACCAGTGCGCTTCAGACCTTAGCCATGATTAGCTCGCAAGCCTCTGCGGAAGTCGTGGTTTCGCGTCACTCACTGCACCACTCGATAAATGCGGAGGAAAGATACGCTATTGGCCGAATTCCGGAATTCTTTAGCTATTTATGCGACAAACCTACCGTCCAGCTCGAAAGAGAGGCGCATTCCAAGGGTCAGAATGGGAGTGCGAGCCCGATCGTCCTCCTGGCCCGGCGCATATGGCGATTCCCACGAGACGTTGTGGACTGCATCCCGTTGCTGCGCAAGCCGTATGGTGCTGGCATGGATGTTGTCGTTCGATGCGATCGGAAGGTCGCCACAGCGGAGATTGCGCTAATTAACCGGTCATATCTTGAATTTGCAAAGAAGCACAGGAAGCGTGTTGCAGATCGTGGCCAGGCCGTTTCGACCGTTCCGCCCACGTTAGATGGGCTGATCTCTCTGTCAGCAGGGTGGCGTGGCCCTACCACACGAGGAACACACGATACAAGCGATGATGACAGCGATTCTTCCGAAGATTCCGAATCAGAAAGGAAGTCGGAGGACTCAGGCACAACTGAAGGTATGTCTGATAACGAAACAGACGAAATCGTATCTGACCTCTCGGAATCGGTTTATTCAACCGAATCAGAGTGTGAGGATAGTCAGCTATCAGATTTGAGCGGCGACTCAGAGTCTGAGGAAGAGGACAAGTCTAAGCAACGAGTGTCTCAGAAGATTCACGGACAAGCCGCAACTGTAGTACCTAGAATAGATGACAGTGAGCACTTCATTGTAGGTCAGTACTTTGCCGAGGAGACCGGCTTACTACCGACCACTCGTCCTCAAGGCTTCGGGTCTGTCTCAACGAATATGGAGCCCACAATGCTCCTGCTTGAAACTCTGGCAACGACGGCCTTAGCACTCGCTCCTGAGACGACGGTGCCTAGGGGTGGATCGGCTCGGCGTCGCAAATCATCACTACCCCCCTCTGTTCTCAAGACGACGCCTCCCTCTGCAATCCCCAGTCGAACCAGCGTCACCTCACAACTCTCCCAATCACAGAGACCCGATGCGCAAGAAGTCCCACCCACAGGGCCTACCGTGCTGAAACCTACGGTTCAAACCAGCAAGACGGTCGTCAAGGAGCGGACTAGGGAAGTCACGAAGAAGGTGGTAGTGAAGCGCACTAAGCAAGTTCCGTATAAGGAAAGGATCACTCGTGTTGAAAAGCGACCACGTTCCAAGGATCCGGCCGAGGTACGTGCGCAGCTTTTTGCGCAACGAATGAAGGAATGGGAAGAGACGCACATGCCTCTTCGCGACGAATGGAGTGGGGCCATCGCTGAGCTAGAGCAAGCCATCATTGCGCTTCAACAAAAGCTGGTTGTTGCCAAGAACTTGGTTCAAACTAAGGAGGTTGAAGTCGCTGCGCAACAAGAACTGGCCAAGTCTCAGGCGACTCAGTCCCGCACTCAAGCGTATGAGCGCTTAAAGGAGATTATCAATGCAGGTGAGGAAGGACTTGCGGACCAAATCCGAAAAGCGGACCAGCTTCGGGAAGAAATTCTGAAGTGTGAGACAGCCCTTCGAGAAAGGACCTCAAAGCTTACAGAGATGCGTGATTCCAAGAACACATTGGTGCAGTCAATCGCTGCGAAGCGCGCGAGCGCAGCTGAAGCGACTGAGAAATGGCAGACCGATCTCGAGGCTGCGCAAAGTATGCTGAAATCCCTTGAAGAAGAGGTTCGTCGCTCGGAACAAGCATTAAGTGACGCCAAGGAACAATTCGCTCTACTCCAGAGCACGTCACCTCCCCAAAGTTCGAAACTTTCTCCTTCTTCCGAAGATCTTCAGGCGGCAGAGATCGAGTTAGATCAGCTCCAGAAGCAGCTGGATTTGGCAGAGGCGGAGCTTGCATCAACGAAGGTGGAGCTTCGCGCCGCAGACGAAAAGCGAGCTCGAGTCGTCGCGGCTGCTCAAGAGTTCATCAAGGCAACCCGACTACGAGAACGGTTGGAGCAGAAGAGAAGTGAGCTCGCGGCCTGCCAGTCCAAACAAGAAAAGGCCAAGGAAAGGTTGGCTTCAATCATTCGAGCGGGAAGAGTTAGGTTGCTGACTCAGACTGTGTCTCAGAGGAGGTATGCCGAAATACGTAATGAGTATGAAGTCAAGATTTCTGATAGTCAACAAAAGGTGAAGGAGTTGCAGGAACACTTGGATCGGCTGAACCAAGAGCTGGAGAAGAACAAGAAGGCACAAGTGGCATTCGCGGAACGACAACAGCGTGTGAATGAACTTGTCAAGCAGCTTGAATCAAAGGAAATGGAGCTGCTACAGGCGCAAGCCTTGGCTGATCGGGCTGCGGCGAAGGAATCGCAACGAAGGACCAAGTTGGAGGATAAGAAAGCAGACTTGTTCAGGAAGCGTGAACAAGAACAGGCTCGAAGGATCGCCGAAAGAGAGGCTCGCCGAAAGCAACTTGCTGAAGCAAAGAAAGTTACCAATCCCGCAGGACAAGGCACTGCTGCAACTACTTCACCTACGGAATCTGCCCCTCCCCGCCAACCCGGCAAACTTGTAATCCCTTCGATCTTCTTGCAATCACAAGCTCAGGGTCAGCCCACTCCACCACCATTGCCACCACGCCGAGGGGGTCCCCCTTCCATTGCATCGGCTCCACCTTCCATTACATCGGGTCCGCCCTCCATCGCGGCATCTGCAGAAGCAACCGCTACTCCGAAGATCCCTGAGAATCCACCTGCCGTAGGCTCATCGGACTCGTCTGACTCTGAAGATGAGGTCAAGGCCGACACGAGTTCATCAGACACAGATAGCTTTGAAGATGATTATGATCCTGAACTAGATCTCCCTGTGCCACCTGTACGAGATAGTGAAGTTGAGCTGTCCGATGACAATGCTAATGAACCTACGCAAATCGAGGTCCACCTGACGCCGGAGAAGGAGTCTGAGATTCATGCCGAAGCCGAGAAACAAGTACCTCCCTTGGAGAGCGAGATCTTGGCCGCTCTTAATACCAGCTCCTCTGATCTGGAAATGCAAATTGGTGTCATCAACAAAGAACTTATAGCCGAAGATGCGTCTTTGAAGAATCTCAGAGACTGCATTCTCGACGAAGCCAGTCTTCGCAAAGAGGCTGAGGTGTTCGCCGAGTCATGCCAAGAGGTAGCTTCAATTCGTTCGCAGCCGGATAGTGTCTTCGTCGAGAATCTCAACCTCACGCGGGAGGAAATGCAAATGCTTTGTGGTGAAGATGTCAGTATTGACGAGCTAAGTTCGCTTATTGCTGACGTTGCGGCAGGTCGGGAGCTTGAATCTGTCGATGAAGATGCGATCAAAGCCCAAGTTCTCATCGATCCTGACTCAGATGAGGATGTGCGTCAAGCTTTTGAGTCCAACCCGACTCAATTTGATATTGAATCTGTGGAACTAGCTCGTCGTATTGCGGCTGAAAAGCACGCTGACCTGGAAGCCCAAATAGCAGCATTTAAGACCGCGCGGACCGCAGCAGAGGAAAGATTGAAGTTGGTACAGCAGAACAAACTGGAGGCCGCTACACAATGCGCTCTGGTTTCCTCGCAAGATAGCCTCGAGAAGAAACAAAATGATGTTGTTGATGCCCAAGCTGTTCATTCCAAACTCATCGAGGAGCTGGAGAGGGCACGACAGCAAGTCACACAACTTCAGCTCTCGAAGCCCTCACCTAGTGATGGTCCTTTAGACGAGACGCAAGTATCAACTCTCGAAAAAGATATAGCGCAAGCTCAAGAGGACGTGGCTACCCTCGAGGATGAGCTCAGCTGCCGCCGCGCCCTCTTGTTGGAACAAGAAAACCAGATCTCCGCGTTAGAGGCTCAAATTCAAGCCCACAAAAATGAAATGGAACAAATTGCTCACACTTTGCAGGACCCGGTCTCTCCCAACGAAATGAAGGAAGTTGCAGACATCATAGCCGCGCTTGAGTCCGCCAAGAAGGAAGCAGATGAACTTGAGGCGCAGATTAGGTCTCAATCCGCTGAACAACAGCTCCTTAAGGTACGGCTTGCTGAATTGCCACCAAGACCAGTCTTAGAAGACATTTCGTTGGAGTCCTTACCACCAGAGCAGCTTGTTGAGTATGAAGAGGTTGAGGTAGAAGAGGAGATTGAGAACGTACGCGAGGAGGAGGTGGAAGAAGAGACGGAAGTTGTCGAGCACGTGCAAGAAACACATGAAGAAGACGTGAGCGAAGAAGTCGAAATCGATAACGATTCGGAATCGGATGAAGACTCAGGAGCTGATGAGAATGGACATGAGAGGAAGGCGCCTCCATCCACCATGCGCATTCCTCGAGCCCCACCGCTTGCTGCATTATCTAGCTTGCCCGCACCAACTCACATTGCAGGACTACCGCAAATGACTAGGCAACATGCCTCAGGTTCAACCTACGATTCTCTGATCAAAGAAATGCAAGAAAGGATCGAAGCGATTAGAGTCCGGCTTCAGAACCGCTCTTGCATTATGCTGGAGCCAGCTCCTCGCGACGAGAATAGTCCGGTGGAGGCGATGTTACTTAGGCTTCCAGGAGCATGGACGACTCCAAAGTTATGGAATCGTACGGCTTCTACACGTCTTCAATATCACCTCCTTGAGGCAAGTTCATCAAGGCCAAAGGCAGTTTTTATCAGAAACCCAGCGAAGGTCTCAGATGAGTATTCACTTGAGAGAGTGTGTGGAGGCCAGCTGACGGCCTTCAATGTAACGTTGAGCTCAGCGACAAGCGCGTGTGTCAAACGCCAGATCACTCCTCAAGATCCAGTTCAGTTGTTGTCGTGGCCCGAACGTGCATGGATTCTACGAGCCCACCCAAGTCTGGCTGACCACGCGATTCCTTCAGAAATTAATCCGTCGGACAGGCACAGCTCACTGGATGGATACCCTGCTCTGCACGCAGTCGTGGCAGCATATGACCACGTATCTCAAGTAATGCTTGCATGTGTACCCAGAATCACAGCAATCTTGCCCCGTCCAGTGAGGTACACCGAAAGCGTCTTGCACTCCTTTACACTACGGTGTGCTCGGCACATCCTATGCGGTTTTACGTCCTCAACGGGTATGTTTGCGGACGGCCCGAGGCCTGCGCTAGCAGATCATCCGACAGCCTACGCGTCGTGCATCGATGCTAGTCTTTGCCTCGCATCGCGAGCTCTGACGTTATGGCCAACTCATCCAAAGCTAATTGCGAATGCTATCCAACTTGCGAGTCAATCTTACTTGCTTTCGCTAAAGCTTCCCGCTTCAAGCCCAATCCTCGATGCGCACATGCCGCTCCTAGCAAGACGCATAGTCGAAATGCGCATTCCTATCCTTGACCTTTCTTCCCGACCCGAACTCAGCGTAGCTGGACTGGCCTCTTTTGTGAGAACTCTGACCAAGCTCTGCGTACAGGACATGGTGCAAGTGCAGCGGTCGTCTCTCACTGAAAACGGCGCCAGTGAGTCTTTCCAAGTCAGCCTCCCTCTCCAGTATTTGAGTTTTGCAAGCAATCGACAATTCGGCGACGTGGGTACCGTGATTGTCGCCAAGATCATACGCCGCTTCCCTTCGGCAATCAAGGAGCTGTCGCTCGCTCAAACTAGCATGACAACACTGGGAGCCCGAGCACTGGCACGGGCAATTATTCACTCCGCCCCAGAGTGCATCATAGCGAGATATAACAAGCGCCAACATGAGAGACTAACGGACTTGCCTCGCTTAGCTCTTCCTTTACAACTTGACTGCAGTGCTCATGCGCTCTCAGCCCTCACAGTACTTGATTTAAGTCACAACAAGTTGGGCGACTCTGGAGTTTGTGCTCTTAGCAAGGCGCTTCTCGTAAACTCACTCTCTACTTTAAGGATTCTCCGCCTCGACGATGTTGACGCAGGTCCTGCTGCAGGTCGCTCTCTGCTGCGGCTGATCGGTTACCTGCCCCTACTTCAGAAGGTGTCTGTGAAAGGCAACCTTGGTCTGATGCACGCACCACCCATCGTGTTCGAAAGTGTAACGAGTAGCATTCAAAGAGAAGCCGAAGCAGAAGCTCGTGGCCTTGCGAAGAAACGTGTTGCGCAGATGAAGGCGGAAGCATTGCAGCGCGAATTGGGGCTCGAGGGGCTAGAACTCGAACCAGACATTTATTCGCCTGGCGCTTCCCCAACCACGTTGCAAGACTCGTTTGACCAACAGAATCGCGATTTATCCAGCAGCTCCGCAAGAGCTTGTGCTTGGGAATCGCTGCTAGAACAGATTGAGACTCAAGCTGAGCAACAGAAGCTCCAGTGGAGCTGGTGGATCGCGGAGTTGCGCGCTGAGGCAACTGCGCGGGCACGGACCACCACCGCTAGTGGCACGAGTGTCTCTGCACGACAGAATACTTCAGATCTCAATGAGCTCAATGTGGAAACTTGGATGAGTGGACGTGTGGTGGAAATCATGAGTGAAGACATCCAAACGTACTGTGCTGCGACACTGGACTGCTTAGCCGAGGCTGGAACGAGCCTGCCGGACGCAAGCGTGCTTGGAGATGGAGAAGGCCAACGTTCTGGTACGTCAGCATCGTTCAACCTATTCATCCGAATCCGCTTGTTCAGCGCAAAGCTACAGCAGATCATCACACGTATGGAGTTAGGGGATTGCTCTTTGCCCGCTATTCATGTGGATATCCTGTCGATGGCGCAACTTCTCTCAACTTGGGCGTCTGTTTATGTGGAAACTCAACGGCGTCTTGCAGTCGAGGCGTTTGAATTAGCCTACGCACAAAGCGATAATGAGTCAGCTACCCTGCACGCCAAGGACACAGCCGCCCAGACTACGATGGCTATTGTAACTCGATCCGTGAACGCTGACTTCCTCTGCCCTTGGTGGCTAGAGGCGCTAAATCGAGCTGCCCGAACACTTGCTCGTAAGCTTTACCATCGACTAGACGATGCCCTTGACCTAGCTCACTCAGATCCCGAAGCACTTGAAGAAGCAATTGAAGTTATCGACCGAGAAATCTTTGGTGCAGATGTCTACCTAATGCAGCAAGAGCGAGCGCAGAAACTCAGCGAACTCAAGAAGCACCAGATACGTGATAGCCCAGAATTGAATCGAAAGCAGGGATTGCCCGCCGAAGTGGAGATTGTCCCCATTGAGCAGTTGCAGGTGATTGAAGAGGAAGTCGACGCAAACGACTTAGACGAGATAATTGCTGGACATCGAGTGACCGGTCGATTTAAAGATAACGCAGTTGTAACACCCACCTCGGTAAGTGCCATTCGCTTGCGAGGTATGAGTCGCTCGGCTACCCGACAACGCGGTTTGAGTGCCGTTGTTGCCAGTATGGAAAGTCGTTTGAAGTCGCAAACGGCAGAGGCCAACAATGCAGTTCACAGGAAGTCCCTCGCGAAGCCCGCAAGTCAGCGCTTGGCAGCATCGGAGTCCTTCAGACGCCTCCGTCACCTGCGGGCTCTCGATGGTTTCCGCGAGCTCATGGGATTGCTGCCACCGGCGCTGATTCCTCTGCAAGAGTCGATGCTAAGAGACCTGAATGAACTCGAGCTGGTGATGCACCGTCTCGAAAATGGTGTTGGCTGGTATGTATCGCCAGATGAGCTTGGTTTAGTTAACGACACATCAGACACCAAACAGACCCTGTGGAGATTGAGACGTTTGTCGACGCTTCCACTCGCAGACCTCCCTCCACTTTCATCGATTCGAAGTCTACATTCGGCGCTCTCGATCGCATGTGACAGGTTAGCACATGAGGTCTTACGAGGGGAACATGCGTACGAAGACTTCTTAGATGAAGAGGTCGAAATTGCTGACGCGCGTGTACGAAGATCCCAGTTACTTCACAAGCTGGATGAATCATTTGATGCAGAAGAGGCTTCAATTCGTGAATACTATGAAAGTGCGCAGCAACAGCAACAGCAGCAAAAAGACACACAACCGTCGGCTACCATCGAAAGAAAGCCTGAACCAGCCGAACAGAATGCGCAAGCAAGTACCTCAAGAACGGCTGCTGTACGACAACAGACCAATGAATCCGACTTGGAAGATGAAGAAGACTCGTCGACCTCGAACTCATCGGGTGCTTCAGACACGAGTGAATCCGAGTCAGAAAATGGAGATGGCTCGAACATTAGAGCCAAGCATGAAGAAGCTGAATCGGATGATATCCTCAAGTTGCTTGGATTAGAGATCGTCGACGACAATGATGATCTTAGGCGAAAGCAAGAGGATCGTATCGCTGCAATGGATGCTCGGCAACGTGAAGCACTAATGGCTGCAACCCCGGCAAGGACGATCGCGCTGGATAAAGTCATCTCACAGATGACAGACCAGGAGGCTTTCAATGTACTCACCGATCTGATGGAGGAGTTGCGTTTATCTTTGATCTCACTCCCTCAAGTGCTCAACCCTGGGTACGCAATTGCTCACTTCCTCCTTGGTCAATTCAATGCGCGAATTCTTTGGCTACTCACATCGAAATTCCAGATTAGAGAAATCACCCTGCAGCAATGCGAGCGCTGCATTGAATGGCTGCGCCATTACGAGAGACTCGTTCGTTCGTTCAAGGACCTGCAGTTACCTGAGCGATTCTGGATGCCATTGGAGCAGTTCGGATTCGCATCGCCAACTTCAGGATGTGGATATCCCCTTTTCGCTGCGATCGATCCAGCATCGAAGCTTGCACAGGACCTGCGCAACATATCACCTAACACGCCCCTCTCCTTAGAGGAAATTATCGCTGAGGTTTGCCGTTGCTCGGTTGCCTATGTCAACAAGTACATTGACCTCGTTCGACTCACTATTAGACGGCAGCTGCTTGCTGTGTACAATATGGACACACGAGTGCTCTTTGCAATCTCCCAAGAGGTTCCAAGGGATCAGGAAGGGAAACTTCACACGTTGGCACCAGAAACTCTGTTCACAGCCTTCGATGCAATACTACCACCGTGCCTGTACACGGCTTTGCAGGAGGATGAGTTCAATATGACGCGTACGGAATGCATTCGAAGTCTCGGTGTTGAGACGATTTCAAACGGCACTTCGATTTCGCAACCTCGGGCTGAAGAATGGTGCCAGACGCATAGTTGTTTCTCGAGCATTCTGAACGTTTTCATTGCTGAGCTCGAGCTCCACCTGCAGCGCATTGGTTCTTTTGCAGCATCGTCAGTCTCTGCATTGGCTCGTTGGCGTTTAATTCATCTTAGTGGATTAGGGCCCCAACCGCCTAAGGACCTCGAAGATAGCCTCGCCCTATTTCCAGTACCCCTTGCAGGTGCGGCTCCTTCAGGCTCACTACCGCCTGACCAGGAAATCGCGAACCTAAGCACCCAAATTCAAGGACATGTCCAGGCCGGGCGGATTTACGAGCAGCTCGAGCATGTGGCTGCATTCGTTACGGCCCAGCTGAATAACTGCATTCGGTACGCGAATCTCTTGGCCGCTTTCTGTAAGCGAACGCTGGTGCCATTCACGACCGCTGCGCCCAGCCGATCTGTGTTCCCATCGCGACAGTTCCACTCAGAGGGTGCGCGCTCGTGGTTGCTTCGAAGTGTTCCAGGGCTCAGTACAGAAGAACCCTACAAGTCGTTAATGGGTAAAGCTGTGCAATCCACCTGTGTTCCACGGATCTTACGAGAAACGTTAAAGTCTCATATCGAGATCCGATGCAGTCAACTTGCGGGTAAGTTTGCTTCACTCGATGTTGCCTTCGCGAAAACCCACATTGGTGAGGCCTCGATTTGCTTGCAGGCCCAACTTCCCCATTTATTGTTCCAATCTGGGTGGATCAATGACAATTTGGCAGGAATCTCAGACCTTATTCTGGAGAAAGGTGGCGATGCGACCCATGATACAATCCAGGCATCCGGTGGAGGCGTCTTTAGATATCTTTCCATGCTTCGACCAGTGCCACCGAGACCTCCCTTGCGGCAGATGGCGATCGAAGCCGGACTTGTTGATCGCGAGTTGCGTATCCAGGCCGCACCGGTGGCGAGAGCTTTGATTAACCTACTTGATTCGTTAGTTGCCAGAGCTACGCATGGGCTTAAGGTTCAAGTTATTAAGCCCTACATACTCCGCGGTATGCGTCAAATGTTCTTTGGTGCCTACTTGAAATGCTTCATAAGAAACTTCGAGCCAAAGCTATTAACGAATCCGATGGTGCTTGAGCACCTTCGTCTTGACCACGAACTCTCTGTCGCGTACTTTGGCTGTCTCATTGAAGCAGCGGTCGAAGAAGCCGGTGGTGACTTCGACATGCAGGATCATGACCAGGACCTCTTCGCTCGTAAATTCCGTGAAAAGATCACAGCGGCAAAGAACAGTGATGATGAGGCGGAGCAAGACTCCAGCGATGAGAGCGATGACTCAGAGGAAGAGTTTGAGATGGAAGAGACTACAACATCTGAGGTCAAGGCGGATATCACAACATCAAGGGTTGTGGTTCGAAAGTCGCTTCTCACTGCCCACTTCCGACCTCGTCGTTCAGTCTCTTCTCATCCCACGCAGGTTATGAATGCTGCACCTTCGAGTGCCGTGACTAGTCCCCAGAGTGCAGCTTCCACTGCGCCACTGCCCACATCGTGGGACATGATGTCAGTAGCGGCGCTATCAGTGCCTCAAGCAGTCAATCCGGTTGCGGCAGCGGCTTCTACGGCAGTGGTTCAGGCGTCAAAGTTCCCTCTTGCGCTTCTAGTGACAATTTTAGGTGCTCCTCAACCTGCCGATGTGGCACTGCTCTTTGATTGCGTTGCAACGCTTGATGGCAGAGTTACAACTGTTTCCGCAGCAGAAATGCTTGAGGCTATAGTAAGCAAGCGACCCGAGTGGGGTAGACAGCAGCGCAATCAACTTGTCAAAGATTACATTGCTAGTCACCAATCTGCTTCACCTAATATCCAGTCGGATCGTGCACGTGAGGTCTGTGGAATTGCGCTTAAGATTGCCGCTGACAAGAACCCGCTCATCCTTCCCAAGATTGCCTTAACAATTGAAACGTACAGACATCTCAATACCAGGCGCGAGGAGAACCTGGAGGTGTTACGTCGGCTAGCATCCGAACATCATCAGCGCCTTCAGCGGTTGCAGCAAGAACAGCAACAGCAACAGCAACAGCAGGAAGGTGCTCTGAACAAGTTCAAGTCGTGGATGCAGCGTGCGTTCAACTAATTCGTGATCGGAACTATCCGGTCCACTCTTCAAGCTCGTCAAGGCACTAAAGTACTTCTCAAGTAGACAAATTTTCCATCCAAGGCTTACGTTTCACTAATTATACGGTAGTGTATTGTACAACATAAAACATTCGATTTGTTCTCGCATTATACTGAGTGTAACAATTGGGGGTTGGAGAGCCTCACTCAGTCGCTGAAGGTTGAGAACAGGCCACTAAGGCGCACTGACTGTCAGTGCCGCCGCCAGTCTGTGACAATGTGGAGGGATTGGCCGGCATGGAATTGGGCTTGGCATCCTCTCCATCATCTTCATCTTCGTATAAGGCTTCTCCACCCGCTTGTTTGTACTGTTGAAGTGCCTCTGCTGCCGCATTGGGATACGCCACAGCAAGTGCAGTTGGCCTTCGAGAACGAACCTTCGGTTGAAGTTGCACAAGGTGCTTGTTCGCTAAGCATGGTCGGATCCATGACGCAGCGTTGCTCGCAGCGTGGTAGAAATACTTCGCTCCCGAAACATCTACGAATTCTGCCCAACCTGGAGCGAGCTCCTGATCAGGGCTCTGTGGATAGTCAGCCTCCGGCCGAATCCTGGAACCTCTACGTCCTAGTGAACTACCACGACGCATTGGAGATGCGGTAGAATGCTGGCCGTGAGACGCAAGGCTGACAACGGTCGTTGCGTTGCCATCTCGGCTATCAAGTAATGAACTTGAGGCGTCCAAAGTGCAAGGGTTCCCAAAGCAGTCAATTTGAATGCCTGGAGGTGGGGGTGGTGGTGGTACTTCGTCATCATCGTCATCGAAAGAATAGCCTGCGACAGTAAATGCCTGAGGTGCAGCTTGAGTCGAGATAGATGAGGTCTGACCAGTGCCCTCTGCGTCTGATTCAGGCAAGGGTGCCGGAACTGAGGACATTTTCTTCGGGGTTTCTCCCAGCGAATCCCGATGTTGTTTGCTGCTATCGAATGAGGATGACTTCGGAAGAGGCGCGGGACCCTCAGGTACATTAGGCACAGGCTGTTGAGGTAACGACATCACCTTACTTAGCACTGGCGCCTCGATCGCTGGAGTTGACGACAGACTATCGTCCCTCGGCCTCGATTCGCTCGGTAGTGTTGTGAACGTAAACGCTGTAGGGTCAGGAGAAGGCTGAGTAGTTCCAGCCCGCGGCTCCCCTTTGGCTTCTGGCAACCTGTTCGGCGTTGGAACATCGTCCGCGAAGTCCTGAATAGAAACCGACGCGGCAGCGGCAGCGGCTGCAGCTGCCTCTAGCGCGATCGGTTTGCGCGATCGCGATGACAGGGATAAGGACGCGGGACGATTGAATGCTGGTAGGACAAGCGATCCTGAGTCAGTACGGGTCTGAGCCTCGCTTGCGTCTGCAAACGATGCCGTTCTGGGAAGTGACCCAGCTTCAACTGCGACAGACTCATCGCGTTGTGGCCCTGTCGTATCCAGATCAGCCGTGGTTAGTCCAGGCTGACTACTATTTAGACTTGTCTGAGAGGTAAGGGGATTCGGGTTCATTGCGGAACCTGCTCTGGTATGCAGTCCCACCCCTGCGTGGGGTGATCTGAACGCAAATGCTGACGAATGATGTGGCTGAACCCCTGCGCTGCCTGCGCCCGCGAAACCGACTGCGGTGTGACGCATGCGCCGCATTGTGTTAGCGCTCGAAACATTCAAAAGATGGTGATTCTGATGAGTTCCAAGTGTTGCTCCTGCCTTAGCCAAGTTCGCCGCTGTTGCGGACGTTGCAGCTGAAATCGCTGCCAGAACGTCCGGAGGCAATTGCTCTTGGGTAGTTTCTGACGTGTTAACTACAAACGTATGTTGGGGATGTGGAGTACCAGGCGATATCGTTCCTCTGGTTGAAGCAGTTTCTGCTGCATCAGGTGAACTGAAGAAATCCGGAGATGTCATCAAGGACTTTGAAGATTGATTTCCCATACTCTTCACCGAGCTTGGGGAGGCTGGAACCCGAGTTGTGGCATATATATTAGCTCTGCTGCTCCTGGTACTGCTGCTAGGTCCGCCAGCCTGCGCCGCTAAGTTAGCACCAACGGACGAACTAATCTTCATGGTTGCGCCCATAATCGTGCCTGTTGTTGCGGCCGTGACGGCGTGAATTTTTTCCGCATCGCCAATGTAAACACCTGAATTGTGATCTCTCATTGCTAGCTGCAGGACTCCGATCGTGGCTGGCATGTCTTGGATGACCTTTGCATACACTTGTACTTTGGGCCTGAACAGGTTTGGCGCCATGATAATGCATAAACTCTGCTCGTTCATGCCGTTTACGGCGGAAGCACTTGCGACCTTGCACAGGCAAGCGATCATATTTCGTAGAATCGTTAGCGCGGGCTCTGAGATGGACCCAAGGAGCTGGCGTACTAGTGGGGCATCGCCAGACTTGAACGCATCAATAAGTGGCTCGTAAAGTTCAAATGGTACGAGTGGCGTCGGCAATTCACGTAGCCATTGCTTAACGATGCCGGTCAATGCATGAGGATCCCATTCCGAGGGAGCTAATGTCTCGCCTGCATTGATCAACTGTTTTAATTCGACGAGGCCTTCGGGTGCTGCCGGAGTTCGGAATAGTCCTTCCATGTTGAGCACCTCAGGAGTGGCTGAAATGTAATCAAGAATCTGCGTCAAAAACTTGGGAATGCCTCGTTCATCCATATACTGGATTGCGCCTGGCTTCGATGCTCCTTCGATAATCTGCGAGAGATCGCGACCGAACAACTCGTCCTTGATCACGGCCTTCTTCACCAGCGATTCACGCGACTCACGGTTAAACAAGCGATTCGTAAGCGAGCGAAGAGCGCTACGAAACGATGAAGACTTTTCACTTTTCTCGCTTTTCTCGGGTTTGCTTTCGCTCTTAGACTCCTCCCCTTCAACCGTGATTGAGATCGAAATGGAACCCGATCCTCGCAGCCGGGTGCTATTACCATAACCGCCCGTGGAGCTAACTGAAGAGGATGAAGGCTGCAGGCAATCTGGTTGAGGGACACTGAGTGTGCTCTCTCCATGCTGACTTTTAGTGTCACCATCGTTTGGATCGTTTGATTGTCCGACACTGGAAGAAGTCGTCGTCAGCTCTGCGTTCGACGAGGGTGCACTTGAGGTCCGTCGCTCGCCTATCGATGTACCTATGCTTGAGTCGAGGTCCACTGCCTCTGCTTGCTGATTGGATGAAAACGAATTGGCCGAACCCACGGCAGCCGCGGCTGCTTCCTTCGCTTCTCGCAAGGTCACAACCTTTCGTTCCACTTTAAGCTGGGCCCCTCTGGGCGCCGGCGCGCTCTTCAGCAGATTGATAAACTTCAATGCGGCCTCCTTTGTAGAGAGATCATGGCTGTGCTTTAGATGATCATTCAGCCGCATCGCTTCAAGACCCTTTTCGTCAATGGTTTGTGCCACACCAAGAAACACTGCGTACGAATGTGGATTGGTCTGCTGTGAAACCAAACGCGCGAGAAGTTCCAGGGCGTAAGCCGAGGAATTTCTAAGTGAACCGGTGAAACTCGTACGGCCCACGGCCTTGAATAGGCCGTGCTTGCCATTGGCACCGTAGAGAACCATCTCAGCGTCTTCGTATGCGACCTGGTACGGATACGCGAAAAACTTTTCGGCGAACGCCTTCATGGCCTCAGTCGTCGAGGATCGGAATGCTGGCTGAAGCGAATCAATCAGAGCTGTAGTAGGGATGTGCATAACAGAATAGAATAAAGCAAAGAGCAATGGTGAGCAAACAAAGGGAAAGACGAGCAAAGGCACGTGCCGCGATGGCCCAGGTCCAAGCACGGTGTGGCAGATGGGTAGACCATGCAACGCGGGCGGCAGTCCGCAACACAGTGTAGGCTGTACCGAGTCTCCACAGTCCCCCTTAGCGTCGCACAGGGGCGAAACCCGCATGGGGACAAGCTTGTGACTGTGTGCAGAGTTAGGTTTCGGAAGCAAGAATGAAAGGCAAGGCGTAGGACGCTCGGGACAAAACAGACCGGAGCAGGATTACGTACTTGATATAAGCACCGAAAGGGGCACAACACTGTGGCCCTCGCCTGGGGTGCTCGCATCCCCAGCATGAGACGTCATGCTTGGTGAGCCCACTTGTGAATGTGGCTTGGAAAATGCGTCGTTTCGTGCCCTTAATGCGGGTGTGGTCGACTATACTGCTATTAAATTAATGCAGACCAGTGTGTGGTACACGACAATCCGCGTCAGAGCCTCCGCAGACACTAGCGAGCGCCCAAATTTCAATAAAAATCGAGCCTCAGAAATGTGATCCTCAAGGTGCCACTGACGTGTATTCCAACACCCCCAAATTCGGAACGGTTAAACCCTGCTGGAACCGGCCGAGCGGGGACCCGGCGGGAATTACGCGCTCGGAAAAATTGCCGCCTACCCAGGATTCAAAATCAGTCGAAGAACAACATTTCCCGAGTAGGGTATGGAGGGGTATTTTGTGGATATATACCGAGTGCATTCACTTACGCTTAGTGCGTTTTTGTAGAGCATCATCAGATCTTGCTGCTTACACGGACATCCAATCCAGGCACTCACGCTAAGACATCCAAAATCAACGCACAACGCCGCATCTCTGAGAGAGGTGAGTTGGGCTTGATGAGCGCAGCCTTGGGGATTGGAGAGTAAATGAATGATTGGGCACGATGTGGATGGAGGGTGATAGGACTCCTCAAGTAGAGATTACTGGTTGGGTCTCAGCCTGAGCCTCCCGATATGGTCGTCATCCAGCCCCACTCACAATGCCAAGTGCGGAGGATCAACGGTCAGCTCGGTGGGATCGTCTTTCCCAAGAGCTTTCTTGGCCCGGCAGGACATATGACGCATTATGTCCTAGTCATCGTGTGGCACGTCGTCGTTTTCACTCTGCGTGCGTGTGACCACTGAACGGGCATGCTCCAGCGATGCGGTATGGGCCGGGAAATCGCTCACTCCAAACCGTTCTAGCGATCAACTCAGTTAGCAGCACACTGAAGCTTTGCTGGACGATGCTATCCCCAGTGTTACCGTCCTCACTCGCTCACACCGTGCACGCCCTTCCTGCTTCTCTCATTCCTGCCTCACTCTAGAACGCCGAACCTCTCCCGCCTGGACACCAGACCAGCGCAGCAGGCCGGCACTCAAGTCAAGTAGGATTGCTCACGGGACATTGACACAGTGCAGCGCATAGTGTCACACGTCGCCTGCTTGCCTGGTAGTGCGTTGTCGTTGTCCCCTCCTATACTTCCGCGGCGGCACTGGTTTGCGTCCATTATATTAGACCTTTATTTTGTACCACGGACCACAGAGGCCTGTTTGAGCTGTCTTGTCCGCGCCCAAGCTAGATTGCGCAACCAGACATGAGCAAATATGAAGAACTGCGCCAGGCGCTCGACGATGCCTGGAGCGGCAACTCGAACCCCGAAGCACTGCGAGTAGTTTTGGCCAAGTTCGTTAATGTCTTAAAGGACCCTACACAGCCAAAGCCAGCCAAAGAGCAACGGACGGTAATTGAGAATGGAAAGCTTCCGTTGCGCGGGGCTGAGGTAAGTATTCCAAACGAGTGGATCTCACCTATTCTCACATTTGCTCAGCAAGCCAACGTCAACGAAGTTGAGTCTGGTCGAATTTTCGTCCAGGCAGCCGAAGCCGTCTCATGTGAGAGAGCCGGAAGGTTCGCGGTTACACTGGCTAATGATGAAGATGCGCCAGTCCTCGCGGTGGTCGATAGAGTGGGAGAGCTTTACCACGCCCAACGCATGGACCTCCTTCACAGTATTCTCAGACTGATCCAGTTGCTGGTGCGATTCGACGATGGAACGTCGATCAGTGACCCCTCATCATTGAACGAGGACAATGGTATGGAAAGCCCATTTCGGCGTGTCGTCGCGGCCGTTGTAATCGAGATGCTAAATAATGGACTAGTGCAGAAACTCTGTGTTCTACTCGGGGAAGTGTTGTCAAGAGCCACAGGTCAGCCCCTAAACGATTTCGCCCCCAAGTCTGCCAAGTCTGGGGCTACCAGCAGTACATCGACGCCTGGAGGTGGAAGTGCACTTACTGCTGCTGCTGCGTCCGCTTCAGCCGTAGCTGGACCACATGTAACTACGCGTGTACTCGAGAGAATGAAGAGTCAGGCGCGTGAAACCGCATCTGCTGAAACAGTCATCATCGCTGAGACTTTATTCACGCTCTTCTCGCATCCGATGTTGGACATCACCAACGTAGACTGTGAAGTCTTGATCCGCCTGCTTCGGTCGATTGCTGTTCAGGTGGCTAGCGCCGCAAACCAATTCTCGGCCACTCAAAACGCCGGCAGCAGTTCACTGTTTGGATCATCTTCATTCTCTGGTATTTCTACACGCGGTGCAGCGACCACTAGCTCCTCTAAATCAGACGAAGACCACTTGTCCGCGCTCGGCGTGTCTGGACCATCGCCGCTTTCTGTGTGGGCTGGTCTGATGATCCATGCGATGTTGATTGTTGCCCTCGATACGAAAGCCGAGATCATCCTCGAGGTGACGCGCAGTTCCGATGCGTCTGGAAAGCCTGGTCAAACCGCACCGGGAGCCGGCAACAACTCGAACCTGCAAGACACAACAGTCGCGATCACAGCAGCAATTGAAGCATTCCGGTATCAGCGCGAGCGCGCACGAAAGCGTGCTAGGATAAACATGATCATCTCCTCCTCGAATAGGTTGGGGGAAGCTGACAAAATGGACCAAATCCGCTCTTTCGTTGAGGAAATTCATGGCCAAGTTGTCGATGAAGCTTGGGGTACTGCGAACGACGCCAGTGTATTCTTCTCAGGTGTACAAGCCATATGGGCATTGTTCCTAGCGAGGCTCACGCCCACATTCGAGATCGACTTCGACAGCGCGACGGAGGCATTTAGGATGTCAGTTTCGCAGAACCTATTCCGAGCGTGGGCCCTCTTGCTGATTCAGAATCCATTCTTCAAGGTGTCAAGGCGAGTATCCGAGGCCGTTACTCTGTATCTGTCTCGAGCTTTGACACATTTCCCAATGGAAATCTACAAACTGATGCGAGATGATCAGGAGTACATCCAAGCAGCTCTGCGAGTCACTGCTCACTCTCGCATGCGTGCTCTAGACCCGACGTTGGGGGGGCACGGTGCTGTACGTGCTGGTAGTGGTGATATGAACCCAGTCAGCGTGAACGTAGGATTCGGCTTAGGTGCAACGCCCGTGAGTGTCTCAGGCCTTGATGGGGTCTTAACGCTACAAAACCTGCTGGCAACTCTAAAACCCAACTCACATGCGGTTCAAGCGGTCCTGTCCCTTCGCCAAGAGTCTATTGCCACGATGTTTACCCATTGGTTCTTCTTGCTCTTAGCTGCCGTATCTCGTGCGTCACCTGTGAACGGTCATGAGCTGCGGACAAATCGATACTTTGTCGAGATCATTGCCGTTGGTTTGTCAGACTTTGGTGGAAATACCAACGCATCACTCGTGTCGAGCTCGTTCTTTTCAGATGAATTCCAAATGGAAGCCGAAGGAGTGGAGAACAATCACGAAGCCGGTTACGGAATGGAGTCATCATCATCTCGACCCGCTGAATCAGCGGGTGTACCAGCAAATGTCCGCGCACCAAAGCGAATCGGCATTGCAATGTCCCCCCAACACCCGCTGTTACCTGCCTTTGTCGAACTTGTGGATGCCATCTGTATTGATCCGTCCGCGGCAGAGGATGTATTCGCCACGGTTGCCAAATCCATGCGCATGCCTTGGGAACAGATTTTCAAACAGCTCCACATGTTTGCCCAGCACTACATTCCATCCGGAGCATCTTCTGTCAGTGCGCCTTCAGCGGATGCGAGCGCCGCAGGCGTGACCGCGTCTGGTCGAACCTCAGGAGGAATTGTGGATCCCTTCTCCGCGTCAGTACTTTCTTCTTTGCTTACACTCGTCCGCGCCGTCGCACGTTCAAGGACCAAGCAAACCTTGGTGCTTGTAACCGCCGAGTATAACTTACTGCAAACGCTGTTTAACCTGTTGGCCTGCCGACTAACCACGCATCTCAAAGCAGCCGTCATGGATACACTTGCCGCACTCGCGGATGGCAATCCTGAACTCGCGTATGTTATTTGGAGGCTGTTGGATCGATCTCGTGTCATTGACATAGCTCCTACCGCTGTCCAGAGCGAAGCTATTCTTCTTCGCTCATGGTCAGCCTCGCTAGGACCTCTGAAGAGTATCGGATCTGAACTGTTTAACGCCCTAGATGGCTCAACCAGAAGCGATGAGAGTGAGACTCTCGATCAGAGAGTAGTGAACAGCGGTACGAACCTCCTCGGAACGAATGTAACAAATCTAAGGAACCTCATTTACGACCTGCAGGTTGTTGAGGCTGCCGATAGGTCATACCCGCTTACCCTCTCATTTGTACGTCTCCTCCTGACTTTGTACACCTCCGTCAGCGCGCCCGCAGATCTGGGTGGAGATCGAGGACGTTGGCTTGGTGTTTTGCCATACCTCCACTTCGTACGTGATCTCGTCTACCTTAAGTTGGACACATTCGAGTTCGCATACCCAGCACAAAAGGCGCACCTTCAGGAAGCTTGCTTAGCTTTCTTCACCCAGGTCCTGAATGATCTTGACTTAGAAAGTATCCGGATTCCACCACGCAAGGTTCCTCAACTTGTGGATTCGGACTTGGCACCAGGTTCCAGAGGTGAGCAAGCGGCGCAATCAGAATCGATCTCAAACACACCCGAATATCGGATCTCGCTCACCGCGCTACCAGGATTGCATCTCCTGCTTCAGTTTTTCTATGAATCACCTCTCTTCTTGAGTGTGATCTCGCATATTGTTCAGCACTGCCAAGCCCTTGCAAGGATAGGCCGTGGATATGTTGGTGCACTGCAAGCGTCTCCTGCGAGTGAAGCTCGTAACTCAGCTAGTACCGCCCGGGATACCCTGTTGCCTTGGCTTGCCCACGAAATCTTCGTTTCTACTGTTGGTCCTGCCGCACGTGAGACGACATTAGCGGCTCTAACGAATCGCCTCTTAGCGACTTCTGATGACGGTGGCGCCGCTGCCGCTGCCGCTGCTGCCGCTGCTGCTGCTTATGACAATCTTGGCTTTGCTGGTGCAAATCGCATTGGAGGAGGGGCAGGCCGTGGAGCACAAGGACCAAATTACCACGGAAACGTCGCGGCCATTGCGGATTTCAGGGGAGAACAAGTCGCAAACAATCAGGTGTTCTACGCAACGTCCAATCATCTGTTGGTAGAGTCGCTGTACAGCCGTGATCTGGTCGCAAATGGCCTCACGGAAGCTCTGAGATTGCTCACTCTTGTGCTTGCCTTCGAACCTAAGTGCACCGCAGCTATCCGTGACTCTCGCAGAGCACTCTCTCCCATGCCTCCTTCTGACATTATTTCTTTGCGCCATGGTGCCTTGGTACCACTGCTCTTGGAACTTGCGTCGCTTGTTGGCCCAGCGGGTAATGCAATGGTTCTTTCCCAAACCAGTTCGCCTAATGCGTCATTCGTTCAGCAGCTTATGCACAACGTTGCGCTGAGACGACGAATTGATTCTGCACTGCAGGATCAGCAGGAACGTGCACCCTACCACGCGTACCTTAGTGCTGCCCGCGATGCGTTCCTTGTGGAGGCTTCTGCTGCTGCTGCTCGAGCCCATGCTTTCAGCGAGGTCAATTGGCAAGATGGCAACGTGGAGGGAGCCCAGGGAGGTCTTGGGGATCAGCAGATTCCACAGGTGTCGGTGCCCATCCCACCAATTGCCACACTTGCCGAGAGCGTTCTGAGTGGCACAACGAGTCTCATGCCAAGTGCAGAGACGTTCTATAACCTTTATAAGCTCGGTTCCGAACGAACACTCCTAGCGTCCTCCGTACACGCCAGCAATCTGCCCACTGCACTCGCTGTGAGTGAAAACTCGCAGCTTGCATCGTTGGCGTTGGCCTTTATTCGTCTGCTATCTAATAACTGTAAACGACCTGAGCAGCTCTTGGCAAGTGCAACGAGTAATGTGCGGGTGGCACCACTTGCAGCAAATGCTGCGGCGGCGATTCTGCGCCGAACCGTGTGGGCCTCCTCACCGAAGATGGACGTCGCTTTTGAGGAACTCGTTCAAGCAGCAATTCCACCAGTCTTGAAAGGCTTGATTCGTGAGGGGAAGCTTGTGGATGAGGCAATGATCAATCTGGTACACGCCGAATCCGTTCGCATTGCACTGCAAGTATTATCCCCTGTACCTACGACCGCGCTCGCCATGACCACTGATGCGCCTCTCATTGCCGCCGGCCTGGGTTTGACCGTCGAGCAATTCACGAAGGCGATCACTTCGTGCAAGGGTGGTGCCGATATTCTTGATGCCGCCTCACTCAACCCGCAGAACCCCGCAGATGTGAATAAGGTGGTTTCTGGAGGTGTTGCTGTTGATGCAAAGCTTCTCTTTGATACTTGGGTAACTCCGAACGGCGTGGTATTGAGTGCTCTGGAGTGGTGCAATCGCCACAGAATCATTCTCTTACAGTTCCTCTTCGAGGGCCTTACCAGGGTTACGCCCTCACCAAACCTGGCACACTTGCTCACGGGCTACGATACCAGGGCGGCGGGTTCGCCATGGGCGCTGCTTCTCCAAACCAATCTCTCCACTTCGCCAACCCGTGCCGCATTCGATGCACTGCTATCAGTGATAAGTCAGCCACGACTGTATGAAATCGTTCCTGTCCTGTCTTTTACGGCTATCCGCCTTCTTCACAAACTTGTGGTTACGGAAGCACTTGGAAGAGCCTCTCTGCCGTACATCCACCGTGCATTCCCAAGCCTCCTGCCAGGCCTTCTTGCTAAGATCCCCAAGGATATTGACCACGCAGTAGCTAATGCACTTGCTGACGCTCCGCTGGAAGTCCTTGGACGAACGCATGAGTCGTCCCTGATCCGAATCTTCCTCGAGCAACGAGCAATCGCAACAAAACTGGTATGCCACGTACTCTTCTCAAAGTCAACGCTTACCACCACGACAGACCGGGCGGACCGTCTCTCTTTCTTGCAGGTCACTTCTCTCGACGAGGAAATTACGTCCAATCTGCTCACTACACTGGGTTTTGTCGGAAGTACCGAGACGAGTCTGGACTTGGCCACAGCGAGTGTTACGAGTTCAGCTGGAGCTGCTTTGCAAAACGCAATCGGAACATCGTCAGCCACGGGTAGCCTGTCAACACCGGGCAAGTCTACCAGCGCGAGCGATTCTAAGTCCAGTATTTCAAGAGCTGGAAGCATCGTGTCTGCGGGCTCGCTTACGTCAGCCATTCAGAGTACGCCCGAGAAGGGAGCCGCTTCAAAGGATATCTTTGGGCCATCTGCCACAGCGGCAACTGCTGCCAAATTCTCCTTCACCCAGATGACGTCATCCATTCCCATGTTTGAATCAGCTTCAGCAATCACCGACGATGATCTTGGTTCTGCAGCTGTAAATAGCATATCACGCGCTTCACCAGCGCTGGGTGCTGAACCGAGCTCGCTGACTGTTGTTCCAAACGAGCCAAGTGGTGGGCTTTCCGGTCCAGACTCGGTGTTATCTGGCACAGCAACGCCCTTACATCGAGACTGGATCTTGGCAGGCTACTCGCACGATCGAACTCAGCGCCTCCTTCAGTTCCTGAAGGCATTTAGAATCCGCTTGCCAAGCGAGGCATTTAAAGAAACATCCTTTGGACGCGTCATTCTCTCAAAAGGTGCAGGTGCTTCATTGAACAATGTTGCAGCATTGCATTCACCCAGCAACGTTCTTGCAGCTAATCCCGTTGCCGCCGTTGCCGCACGCCTAAGTGCAGAGGATAACGCGGTATTGGACACCTTGGCTGATTCTTACCAAAGCTTCAGCACATTGCTTGGTACATCCCTGCTCCGAGCTCTTCATCCAGAATTGGGCTCTCGTGTGGATAATGTCAGCCACGCAGTTGTTCGAGCTGCGCGCTCTCCACAGCTGCTAGAACTGCTCAACTTGGTTCTGAGCTATTGTGCTGCATCCGAAGACATTGTTTGGGTTCACTTATCCGAAGCTTTGTCAACGACGGCTCTGGTACTCTCCGCGACTGTTCGTAAGCTTCAAGCAGCGGCGGGCTCTGCAGCCGTGGCCCTTGGCTCGACTCACGTCCGAGCGCTCACTGAGAGTTGCATTGAATCTGGCATTTTGGCCATCATCCGAAGTCCGTTCCAGCTTGCACGTGCACGATTGTACCCTGTGCTTGAGAATCTGATCATTTACGCTTCAGGAGACTTCTACAGAGCAGCAACAGGTGGCCGGATTTTGCCTAAGATTAGCCTGAGTGACATCCAAGGTGTTGATTCAGGCATCAGCGTGTTTGACTCGACACAATCTGCCGTCGTGGAAGCACCCTCACAGACTTCTGTTGCAGAGCTGACGTACATTGACCTATGTTCGCTTGCCCGATGTGGACGAGCCGCTAGCCCGGAGCTATACGCAAGAATTACGGATATCCTCCAACATCATGCCTCCGCAATCATTCGAGTGGCGGCCGCTGATGCTTTGGAAGCTCAGCCTCAGGTCCGTGCTATCGTGTTGGCTTTGCTGACTACGATCGGGTCATACTACAACTCTCCCATCTGGAGTGTTAAGCTGTGTCGAGAAGGCTACGTTGACGCGCTGTTGGGTGAGCTGGTCACTCCACTACGACAGCAAGCGCTCCGCCAGGCCATCTCATCGGTTTCGTTGCAGCACTTTGCGTTGATCCTGCATGCATCTGCTGCGCTCACGCATCTCCGCTCAATCGCATCGACTCCAGAAGGATGTGAGGCACTGATCCGTGCCAACGTAGTTGATGCGCTGGCAAAGTTTGAAATTCTGTCCCGTAGGCCTTCGGGTCGCTCCGCCTGCCAGCTTATGGCAGAAGATAGCCACAACGTTGCAGCCGTTGCAATCACTGACAGCTCTAGCTTCGCTCGCCTGGGTCAGCTACCCATACAGCGATACCACAGACTTGCCATCCCCGCGATTAGCCTGCTCACGCAGCTCCATCGCCTCCGTCCCCACGACCGCGCGCTGCATCAATCCCTACTCAACTTCTATATTGTGCATGAGCAAACGCTCGTAGCAGTTCTGGCGGACGAGCACCATCACCCTTGCTTCCTGTCGGCGCTTAAACTGCTTCATGAAGTCCTTGGTCTCGTCCATGCGCTGATCACAGGGCCTCTCGGTTTGGGAGCCAAGGATGGCACCCAAGTGCACCAGTCGCTCTTGGCAATTGAACCTTTGATCAGTCGCCTGGTGCTTCGATTTGGTTCACCTACATCGAGCCTCCATCTTGCTGCCCTGCTCAAGGCGCTGTCCCTACAGGCTGTAGCTGCATCTGCTTACCAGATCGCTGCAACTACCAGTGGAAACACTGGCTTAGGCTCTGCCACAGGGCTGAGTGGTTTCAGCTCATCGATGCAGTCACATTTAAGCGCGCTCGCCACTGCACAGGCAGCTTCAGCAGAGCTTGACAAGCCTGGTGCAAACGATGTTTCTCTGCGAAGCTTGCTCGAGGGTGCACCCATCGGTGAGGGACCATTGGACGTCATTATGGACATCTTCACAACTCTGCTCGAAATTTCGGTTGCTATTATGCGCATCAAGGTGATCTCAGCCACTGCAAGAGTCGCGGCCGGTGAAGCTATCTCTACCTCGACGAGTGGCTACGCTCACTTCAATGACCCGATCGTTCAGCGGCAACAGCAGCAACAACAACAACTCCTTGCTCCTGTTCGACCTGGCTCTTCTGCGTCTGTGTTATTGTACGAGCCTGCCGTACCTGGCTTCGCATATGCAGATCCGCAAAATACGGTCATCTTGAATAACGCATCCAGGATTCACGCCGGACCAGATGCTCATGCAGCGGGCCGCTCAAACTCAGCAACTGTTGCCATGGCCGCAGCTGCTGTCGATACTGCAGGCTTGCACGAACTGGGTGCCGTAATTGCCCTATTGCCTCACGTCGCCAAGGCAGCCTCACGTGCTGTCGAAGTTGCAATCGCCGCCGATGCTGCGCTTGAAGCTTTCCAAAGTGCTCCACGCTCCCAGGTTACCTCGTTGGCCCCGACTACTTTGAAGTCATTCTTTGATAAAGCTGTCGATGCAGAACCAGACTTAGCCCTCTACTGCATGCTTGCGTCCGGCGAGATCTCAGCGCTCAAATCGAGTGGTCAACTCGGTCGCAGCTCTTCCTACAACGCGGGTGGCTTGCTTGCTGGATTTGCCAATAAGATTGGTGTGCTCACTGGAGCAGGTGGTGGTGAGCTTTCGCAACTGCGTCGTCTGGATAGCGCTGTGTCGGGCGCTGCTCTTCTTGCACCTGCATTTGCTACCGCTGCGCGCATTGCGCGAGTTCGTGCGCAGCGTGCGTTCATGTCCATCGAGCTGCTGTTGTATCTCGTACACGAGCATCTTGCGTGGTGCCTCACTCCAGAGACACAATTAGGCTTGCCCACGAGCTCTACTGCGATGCGAGACATCATCCGAGCGGGCGCTGGTTCACGTAGTTCTTCCGGCGCACCAGGTATGGATTGGTTGCTCCAGCAGCAGGTGACGAGAATGAGCGCGTTGGGACTGCCCGCTTTGACGGCGGAAGGCCGCCGCAGGTTGGCGAATAGTGTGTTCCTCTACCTCACAACGAGTATGACGGGAGCTGGACGTAGTGGAATGAATGTCAATTTGAGCAGTCGCGCGTCTGGATTCTCCTTCGGCACTGGTTCACGACACGACTTCGGCGCTGGCGGCTCAGCAAGCGGCATGGGGCTCGGATCTGGTGGTGCTGTGAACGACGATTCGCAAATCAGCCCACAGAGTCCGCTGGGCTTGCTCAAGACCGCGTTTGACGGCCTTGCCAAGGTCAAGCTTGGCCCGACGTTGGTTTCTACGGCTGGCTCAGGATCGGATGAAGCTCGCGCATATGATGTGTCTGTTGGTGCTGGTAGCGCAAAGCAGTCTGCACTTGTCCTCATTGATGACACGCTTGACGAGAAGCGTGGCATTTCGGCCAGCCTTGCTCATCTCTCGGGTTGGCCACTCATCTCGAATGCCCTTGGTTTGTCCGGAGGTCTTACCTCCGGTGAAGCCTCTGAATCGAGCAAGGGTATCCCTCAGAATATGGTTTTCAGTGAGCGTATTCTGCGTCAGCTCTTCCGCCTGCTTCAAGACCGATAATAAGGACGGCAGGGTGTCACGAAAGTCCGACTTGTACATACCACCCAAATGAACTGTGTATCTCTACAAGAGCATTCAACTGTTGAGCCTGCTTCAGCCCGGGGCGGTTTTGAGACAAGGTATGTCTGAACTGGGAGAGACTCCCAGAGCTGGTCGTTCATGCAACTATAGCAGCAAGTGCTGTGTATCCTGAGTGCCCTGTCTCACACGCAATAAAACTCAACACATGACAGTTTCGCTATTTCACACATTATTTTACAGCGATACCGCGGGAAGTTCTTCCCGGCGTTGTGATACATATTATATTCCGAGATGGGAGCGATCCGTTAGCAAGATGTTCAACAGGGCCTCGACCAGAGTCTCACAAACTGAGAGGCGTAACTCCATCCACCTGTCTCCGGCCTGGGGTTTCACTGAAACTTGTTCAAAAAACCGAGCGAAGACGTCAGTTTCCTGGGTCCAAAAGTGGATATTCACGCGAGTGTATGATGCTGCAAGCCCATGAGACAAGTGGTTCGACTCGTACACGATTGTATTTTCGAGTCAGTTTCTTAGTGCACGCGTGGGATCCACGGGGAAAACCCCAGTTTTTAATATCCGATGGTTCATATAGATCCGGAGTTTGGTGATAGACGGAGATCCCGTGGGTATGGTGTGATAATTATATGCTAGTATGATGTAAAATGCCATACCATAACTTACTGTGCACAAATATCGTGACCCCGATCTAGGTAAATGAGTTCTAAAGGACTCGTTTCAATCATATCAAACGCTGCCACGAGACTCGCGTCGGGCCGGGTTTGCGTTGCGACCCACACCTCGGCGGAGACGGGCAGCACCCTGGCGGGTTTTTCTCGGCTCGCGGCACCGTCTAGGCCCGTCCCGCAGGCGAACTTGGGCAGTAACACGGCGAACTGCCCTCCGCCCTATCAAAACCTCGAGATTGGGATCGATCAGTTAAGAGAGACATACGTGTCACGAGGATCTGACATGATTGAGCAGGGCCATATTGAGAGTCGTATTTCATCCTCACTAGCTGCGCAGTTACCGACTATCGCCGCGAGTCTGATGCCTGAGTTCGTCACCCGGCCTGACCATGCCTTTCATACTGCACTAAGTGATCGACGAGGCGAGTTTACCAAGACCTCCGAGTGCACGCGTATGTCGTGGGGGCTAGCAATGGCTAATGCCTGGCGCGAAATGGCGGAGGCTCGCAACTACATCAAGTCCGATACTCCCAAGTATGAGGCGAATGCGCATTTAAAGACCAGCTTCGCCTCGCTCGCTCGAAGTCGCTATCGTACTCCCGCGTTCCCGTCTTCGACACCGTATGCGTACTACCACGGTGTTGTATCTCAAGCTGCCAAGATGCACCAGATTATTCGAAACTTCGCTACCGCTGCCAATACTACTACAGAAGTTTACAACAAGATGAAATTGGCCTCGGTATCGGCTGCTAACATGACCACTGGTGCATCTCAGACGGCTACATCTTCTACTTCTGCATCAGCATCTAGTTCGAGTTCTACATCTACGGGACACTCTGCGTCTGCGAACTCGACTGCTTCAAGTTCTTCGTCGACTACGAGTTCGCCCCCAACCAGATTCCATTCTGGAGTGTGCCCAGATATAGTTCCAGATCCCATTGAGGTCCTCAAGCTGGCAGGCCTCCCCAATCCTCTTCAAGTTCCGAGGGGTGAGCTTCCACTTGAATACTTCGAGATGGATCCAGCAGGTGATTCTGATAGGACAGATTTGCTCTGGCCGGCTAACCAGGCCCCTCCCAAGGAATGGATTCCTCCGGGTATCGAGCTGACCTACGAGGAAATGATGAGCCGATTGGGAGACGATTATGTTGCCAAGGCTATGTACACTATCCAATTCGTTGTTGTGAAGGTTGCGCGCATGATCAAGAAGTTCGCTATAGGCTTTTGGACCACCATTCGTCGGTACACTGCTCATCCAGAGCTCATCGGTCCCAAGTGGCAACACATCAAGAGTGTTGTCAAACATGAAGCCAAGCACTACTGGCACGGAACGAAGTTGCTTGCAGCCGACATCGGTACTGCATGCCGGCTGGCCATGCGAAGAGCCCAGGGCGGCACCCTCACACGACGTGAGCGCCGTCAGCTCGTCCGCACCACCGGTGATATCTTTCGTCTGATCCCTTTTGCAGTCATTGTGATTGTTCCATTCCTTGAGCTTGCGCTGCCACTCCTACTTAAGCTCTTCCCAAACTTCTTGCCCTCCACCTTCCAGGATAAGCACCAGGAGGCTGCAAAGATTAAGAATGAACTAAAGGCTCGCCTGGAATTGGCTGACTTCTTACAAGACACCATGGATACACTCGCTCGTCAGAAATTGGCCGAGGCCCAGGCGTTTAAGGCAACCGCGAAGTCGGCGGTGGGTGACGCCGCCAAGATTCAATATCAGGCGCAGACCGCAGAGAAGATGATGGAAATCATCAAGATGGTACGCTCCGGACAGCGTGTCGATAATGAACAGCTTCTCGCAGTCGCGACCCTTTTCCAGGACGATATTACACTCGATAATCTCTCGCGCGCGCACCTCGTTGCCATGTGCAAGTACATGAAGCTGTCACCGTTCGGTTCAGACACAGCACTCCGCGAGCGCCTACGTGACAAGGTTGAAGAGATCCGAGAGGATGACGAGCTGATTGAGAAGGAGGGCATTCAGAACTTGACACTAGAGGAACTCCGAGAGGCGTGCCGTGATCGAGGTATGCGCGTTATTGGCTTGACAAAGGCTGGATTGATTAGAAATATCACAGCTTGGATTGATCTCTCTGTCCACAAGCGCGTGCCCGCTTCACTGCTTCTGCTCTCACGAGCCCTCTCAATCTCTGAGCGACCTCTGGATGAATCTCTCATGACAGCGCTTTCGTCGATCGACGAATCAACTGTCGATGAAGTCTTCTCAGATGCTGGTCTCGATCGACAAGATCCTGAAACTCGTTTAGAGTCCATCCGCCGTCAGAATGAGATCATCGCCGAGGAGATGGAATCACGACGAGCTCTCTACGAGCGTCAGAAACAAGCCAAGCAAAAAGAAGCCAAGGAAAGCGAGGAAGAGAAGACTGAGGAGTCCAAGGAAGCCAAACATGCGGAGACGGCTGAAGCCCCCGCAACAGGAGAAGCAGCTGCTGCAACAGCTACCGCAGCAGCACCTGCTGGAGTGCAACAGCCTGCTGCCAAGCCTGCAACTAAGCCTGCGGCAGTGGCCGAAGACGAACCTACTCCCGAGGACCTAACCCACCTCTCGGATGCTCTCACGGACTTGGCTTCACCCTCAGCAGTATCGTCTGAGCGTGAACGGCTTAAGCGACTCAAGGCCGAGCAAGAAGAAATCGAAGCTATCGTTAAGGCGCCACCAGAAGAACCGTCAGTCGAAGCTGTTGCTGCTGCTGCCGCTGCCGCTACTACCACCACTCCCGCTGTTGCAGCGACAACGTCAACAGCCGCTGCTGTGGAAAGCAAAGAGAAGGCCACCGAAAAGAGCGTTCCATCGACGCCGGCATCAACCACCGAAACTGTTAACGTTACCACTGCAGTTGCTGTCTCTCCAACAGCTGCTTCCATTGCTAAGACTGCTGCTGAAATCCGAGCTCGTGCAGCTCGTGAACGCATGCTCGCCGAGAAGAAGGCTCAGGAGGCTATGAGGGCTCGAATTGAACTCGAGAATGCACTGGCCAAGCTGCCAAATAAGGAAACAGCAATGGACTTGTTCATCTCGACTATGACCCCAGGTTCGGAACTCAGCCCAAGTCAGTTGCCCTCCGTGTTCTGGCCTAAGCGATCTCAGCCTGCATTGCCTTTGTGGCAGGCTGGTCTGATCGATGATAAGGGTCGCCTCCGCGCGCCTGAGACCCCAGGTCAAGAACGTATCCTCAATCGTTATGCGCTTCGCGTTGCTCGCCAGCTGACCCGTTATCTCGATCGCTATGAACGTGAACGTCGTGCTGCTCTGGAGAGTGCAGACAGTCTGCGACGTAACAGACACATGACGACGCTTTCTAAACAGGTCAACAGCATGCTTAAGGAGCTCGAAACTCGAATCGAGAACGCGGACCGCACCATCGGCTCCCAACTGCATCTACTCGACAAGGACCTTGACGGACGCATTTCGACCAGAGAGCTCCAAATTGTTTTCAAGGAACACCTTAAGGCTGCATCGACTGAGGAAGAAGCAGCTGCGCTTGTTTCCAAGATTAAGAAGCTTTCTGCGTCAAAGGGCTGGTACATGTCCGTTGATGACATCAAGCGACTTGCTCAGGAGTTCAGCGAACTCACTGAGGAAGAGCGTCTGGTATATCTTGAACAGCAAGAGCAGGCTGCACGCAATGCAAGTGAGGCTCAAGCCAAGTTGCGAAAGTTCATCACTGCAACCGCCGCTGCACATGCTCAGGCTGCTACAGCGCGCGAGGCAATGAAACAAGCCGAGCGTGTCAACTCTATTAAGCTGGAAACTGTTAATCCCGGTCAAAAGCAACAAACTCAAGCTCAGTAATGTCACCGACATCATCTTCCTGTTTACACGAGCACCTTGTTTTCATTAGCGCGAATCACGCATCCATAAGATCCCCCCCCCCCCCCCCCCCACCTATTCCCCCCCCTGCACCACCACACCCAGCCAAA
>Ga0180217_1000500_pt1 | contig 61801 bp, 49 predicted proteins | sample eDN3rd37CBELigOP_FD_128521 | JGI IMG/M metagenome (GOLD analysis project Ga0180217, IMG submission 128521) | Enriched Organic Plus compost microbial communities from Emeryville, California, USA - eDNA 3rd pass 37_C BE-Lig OP (version 2) (version 2) ...
CACGCTCCTGGCCCCCGAACGTGAGCCTCGAGACCGCGGCATCCGTCGTCGATCTGGCTCGCGTCTACGCGACGGCGAGCGCCGTCGCCCTGCCTCTCAAGCCGAATCTGCACGCATCGGGGATCACCGTCGCCAACGAGGCGATGAGCGCGGGCACTCCCCTCGTGGTCTCCGATGCCGGAGGCGTGGGCCCCTACGTCGATTCGCCGGGCTGCCATCTGGCGCCCGTCGGCGACGCACCCGGCTTCGCGGAGGCGCTGCGGGCGGCGTTCGCACATGACCGTGACGCGATCGCCGAACGGCTGCGCAGTCGTCGGCGAGAGCTGGGTCTGACGCAGCAGGACTACGTCTACCGGTACGCCTGGCTCACGCTGTGGCTGACCGGGCGATCGGAGCTCACATCGCACGTCACCGCGTTCGCTCCCGTGCCGCGCCCGCCGGCAGAAACCGCGGCCGACGCGCTCGGATAACGCCCCCGATCAGTCATTTTCCGCCCCTGCGGAAAATGGTTCACACCGCAACCGTTTCCACGCTATGCTGAACCTCGTTCGCCGACGGGGGGTTGGCGGACGCCGCCGGCGGGGGCCGGCGAAATGGGGGAAGGCGATGGGGAATCGCCGTTAGTCATTGCTGGGGGGCAAATGACAGTTCGAATCGGCTATGCCGCGGGTGCGTTCGATCTTTTCCACGTCGGACATCTGAACATCCTTCGTCACGCAAAGGCCAACTGCGACGTTCTTGTCGCGGGAGTCGTGAGCGATGAGATGCTGCAGCAGACGAAGGGCGTCACGCCGTTCGTCCCGACTGCCGAGCGCGTGGAGATCGTGCGCAACATCCGCTTCGTCGACTACGTGCACGTGGAGAACGAGCCAAGCAAGCTCGACGCGTGGCGCGAAGTGGGGTTCACCCATTTCTTCAAGGGTGACGACTGGCGCGGCACCGAGAAGGGCAAGCGCCTTGAGCGCGAGCTCTCCGAGGTCGGCGTCGAGGTCGTGTACTTCCCGTACACGGCCCACACCTCGAGCACGCAGCTTCGCCGTGCGCTCGAGACGGTGAATGCCGAGCCGCTCCACGAGTTCGGCGTGCGTTCGGCAACGGCCTGATTCAGGCCATCACAGACTCGGCGGCGCCGAGTACGGCTCGACCCCTCTCCCCAGGCCAGGGCCCACCCCACTCGGCGCCGTCGAACCACGGTCTATGAACCGGACGCAGAAGAACTCAATAGAACCTCGGATGCGGGTTGGGGGACCCGCAGACGAGTAATCGGGGGATGAGGAGCCGCGGGACCTGGGGGCCCGCGGCTCGACCCGTCTCTGGGCGGGTTTCAGATCCCGGCCCGTCTCAGAGCTCGCCGGGCTCCATGGCCTGCTCGTCGATGCGCTCGAGCGCTCCGCGCAGGGGTGTGGCCGGGCCGGTCTTGCGGGGTGCGTAGACGACGAGCGAGTGGAACACGAACCGCACGACGAACGCGACCACGAGCGTGACGGCCGTGGCGACGACGGCGGAGATGTGCCCGGTCTCGACCATGAACGCGACGATCGGGATGCGGATGACCGCTTCGGCGTTGTTGAACGCGAAGGACTTCGCGAACCGCGCCCACACACCCGACGCCTGATTGCGCATGTCGTTGAAGACGAAGTGCTCGATGAGCAGGAAGTTGCCGATGATGGTCGCTTCGGCCGCGATGACCGCCGCGACGATGTAGTCGACTCCGAGCTGGGTGAGCGCCCACACGATGGCGACGTTCGCGACGGCGCCGATGCCGCCGATGACCGCGAACAGCGACATCTTGCCGAACCGGAGCGCGGCGAGCTGGGTGAGGAAGTGCACTCCCTGCCGCAGCGACGCCTTCGACTCGCCCGCGTGACGGTCGGCGAAGTGGAACGGCACCTCGGCGATGCGGAAGGCCTTGCGAACGAGGATCTCGAGGAGGATCTTGAAGCCCCTCGGCCGCAGGCTGTCGAGGTCGACGGCGGTGCGTGAGACGAGGAAGAAGCCGGTCATCGGGTCGGTGACGTCGCGAAGCCGCACCGGGAACATGGCCTTCGTGATCGAGGTCGACGCCTTCGACACGAGCACGCGCGAGCGGTCGGCGAGCCCGTGAGCCGTGCCGCCGCCGGCGTAGCGCGACGCGATGACGACGTCGACGTCGCCCTGCCGGTAGCGGTCGACCAGCTCGGGGATCTTCTCGGGCGGATGCTGCAGGTCTCCGTCCATGACGAGGCACAGATCCGACTCCGCCGCACGGATGCCTTCGACGACAGCGCCGCCGAGCCCGCCCGTATGCACGTCGCGGTGGATGAGGCGCACGGGGAGCTGTGCCTCGGCCGCCACGGCACAGACCACGTCGGGCGTGTCGTCGATGCTGTCGTCGACGAAGAGGATCTCGGCGTCCATGCCGGAGACGGCAGCGGCGACCCGACGTACCAGCTCGCGCACATTAGGAGCCTCGTTGTACGTCGGCACGATGATCGACAGGTCGATGATGTCCCCCGTGAGCGTGCGGAACGGTGCGGTCTATCGTCGCACGGTCCCCTGAGCGGATGCGAAATGTCGACTGGCCCGGGGGCTGCGGCGGGAGGCGCGGCATCGAGCCTCCTCCCACCTTCATCCGGGAGAATGGATACATGACTTCCCCCACGGAGAGCACCATCACCGTCTTCGGCGCCGACTGGTGCCGCGACTGCCGCCGCACGAAGGCTCAGCTCCAGGAGCTGGGCGTCGAGTTCACGTACATCGACCTCGAGGCCCAGCCCGAGGCCGCCGATGTCGCTCGCGACATCTCGGGACGCACGAACATCCCGGTGGTGGTCTACCCCGACGCCACCCACCACGTCGAGCCCAGCAACGACGACGTCGCCGCCAAGCTCCGCGAGCTCTCGCTCATCTGACACCCCGCTTCACGAGAACCGGGGAGCGGCTCCCCTAGGCTGAGCCGCATGAGCGACGCTGCTCCGTCATCCCCGGCTCTGCCCCGCCGCATCGTCACGCGCTACGCGATCGGCTCGATCGGCACGGGCGGCTTCGGCACGCTTCCGGGCCTCGTGCTGACCTACTACCTCACCGACAGCCTTGGCGTCACCGCCCTGCTGGCGGGCGTCATCGTGACGGTGGCGAAGATCTGGGACGTCGTCATCGACCCGGTCGTCGGCGCTCTCAGCGACACCGACCTGGCCCGCCATGGCACGCGCCGCCGGCTCATGCTGATCGGCGCGCTCGCGCTTCCCGTGCTGTTCGCGCTGACCTTCGCCGTGCCGCCGGGGCTGGCCCCCGCCGCCGGCGCGATCTGGGTGCTGATCGCGTTCGTCGCGACCGCGACGGCGTTCAGCCTCTTCCAGATCCCGTACATCGCCCTGCCCGCCGAACTCACCGCCGGCTACGACGCCCGCACGCGCCTGCTCACCTGGCGCGTGGTCGTGCTGACGTTCGCGATCCTGCTGTTCGGCGCGGGCGGTCCTGTCCTCCGCGGGCTCACGGGCGACCCGACCACCGGCTACCTGCTGATGGGCATCGTCGCCGGGCTTGTCATCGGACTCGGCATGCTGGTGGCCACCGGTGTCGCGGGGCACGCCGCGCGGGCACGGTCGGCGATGGCCGCCGCCGGCACCTCGACGGCCGAGGCGGCGGAGCTCGTCGCCGACACGGTCGGCCGGGGCAGCGACCACCGAGTGGGCCCCGACGCCTCCACCCCCGCCGGTGGAGTGCGCGACAACTTCCGCGCCGCCGCCGAGACTCTCCGCCGAAGCCAGCCATTCAGGTCGCTGCTGGCGACGTTCGTGCTGCAGGCTCTCGCCACGGGACTCATGCTCGCCGGCGCCCAGTATCTGGCGACGTGGGTGCTGCGCTCCGAAGACGCGGTCACGTTCCTGTTCGTCGCCCTCATCGCGCCGGCTCTCCTTGCGGCGCCGGCGTGGGGCATGCTCGCCCGCCGCGTCGGCAAGGAGTGGGCGTTCGCGCTCGCGAGCGCCCTGTTCGCCGCCGCGGCCTTGACGACGCTCGCGGCCCTGTGGGCTCCGGGAGCCTGGCTCTACGTCTCGGTCGCTGTGGCGGGTGTCGCGTATGCCGGGATGCAGTCGCTTCCGATGGCGATGCTCCCGGACGTCATCAGCCACGACGCGAAGCTGCACGGGCCGGGAAGGGCGGGCGCGTTCGGCGGCGTGTGGACGGCGGGTGAGACCACCGGCTTCGCGCTCGGCGCCACCGTGCTCGCGATCGTGCTCGCGGTCACGGGCTACGTGGAGCGAACGAGCGGCCAGGAGGTGACCCAGCCGGGCGAGGCGATCGCCGGCATCGTCATCAGCTTCAGCGTCGTGCCCGCCGCCCTCGTCGCGGTGAGCCTGCTGACGCTTCTGCGCTACGGGCTCCGCCGCGACGACATCGAATGAGTGCGGGCGCGACACCCGCTGCGATCTTGTCTCTGCAACCATGGGACTGCGTGTCAGCCCTAGGCTGAGTTTCCCGCCCGAAGGAGTGCGCCCGTGACCCCGAAGCCGACGAACTCGCCGCTCGCCGCCCAGACTCGCGCTGTGGTGGATGCCGCGATCGAGGCCGTCTCGGCGGGCTCGCGCACCTGGTCGCTGCTGAGCGTGCGACAGCGGCAGACCCTGATGCGCCGCCTGCGCGCGACGGTCGGCGCGGTCGCGGCCGAATGGGCCGACGTGGCGTCGACCGCCAAAGGCCTCGAGCCCGGCCACCCGCTGCGGGGCGAGGAGTGGCTGTCGGGTCCGTATGCGGCCGTCGTCGCGCTCGACGCCTATGCCGACACGCTGGGCGCCGTCGCCCGCGGCCAGAGCCCGATCGCGCGTGCGAAGCTCCGCTCCGCTCCCGGCGGCCGCACCGTCGTGCCCACGTCGCCGCTGTCGGCGATCGATCATGTGATCCTCTCGGGATACACGACCGAGGTGTGGCTGCAGCCGGGCGTCACGGCATCCGAGGCGCGGCGCACCGCCGGACTCGCACAGCTCCGACCGACGGAGCCGGGCGGAGTCGGGGTCGTGCTGGGCGCGGGCAACGTGGCATCCATCCCGTTCCTCGACGTGCTCTACGAGCTGCTGTCGGCCAACCGCACGGTCGTGCTGAAGGTCAATCCCACGCAGGATCCGCTCGTGCCGGTGTTCGAGCGCGCCCTGGCCCCACTCATCGAGCCCGGGTTCCTCCGCATCGTGCGCGGCGGAGGCGACGTCGGCGCCTACCTGACGCGGCATCCCTCGATCGCGCACGTGCACATCACGGGAGCCGAGTCGACGTTCCGCGCGATCGTGCCGACCCTGAAGGCTCCCATCACGGCCGAGCTCGGCGGGGTGTCGCCGATCATCGTCGTCCCGGGCAAGTGGTCGAAGGCCGACCTGCGGTTCCAGGCCGAGCACATCGTCACGATGCGCCTGCAGAACTCGGGGCACAACTGCATCGCCGGCCAGGTCGTCATCCTGAGCTCCGACTGGCCGCAGCGCGACGCGTTCCTGCGCGAGCTGCGCGCCGCCTACGACCGCGCCCCGCGCCGCCCCGTCTGGTATCCGAACAGCGACGCCAAGCTCGACGCCGCCCGCGACGCCTACCCGGATGCCGCGTGGTGCGGCGACGGCACGCGCGCCCTCGTGATCACGAGCGACGACGACCGCGACGCCGTCCAGCAGACGGAGTACTTCGCTCCCGTGCTCGGCGTCGTGTCGCTGCCGGGCACGGATCAGCCGTTCGTCGATGAGGCCGTCGTCCACGCGAACGAGCACCTTGTGGGCACGCTCGGCGCCAACGTCATCATCGACCCCGACACGCAGCGCAGGCTCGGCGCGGGATTCGAGCGGTCGATCGCCGACCTCCGCTACGGCACGGTCGCCGTCAACGCGTGGACCGCCTTCGGCTTCCTGACCCCGACGGCGACGTGGGGCGCCTTCCCCGGCGGCACGCTCGAGCACGCGCCCAGCGGCATCGGCGTCGTGCACAACGCGTTCCTCCTCGATCGCGTCGAGCGCACCGTCGTGCGCGGGCCGTTCCGCCCGTTCCCGCGATCGATCCGCACGGCGCTGTCGTCGCTGCGGGCGGGCCGCCTCGGCGGGCTGTCGGTGCTCCCCAAGCCGCCGTGGTTCGTGACCGCCCGCACGGGAGCCGTCGTGTCAGAAGGACTCACGCGCTTCCGCATCGACGGCAGCCTGCCCCGCCTCCTCGTGACGCTCGTCAGGGCCTTCGGCGCATGAGCGCCCTCGACGCCGACTACATCGTGGTCGGCGCGGGTTCGGCAGGCGCCGCCCTCGCGGGGCGCCTGAGCGAAGACCCGTCGGTCACCGTGCTGCTGATCGAAGCCGGACCGGTCGACAGAGCCCTCGAGCTGCACGTGCCGGCCGCGTTCTCGAAGCTGTTCCGCGGACCCTACGACTGGAACTACGACACCGTGCCGCAGCCCGCGCTCGAAGGCCGCCGCATCTACTGGCCGCGCGGCCGCACCCTCGGCGGCTCGTCCTCGCTCAACGCGATGATGTGGATCCGCGGGTTCGCCGCCGACTACGACGAGTGGGCCGAGACCGCCGGCGAGCAGTGGTCGTGGGAGAGGCTCGTGCCCTACTTCCAGCGCGTGGAGCGCACGCAGGACCCGGAGCATCCCACGCAGGGCGCCGGCGGGGCGCAGCCGATCGAGCACCAGCGCGACCCGCGGCCTCACACGGCCGCGTTCCTCGCCGCCGCACGCGAGCTCGGGCATGAGGTCACGCCCGCCAACCTGCCCGATCGGCAGGGCTTCTCACAGACGCGGGTCACGCAGCGCTCCGGCGCCCGCGCCTCGACGGCCGACGCCTATCTGCGTCCCGCCCGCCGGCGTCCGAACCTGCGGATCATCACCGACGCGCTCGTGCACCGCGTCGACCTCGACACAAGCGAGGAGACTCCGCAGGCGACGGGCGTCGAGCTGCAGATCGACGGCATCCGCGTGCACGCCCGCGCCCGGCGCGAAGTGATCCTCTCGGCCGGCGCCATCAACACGCCGCAGCTGCTCATGCTCAGCGGCATCGGCCCCGCCGACCACCTTGCCGAGCACGGCATCGACGTGCGGGTCGACTCTCCCGGCGTCGGCCGCGACCTTCAAGACCACCTCGTCGCCGGCCTCGCGCCCGCCGCCCGCGGCGGCACGCTCTACGGCGCCGAGCGCATCGGCGAGCTCGGCCGCTACCTCGCGCGCCGGCGCGGGATGCTCACCTCGAACGTCGCCGAAGCCTACGGATTCATCCGCACGCCGGAGGCCGCGGCATCCGGCACTCCCGACGGACTGCCCGACATCGAGATCATCTTCGCGCCCGCCCCGTACGTCGGCGAAGGGCTCGTGCCGCTGCCCGGCGAGGGCCTCACCGTCGGCGCGATCCTCCTGCGCCCGCGCAGCCGCGGCACGATCCGCCTCGCGTCGGCCGACCCGGCGGAGCCGGCGATCATCGACCCGCGCTACCTCAGCGACCCCGACGGCATCGACGAGCGCACCCTGCGGGCGGGACTCGCCGAGTGCGAACGGCTGCTCGAGACCGAGGCGCTGACCGCTCTCACGACCGGAGACTGGGTGCAGCCCGAAGGCGGTGAGCGCATGACGTCCGCGGAGCGGATCGAACTGTCGCTGCGTCGCTACTCGCACACGCTGTACCACCCCGTGGGAACCGCCCGCATGGGCGCGGATGCGGCATCCGTCGTCGATCCGGAGCTGCGCGTGCGCGGCGTCGACGGACTCCGTGTGGCCGACGCATCGGTGATGCCCACGCTGATCCGCGGTCACACCAACGCCCCTGCCATCGTCATCGGCGAAGTGGCTGCCGATCTCCTGCGCTCACGGCGCTGAGCTCACTTCAGCGGAATGCGCGAGAGGCGCGGGCCCCGAAGGAGTCCGCGCCTCATGACGTGCGTGCGCCGGTTCAGCGACCGCCGCGACGGCCCGCGCCGTTCTGGCGAACGACCGAACCGACCGTGAGCTTGCCGCCCTGGTGGCTGGCGCGGCGGCCCGCCGTGCGGGCGTTGCCGGATGCCGCGGGCTGCTGTGCGCGGGCAGGACGCTCCGCGTGCGCCGCGCGGTCGGTGTGCGAGGTGCGTGCGGCGACGTCGGGACGACCCGACCGGTCGGTGCGACGACGGCCACCCTGACCGCCCTGACCGCCCTGGCCTCCCTGGCGCTGGCCCTGACCCTGGCCCTGGCCGCCGTCGCGAGCGGCGCGCTTGCGCTGGGCGTTCGCGCCCTGGCTGCGACCGCCCCCGCGCTGGGGCGCGACCTTCGGTGCCGGGGCGACGTATTCCGCCACCTCGCCGACGAGCTCGGCGACCTCGGGCGACGCGGCGGTCACGCGCACCGGCGTCGCCGTGATGGCGGCCTTGCGCAGCAGGTCCTTCACATCCTTCTCCTGGCCGGGGAGCACGAGCGTCACAACCGAGCCCTCGGCGCCGGCGCGGGCGGTGCGGCCCGAACGGTGCAGGTACGCCTTGTGCTCCATGGGCGGGTCGACGTGGATCACCAGCTCGACGTCGTCGACGTGCACGCCGCGCGCCGCGACGTCCGTGGCCACGAGCACCTTGGCCGCGCCCGATGCGAACGCCGCGAGGTTGCGGTCGCGCTGGGGCTGCGACAGGTTGCCGTGCAGGTCGACGGCAGGGATGCCCTGTGCCGTCAGCTGCTGCGCGAGCTTCTTGGCGTGGTGCTTGGTGCGCATGAAGAGGATGCGGCGGCTCTTGCCCGACGCGAGGGTGCGCACGAGCTCCTTCTTGGAGTCCGGGCTCTCGACGTGGAAGACGTGGTGCGTCATCGCGGCGACGGGCGAGTGCGCCTCGTCGACCGAATGGAGCACCTCGTTCTGCAGGAAGCGCTTGACGAGCTTGTCGACGCCGTTGTCGAGCGTCGCGCTGAACAGCAGGCGCTGGCCGTCGCGGGGCGTCTTGTCGAGGATCCGCGTGACGGCGGGCAGGAAGCCGAGGTCAGCCATGTGGTCGGCCTCGTCGATGACGGTGATCTCGACCGAGTCGAGCGTCAGGTGACGCTGCTGCAGCAGGTCTTCGAGGCGGCCGGGGCAGGCCACGACGATGTCGACGCCCGCCTTCAGCGCAGCCACCTGGCGGTTCTGGTTGACGCCGCCGAAGATGGTCGTCGTCTTCATGCCGTAGGCGGCGGCGAGCGGTTCGAGGGTCGCGTTGATCTGCGTCGCGAGCTCACGCGTGGGCGCCAGCACGAGGCCGAGGATGCGGCCCTGGCGGCGGGCGCCGCCAGCGAGCGCGCCGCCGAGGCGGGCGGCCAGCGGGAGCGAGAAGGCGAGGGTCTTGCCCGATCCGGTCTTGCCGCGGCCGAGCACGTCGCGCCCGGCGAGCGTGTCGGGGAGCGTGTCGACCTGGATGGGGAACGCGTTGGTCTTGCCGTCTGCGGCGAGGACGTCGAGCAGGGGCGCGGGCACGCCGAGCGTGCGGAACGAGGTGTCAGTCATGAAGGAGTTCTCTGAGCGCACGGCGGCGCCCGGTCGGTGGCCCGCGTGCGGATGTGCACACGGGTTCGCCGTACGAAGAATGTCAGCCGATCATCGGCGCGGAGCCGGCGGCGAGGGAAGCGTTCTACGACGCGAGAAGCGCCAGGAACGGCGCTGCAAGTGCTTCCACCCTAGCAGGGCCGCCTGTGCATGCCCTGGTGGGGGTCGGCCTACGAGCCCGGTCGGCTCACAGGTCGCGTCCCGAGACGTCGAACGTGTCGCACGCCCCGACGCCGCCCTCGTATCCGTTCGTGAGCCAGCGCTGCCGCTGCTCGCTCGAGCCGTGCGTCCACGTCTCGGGGTTCGTGCGACCCGACGACTGCTCCTGGATGTGGTCGTCGCCGACGGTGGCGGCCGCGTTGAGCGCGTCGGCACGCTGCTCCTTCGTCGGCTCCTTCAGATAGGGAACGCCGTTGGCATCCTTCTGCTTGGTCATCTGCGCCATCCACGCGCCCGCGAAGCAGTCGGCCTGCAGCTCGGTGCGCACGCCGTTGCTCTCCGGGCCGGTGCCGTTGTTCGGGTACGACTCGAACACCCCGATCAGCTGCTGGATGTGGTGGCCGTACTCGTGAGCCAGCACATAGAGCTGGGCGAGCTCGCCGGCCGAAGCGCCGTACTGCTGGCGAAGGATGCCGAAGAACGTCGGATCGACGTAGATCGTCTCCTCGGGCGGGCAGTAGAAGGGCCCCGTGGCATTCGAGGCCGTGCCGCACGATGTCGACGTCTGCCCGTCGACGATGACGAGCTGCGGCGCGCGGTATCCGTCGACCGCGTCCTCCCAGAACAGGTCGAGCACTCTCTGGCCGAACACGAGACGGCATTCGTCGCTCTCGTTGGCGTCGGCGCCGGTCTCGCAGTTCTCGATCGAGGTGCCCGGGTCGGTCGACGTGCCCGAAGGGCCGCCGAGGAGGCTCGTGAAGTCGCCGCCCGTGAACAGGCTCAGCAGCAGCAGCGCAAGCCCGCCGAGGCCGGCGACGCCGACACCGCCCGCGACCGCACCGCCGCCGCCGCGCCGGCGCGCGGACGAGCCGCCCAGCTCGGCGTTCCTGTTGAACGTCATGCCGATCACCGTACCCCCGGCATCCGCCGTTCCGGGAGGGCTGGGAGCGGAGGCGGTCGCATGGTATTTTCCCCCGCTCGCTCTGCGCGGGCGCGGGGCGCCACGGCGTAGGCTCGCGGCATGGTTGATCGTCACGACTCCGTCACCACCGTCTCGGTCACGGGAGCAGGCGGCCAGATCGGCTACGCCCTCCTCTTCCGCATCGCGTCGGGCGCGATGCTCGGCTCCGACCGGCCCGTCAGACTGCAGCTGCTGGAGATCCCGCAGGGGATGAAGGCCGCGGAGGGCACCGCCCTCGAACTGCAGGACTGCGCCTTCCCGCTCCTGCGCGGCGTCGACATCAGCGATGACCCTCGCACCGCCTTCGACGGCGCGAACATCGCCCTGCTCGTGGGGGCACGGCCCCGCACCGCCGGCATGGAGCGCGCCGACCTCCTCTCCGCGAACGCCGGCATCTTCGGCCCGCAGGGTGCCGCGCTCGGCGAGGTCGCCGCCGACGACGTGCAGGCGCTCGTGGTGGGCAACCCAGCGAACACGAACGCTCTCATCGCCGCCTCCGCGGCATCCGGCATCCCGGCATCCCGGTTCTCCGCCCTCACGCGCCTCGATCACGACCGTGCACTCGGCCAGCTATCGGCCAAGCTCAACGCGCCCGTTTCAGAGCTGCGGCACATGACGGTGTGGGGCAACCACTCGGCCACGCAGTTCCCCGACGTGTCGCACGCCACCGTCGGCGGGCGGCCGGTGCTCGACGCGCTCGCCGAGAGGCTCGGCGGGGCGGATGCCGCGACCGCCTGGCTCGACGACGAGTTCATCCCGCGGGTCGCCTCTCGCGGGGCCGAGATCATCTCGGTTCGCGGCTCGTCGTCGGCGGCATCCGCGGCGAACGCCGCGATCGCACACGTGCGCGACGCCCTTCTCGGCACGGGCGACGACTGGACCTCTGCCGCGCTCGTCTCGCGTGGCGAGTACGGCGTCCCCGAAGGGCTCGTGTCGTCGTTCCCCGTCACGAGCGACGGCTCCGGCTACCGCATCGTCGAGGGTCTCGAGCTCGACGGGCGCGCACGCGCACGACTCGACGCCTCGGTCGCCGAGCTCGTCGCCGAGCGCGACGCCGTGCGGCAGCTCGGCGTGCTCGGCTGACCGACTCCTCCGCGCCTGCGGCTGGACGCGTCAGCCCGAGGGGGTGCCGGCCGCGCGGCGCGAGTAGTCTCGGGCCGTGGAACTGGTGCCCTCGCTCATCATCGGCGTGGTCGTGATCGCGGCGTCGACGGTGCTGGCCCGACGGCTCAGCATCGCGGGGCCCCTCGTGCTCGTCGCGATCGGCCTCATCGCCTCGCTCTTCCTGCCGGCCTTCGCGGTCGAACCCGAGATCATCCTCGCCGGCGTCCTGCCGCCACTGCTGTTCGCTGCGGCCGTGCGGGTGCCGGCCATCGAGTTCCGGCGCGACGCGCTCCCCATCTCCGGCCTGGCCGTGGTGCTGGTGGTCGTGAGCGCCCTCGTGCTCGGCGCGTTCTTCTGGTGGATGCTTCCCGACCTCGACTTCGCGCTCGCGGTCGCGCTCGGCGCCATCCTCTCGCCCACGGATGCCGTGGCCACCTCCATCGTCAAGAGACTCGGCATCTCGCCCCGCGTCGTCGTCATGCTCGAAGGCGAGAGCCTGCTGAACGACGCGACCGCCCTCGTGCTGCTGCGCAGCGCCGTCGCCGCTGTCGCCGCGGGCTTCTCGTTCTGGGGGACGGTCGGCACGTTCGCGATGGGGGTCGTGGTCGCCGTCGTCATCGGCATCATCGTCGCGATCCTCACACTGAGGGTGCGGCACGCGCTCACAGACTCCGCGGCATCCACCGCCATCGGGTTCGTCGTGCCGTTCGCCGCCTACTTCCCCACGGAGCACTTCGGCGGCTCCGGTCTGGTCGCCGCGGTCGTCGCGGGCATCGGCGTCGGTCAAGGGTCGACACGCTGGTTCACCGCCGAAGAGCGCATCTCCGACCGGCTCAACTGGCGCACGGTCGAGTTCCTGCTCGAGGGCGCGGTCTTCCTCATCATGGGGCTCGAGCTGCGAGACCTCGTGACCGCCAACCTCGAACAGCACAACGGCGTCTGGGTCGCGCTCGGCCTCGCCGCCGCAGCGCTCGCGATCGTGCTCGTCGTGCGCACGGCGTATGTGTCGGGGCTCGTCGCCCTCCAGGGGCGACGAGCGCACACCACGGAGCGGCGCAAACGACTCGAGGCGATGAGCGACCGGCTCGACGCGTTCGATCCGGCGGCGGTGCGCCCGCCGCGCACGACCGGCCGGCGCTCGTGGCGCGCGAGGGCCGCACGCCGCCTCGCCGGCGACACCCAGGCGATCGAGCGTCGCGTCGACGGCATGCGCGACCGCGTCCGCCGGAGCCTGAACGACCTCGACTACTACCAGGCGTCGGCGCTCGGCTGGAAGCAAGGAAGCGTCATCGTGTGGGCGGGGATGCGCGGCGTCGTCACGCTTGCCGCGGCCCAGACGCTCCCGCACACCACCCCGCAGCGCGAGCTGCTCATCTTGACCGCGTTCTTCGTGGCGCTCATCAGCCTCCTGTTGCAGGGGCTCACACTCCCGTGGCTCATTCGGTCGCTGCGGATCCCCCCGTCGGAGGCCGCCGACCGCTCCGCCGAGGAGGCGCGACTGCTCGACGAGCTGCGCACCGCAGCGCTCGACCGCCTCCGCCGGCCGGGCCTGGCCGGCCCCGACGGAAAGCCGTTCGATCCGGAGCTGCTGAATGCGGTCGGCGCCCGCATGGCCGAGCCGCCGTCCGACGGTGAGGAGCGGACGGAGTCGGCTCGGCGCGAGCTGCGCATCGTGCTGATCGGGGCGATGCGCGAACGCCTCAACGCCCTGTCGCACGAGGGGTCGTATTCGACGGAGACGCTGCGGCACGCGCTCGCCGAGCTCGACGCCGACCAGATGAGCCTGGAGCTGCGGCGTGACGACGCAGACGGGCAGGGCGCCTGACACAATGGAATCCGCGCCGGCGCGACGGCGCATCCGTGATCTCTGGAGGAGCCTCGATGAGCGTCGACCCGCGCGGCCGCGGCCCTGCTGACTACGCCGAGTCGGTGTCGCTTCCTGCCGACACCCAGGCCGTGCCCGCGATCCTGTCGGGATCGGAGTGGTGGGCGGCTCGTCCCGCCGGATCACGCCTGGTCGGCCTCGTGGTCGCCCGCGACGACCTGCCGAGCGTCATCGAGCAGCGCGACGCCCTCGCGCAGTTCGGCGTTCCGATCGAGGGCTTCCGGCATCCGGCGCCAGAGACCGGTGAGAGCTGGTCGGAGCGCCTCACGCGCCTGTTCGGTCGTCTCGAGGCGGGCGACGTGCTCGTGGTGGCCGACAAGCACGCGCTCGGCCGCGACGTCGACGAGGAGACCCGCACGTTCAACGAGCTGCGCCGACGCGGTGTCATCGTGAAGGTGCTCGGCGCCCGCGCCTGACGTTCGCAGCGCTCCTTCGAGGGCTGGCAGGATGAGGGAAGTCGTCCGCTGATGAACGGTGCCCACGTGAGCGATTCCCCCGAGAACCCTCCCACGCCGCCGACGCGCGCGTCGGCAGAGGCGTCTGCGGGGGGTGTCGCTCTGCTCGCCGAGCTGTGGGACGACGAGCGCGTGCCCGCCGGATTCGCGACCGCGACGCGGGAGCGCCGACGCTGGCCGGGCATGGTCGCGATGCTCGTCGTGGTCGCGCTCCTCGCCGTTGCGGGCTGGTACGCGGCATACGCTGTGCTCGCGCGCGCCCCGCAGGCGGCCATCGAGACGCGAACGCCCGTGGTCGTCGATCCTGAGCCCGCGACGTTCCGCCTCCCGTCGACCGGGTCGTATGCCGTGAAGATCTCCGGTGGCGGAGGCATCTTCGGCGACGCCGACGACGGGGCGGCAGGCTTCACGCTCTCGCAGGCGCCGGAGAGGGCGCGCCCGATAGCGAGCATCACGAAGCTCATCACCGCGCTCGTCGTGCTCGACGCTCGGCCGCTCGACGACGCCGACGACCCCGGGCCGACGCTGCACTTCGATCGCGCCGACCATGCGCTGTACGACAAGTACTACGTGCGGAACGCGACGATCGCCCGGATGCCGACCGGCAGCAGCATGACGCTGCGGGAGGCCCTGCAGATGATGCTCGTGATCTCGGCATCCAACTACGCGGAGGCGGTCGCGAACTGGGCGTTCGGCGGGCCCTGGAGATACACGCAGGCGGTGGAACGCTGGCTCGACGAGTATGGACTCGATGACACGACCATCGTCGAGCCGACGGGCATCGATCCCCGCAACACGAGCTCTCCCGCCGACCTCGTGCGGATCGGCGAGCTCGCGATGAAGAACCCTGCGATCGCGACGATCGTCGGGATGCCGCACCTCGACGTCGAGGGACACAGCGGCGCCAACACGAACACGCTGCTCGGGCAGAACGGCGTGCGCGGTCTCAAGACCGGCACGCTCAATTCCAGCGGCGCGAACCTGCTGTTCCAGGCGGAGCTCGCCGTCGGCCCCGGCGAGCCGGTGATCGTGACGGGCGCCGTGCTCGGCGGGCCGTCGCGGGCGGCGGTCGACAGTCAGGTGAACGCACTGCTCGACAGCATCCGCGCCGGCTACCGGCCGGTCACCGTCGCGCGGGGCGGTAACCGGGTGGGCACATACACGACGCCGTGGGGCGCCGAGGCCGACATCGTGCTGGAGCGAGACGCCGTTGTGCACGCCTGGTCGGACGCACACGTCGCGTCCGCCGTGACGCTCACCGCACTGCCCGACGGGCCGGCGCTGCCCCGCGGCACCGTGATGGGCGAGGCGACGTTCACCGCCGGCGATCGCACCGAGCGCGTGCCGGTGGTGCTGGATGCCGACGTCGAGGCACCCGACACGTGGTGGCGCCTCACCCACCTGGTGGAGCTCGACGGCTGGCCGTAGACCGCCGGCGCCCCGACACCGTCGCGGCCACGGGTGAGTAGTCGTCACACCGCCAGGTGCTTATGATCCCCATGGCGGCGAAGGCGCTCACGAAAGCGCACTCATTTAAGCGCTCTCCCCGGAGCATAGACACGCACGAGCGCGCGACGGCGGCGTTCCACGCACACGACGGACGCTCGCGCCGCGCGATGGCCCCTCACGAAGGAGAGAAATGTCCGTAAGGTCGATGGTTCACTCTGAACGATCTCCACACCACCCAGCGCTCCCGCTCCGGGGGATGCTCGGCACCGCGGGGCTTGCCGCCGCCGCCTCGATCATGCTGTGGTCGCCACAGGGCGCGTATGCCCTGTGGGAAGAAGACGCCATCTCGGTGGGCGGCGGCGTCTTTAGCACGGGCGAAGTGGCGCTGGAGATCAGCGGCCCCTTGTCTGTCGCCGTGGACGGCGTTGCCATCGACCCGAGTGCGGACCTTGTCTGCGTCGGCGACGCCGCGACGATCGCCATCCCCGTGACGGTGCGAGCGACGGGAACCAATATGAGCCCGACGCTTCACCGCAGCGGCTCGACCAACACTCCCGCGCAGGTGACGGACGTCGATCTGGACGACGTCAACGCCGCCCTTTCTCCCGCGCCTGCCGCACAGGAGCACGTCATCCACCTGGACGTCCTGAGCTACAAGGCCGGCGTCGTCCACGTGCAGGAGGAGCTTGCGCTCACCGTTCGCGAGGGTGCCGCGTGGGCACCGCACGTCGACGTCGCGACCACCCTCACGTTCGATGACACGACGCGGGCTTGCGAAGCGAAGATCGTCACCACCTGGGACACCGCGCTGTCGGAACAGCCGCCGACGATCCTGTTCGGCGCCGGGAGCGGGGGCACTCTTGACTGGGGCGACGGCTCTCCCGTTCAGGACATCGAGCCGGAAGTCCCGATGATCGCGCCGCTGCCGGACGGACCGGGAAAGAAGCTCACGGTCACCATCAACGGCCGCGTGCCGCACGTGAAGTTCCCCAGTTCCTCGCTCCCCGAGACCCTCGTCTCCGTCGACAGATGGGACGAGGGAACACGCACCACGTCGCTGGCCGGCGCATTCGAATCCCTCGACTACCTGGAAAGCGTCGTCTCCCCGCCGCGGACCGTGACCGATGTGTCCGGAGCCTTCGCGGGCATCCGCACGAACGTACGTGTTGATCATTGGGACACCTCGAACATCACGAACATGTCCCGGCTCTTCACCAGCGCGAGGTCGTTTGACGGAGACCTGAGCGGCTGGGACACGTCGAAAGTCACGGACATGAACACCATGTTCGAGCAGGCGAACGCATTCACCGGACGCGGCCTGTCCGAGTGGGACACGTCCAGTGCGGTCAACATGGGCCGCATGTTCAAGGACACCCCGAGGTTCAATGCGGACCTGTCCAACTGGAACACATCCAGCGCCACGGCCATGAGAAGCATGTTCAGCGGGGCGTACGCCTTCAACGCGGACCTCTCACGCTGGCAGACCGGCAACGTGACCGACATGGACAACATGTTCTACCTTGCGGCCAGATTCAGTGGCGATCTGCGCGCGTGGAACGTCCAGCACATCCCAGTCCAGCCCCCGAACTTCGGGTACGGCTCATCCATCACCCACTACCCGATCTGGGGCACGACCGGTCTCGCTCCCGACGACGAGGCACCCGCCCGTGACGACGTCCCGCGTCCGGGCCCCGACCTCGCCCCCGAAGACGAGGAACTCGTGAGCGACGACGTTGAGGGTGTTGACGGCGGCGACGCGGCGGCAGAGACCGAGTCGGCACCGCAGACAGAGGGTTTGGAGGAACCCGAGGCGACTGAACGCGGCGATGACGAGACATTCGCGGAGGCGCTCCAGTGCCCTGAGGAGGAGGCTGGTTCACCCGGCGACGAGTAGCAGCTGCGATCACCGATGCTGATCAGCGGGCGCGACCTGAGAGCAGGTCGCGCCCGCTGTGTGCATGGGTGCGCCTCTTGCCCCCGCGAGTGCCCCTAGCGTCCGACGTATTCGGCGAGGTGCTGACCCGTGAGGGTGCTGCGGGCGGTGACGAGGTCGGCGGGGGTGCCCTCGAAGACGATCCGCCCGCCGTCGTGACCGGCGCCGGGGCCGAGGTCGATGACCCAGTCGGCGTGCGCCATGACGGCCTGGTGGTGCTCGATCACGATGACGGAGTTGCCAGCGTCCACGAGACGGTCGAGCAGCGCGAGCAGGTTGTCGACGTCGGCGAGGTGGAGACCGGTCGTGGGCTCGTCGAGCACGTAGACAGCCCCCTTCTTCGCCATCGAGATCGCGAGTTTGAGGCGCTGCCGCTCGCCGCCCGACAGCGTGTTGAGGGCCTGTCCGAGCGTGATGTAGCCGAGCCCCACATCGACCATGCGGTCGAGGATGACGTGCGCCGGACCCTTCGGGAAGAACTCGAGAGCCTCATCGGCCGACATGGCGAGCACTTCGGCGATATTGCGCCCCTCGAGGCGGTATTCGAGCACCTCATCGCTGAACCCGGAGCCGTCGCACACCTCGCACAGGGTCTCGACACTCTGGGTGAAGCCGAGGTTCGTGATGATGACCCCCAGCCCTTTGCACGCCGGGCACGCCCCCTCGGAGTTCGCGCTGAAGAGCCCGGGCTTGACGCCGTTGGCTTTGGCGAAGGCCGAGCGGATCGCGTCGAGGATGCCGGTGTATGTCGCGGGGCTGCTGCGCCGCGATCCTTTGATGGGCGACTGGTCGACGATCACGACATCGTCGAACTTCGGCAGGTTGCCGTGGATGAGCGACGACTTGCCCGAGCCTGCGACACCGGTGACGACCGTGAGGATGCCGAGCGGGATGTCGACGTCGACGTCTTTGAGGTTGTGCTGGTTTGCGCCGCGGATCTCGAGGTGACCCTTCGCGGAGCGAGTGGAGTCTTTGAGCCGTGCGCGGTGGTCGAGGTGACGGCCGGTGAGCGTGTCTGAGCGACGGAGACCCTCGACATCGCCCTCATAGGTGATGGTGCCGCCGTTGCGGCCCGCGCCGGGGCCGAGGTCGACGATGTGGTCGGCGATCGCGATGACCTCCGGCTTGTGCTCGACGACGAGCACCGTGTTGCCCTTGTCGCGCAGGTGCCCGAGCAGCCGGTTCGTCCGCTGCACGTCGTGCGGGTGGAGTCCGGCGGTGGGCTCGTCGAACACGTACGTGACGTCGGTGAGACTCGACCCGAGGTGGCGGATCATCTTGGTGCGCTGAGCCTCACCGCCGGACAGAGTGCCGCTCGATCGATCGAGCGACAGGTAGCCGAGGCCGATGTCGATGAAGGAGGCGACGGTCTGCTTGAGCCCTGCCATCAGGGGCCCCACCGAGGGGTCGTCGATCTGGTCGAGCCACTGCGCAAGGTCGGTGATCTGCATGGCGGCCACGTCGGCGATGCTCGCCCCGTTGATCTTCGATGACCGCGCGCCCTCGTTGAGGCGTGTGCCGCCGCAGTCGGGGCACGGGAGGAACTTGACCGCGCGGTCGACGAAGGCCCGCACGTGCGGCTGCAGAGAGTCGCGATCTTTCTGCAGCATCGACTTGGTGATCTTGGGGATGAGCCCTTCGTAGGTCATATTGATGTTCTGGATCTTGACCTTGGTCTGCTCTTTGTAGAGGAAGTCGTCGAGTTCCTGGTCGGTGTAGTCAGCGATCGGCTTGTCGGGGTCGAGGAAGCCCGACTCAGCGAATCCGCGCACCATCCAGCCGTCCGCGTTGTAGCCGGGGACCTTGATCGCACCGGCCGAGAGCGACAGCGACCGGTCGATGACCTCGTCGATGTCGACGTCGCTGACCTCTCCCAGCCCCTCGCACCGGGGGCACATGCCGCCCGTGATCTCGAACGACCGCCGCTCCTTCTTGCCTTTGTCCTTCCCGACGGCGATCGTGACGGCGCCCGCCCCCGACACCGACGGCACGTTGAAGGAGAACGCCTGCGGTGAGCCGACGTGCGGCTGCCCGAGCCGGCTGAACAGGAGCCGCAGCATGGCGTGGACGTCGGTGGCGGTGCCGACCGTCGAGCGGGCGTTGGAGCCCATCCGCTCCTGGTCGACGATGATCGCCGGTGAGATGTTCTCGAGGGCGTCGACCTCCGGCCGGCTGAGCTGCCCCATGAACTGCTGTACGAAGGTCGGGTAGGTCTCGTTGATGAGCCGCTGTGACTCGTTTGCGATCGTCGCGAATACGAGCGACGACTTGCCGGATCCGCTCACACCCGTGAACACGGTCAGCCGCCGTTTCGGGATCTCGACGTCGATGCCCTTGAGGTTGTTCTCCCGCGCTCCGACGACGCGGATCCTGTCGTGGCGGTCGGCGGGGTGGACGGCGTCGTTCATGGCGGCCCTTTCGTGGCTCTGAGCGGCGGAGTGGTGCGACCGTACAGCCTGCCACCGACACGCGCCGAACGCGAGACCGAGGTTCCACCGCCTGAGCTGAGTGAGCCCCTCATTTCCTGTTCGCGTCTTCACAGATTCACGCAGACGGCACGGAAGGTCTCCAGCGCGCTCGTATGCTCGCGCCCACGCCCTGACCCGGATCAGGAACCGCCTCGAGAGCAGGGACACACGATGAACAGCAGACGGAGCAAGAGCCGCCTCGCCACCTATGGAACGCTCGCCGCGCTGGCACTCACCCTCGGTGCGGTCGGCCCCGTGCACGCCGTCACGACGACGCAGGTCGTGGGTGACACGGCGTTCAAGATCACCGCCGTTGCGAAGACGAACACGACCTCGGTCAAGAAGAAGGAGCGGTTCCACGCACGTGCCACCGTGAGATACAAGGCGACACTCCTCGGGCTGCCGTTGCCGCTCACAGCGGCATACGTCAACTCAATCCCGCTGCACTTCGAGACCCCTCGGCTCGACGAGTTCGACGCGGAGCTGTCGTCGAAGAAGTACAAGGTCATGCGCGATGCCTGGCTGAAGACCGATCAGTGGATCGTCCGCGGGGACAAGGGCTTCTGGGGTGAGCTGCGTGTCACCGTGAAGGGCAGCGCTATCGCGAAGGGCAAGGGCTCCGCCTTCTTCCACGGTGGCACCGGGACGGGTCACTCCGTCGATGCGAACGCGGCGATCCGGGTCACGGTCAAGTGACCTCACCGGGTCGGCAGGCGATCAGGGTCACGGCCCCGGATCTGACTCGTCTCGCGGCTGTGCTGTGCATCGCCGCCGCGCTCACCCTCTCCCTCGGGATGCTGTTCCCCGTTCAGTATCAGCTCGACACCGCGGGCTATCGAGGCACCTCCGCTCAGGCCAGTGCACCGATCTCGGCCATGTCAGACGAGGTCGTGGGGCTTCGGGAGGCACTGGGCGGTGAGGAGACCGCGGTGTTCATCGACTTCTTCACCGCGGCGTACAAGGACGAACGCGTCGTGGGCAACGTCTCTCTGTGGGCGCTGCTCGGCGACGTCCTCGAGGCAGAAGTCACGTTGATGCCGGATGCGACGCGTGTGGCCGGCGATCCACGAGACGCGGCCGACCACGGCGACTGGATCGACATCAACGCCGACATCGCCAGCCGGCTGCAGGTGGGACTGGGAGACCGCATCGCGCTCGAAGTCGGCGGGCAGGAGCTCGCGACGTTCACCGTGCGCGGCATCTACGCCGCCAGACTCACCGGAGCCTCTGGCCTTGCACACATCTCGGCCAAAGCGCTCGCGCGTCACGATCCGACCATAGACCTCATGGCCAACTCAGTGGTGAGCGCGGCTTCCCCGGAGCGGGTTGAGGCCGTGCTCAACGCGCCCGGATGGAGAGAAAGAATGAGTGAGATCCATGCGATGCCGGTGGAAGCCGATTCCATCCGTGAGCAGCTTGAAGAGGCAGAGCAGCACGCGTTCGTGAGTTTTCCCCTCGTCCTCGGTCTCAGCGGAATCGCAGTCACAGCCCTTCTTGCGATCGTGATCAGCGAGGTCGCCGCGTTCGTTCGGGCTTTCCACGGTCATGCTGATCTCCTGATCGACCTGGGTGCGCGACCCAGCCGAGTGCACCTCGGTCTTCTCACGGGAATGGCCGTTGTCGCCGCTGTCGCCCTGAGCACGGGCTCCGCGATGGGGACGGTCGCGTACACGACGGGCTTCGCCGGGCCGACGATCCCGCCAGCTGTGTTCGCGATCTGGGCCAGCACCACCGCGGTCAGCGTCGCTGTCGCTGTGGCGACCGCCACCGGTGCGGCCCTGATCCAGCGAAGGAGTCTCTTCCGATGAGCCGGCCGCTGATCTCTCTGCACGTGCAGCTGCGCCACCTGAGCGTCGTTCAGCTGATCCTCGACGCTCTGGCCATGGTCGCCGTCGGCGCGCTTGCCATGTTCGTCGTCCTGCTGGCCAGTTTTCAGAACTTCAACGCCGTGTTCTTCGAGACAGGGCTCCGCTACGAAACGCGCGAGGCGCCAGCCGAGCGGAGTGACAACGCGTCCGATTTCACTGTCACTCGGGGAGCGTTCGTCATGTCGGCCAGTCGATTCGATGACCCCGCTCGAGCGACAGGCGACTTCACGAACTCAGAGACTCCCACCGCATGGGGCCACCACGATGAAACGGGAGATTCCCTGACGAAGCTCCTCGGCGGGGTTCTGGTCGCCGGGGACGCAAGAGGAACACGTGCCGTACTCGACAGGTCGACGGCCGCAAGGCTCGGCGTGTCGGTCGGTGACGACGTTGTGCTCTGGTGGGAAGGAGCCGAATGCCGTGTCGTCCTCAGCGGCATCATCCGGGCCTACCACGAGGTGGCCGGCGCTTTCGAGGGCGGGCTCTTCATCCTGCCCGAAGATGCCTGCGCCCATCGAACAGCTCTCTGGGGCGACGACGACCCGACATTCCTCCGGTTCGACGGCGAGAATCCATCATCGTCCGCCACGACATGGAACGCGCACGTGAATGAGACGCTCCGCGCCGCGGCCGATTTCCGTGTGGCAGGACTGTTGCCAGCGATCCTGGCGATCGGCCTCGTTCTCTGGACGCTCGCGGCCCTCCGCGCAGCCGCACGCGTGCGGGTGCAGCTCAGCGCGCCGAGCGAGATCCTCCTCGACCTCGGATGGCGTGCCGGCCGTATCCGGCGCGCGCACCAGTTCGTCGCCGCGTCACTCACACTGCTCGCCGCCTTCGGGTCGGCCTGGCTCTCGAGCGAACTGCTCTTCCGCGTGGCCGGGTTCTACATCCAGCCGGCTCACTGGATGACCGTCGGGGCCCTGTTCGCCGCCGTCGCGATCGGCATCGACTGCTTCTCACACGGGCGGGCGAGTCGTGAAGCCGCGCGACGCCCCGTACGCCGCATCCACCCCGAGACGTACACCCCGGGCACTGAAGGAGACGAATGACCACCCCCACCCGGCCCACGCTGCAATTCGACGATGTCCATTACGCCTACACTCAGCGCAAGCGCGTTCAGGTCGAGGTGCTCCGCGGCCTGAGCTTCAGCGTCTCGGCGGGCGAACGGGTCGCGCTCCTCGGACGCTCCGGCAGCGGCAAGTCGACGGTGCTCAGCCTGTCATCCGGTCGGCTCGTCACGAACCGAGGAACCGTGGCAGTCGCGGGCAGAGACCTCGCGGGCCTGAGCATGGACGAACGCGCTGATCTGCGACTCGCGCACATCGCTCACATCCACCAGGACTTCCGGCTCATGCCCCGCTACACGGCCGTCGAGAACGTCGAGCTCCCGCTGCTCCTGCAGGGCGTCCCACGGACTGACGCGCGGGAACGAGCATACGAGGCGCTCGCTCGCGTCGAACTCGCCCACCGCGCGAAGCATCGCCCCAAGCAGCTGTCGGGCGGCGAGCAGCAGCGCGTCGCGATCGCCCGAGCAGTCGTACGTCAGCCCGCTCTGCTGCTGGCCGACGAACCGACGGGCTCGCTCGACACCGAGTTGCGCGACGAGATCCTCGAGGTCATGTTCCGCGTGTGCGCGGCCTCTGCGACCCTGCTCGTCACCCACGACCCCGTCGTCGCCGACGCCGCGGACCGGGCCGTGAGGCTCAGCGGCTGAGTCCCACTGTGGGCGGTTCGGCGCCGGCCCAGTCACACCGCCCGGAAGCAGCCCTCCACGTGATCGTCGACCATGCCCGCTGATTGCATCAGCGCGTACATCGTGGTCGAACCCACGAACCGGAACCCCCTCTTGCGGAGGGACTTCGAAAGAGCATCGGATGCCGGAGTGGTCGCCGGCATCTCGGCGAACGACCGCGGGCGCGGCGACGGTTCGGGCGCGAACGACCACATGAACTCATCGAGCTCCCCCGGCCGCATCGCGCGCACGATCCGCGCGTTCGAGATGGTCGCCTCGATCTTGGCGCGATTGCGGATGATGCCGGCATCCTGCATCAGCCGCTCGACGTCATCGGCGCCGAACTCGGCCACGATCTCGGGATCGAAGCCTGCGAACACCTGACGGAACCGGGGACGCTTGCGGAGGATCGTGATCCAGCTCAGCCCAGCCTGGAACCCCTCGAGGCTCATCTTCTCGAACAGCGCGCGATCGCCACGCAGCGGGCGACCCCACTCCTCATCGTGATAGCGCTGGTACTCCGGGTCGCCGTCGGCCCACGCGCACCGGGCGAGGCCGTCGTCACCTACCCGCACGGAACTCGGCACGGGCGCAGACACAGCGGGCTCAGCACTCACGCAGCCACCCTAGCCATCAGCGCCGACACGGAAGCCACCAGGCCGGATACGACGCGGGCCGGCGCTCCCCAGGCCGGCCCGCGAAGACTCACTTCTTCTTGAGCTTCTTCTCCGACATGGGAGCCTCGCCCGACGCCGCCAGCGCCACATAGTGTGCGCGCGCTTCGTCCTGACGCATCTGCTCGGCGCCCGACGCGATAGGCGCACGCACGTGCTCGGGTTCAAAGCCGAACGCGTCGACCAGGTCCTGAGCGTGCGGACGCAGGCGCAGGCACAGGCGGTCGATGTACCGGCTCACCGCCGCGGCGCGCTGCGCCGACAGACGACCGTTGATCAGGTGCCAGGCGAGGTGCTTCTCGATGAGCGACAGCCCGAACAGGTCGCGCAGCCACGTCAGCACCTGGCGTGTGCCGGCGTCTTCGAAGCGGTTCACGCCGTCGCTGAACGCCTCCCACTGCAGCAGCTCCGCGTGCGCGCGCGCCGCCTCGATCAGCTCCGCCTGGTTGGCGTTGAAGATCGCCGCGGCATCCGCCGGCGACCCCTTCTGGGCCGGACGCAGACGCGCCGCGACGTCCGCGACCATCTGCTCGACCCGGCCGGCGAGCAGCTCGTGCTGCTGATCGGCGCGAAGGCCCAGCTCCACCGACCGGGCAGTCGAGCCGAAGTCGGCGACCGCCTGACCGAACTGGCGCAGGCCGGCGCCGTGGAAGATCTTGCCCGCCGTCTGCCGGGCCGCGTAGCCGGCGAGCTTCGCGGCATCCGCCCCCTTGAACTGGCGCGCGTAGTCCGACAGCAGGCGCTTGCCGACCAGCTGCAGAAGCACGTTGTTATCGCCCTCGAACGTGACGTAGACGTCGAGGTCCTGACGCAGGCCCACCAGGCGGTTCTCCGCGAGGAAGCCCGCACCGCCGCACGCCTCACGGCACTCCTGGATGGTGTCGAGCGCGTTCCACGTCGACAGCGGCTTGAGCGCCGCGGCCAGCGTCTCGAGGTCTTCGCGCTCCTCGGGGGTGTCGCTGCTGCCGCCGAAGACGCCGTCGAACTTCTGCAGCAGCTCGTCGTTCGCGAAGAACTGCGCGTACACCTGGGCAAGGCGCGGCAGCAGCCGACGCTGATGCTTGCCGTAGTCGAGCAGCACGACCTCGTCGGAGCCGGCGCCCGAGTCGAACTGGCGGCGCTGGTTGGCGTAGGTGATCGCGATGTACAGCGCGAGCGCCGTGCCATTGGTGGCGGCGCCGTCGAGCGACACGCGGCCCTGCACGAGCGCGCCGAGCATCGTGAAGAAGCGGCGACCGGGCGACGAGATCTCACTCGTGTAGGTGCCGTCGGGCGCCACGTCGCCGTAGCGGTTGAGGAGGTTCTCGCGCGGAATGCGGACGTGGTCGAAGTGCAGGCGACCGTTGTCGATGCCGTTCAGGCCGCCCTTGACGCCGTCGTCCTCGCCCCCGACGCCGGGCAGGAACTCGCCGTCGTCACCGCGCAGCGGCACGAAGAAGCAGTGCACGCCGTAATTGACGCCGCTCGTGATCAGCTGCGCGAACACCGTCGCCGCCTTGCCGTGCAGCGCCGCGTTGCCGAGGTAGTCCTTCCAGGCACCGCGGAACGGGGTGTGGATGACGAACTCCTCGGTCTCCGGGTCGTACGTCGCGGTCGTGCCGATCGCCGCGACATCCGAGCCGTGGCCTGTCTCGGTCATCGCGAAAGCGCCCGGCAGGTCGAGGCTGATCACATCGCGCAGCCACTTGTCGTGGTGCTTCTTGGTTCCGAGCTGGTAGATCGCCGAGCCGAACAGTCCCCACTGCACGCCCGACTTGATCTGGAGGCTCGGGTCGGCGAGCACCAGCTCCATGAATCCTGCGAGGTTCGCGCCGTTGTCGTTCAGCCCGCCGTACTCCTCCGGGAAGGCACGACGCGACCCGTTGTGCTCGACGAGGAGCTTGAGCTGCCCGAGCACTCGCTCGCGGTGCTCCGGCATGGGCTGCCCCTCGATCCGCCAGAACGCGGGGTCTTTGATCATCTCGCGGGCCTCGCGCCGAGTGTCCGCCCACGTGCCAAGCAGCGCTTCATTGACGGCATCGACGTCGATGCGCGGCTCGCTGGCCTCGTCAGCGGAGTGCGCGGCGGTGGGCGCACCTCCTGCGGGCGTGCGCTTGTTGGTCGCGGGCTTCTTGGGACGAACGGCGGCGTCGGTCATCGATTAACCTCCAGGCCTCGACGGGACAAGAATGGACACCCTCGACGGTAGGAGTTCCACAAGCCAGCGCCAAGCCGCTTGACGGACACGCACAAGCGACGTGGGGCCGCAGGTGGCCCTCGCTTGTGTGGAACCCACACCCAGGATTCGCGGGACTGCGTTCCAGGCCCCCGGCGTCAGGGGCAGGAAGAAGCGGATGCCGAGGGGACGTCAGCCGTGCGCCGTGATGACCTGGAGCACCGCGTCACCGTACGCCTCACGCTTCTTCGCGCCGATCCCAGTGATCCCGGAGAGGTCGTCGATCGTGCGCGGACGGCGATCGGCGAGCGCACGCAGCGTCGCGTCGCCGAACACGATGTAGGCAGGAACCCCCTGCTCTCGCGCCTGCTCGGCACGCCACGCACGGAGCGCCTCGAACAGATCGCGGTCTCCCTCAGCGACGCTCTCGACTGCGGAGGCCTTGCGGGCACGCGTGACCGTCGTGCGACCGAGGACATCGCGCCGCAGCGGCACCGACTGCTCGCCGCGGAGCACGGGTCCGGCATCCGGCCCCGGCGCCAGCGTGCCGTATTCGCCCTGCGCGACGAGGATGCCGCGAGCCAGCAGCTGCCGCACGACCGAGCGCCAGTCCTGCTCGCTGAGGTCGTTGCCGATGCCATAGGTCGCGAGGCGATCGTGCCCCTGCTGGACGATGCGGTCGGTGGTCGCGCCGCGCAGGATGTCGATGAGGTGACCGGCGCCGAACGCCTGCCCGCGTTCGCGCTGGAGCCGCACGATCGTCGACAGCAGCTTCTGCGCGGGCACGAGGCCGTCCCACGTCTCGGGCGCTTCGAGGCAGGTGTCGCAGTTGCCGCACGGGCCGGACTCCTGGCCGAAATAGCCGAGGAGGTTCTGGCGACGGCACGCGACCGTCTCACACAGGGCGAGCATCGCGTCGAGGTGCTGGCCGAGCCGCATCTTGAACGCACGATCGCCAGGCGACTGGTCGATCATGCGCCGCTGCTGCACGACGTCGCCCAGGCCGTAGACCATCCACGCCACCGACGGCTCGCCGTCGCGGCCCGCACGTCCCGTCTCCTGGTAGTAGCCCTCGACCGACTTCGGCAGGTCGATGTGGGCGACGAAGCGCACGTCGGGCTTGTCGATGCCCATGCCGAACGCGATCGTCGCGACCATGACGACGCCGTCGTCGCGCAGGAAGCGCGCCTGGTGCTTCGCGCGCACCTCGGCCGGAAGGCCCGCGTGGTACGGCAGCGCGTCGATGCCCTGCGCGCGAAGGTACTCGGCCGTCTGCTCCACCGACTTGCGGCTGAGTGCGTAGACGATGCCCGCCGCACCGGCGCCCTGCGCGCGCACGAACGACACCAGCTGACGACGCGGGTCGACCTTGGGCTCGATGCGGTACTGGATGTTGGGACGGTCGAAGCTCGCCACGAAGTGGCGGGCGCTCGGCAGGGAGAGACGCTCGGTGAGCTCCGCGTGCGTCGCACGGGTGGCGGTGGCGGTCAGCGCCATGCGCGGCACACCCGGGAACCGCTCGCCCAGATCGCCGAGCGCGAGGTAGTCGGGCCGGAAATCGTGGCCCCACTGACTCACACAGTGCGCTTCGTCGATGGCGATGACGCTCAGCCGGCCCTGCTGCAGAAGGGCCGTGGTGGCGCGCACGCTCAGTCGCTCGGGGGCGACGTAGAGCAGGTCGAGGTCACCGTCGAGGAACGCCCGCTCGACGCCCGCGCGCTCAGCCGGCGACTGCGTGGAGTTGAGATACGCGGCCCGCACGCCGTTCGCGACGAGCGCGTCGACCTGGTCGTGCATCAGCGCGATGAGCGGGCTGATCACGAGGCCCGTGCCCGGGCGCACCAGCGCCGGCACCTGGTAGGTGATCGACTTGCCGCCACCCGTCGGCATGAGCACGACCGCGTCACCGCCGCCGATGACATGCGCGACGATGTCGGCCTGATCGCCGCGGAAGTCGTCGTAGCCGAAGACCTCCTTGAGCACCGCGCGAGGGTCCGACCCGGTGAAGTCACGGCGTGCAAGCGACAGCACGGATGCCGCGACCGGCGGTGTCGACGAGGGACCGGTTGCGTGCCCCGCGCCGGCAGCGGTCGACCGGGTCGCACGCGCGAGGGCGGCGCCGTAGCCGTCGAACGCCGGATCGGGCGGCGGCGCGTACTCGTCGTCGGGCGGCGGCGCCATCTCGTCGGGATCCCACACGAGATCGGCGTAGGGATCGTTGCTCCAGCCGCCGTCACTCACCCGCTCAACGATAGCCGCGGCATCCGACAACGGCTCCGCGATGTCCACACGAGCGGTCAGCACCACTTCTCGGCGAGCGTGCGCATGACCGTGATGTTGCGGTTGGTCGCCACCCCGAGCAGCTTGACGGCCCCCAGCGGGTCGACGCGCCCCTCCTGGTATCCGGGGCGCAGCAGCGCGTGTGCCACCCGCCCGCGAATGACCATCTCGCCCTTGTCGTTCGCCGCCTCGGCGACCCCACGCAGCGCCTCGTCGGTGGGCTCGTCCTTCATGAGATAGACGTAGTGACGCGCGAGGCCCGGATGCGCGGCATGGATCACCTCCGCCTCCGCGGCCGCCGCCGCGAACTCCGCCGCCGAGAAGACGATCGTGGGCACCTCGAATCCGCGATCACGGAGAAACGCCTCTTCCAGCAGCGCCTCGATCTTCGGTCGCGACCGCAGTCGCGAGTCGAAGCGCACGTTGCCCGTGTTGATGTGGGTGCGCACGTCTTCGAAGCCCAGGCCGCTCACGACGCGCTGGATGTCCGCCTGCGGGAAGACCCGCTTCGCACCGAGATTGATGGCTCGAAGGAACGCGAGATAGGTGGGCATCGCCCCAGTCTGCCTGCGGCATCCGACAGACACGACCCCTCCGCGCGCCCCTCAGTCGAGTCGCGTCACCTCGACGACGCGCACGACCGCCGTCCCCTCCTCGACGGATGCCGCGAGATCCACCTCGCCACGGATGCGCCAGTCGTGGTGGCCCTCAGGGTCGTCGATCGTCTGCTCGACGCGCCACACGTCGGCATCCTCCTCGATCGTGAGCAGCCGCGGCGACCGGGCCGGACCGCCCGTGAGGATCTCGTCGTGCTCGTCGTAATACCGGTCGAGCGCCGCCGGCCAGTCCGCGTCGGGATCGAGCTCCGTGAGCGCGTCATCGTCCTGACGAGCGGCGAGCTGCACGCGGCGGAACATCTCGTTGCGCACCAGCACCGTGAACGCGCGACGGTTCGTGAGCACCGACGGCGGTGCCGGCGGCACGACCGGCGCGTCGTCGGCGGCCGCGGCCGACGGGTCGATGAGGGTCGCCCACTCGTCGACGAGGCTCGAGTCGACCTGCCGCACGAGCTCGCCGAGCCACTCGATGATGTCGAGCAGCTCGTCGGTGCGCGCCTCGGCGGGAACCGTCTGCCGGATCGCGCGATACGCGTCGCTCAGGTAGCGGAGCACGAGACCCTCAGACCGGCCGAGCTGGTAGAAGGCGACGTACTCTCCGAAGGACATCGCCCGCTCGAACATGTCCCGCACGACCGACTTCGGACTCATCGCGAAGTCGCGGACCCACGGCTGACTCGACGCGAACGTCTCGAACGCCTGCGCCAGCAGCTCGTCGAGCGGCTTCGGCCACGTGATCTCCTCGAGCAGCTCCATGCGCTGCTCGTACTCGACGCCCTCCTGCTTCATCGCCGCGACCGCCTCGCCGCGCGCACGGTACTCCTGCTGACTGAGGATCGCACGAGGATCGTCGAGCGTCGCCTCGATGATGCTGACGACATCGAGCGCGTAGTGGCCGGTGCCGACGGTCGCGCCCACCGGTCCCGTGCCGTCGGCCTCAGGATCGAGCAGCTCGATCGCGGCGAGGGCGAACGGCGACAGCGGCTGATTGAGCGCGAAGTTCGGCTGCAGGTCGACCGTCAGACGGATGCCGTCGGCATCCGACACCACGACGCCGGCCGCGACGAGGGTGCGGAAGATCGCGATCGCCCGTCGCGCCAGCTCATACTTTCGCGCGCGGGACTGATGACTGTCGAAGACGAGAGAGCGGACATTGCCGAACACGTCGCCGCCGCGGCCGATGACGTTGATGAGCATCGCGGCCGTCAGCTGCAGGTGCGGCTCCAGCGGCTCGGGCTGGGCGCCGACGAGCCGCTCGAACGAGCCCTGGCCCCAGTTGACGACGCCCGTCGGCACCTTCTTGCGCACGATCTTCTTGCGCTTGGCGGGATCGTCTCCGGCCTTGGCGAGCGCGACGGCGTTCTCGATCTCCCACTCGGGCGCCATCGCCACGACGTTGCCATGCGTGTCGTAGCCGGCCCGCCCCGCCCGCCCCGCGATCTGGTGGAACTCCCGCGCCGTGAGCTGCCGCATCCTCGTGCCGTCGAACTTCGACAGCGCCGTGATCAGCACCGTGCGGATCGGCACGTTGATGCCGACGCCGAGGGTGTCGGTGCCGCAGATCACCCGCAGCAGCCCCTTCTGCGCGAGCGTCTCGACCAGGCGGCGGTAGCGGGGCAGCATCCCCGCGTGGTGCACGCCGATGCCCGCCCGCACGAGCCGCGACAGCGTCTTGCCAAAGCCTGTCGTGAACCGGAAGCCCCCGATCTCGGCCGCGATGGCATCCCGCTGCTCGCGCGTCGTGACCTTCGCGCTCGTCAGTGCCTGCGCCCGCTCGAGGGCCGCCGCCTGTGAGAAGTGCACGATGTAGACCGGCGCCTCGCCCGTCTCCAGGAGCCGCTCGAGCACGTCGTGCACCGGGCGGCGCTCGTACGAGAAGTGCAGCGGCACGGGACGCTCGACGCCCGTCACGAGCGCGGTCGGACGGCCGGTGCGGCGCTCGAGGTCGGACGCGATCGCCGTCACGTCGCCGAGCGTCGCCGACATGAGAAGGAACTGTGCACGCGGCAGCGTCAGCAGCGGCACCTGCCACGCCCACCCGCGCTCGGAGTCGCCGTAGTAATGGAACTCGTCCATCACGACCTGGTCGACCGGCGCGTCGGGACCGAGCCTCAGGGCGATGTTCGCAAGGATCTCGGCCGTGCAGCACACGATGGGCGCCTCGGGATTCACGGCCGAGTCCCCCGTGACCATGCCGACGTTCTCCGCGCCGAAGATCTCCACCAGCGCGAAGAACTTCTCGCTCACGAGCGCCTTGATCGGCGCCGTGTAATACGTGCGGCCTCCCGACGCGAGGCACGCCGCGTGCGCCGCGACCGCCACGAGCGACTTGCCCGTGCCGGTGGGGGTCGCGAGGATCACGTTCGCCCCCGACACCAGCTCGATGATCGCCTCGTCCTGCGCCGGATACAGGCTGAGCCCGCGACCCTCGGCCCACGCGACGAACGCGTCGTACACGGCATCCGCCTCGGCGCCCGCCGGGATCCCGTCCATCAGCCGCGCCGCATCACCCATCCTTCGAGTCTGCCTCACCCGCGCCGGCCCCCGCTTCGGGGGGCTTCACCACCGGCGAGCCGCACCGCCGCCCAGCGCCGGCCCCGCGACAGCGACCGGGTCAGACACGCTCGGGAGTGTGCAGGCGGGCGAGGTAGCGATCGGCGCGGGCCGGCGGGCCACCGTGGTCGAGCAGCGACACGACGACCGTGACGGCGGCGGCGAGCGGGATGGTCCAGGCCGCCGGCTGGCCCAGGAAGGGGGCCGCGACCCCGACGCCGTCGACCGCCGAGTACACGAGGAGCGACAGCGCGCACGAGACGGCGCCGACGACCATCCCGGCCACGGCGCCCCGCGTCGTGAGCCCGCGCCACCACACGCCCAGCAGCAGCATGGGAGAGAGGCTGGATGCCGCGAACACGAACACCACGCCGACGCTCGAGACGAGTCCGGCCGGCTGAGTGGCGAGCGCGACGACGAGCGGCACCAGGGCGCACAGCAGCGCCGACACGCGGAATGAGCGGACGGAGCCCGAGAAGACGTCCTGGCTGACGACGCCGGCCAGCGACACGACGAGCCCCGCCGAGGTCGCGAGGAACGCCGCGAAAGCCCCCGCGACGACGAGGGCCGTCAGCAGCTCGCCCCCGAGCCCGGGGAAGACGCGCGAGGGGAGCACGAGCGCGACGGTGTCCGCGACATCCGGCTCGGCCAGGTCGGGCGCAAGCATGCGGGCCAGGATCCCCATCGCGCTCGAGACGGCATAGAAGACGCTGACCATCGCGACCACGAGCACCGTCGTCCGCCGCGCCGATACCCCGTCGGGGCTCGTGTAGAAGCGCACGAGCACGTGCGGGAGCCCCATCGTCCCGAGGAGGAGAGCAATCAGGAGGGATGCCGTCTCGTACGCGTCGACAGCCGACGGCCCTGCCTCGACGGGAAAGACGACGGAGGGGTCGAGATCGTGAGGACCGCCGCCGGTGGCGAACACGATGAGCACGACGGGGACCAGCAGCGCCGTGAGCTTGAGCCAGTACTGGAACGCCTGCACGAACGTGATCGCCCGCATGCCGCCCGCCGCGACCGCCCCGCCCACGAGCACCGCCACGAGCACGGCGCCGATCCACGGCGGGAGGCCGGCGACGACCACGAGCGTGAGACCGGCGCCGTGCAGCTGCGGCACGATGTACAGCCACCCGATGATGAGGACGATGAGACTCGTGATGCGCCGAGCCGCGTCGGACTGCAGCCGCGCCTCGACGAAGTCGGGGATCGTGTAGGCGCCGCTGCGGCGAAGGGGCGCCGCGATGAAGACGAGCACGAGCAGGTATCCGGCGGCATACCCGATCGGGAACCAGAACCCGCGCGCGCCGCCCAGCAGCACGAGTCCCGACAGCCCGAGGAACGTGCCGGCCGAGAGGTACTCGCCGCTGATGGCCGACGCGTTCCACACCGGACGCACGCTGCGGGATGCCACGAAGAAGTCGCTCGTGGTGCGCGACGCCCGCAGACCGTAGACGCCGATCAGCACCGTGGCGGTGGCGACCAGGGCCACGGCGGCGAGGTCGAGCGCCGCGTTCACTCCCGCTCCCGCAGCGCCCGGTAGCGCTCTTCGTTGCGGGCGGCGGTGCGCGTGTACAGCACCGCGAAGACGACGATGACGGGGTAGAACGCGAACGCGTGGATGAGCCACGACAGCGGCACGCCCCACAGCGCGATCCGGTCGAGCTCGGAGATGCCGGCCAGCGCGACGCTCAGCGCCACCGCCACCACGACGAACCCGATCACGGTGCCCAGCGCGAGGCGCAGCTGCGTGCGCCGAAGCGCCCGGCTGTAGACCGCCTCGGCCTCGTCGGCGGGGGAGTCGGGCATCGCGATCCCACGCACCGACACCGCGCGACCCAAGTGGGCGCGCGCGCCCTGAGGCCGGGTGACCTGCCCGCGCGGGGCGGTCGGCCGCCCGTCGTCGGCGGTGACCCGTACGCGGCGGGGCGGTCCGTCGGTCATCTCGCCGCTCCGTCGCGAGCGCCGCCCCGCACGAGCGCTTCACGCACCGACGGCACGAGCCGGCGGCTCACCGGCAAGGTGATGTCGCCGACCGACACCGAAGGCTCTGCACCCGACAGGCGCACCTCGGTGACCGCCGACGCCTGCACGAGATACGAGCGGTGCACCCGCATGAACCCGGCCGGCGCCCACCGCTGCTCGAGCTCCGAGATGGGGATGCGCACGAGGTTCCCCGCGCCCTCATCCGTATGCAGACGCGAGTAGTCCCCCTGCGCCTGCACCCACCGCACGTCACTGCGCCGCACGAACCGCACCGACTGCCCCACCGTGACGGTGAGCACCTCATCGGCATCCGCTTCGCCCGGCGACGCCTCACGCTCGACGAGGCGGTCGATCGATCGCCTCAGCCGCTCGATCCGCACGGGCTTGAGCAGGTAGTCGGTGGCGCGCAGATCGAACGCATCGACCGCGCGGGCATCGTCGGCAGTGACGAAGACGACCGCCGGAGGGCTGGCGAGCGCGGCGAGCGCCGGCGCGAGCTCGAGCCCCGTGAGACCCGGCATGTGGATGTCGATGAACGCGGCATCGACGGCCCGCTCCGACAGCTGCCGCAGCGCATCCGCCCCCGAGGTCGCGGTGAGGATGTCGCCGATGCGCTCGTCAGCGCGCAGCAGGTGCACGAGCTCGTCGAGCGCGGGACGCTCGTCGTCGGCGACGAGCACATCGATCACGAGGGCACCTTTCCGCCGGCCGCGGTCAGCCGAAGTCCGGCTCGTGGAGGGGCTGCGACTTGGGGATTCGCATCCTGACCAGGGTACCTGCGCCCGTTCCCGTCTCGACGACAAGCCCGCCGTCTGGCCCGTAGAGCTGGCGCAGGCGCGTGTCGACGTTGCGGATGCCGACATGAGCTCCGTCGGACACCGTCGTGAGCAGCTCGCGCAGCGCCTCGGGATCCATGCCGACGCCGTCGTCTTCGACCGTGATCTCGGTGTGGGTGCCCTCGTCGCGCGCCTCGATGCGGATCGTTCCGCCGCCTTCCCCGGGCTCGAGTCCGTGGCGAACCGCGTTCTCGACGATCGGCTGCACCGACAGGAACGGGATCACGGTGGCGAGCGTCTCTGGCGCGATCCGCAGCGTCACCTGCAGGCGGTCGCCGAACCGCGCCCGCTCGAGCTCGAGATACGAGTGGATGCTGCGCAGCTCCTCGGAGAGCGTCGTGAACTCCCCCTGCCGCCGGAACGAGTAGCGCGTGAAGTCCGCGAACTCGAGCACCAGCTCGCGAGCCCGCGGCGGATCCGTGTGGATGAACGACGCGATCGCCGTGAGCGCGTTGTAGATGAAGTGCGGTGAGATCTGGGCACGCAGCGACCGCAGCTCCGCTTCAGCGAGCGCCGTGCGCGAGGCGTCGAGCTCTCCGAGCTCCAGCTGCGCCGCGCACCAGTCGGCGACGTCGGCCGTCGCCCGCACCAGCGCGGCCCGCACGGGCGCCGCGAACGCGACGATCACGCCGACCGTGCGGCCGTCGACGACGATGGGTGCGCCGACCGCCTCCAGATCGTCGCCGTTCTCACGTCGCGGGAACACCTGGCGGCGGCCGGTGTCGCGCACGCGGTCGGCGATGCGGGACGCGGCATCCGTCAGCGCCTCGGCATCCGCCTGCCCGTCGAACGCGACGGCGCCGCTCTCGCCGACGATCGCGATCGCGGTGCTCCCGAGGAGCGTGCGCAGGTGACGCGCTGCGCGCTCGACCTCCGGCGCATCGAGCCCCGCGCGCAGGTGCGGGGCGGCGAGCGTCGCCTGGTGGAGGGCGCGGTAGGCGGCCTGCTCCGAGTCGGTGCCGAGGTCGGCCGAGCCCTTGGCGAGCCGACGGGCGAGCGCGAGCAGAAGGGTGAGGGCGATCCCGCCGAACACGCCGGCGAGCGCGGCGAGCACGGTCGGATCAGTCATGCGATCAGCCTAGAGACCGACCGGCGCCGTCCATCAGCCCGGCACCGCACCGCGGGCGGGCGGCACGGCATCCGTCGGCCTAGCAGCACCGCGCGCCGGGGGTGCGGTCCTGGTCGTCCATCTTCTGACGCCAGAACTGGCGCTCGGTGAGCACCTCGGCGTCGGGGTGGGTGCGGCGCTGATGGGCGACATACGTCTCGTAGGCGCTGTCGCCCATCAGCTGCGACATGTACCAGCGCACGGCGCCGGCCCCACGTCGCACCGCGCGGGCCGCCAGCAGAAGGGCGGCTCCGCCGCGCGTGCACAACTCCGGAAGACCGGTGGCGGGGCGGCCCGAAACGCCCGGCGCACCGCGCTTCGCGTCGATATCTCCGGAGTTGTGCACGGCGGTCATCTCAGTGGCTCCGACGTGCGAGGGCGCGGCGCTCCTCGGCGAGGATCGGTTCCCACTGCTTCTCGAGGTCGCGCTCGGCCGCCGTCGCGAGAAGGCCGGCCGGTGCGAAGCGACGCGACGCGACCGGCGCGTCTTCCGTCTCTTCGCCGCCGCCCTCGCGGATCGCCTTGACCGTGACGATCACCGACATCACGATCACGACGATCGCGAGCACGACGAAGATGATCGACAGCGTGCCCTGAACGGCCGTGTTGCGCATGACGGCGCCGATCACCTCGGGCGTGCCGAGCGAGTCGTCGCCGGCCTCGAGCGCGGCCCGGTAGGTGAAGTGGTTCGCCCAGTATCCGATCGACGGCACCGGCGACAGGATCTTGTACAGGGATGCCGTGATCGTCACTGCCGCCGTGAACGCCAGCGGCACCGCGACGATCCACAGCCACTTCACGTAGCTGCGGCCGCGCTTGGCGACGATCGCCATGACGACGGCGAGCGCGATGGCCGCCAGCAGCTGGTTGGCGATGCCGAACAGCGGGAAGAAGGTGTTGATTCCGCCGAGCGGGTCGGTGACGCCGAGGATGAGGATCGCGCCCCAGCCGGCGACCATGATCGCGGTGGTGATCCACACGCCCGGACGCCACGAGACGTCGCGGAACTTCGGGATCCAGGCGCCGATCGAGTCCTGCAGCATGAAGCGCGCGACACGGGTGCCGGCGTCGACGGCGGTGAGGATGAACAGCGCCTCGAACATGATCGCGAAGTGGTACCAGAACGCCATGAGCGCCTGACCGCCGAGAGCCTGCTGCATGATGTGCGCGAGGCCGAGTGCGAGGGTGGGCGCGCCGCCGGTGCGCGACACGATCGACGACTCCCCGACGTCAGCGGCGGTGCTGGTGAGCATGTCGGGCGTGATGTTCACGCCGGTGAGGCCCAGCGAGTTGACGAACGCGACCGCGCCTTCGACGGTGCCGCCGGTCGCGGAGGCGGGGGCGTTCATCGCGAAGTAGATGCCCTGGTCGATCGAGATGGCGGCGACAAGCGCCATGATCGCGACGAACGACTCCATGAGCATGCCGCCGTATCCGATGAAGCGCGTCTGGCGCTCCTTCTCGACGAGCTTGGGGGTCGTTCCCGACGAGATGAGCGCGTGGAAGCCCGACAGGGCGCCGCACGCGATCGTGACGAACAGGAAGGGGAACAGCGGTCCGGCGAAGACGGGGCCCATGCCGTTCTCGCCGAAGATCGTGACCGCGGGCACCGAGATCTCGGGGCGGACGAGCACGATCGCGCCGGCGAGCATCACGATGACGCCGATCTTCATGAAGGTCGACAGGTAGTCGCGCGGGGCGAGCAGCAGCCAGACGGGGAGCACGGCGGCGATGAAGCCGTAGATGATGATGCCCCACGCGATGGTCGTGCGGTCGAGGTGGAAGATCGCCTGGCCCCACTCGGTGCCGGCCACCCAGCCGCCGCCGATGATGGCGAGCATGAGCAGCGCGAATCCGATGATCGAGACCTCGGTGACCTTGCCGGGGCGGAGGAACCGCAGGTACACGCCCATGAACAGGGCGATCGGGATGGTCATGGCGACGGAAAAGACGCCCCACGGGCTCTCGCCGAGGGCGTTGACGACGACGAGCGCGAGGATCGCGACGATGATCAGCATGATGAGCAGCGACGCGATGATCGCCGCCGTGCCGCCGATGCGGCCGAGCTCCTGACGTGCCATCTGGCCGATCGTGCGGCCGCCGCGGCGCATCGAGAAGAACAGCACCGTGTAGTCCTGCACGGCGCCGGCGAGCACGACGCCGACGATGATCCAGAGGGTGCCGGGGAGGAAGCCCATCTGGGCGGCGAGCACGGGGCCCACCAGGGGTCCGGCGCCGGCGATGGCGGCGAAGTGGTGGCCGTAGAGCACGCGACGGTCGGTGGGGACGTAGTCCTTGCCGTCGGAGCGCACCTCGGCGGGCGTGGCGCGGCGGTCGTCGGGGCGCGTGATGTAGCGCTCGATGACCTTCGAGTAGAAGCGGTAGCCGATCAGGTACGTGCACACGGCGGCGAACACGAACCAGATGGCGTTGACGGTCTCACCGCGGACAATCGCGAGCATGACCCACGCGAGGCCGCCGAGCAGCGAGATGACCGCCCAGATCGCGATCTTCAGCGGCGTCCAGCGGGCACTGCGGGCGTGGTCTTCGTCGCTGAGCGCGACCGGGGGCAGGTTCGGATCGGTGGCGATGCCGGTCTCGTCCACGAGACCGGCGTTCGCACCCCGGGGCCGTGATGAAGGTGCAGTCATGGGAACTCCTCAAGGGCGCATCGTTGCGTGCAGACAGGCTAAGAAGCGGTTCGCGCTGATCACGGGCTGCCGGGGAGGGCGTGCGACGAGCGGCGCGGATGCCGCGACGAACGGCATGCGGCAAGGCTCGCGGAACACGGGCGACCCGGCCTACGTTGGGGTCAGCGACGAGAGGAGCATCCGTGAGCGATGACGTCGAGATCACGGTCCAGCGCAATGAAGAGCGGGGACGCTACGAGATCCTCGTGGGCGACACCGTCGCCGGATTCACCCTGTTCCGGCCCGACGAGAACGGCCGGCTCGTGTTTCCGCACACCGAGATCGACCACGCCTTCAGCGGGCGCGGGCTCGGCGGCCGGCTCGTCGAGGCCGCCATGGCCGACGTCGCTCAGCGGGGCGAGACGGTGGTGCCGGTGTGCCCGTTCGTCGTGAAATACCTGCGCGGCACGGAGGTGCCCGGGCTCACGGTCGACTGGCAGACGCGCCGCCACGAGGGCGCTGCCGCCGCGGCGGCCGAGACCGAAGGCTGACCTCCCCCGCGGGGCGGCGCCGAAGCCGCAGATCCGCGCCCCGCACCGCCCGTGGCGGCGATACCCTTTTGGTTCGAGGGAAGGCGAGCGGATGGCCGAGCAGATCAGCCCTATCGAGGTGACGGCGGTCCCGCGTGCGCTGCTGCTCGAGGCCCGGGAGGTTCCGCTGGGCGGCGTCCGCGGAATGACCGTTCACCGTGCGCTTCCGCAGCGGACGCTGCCGATGGTCGGCGCCTGGTGCTTCCTCGACCGATTCGGGCCCCAGACCACGCGCATGCGCGTCGAGCCTCACCCCCACATCGGTCTGCAGACGGTGACCTGGCCCTTCCTCGGCCAGGTGCATCACCGTGACACTCTGGGCAGTGACGTCGTGGTGCGCCGCGGAGTCCTGAACATCATGACGAGCGGCGCAGGCATCGCCCACTCCGAGTACTCGGTGGGCGAGGCGCCTGTCCCGCTCGACGCCCTCCAGCTCTGGGTCGCGCTTCCCGAGTCGCGACGCCACGGCGAGCGCGACTTCGAGCGCATCTCCGACCTTCCCGTCGTCGACTTCGGCGGCGGGGCGTCGGCGTGCGTCGTGGCGGGCGAGCTCGCCGGGGTCACGTCGCCCGCACGCATGTATACGCCGATCGTGGGCGCCGAGATCTTCCTGCCCGCGGGCACCGACACCACGATCCCCCTTCACCCGGAGTGGGAGTACGCCGTGGTCGGCATCGCCGGCGACCCCGTCGTGTTCGCCGCACCCGACGGCGACGGCGCGACCGACACCGTCACGGTGCCCGACCTGGGACTGCTCTATCTCAGTCCCGGGCGTGACGGCATCCGGATCACGGCCCAGACGGATGCCACGGTCTTCCTCCTCGGGGGCGAGCCGTTCGAAGACGACATCGTGATGTGGTGGAACTTCGTCGCGCGCTCGCACGAAGAGGTGGTCGAGGCACGGGAGGCGTGGGAGTCGGGCAGCGACCGCTTCGGCCATGTCGTCGGTCACGGCGACGAGCGCATCCCTGCGCCGCCGCTCCCCGGCGTGCGCCTGACACCGCGGCGCCGGCGGGCCTGACCACGGCCCTTTGCACGGCCGTGGCCTGACCGCGCGCGACTACGCTGGAGGTGTGGCCCCTCAATTCCTGACGACGCGCGCGCTTCTCGTCTGCGCAGCCATCGGAGTCGGCACGGGCATCGCCGTGGGCATCGCGGGATCGTTGAGCCTCGTCGTGCTGGCCGCCGCCCCCTTCCTCTATGGCATGCTGCTCGGCGCCCACGTGATCCCGGGCATCGTCGCGCAGGAGGTCCTGCGTCTGCCGCTCGTGGCCCTCACGACGCATCTGCTCGCCGCCCTCGTCGGCAGCGCCTTCGCTCCCATGTGGATCGGCCGCTACTTCGGCACGGCTCTGCTGTTCGGGCTCATCCAGGAGGGCGTCGCCGCCGCCACGCGCTACCGGGCGTGGGGACCGTGGCGCTTCTTCGTCTCGGCGGGAATCATCGGCGTGATCGTCGCGGTGACGGTCTTCTTCGCCGCAGACCTCGGCAAGCTCCCCGCGTGGGCGCAGATCGCGTACGTCGCGCTGTCGGTGCTGTCGCCGATCGTCTGGACGGCCGCCGCGCTCGGCATCGGCCGCGGCCTCCGGCGTGCCGGCGTCGCCCGTGCGCGTGCGCCGCACGACGACATCCCGGCCTGACGACCGGGCAGGTTAGGCTCAGCTAAGTACGCGTCCGCACCTCGCCCTGACCGGCGTGCGGCGATTCCATCGCGTTGGGACCCACGGTGACCGCAGCCTCTTCAGACGACGCCCGCGACGGCTTCGTCTCGGTCGACCGCGTCGCCATCACCTATGAGGGCGAAAGGGATCCCGCGCTCGCGGGGGCGACGTTCACGGTCGCGCGCGGCGAGACGGTGCTGCTGCTCGGGCCGAGCGGGTCGGGCAAGTCCACGCTCGCGCTGTCGCTCAACGGGCTCATCCCGCACGCCGTGCATGCCCGGGTGGAGGGCGCGATCATCGTGGACGGCCTCGACACCACCCGCACGCCCGTCTCGCGGCTGAGCACGCGCGTGGGCATGGTGTTCCAGGACCCCGACGCACAGCTCGTCACCGGCACCCTGCTCGACGAGGTGGCTTTCGGCCCCGAGAACCTGTGCCTTCCGGTCAGCGAAGTGCTCGCCCGCGCTGAAGACGCTCTGCGCCGCGTGGGGCTGTGGGAGCGTCGGCGCGACAACCCCGACTCCCTCTCCGGCGGCGGCCGCCAGCGCCTCGCGATCGCCTGTGCGCTCGCCCTGCGGTCGCCCCTGCTCGTGTTCGACGAGCCCACCGCGAACCTCGACCCCGCGGGCATCGAAGAGGTCTATGCCGTGCTCGCTGAGCTCGCCGCCACCGGCGACCACGCGATCGTCCTCATCGAGCACAACCTCGACGCCGCGATCGCCCTCACCGACCGGGTCGTCGTGCTCGACGCCGACGGCCGCACGTTCGCCGACGGCCCGACAGACGACGTGCTGCGCGGCCAGGCCGACGACCTGAAGGCGCTCGGCGTGTGGCTTCCATCGTCGACGCTCGCCGCGATGCGTCTGCGCGACGCCGGCTGGTCGATCGAGCGGCTCCCGCTCACGCCCGCCGAGCTCCGCACCGCCGTCGATGCGGTCGAGCCGCCCGCGGCATCCGCCCCCGCCACCGTCGCGGCCGAGCCCGCGGGGATGCCTGCCGCTGCTGCTCCGGAGGTCGCGATCGAGGCGCGGGGGCTCAGCGTGACCCGCGCCCGCCACCGGGTCCTGCACGACGTCGACCTGGCGGTGCGACGCGGCGAGTTCCTCGCGATCGTCGGCCCGAACGGCGCGGGCAAGACCACGCTGCTGCAAGCGCTCTCGGGGGTGATCCCGGTGCCGCGCGGCACCGTACGCATCGGCGGCCTCGACCCCACCCGCGCGTCGGGGCGGGCAGTCTCGCGGCAGGTGGGGTTCGTGTTCCAGAACCCGGAGCACCAGTTCGTCGCGCACTCCGTGTACGAAGAGCTCGCCCACGGCCTGCGACGGCAGAGGCGTCCGGACGATGAGATCCGTCGCCGCGTGCACGAGGTGCTCGCGCGTTTCGGGCTCGAGGCGCGAGCGGGCGTGCACCCGTTCCTCCTGTCGGGCGGTCAGAAGCGGCGACTCTCGGTCGGCACCGCCCTCGTCGCGGGAGCACCCGTGCTGTGTCTCGATGAGCCGACCTTCGGGCAGGACCGCGCTCGCGCCGACGAGCTGCTGCGGCTGCTGCGGGAGCTCAACGACGAGGGCACGACGATCGTCGTCGTCACCCACGACATGCAGCTCGTCGCCGAGTACGCCGACCGCACGGTCGTCGTCGCCGACGGACGCATCGTCGCGGATGCCGCGACCGCATCTGTGCTCGCCGATGAAGAACTGCTCGCCCGCACTGGCCTGCGCCCGCCGCCGCTGCGCGCCGCCCTCGCCGGCTCACGGCATCCGCAGCTCGCTGCCGTCACACGCCTGGCCGACCTCACCCGAGGGCGGGTCGTGCGATGACCGGGCCCATCACCAATCCGTATGCCGCGCAGCGGTCGGGACCGTTCCTCTACGGCCTCAATCCGCTGGCGAAGCTCGCCGCTCCCCTTCCCGCGATGCTGCTGCTCGTGTTCGTGCGCGACATCCCCACGGCGCTCGTCTTCCTCGCGGTCGCGTACGCCGCGCTGATCGTCGGCGCCCGGATGACGTGGCGCCTCGCGCTCGTGCTGTTCGTGGCGATGCCGGCCGCGATCGCCCTCGTCGCCGCCGGGCTCGCCGCATGGACCGACCCCGTGCACGTCGACCGCTCCGTCGAGTTGCTCACGATCGGTTCGTGGACGCTTTACGCGGGCGCCGTGGAGGTCGGTCTCGCGACCGGGGTGCGCCTTGGGGCGATCATCGCGCTCGCGATGGTCGCGGGCGTCACGACGAACGGCGTCGACCTCGTGCGCTCGTCGGTGCAGCACCTGCGGGTGCCGTACCGCATCGGCTACACCGCCCTCGCCGCCTTCCGGTTCGTGCCCCGGTTCGGCCACGAGCTCGACGTCATCCGGCAGGCGCACCGGGTGCGCGGCGCGCACGCCGGCCGCGGACCGTTCGCCGCCGTCTCGCGCTGGTGGGGGTACATCGTGCCGCTGCTCGCCGGCGCCATCCGCCATGCCGAGCGCGTCGCCCTCGCGATGGACTCCCGCGCCTTCGGCGCCTACCCCCAGCGCACCGAGCGCCACACCGTGCCGCTCCGCCGCCGCGACGCCGTCTTCGTCGCCCTGTTCTGGATCGCCACCGCCGCGATCCTTATCATCGTCCCGCGCCTCTGAGCCCCGGCATCCGGGGTCAGGCGTCGTTAGCGAGGAGAATGGCCACGTGCGTCTCCGGTGCGTTCCATGCGAAAAGGGGCGACAGAGCGAACCTCGCGGGCCCGTCTTCATCCCACTTTGGCGGACTGTGGAAGACGGTCGGATATGCGTCCCGATTACGGCGCCCTCTCGTCTGCGCAGCCGAGGGACACTCACGTAGGAGCGATCAGCGCTTGCCGACGATCTGACGCGCGACGAGGTCGCGCATGATCTCGTTCGTGCCGCCGTAGATGCGGTGCACGCGGGCGTCGAGGAAGGCGCGCGCGATGGGGTATTCGGTGATGTACCCGTAGCCGCCGTGCAGCTGGACGCCGATGTCGAGCAGCTCCCACTCGCGGTCAGTGGTCCAGAACTTCACCTTGGCCGCCTCTTCGGGCGTGAGCTTCGCGTCCTTGTAGAGCATCATGGCGCGGTCGATGTAGGCCCACATGACGTCGACGGTGGTGGCCATGTCGGCGAGCTTGAAGCGCGTGTTCTGGAACTCTGCGATCGCCTGCCCGAACGCTTCGCGGCTGAGCACGTAGTCGCGGGTCCAGTTGAAGGCCGCCTCGCCGGCGGCCGCGGCGGCGACGCCGATCGAGAGGCGCTCCAGCGGGAGGTTCATCATGAGCTGGATGAAGCCCTGGCCCTCACGGCCGCCGATGAGGTTCTCCTCGGGCACGAACACGTCGGTGAACGACAGCTCGGCGGTGTCCCAGCCGTGGAAGCCCATCTTCTCGAGCTTCTTGCCGTGGTCGAAGCCCTCCATGCCGTTCTCGAGGATGAGGAGGGAGAACGCATCGGGGCGGTTGCCCTCGCCGGTCTTCACGAACGTGACGACCATGTCGGCGGTCTTGCCCGACGAGATGAAGGTCTTGGCGCCGTTGACGATGTAGCCCCCGTCGACCTTCTTGGCGGTCGTCTTGATGCCGCGCAAGTCGGAGCCGGCGCCGGGCTCGGTCATCGCCAGGGCGCCGAGGATCTCGCCGGTCGCCATGCCGGGGAGCCACTTCTCCTTCTGCGCCTGCGTGCCCATGTGCGCAATGTAGGGGACGGCGAGGTCGTCCTGGATGCCGAAGGCGCCGGCGAGCGAGCCGAGACCAGCGCCGATGACCTCTTCCAGGACGATGGCGCGGAAGCGGTAGTCCTGCAGCATCCCCGCGCCGCCGAACTCCTCGGGCACCGACAGGCCGATGATGCCGGCCTCGCCGGCGGCGAGCATGGTGGCGCGGTCGATCTCGCCGTCCGCGTCCCACTGCTTGCGCTTCTCGTCGGGCGCGTAGCGCTTGATGAACTCCTTGACGACCTCGCGGAACGCCTCGTGGTCTTCGTCGTAGATATCGCGCTCCATTGCGAGCCGACCCCTTTCGCCTGTGGGCTGATGGTTCATGGCGGCCGCGTCAGACAGCGGCGTCGCCTGCCGCCACTCTACGACGACATTGGGTTTCAGTCCACGCGGAACTCAGTATCGCGCCGTTGCGGCGGATCACTGCTCGCCCGCGAGGGCCAGCACGCGCTCTGCGGCCCGCACCATCGCGATGTCGAGGAACGTGCCGTCGTCGAGCACGAGCGCCCCCGACCCGGCCTCGGATGCCGTGCGCACCCTTTCCACGATCGTCCGGGCGCGCTCGACCTCGGCGGCGTCCGGTGTGAACGCACGGCGGATGACTTCGACCTGTCGAGGGTGGATCGCGGTGCGGCCGCCGTAGCCGAGCGCGCGCCCGTCACGGCAGCTCCGCTCGAGGCCCTCGAGGTCGGAGACGTCGGCCCACACTGCCATGAGCGGTGCAGGGAGACCGGCGGCCGCAGCCGCATTGACGATCCGCGACCGCGACCAGAGAAGCCCTGGCTCCCCCGCCGCCCCCGCAGGAACACCGAGGTCGGCGCGCAGGTCGGCCTCCCCGGCGGCGATCGAGGCGACCCCCGCCGACGCGATGTCGAACGCCCGCTCCACGGCGAGCGCAGACTCGAGCAGGGCGTGCACGGTCCGACCGGGTGCGGCGGTGAGCACCGCCGCCGCATCGTCAGGCGACTGCGTCTTCGGCAGGCGGATGCCGAACTCCGCCGGCAGCGCGGCGAGCGCGGCGAGGTCGTCGGCGTGCCAGGGCGATCCGGGAGCATTGACCCGAACTTGCACGGCGGGCCTGTCGGGCCTCTCCTCCCATGCGGCGGCGAAGGCGCCGAGCTGCGCGCGGGCGTCCGTTTTACGTGACGCGGCGACGGCGTCTTCGAGGTCGAGGATGACGGCATCCGCGCCGGCGCCGAGCGCCTTCTCGAAGCGCTCAGGACGATCGGCGGGCGCGTACAGCGCCACGACGAGGGGGCGGGCGGATGCCGGTGCGCTCATGCGATGGATCCTTCCGCGCGCATGCGGGCGATGTCGTCGGCGCTGAACCCGAGCTCGGCGAGCACGGCATCCGTGTCGGCCCCGTGGGCCCGGCCCGTGTGGGCGATGGTCGCCTCGTCGCGCGAGAGGCGGAAGAGCGGCCCCTGCATCGCCATGTCGCCGAGGTCGTCGTCGTGGATCCGGTGGATCGTGCCGAGGGCGTTGAACTGCGGGTCGGTGACGATGTCGCGCGCGTCGTACACCGGCGCCACGGCGGCCTGCGCGGCCTCGAACGCGGCGATGACCTCGTCGCGGGAGTGGCGGGCGATCCAGCCGCCGACGGCGTCGTCGAGGAGGTCAGCGTGCTCGGCGCGACCGGCGCCGGTCGCGAACCAGGGCTCGTCGGCGAGCTCTGGCCGCCCGACGAGGGTCATGACCCGCTCTGCGATCGACTGGGCGCTCGTCGAGACGGCGACCCACGATCCGTCGGCCGTGCGATAGGCGTTGCGCGGCGCGTTGTTGGTGGAGCGGTTGCCGGTGCGCGGCTGCACCGTGCCGAGCTGATCCCAGCGGGTGATCTGCGGTCCGAGCATCGCGAGGATCGGCTCGATGATCGCGACATCCACCACCTGCCCGCGCCCGCCGTTGGACGCGCGGGCGTGGAGGGCGACCATGATCGCGTAGGCGGTGGCGAGCGACGCGATGCCGTCGGCCAGCCCGAACGGGGGCAGCGTCGGCGGGCCGTCGGGCTCGCCGGTCGAGGCCGCGAATCCGCTCATGGCCTCGGCGAGCGTTCCGAACCCCGGCCGTGACCGGTATGGGCCGATCTGCCCGAACCCGGTGACGCGCGCCAGCACGAGACCGGGGTTGGCGGCCGACAGCTCTTCGTAGCCGAGCCCCCAGCGCTCGAGCGTTCCGGGACGGAAGTTCTCGATCACGACGTCGGCGGTGGCCGCCAGCCGCAGGAACGCGTCGCGGCCGTCGTCGGCGTGAAGGTCGAGGGCGACCGTGCGCTTGTTGCGGCCGAGCGTCTTCCACCACAGGTTCTGGCCGTCTCTGCTGGGGCCGTGGCCGCGCGCCGGATCGGGCTTGGTCGGATGCTCGACCTTGATGACGTCGGCACCCATGTCACCGAGGTGCATCGCCGCCATCGGGCCGGCGAACAGGGTCGAGGCGTCGATCACGCGGAGCCCCGCCAGCGGGGTCATGATGCGTCCTCCCAGCACACCCGGAAGCCGATCGACGGCGAGGCGTCGTGCCCCAGACCCGGCAGCAGGAGCTTGAGCGAGAACTCGGGCGCCCGCACGCCGCCGTCGACATACCAGTCGGATCCTTCGCTCACGTGCGCGCTTCCACCCTTGAGCATGACGAAGCGCGTGCGGCCGTCGGAGTGCTCCGACTCAGTCCAGTTCCACACCTCGGGCGCGCGCCGCGAGAATCCGGGCTGGGATGCCGCGAGCTGCCACTCGTCCTCGGTCGGCAGCCGGCCGCCCACCCACGCCGCGTACTCGCGGGCGCGGGCGAGCGTCACGCCGGTCGCGGGACGCTCAGGGTCGCGGGATGCCGGGGACTCGCCGACCGCGTCGAGGAAACGCGCATACTCGGCCTCTGTCACCTCGGCGACCCCCACATACACGGGGCGCTCGACGACGGCGACGCGCTCGAGCGTGCGCTGATCATGAAGGCGCGGCGGCAGCGGCTTCCACTCGTCGACATACGGCGCGCCTTCGTACATCCCCGTCTCACGCTGGCGGAACCGCACCGTGAGCACGTGCTCTCCCGGCTCGACGACCACCGCGTCTCCCCGCTCGACCTCGCCTCTCGCCGCACCTCTGTGCGCGCCCGCGGAAGGCGCAGGCGTCAGGCGGCGAGCGCGACGGTGCGGGAACGACGCGTCGGCCTCCGGGAGGATCTCCACGACCTCGGCGCGCACGCGCTCGACGAGGGCGCGCACCTCCGCCCCGGCACCCGCGCCGATGCGCACGACGGCGGCGATGCCCGCGGCGGGCACCGTGACCGACGCCTCGTCGGACGGCGCGTGAAGCGGGAGCCAGTGGGCGGAGGCATCGGCATCCGTCTGCGCTGAGGGCAGCTCGGCGAACGGGAGCACCGCGTCGGCGTCGGACGTGTTGGCCAGCAGCAGCAGGGTCACGCCCTCGAGCTCGAACGCCGACCCGAACACGGGCGCCCGGTGCACGGCCAGTGGCTTCCATTCGCCGTCGACGAGCCAGCGGTGGAGCCCTCGCTGCACGGGGAGCATGCGGCGGAGGGTCGCGGCATCCCGCGCATTCCAGCCGACCCACACGCCGAAGACGACCTCCCACACCATGACGCCGACGCCGTTGAGCCAGGCCGACCGCAGCTCCTCGGCATGGTCGCGGTGCCAGCGGCGGATGTGGTGCTGCATGTGGCGGCGCTCGAACCAGTGCGCCCGGAGCACGCCGGGAACGCGCGAGTCGGCGAACCACTGCGCCCACGACAGCGTGTGGTCGGCGATGCGCTCGGTCGCGAGCTTCGACTCGCCTTCGAGCCCGATGCCGGGCCGCGCCGCGTCGAGCGCGGAGACGAGGTCGGGGTCGGCCTTCTTGAGCGTGTCGAGGAAGACGCCGTCGGCTCCGAGGCGGCGCACCGTGGCGGCGAGCTCTGTGGCGTCATCGCCCGACCTGCGCGTGCCGACGTCCCACGGGTTGTAGTCGACGAACACGGCGACGCCCGCCGCATGCAGGGCGTCCGCCGCCTCCTTGAGCCCCTCGACGGCGTAGAAGTCCCACTGGTTGCGGTCGTCGATGCCGATCACGGGGTAGGCGTGCCAGAGCACGACGCCGTCCAGTCCGCCGAACCGCTCGCGCGCATCGGCGAGGAGCCGCTCGGGGGTGAAGCGCTGGGCGTCGAAGTCGAAGAACAGCTCGTCCCACAGCCACACCTGGGCGACCGTGAAGCACCGGCTCGCCCATGCCGACTCCGGCTGGTCGTAGCGGGTCGGCGCGCCGTGACGCCGACGGGCTCCCTCGCGCCAGCGCTCGAGCTGCGCGCGCCAGGCGGCGACGTCGGCCGGGTCATCGGGCGCGACGAAGATCTTGGCGTCGTCGAGCGCGAGCGCCACGTCGCCCTGCGTCACGTCGGCGTCGAGCGGGACAGCCGTCGGACGATCGATCTCCCGCGGGACGAGCGGGTCGAAACCGCCGCTCATCGACGCTCCCCCTTCGTCGATCCGTCCGACGACTGTCCGTCCAGCAGCGCCGCCACCTCGTCGGCGGTGGGCACCGCGTCCTGTGCGCCGGGACGCGTGACGGCGAGCGCCGCCGCGACCGCCCCGCGTCGAGCCGCCTGCACGAGAGCCGGCACGTCGATGTCGCCGCGGCGGTGCCCGGAGGCCGCGAGCGCCGCCGCGAAGACACCGCAGAAGGTGTCGCCCGCGCCCGTCGTGTCGACGGGGTCGACGCGCACGGCGGCGACCTCGACACGCTGATCGCCGGCGACGACGAGCGACCCGCGGGAGCCGAGGGTCACGATGAGGGCGGGCACACGCGCGGCGAGATCGTCGATCGCGGCGTCGAGCGTGACGGCGCCGGAGACCTCCACCGCTTCGTGCTCGTTGACGATGAGCACGTCGACGAGATCGAGCAGACCGTCTCCTCCCTCGGCGAGCGGAGCCGACGGTGCGGCGTTGAGCACGTGCCACGCCTCGTCGGCGCGCGACGTCGCGGCGTCCCGCACGAGTTCCAGCGGGATCTCGAGCTGCGTCACGACGACATCCGCCGCCGCGACCGCCGCGCGCTGTGTGTCGGTGAGGGCCGTAAGGGCGGTGTTGGCGCCGGGGACCACGACGATCGCGTTCTCGGCGTGCGCGTCGACCGAGATGAGCGCCGTCCCCGTCGGGGCGTCCACGGTCTCGATGCCCGTCACGTCGATGCCGTCGGAGGCGAGGGCCGCCCGCAGTGCGGCTCCCTCGGCATCCGATCCGACCGCGCCCGCGAACGCGACAGCCGCGCCGCCGGCCCGCCGCGCCGCGACCGCCTGGTTGGCGCCCTTGCCGCCGCCCGAGCGGGTCAGCGCAGACGCCAGCACCGTCTCGCCCGGAGCGGGGATGCGCTCGACGCGGGCGACGACGTCCTGATTGATGCTTCCGACGATGACGACGGTCATGCGACGTCCTCCAGGGTGCGTGCGGCGAGCCGGTGCGTGCGCTCGGCGAGCTCGCGAAGCGAACGGGTCGGTCCGCCCGGCATCGAGGTAGCGACGCGGTCGTGGAGCGGAGCGGTCCATGCCGACGGGATGCCGGCCGCGCCGACGAGCCCGCCGACGACCGATCCGACGGTCGCGCCGACCGAGTCGGTGTCCCAGCCGCCGGCGACGGCGAGGGCGACGGCGCGGCCGAAGTCATCGCCGTGAGCCTGCAGCGCGCACGCGAGCAGCGCTGCGTTGTTCAGCGTGTGCACCCAGTGCATGCCCGCGAAGCGCTCATGCAGAGCATCGAGCGCCGCCTCGGCCGACAGCGTGCCCTCGGCGAGCGCACGTCCCGTCTCTCGGCCGAAGCGCACGGCGGCCGCCAGTCGCGACGACGGCGGGACGACCGCGTCAGCGGCGTCGAGCACGTCGTCGACGGATGCCGCGACCACCGCCTGCGCACACAGTGCCGCCGCCCACATCTCGCCGTACAGGCCGTTGCGGGTGTGGCTGAGACGCGCGTCGACCCACGCCGACCGGGCCGCCGCGCGCACGTCGCCGGGGTGGGCCCAGCCGTGCACATCGGCGCGGATGAGCGCGCCGATCCACTCGCGGAAGGGGTTCAGGTGCGTCGCCGTCTCAGGGACGGGGCGCGCGTCGAGGATGTTGCGATACGCGGCCCGCTCCGCGGTGAACACGCGGCCGGCGGGGAGCGCGGCGAGCCACGCCTCGGCGACGTGATCGGTCGTGAGGGCCGCGCCGTGCTGCTCGACGAGGTCGAGGGCGAGGATCGCGAAGTTGAGGTCGTCATCCTCCGGCATCCCGTCGATGTTCTCGACGAGGGAGGTCGGCGCCGAGCGCCGGTTCCACGGCCAGCGCTGCGCGACGTCAGCCGGAAGGCCCTGGGCCGTGAAGTAGCCGCGGATGGGCCAGTTTCCGGTCGCGCGGGCGATCTCCTCGATGCCCTCGCGCGGGATCTTCTCGACGGGCTTGCCCAGCAGGCACCCGGCGGCGCGCCCGAGCCACGCGCCGTGGAAGCGGTCGAGGTCCGGCACCCCGCCATGGGCGGCGGCGGGGACGGACGGCAGGAGCGCGACGATGGCATCCCACTCGTCGGGCTCGTCCGCGCTCGGGCGCTGCAGACGCTGCAGCTCGGTCAGCACCTCGCGGGCCAGCGCCCGCAGGGCGGGCGGCGCCGCGTCGGCACTCGCTCCTGAGGGGGCGAGCACGGTCGAGCCGCCGGCATCCGCCCACCGCGCTTCGACGCGTGCAACTGCCGTCTCGTCGGCCCCCTGCTCCCGCAGGGCCGCGATCTCGGCCGGCACCAGGTCTTCAGGCTGCGCCCACGTCAGTCTCACGCGGCGGCCTCCTGGCCGAGGATCTCGGAGAGCGCCGCAGCGCGCGACGCCGCACGCTCGGCATCCGCCCGCGCGATGTCGCGCACGACCGACGTCATCGTCGCCACCACGCCGTCGAGGTCGAGCCGGCTCGCCTTCGTGACGTCGCGCACCCACTCCTCGGGGATCGCGCCCACGCCCCCGAGGCCGCCGCAGATCGCGCCCGCCATCGTCGCGATCGAGTCGGAGTCGCGGCCGTAGTTGACCGCGTCGAGCACCGCGGCCCGCGCATCGCCGTCATGAGCGACGACGAAGCCCAGCGCGACCGGCAGCTCCTCGATCGACTTGGTGCGCGAGGGGAGGCGCGCGTCCATGGCCGGCGCGCGGTACGCGTCGCCGACCGTGTCGTAAGGCGCGACCGCGGCGCGCACGACGCGACCGAGCTCACGCGGATCGTCCGACCCGCCCGCCGCGCGGAACGCATCGACGGCGTCGAACACCGCACGGATCGCCGCGGCGGTGCCGTCGTGGGCCACCGCGAGCACGGCCGAACGCACGTCGGCGACCGTCGCACCGGGCGCCGCCGCGGCGGCGACGGCGGCGGCGAACACGCCCGCCGCCTCACGGCCGTACGACCACTGATGGGCGCCCGTGATGTCGATCGCCTCGGCATACGCGCCACGGGGGTCGCCGATGTGCACGAGTCCGACAGGCGCCATGTACATCGTCGCGCCGCAGTTGACGACGTTGCCGACGCCCGCCTCACGCGGGTCGGCGTGGCCGTAGTGGAGCTTCATGACGAGCCACTTCTCGGCGAGGAACACGCGCTGCAGGATCAGCGCCTCGTCCTCGAGCTCGGGGATCCAGCGGCGTTCGCCGATCATGAGCGGCACGAGGTCGCTCGCGACGTCGTACGCGTCGAGGTGCCGGCGCTTGGCGTCGTAGACCTCGATCAGCGCGTGCGTCATGAGGGTGTCATCGGTGACGTGGCCGTCGCCCTTGTGGTACGGCGCGATCGGGCGCGCGGTGCGCCAGTCCTCCAGGAACGGGCCGACGATCCCCTCCACCCGGCCGCCGTGCCGCTCTTCGATCTGCTCGGGCGTCCACCCTTCGGTCGCGCCGCCCAGGGCGTCTCCCACCGCGGCCCCCGCCAGCACTCCGGCCACGCGGTCCTGCAACACATCCATCACACGCTTCACTTTCTTCGTCCGGAGGGGCCGAGGGAATGGGGGCGGCTGTGCCGCCGCCCCCATCCGTCATCAGCCGGCGACGTCCGCCCAGCCGTCGGTCAGCTGCTTCGCGAGCTCGTCGCGGCTGATCTGATCGGCGAGGAACTGCTGGAAGGCGGGAGTCGCGACGGTGTCCTTCCACTCGGTGTACTTCGAGACCTTGAGGAACGGAGGACCGACCAGACCGTCGCCCGACGCGAGCACCTGGGTCCACGCCGGGTTGTCGGCGGCCAGCGTCTCGACCTCCGCGCGTGCACCGCCCGACGACGGGATCAGCGCGTCGGCGTATGCGATCTTGGCGAGGTTCTCGGAGTTCATGAAGAAGTTCAGGAAGTCCGCCGACTCCTCCACGTGCTCCGAGTCGATGTTCACCGAGTAGGTCTGCGGGTTCGCCGACTGGAAGGCGCCGGCCGATCCCTCGATCGGCGGCAGGGCCACCCAGTCGAACCCGTCGGGAGCGTCATTGGCGATGTTGGTCGCCTGGAACGAGCCCTGCACGGTCATGGCGATCTTGCCGCCGTAGAACGACGCGAGCACGTCGGATCCCGACTGCGTGAGCGAGGTCGGGTCCACCGACTTGTCGGTGTACGCCATCTCGTGGATGCGGTCGACGACCGCGAGCTCCGGGTCGCCGACGTCGATCGTGACGTCCTCGCCCTCGCCCTCGAAGAACCCGCCGTCGAACCCGAGCGCGAGGCTCATGATCGTCGAGGTGGGCGAGCCGAGGCCCCACCCGAGGCCGTACTGCCCGTCTTTCGTGGCCTTCTTCGCCATGTCGCGCAGCTGGTCCCACGTGAGGGTGCCGTCCTGCGGCACCTCGATGCCGGCCTCCTCGAGCAGGTCGACGTTCGCGAACGCCATGTACGACTGCAGCGTCGACGGGTACGCGATGATCTGACCGTCGTGGGTGACAGAGTCCCAGATGCCCTCGGAGATGTCCGACTTCAGCGCCGGGTCGATGAGGTCGGTCAGGTCGGCGAGATAGCCGTCGGCCGCGAACGACGCGATCGAGCTCGCCTCGAAATGGATGATGTCGGGAGCGGTGCCGCCGGTGAACTGGGTGATCAGCTTGTCGTACGTGCCGTCCCAGCCCGCCTGGATGATCTCGACCTGAACGTCGTCGTTCTCCGCGTTCCAGGCGTCGACGATCTCCTTGATCGCGGCCTGCGTGGTCGGCTGGTCGGACAGCGACTGGAACTGCAGCGTGACAGGACCCCCATCGGTCGCGTCGTCGTCGCGGTTCGCGCTCCCCTGCTGGCACGCGCTCAGGGTGAGCGCGGCAATGCCGGCGAACGCGATGGCGCTGATGCCTCGGATCCTTCTCATGTGGATCGCCTCTTTCCGTATGTGGTTCGTGGTGCCGTGGTTTCGGTGTTTATCGGGCATCGGAATCACCCCTTGACCGCACCGGCGAGCATTCCGCCGGTGAGCTTCTTCTGAAGGATTCCGAAGATGATGAGCGACGGGATCGTCGCGAGAATCGCCCCGGCGGCGAGCGGCCCGAGCTGGGTCTGCCCCTCGGCGCCGAGGAACGAGCGCAGCGCGATGGGCAGCGTGTACAGCTCGGGGCTCTGCAGCAGGACGAGCGCCAGGAAGAACTCGTTCCACGCCGAGACGAAGGTGAACATCGCGGTGGCGACCAGGCCGGGCGCCAGCAGCGGCAGGATCACGGTGCGCAGGATCGTGAACCGGCCCGCGCCGTCCATCTCCGCCGCCTCCTCGAGCTCGGGCGGGATCGCGGCGACGTAGCCCTGCAGCATCCATAGCGTGAACGGCATCGTGAACGTGACGTACACGAGGATCAGCCCGAACAGGGTGTCGTTGAGCTGCAGCGACCGCAGCACGAGGAACAGCGGGATGATGATGAGGATCGTCGGGAACACCTGGCTCACGAGGATCCACACGGTCCCCGCCGCCCGCAGCCTCCCCTTCAGCCGCGCGAGCGCGTAGGCCATCGGCATCGACAGCAGCACCGTGATGACCATCGTCACGAGCGCCACCATGATGGAGTTGCCCGCGGCCGTGATGAGGTTCTGCCGCTCGAGCGCGGCCGTGTAGTTGCTGAAGTCCCAGTTCTGAGGGATCAGGTTCACCGCGAGCGAGTTGAGCTCGCGCGTCGACTTGAAGGATGCCGACAGCAGCCACAGCAGCGGGAAGCCGAGGAAGATCAGGTACGCGGCGAGCGCGACGTACATCAGGCCGGTGCCGTACCAGGGGCGTCGTGCGTTCATGCGCGCACCGCCTTGTTCTGACGGAACTGGTTGATGAGATACAGGGAGAGGATCAGCAGGATCGCGATGACGAGCACGTTCCCCATCGCCGACGCGTAGCCGATCTCGCGGTTGCGGAAGGCCTCGAGGTAGGTGAACAGCGGCGGGATCATCGTGCGGCCGCCCGGGCCGCCCTCGGTCAGCACGTAGATGAGGCCGAACGAGTTGAACTGCCAGATGAAGTCGAGCGCCGTCACGGCGATGATCACCGGACGCAGCGCGGGCAGCGTCACGTGCCAGAACCGGCGCACGGCGCCCGCCCCGTCGACCGCTGCCGCTTCGTGCTGCTCGGCGGAGATCGACTGCATGCCCGCCAGCAGCAGCACCGTCGTCTGCGGGATGCCGGCCCAGACCCCCACGACGATGACGGCGGGAAGGGCGGTCGAGAAGTCGCCGAGCCAGTTGACGCCCGGCAGCCCGAGCCAGCCCAGGATGCCGTTGAGCGGACCCGAGTTCGGGTTGTAGATCATGCGCCACACGATCGCGATGACGACGGGCGGCATGGCCCACGGGATCAGGGCGAGGACGCGCGTGAGCGTCTTGAACCTGAGGTTGCTGTTGAGCAGCAGCGCGAGGCCCATTGCCGAGACGAGCGTGAGCAGCGCGACCGACCCCGCCCACACGATGCCGATGCCGAACGATCCCCAGAAGCGGTGGTCGCCGGCGAGCTCGGCGTAGTTGTCGAGCCCGTTGAAGCTAATCTCGGCATTGCGGCGCAGCGTGGCATCCGTGAAGCCGAGCGCCACACCGCTGACGAGCGGGATGATCGAGAAGACGAGGATCGGAAGCAGCGCGGGCACGACGAGCGCGATCGCCTCGCGGCGCTGAGCCCGCGTACGGGCGCCGATCTGCCGGGCGCCGGAGCGCCGCTTGCGCGGCGGACGAGGCTGCGTCGCGCGCGTGGGGACGGTCTCGACGCTCATCCGGCGCTCCTCTCCGACGGGCGGTTCTCCGACGGGCGCTGTGCGCGCACGGCCACGGCGCTCGACCCGCGCACGACGAGCGAGGGAGACACCGTCACGCGGTGCGCGGGGCGCTGCGGGTCGGCGATGCGGGCGAGCAGCAGCTCCGCCGCCACCCGGCCGCGCTCCTCGGCGCCGAGGTCGACGCTCGTCAGGCCCGGACGCACGACGTCGGCGAGCTCCGTGTTGTCGACACCCGTGACGGCGACATCGTCGGGAAGCGACAGGCCGAGGTCTTCGGCGGCGCGCATGACTCCGATGCCGATCAGGTCGTTGGCCGCGACGATCGCATCGGGCCGGTCGTCGCGATCGAGCAGCCGCAGCGCCGCGGCGTAGCCGGCCGCGATCGTGAAGTCCTCGGTCGCGACGGCCACGTGGGCGACGGCGGGATGTGCCTCGACGGCGGCCGTGAAGCCGTCGCGACGCAGGGCGCCGGGCGTCGTGTCGACGGGGCCGTTGACGAAGGCGAGCGACCGCCGGCCCTCCTGCACCAGATGGTCGACGACGAGCCGCATCGCCGTGCGGGAGTCGGCGCGCACGGTGTCGAAGCCCGTGTCATCCGGCACGAGGCCGACGACCACGACCGGCACCGGCGCATCGCGCAGCGTCGTCAGCAGCTCATCGGTCACACGCAGCGGCGACAGGATCATGCCGTCGACGTAGCCGCGGCCGAGACCCCGCGCGACGTCGACGGTCGCCGCCGCGGTGCTCGCCGACGACAGCACGAGGCGGTAGCCGGATGCCGCGACGACCTGCTCGATCGCCGTCATCATCTCGACGTAGACCGGGTTGCCGATATCGGCGACCGCGTAGCCGAGCTGCAGTGTGCGCCGGCGCTTGAGCGACTGGGCCATGGCATCTGCCACGTAGCCGAGCTCCTCGGCCGCCTTGCGCACCTTGGCGACGGTCTCCGCGCTGGCGATCTGGCCGTTCAGCGCTCGAGATGCGGAGGCGAGAGACACGCCCGCACGAGCGGCGACCTGGGTGATCGTGACACGGGCCATGCGCTCTCCTTCGAGCGAAGTGGAAACGTTTACAGCAGAGGTTGGTGGATACGTTTCCACCAGTCAGCCGCGCTGTCAAGCCCTCGACCCGGATCGGGCGTACGCACCACCTTCCGGCGGCAGCGTTCCCTCAGTCGTAATCGGGTGCGGCGGGAAGGCCGAAGAAGTCCTCGAGCGTGTGGAATCCGCCTTCGTGATAGGCGGCGGCGAGCTCCTCACCGATGTAGCGGAGATGCCACGGCTCCCACGAATACCCGGTCACATCGGTGAAGCCCTCTTCGTAGCGCACGACGAAGCCGAAGCGCCAGGCATTGTCGACGAGCCACTGTGCCTGCGGCGTTCCCCGGAACCCGTCATGACTGGTGCAGGTCGAGGCGCAGGCCACGACATCGACCGCCAGCCCCGTCTGATGCTCACTGTGCCCCGGGCGCGCGCTGCGCAGATCGGCCGCCGCCTGCCCGCGGGAGGCGACGTACCCGTTGTACAGATCGACCTGGAAGTCATACGGACGGAAGGCGCTGTCGACCCCGAGCCGCCCCGCGCCGTCGGCGACGATGGCCGAAGCGAGCTCGTCGAGCGCGGAAGCGGCATCCTCCCGCAGCCATCCACCCCCCGACACGATCCGAAGCTCCGTGATCTGCGCCTGAGGCTCCGGCCAGTAGTCGATCGGATCGAGCGCGTTGAGCTTGTTGACGACGACCCACAGGCGTCCGCCCTCGCTGAGATCGATGCAGGGCGCCTCGCCGCTCACGACCGCCTCACGGAACGCCGCGCCCCCACCGAGAGCCGCGACGACCGCCACGTCGTCGCCGGCCGTCAGCGCATGCGCGACAGCAGGGTCGTCGCACACCGCGGGGATCGCATCGGGCGTCGGCTCAGGCGTCTGCCCGGGCTGCTCCGTCGCCGTGGGGGTCTCACCGGCCGGGGAGGCAGGGCTGTCGGCATCCGCCGGGCCAGGGCGCGTCAGGGCGAAGACAGCGACCGCGCCCGCCACCACGACGACAGCGGTGAAGAGCAGGGCCGCGCGGCGGCGTCGCACCCGACGCGACGCGCGGCGACGTGACGCGCGCGAGGCGTCGGAGGAGGCGGGCATTCCCCCATTCTCCCGTGCCGATGCCCCGGGAGCCGGCACGCCTCGCGGAGCGAATCGCCGCCCGCGTTCGAAAGAAGGCGCGTCGCGTCTTGACGGAGATTCGCATCTATGTTCCCCTTATTCGATGAGGTGGAACGGCCAGGAACTCGAGGCGGTGGATGCCGACGCCCTCCCGGGTCTCGAATCAATCGCGGGCGTGCGGTCGCTGAGCGGGCTCGTCCGCAGCGTCACGACGCCGGAGTTCGCGGGCGTCACCTTCCACGAGGTGGTCGCGAAGTCGGCGCTCAACCATGTTCCGGGCCCGTCGGCGATGCCGTTCGACTGGACCATCAACCCCTACCGCGGCTGCACCCACGCCTGCGTCTACTGCTTCGCACGGCGCACCCATGAATACCTCGACTTCGACTCAGGGCGTGACTTCGACGAGCAGATCGTCGTCAAGACGAACATCGTCGACGTGCTTCGGCGCGAGCTCGCCCGCCCCGGCTGGCAGCGCGAGCACGTCGCGCTGGGCACCAACACCGACCCCTACCAGCGAGCCGAGGGACGCTACCGGCTGATGCCCGGCATCATCGACGCGCTCGCGACCAGCGGCACGCCGTTCTCCGTGCTCACGAAAGGCACACTGCTGCGCCGCGACCTGCCGCTGCTCGCCGAGGCGGCGAAGGCCGTGCGAGTCGACCTGGCGATGTCGATCGCCGTCGTCGACGACGACCTCCGCGACGCTATCGAACCCGGAGCGCCGACATGGAAGGCGCGCCTCGCGACCGTGCGGGCCGCGAGCGACGCAGGCTTCCGTCCCACCGTGTTCCTCATGCCGATCCTCCCGCACCTCACCGACGACGTCGCGACCGTCGATCACGCGCTGCGCGAGCTGAAGGATGCCGGAGCGCGCCGTGTCGTCTTCGGCGCCCTGCACCTGCGTCCGGGAGCCAAGGAATGGTTCTGGTCATGGCTCGAACGCGAGCACCCCGAGCTCCTTCCTCTCTACCGCGGCCTCTACCCCGGAGCGTCCGTCAACGCCCCCGCAGGCTACCGGCGCATGCTCGCGGCACGCGTGCGGCCCCTGCTGCGGCAGCACGGTCTCGCCGGCGGCTCCGAAGACGACGATGCACGTCCCCGTTCGGCCACCGCGTCGCGCCCCGGGCCCGTCGTCACGACGGCACGCGGGCGGGCGGTCGCACGAGCGCTCTCGGCACCCGCGCCCGCGATGCTCTTCTGATCGCGCAGCTCTTCCGGCATCCGTCGGGTCAGCTGTTGGCGATCCTCACGGCGTCCACGGCCTCTCGCGCGAGCTGGCGGCCGGTCTTCGTGTCGAGCGTGCCGTCGACCGTGATCCAGACGGCGTCGACGAACACGTAGACGACGGTCGTCGTGCCCAGCTCCGTCTCTTCGACGTGCGAGAACGCGGGCTCACCGGCGATCGCCTTCTCACGGTAGGTCGACGAGGAGCGCAGCGACTCCAGGAGCGTCTTCCGCGCCTCGGCGTCGATCTCCGCGGTCACCACGCTGAAGCCGCCGTCTGAGAACGGGATCGCCCACGTGCACATCTTCGCCTGCAGCGCCTTGCGCACCGTGTTCGCGGCGAGCGGTCCAGGCATGTGGTCGGCGGGCGAACCCGACGCCTTCATCGACTCCGCCTCGTCGGCGAACAGCGCCCGCACCGTGTCGAGCGGCAGCAGTTCGTCGCACGCAGGCAGCACCGCCCGGGGAGCACCGGCCGTCGGCGACGGCGACGGCGTCGGCGCAGCGGATGCCGAGGGCGACGGCAGCGGCTCAGGCTCCTCGACCGGCGCATCAGGCGCGGCAGGGAGCGCAGGGTTCACGGCACGCAGCGACGCGAGCAGCTGAAGCCCGACATCGCGAGCCTGGTCGAGCCCCATGGCCTGCACCGCGATCCACACGTCATCGAGCAGAACGAACGAGTAGACGTGCCCCAAGCCCTCCGGCTCCTCACCCGAGAAGACGTCGGCGCCCTCCACCTGCTCCTCCGTGAAGAGAGGCTCCGACTCAAGGCTCGAACGCAGGTCGGCCGAGGCGGCCACGGTGAGCTCGGCGATCACGGCCGTCACACCCGTGTCGGTCTGCGGCTCGCCCCACCAGCAGCCGGTCGTCGACTCCGCCGCCAGGAGGATGTCATTGCTCTCCACGGTGGGCAGGTACCCGTCGACGAGGTACTGGTCGTCGGAGACATCGGCGGCCTCGGCATCCGGGCCGACGAGACGATCGATGTCAGCACGCGAGAGCAGGTCGGCGCACGACGGCACCAGCAGCGAAGCCGCACCGTTCGAAGGGGTCGCCGACGGCGCCGCGGTGCCGCTCGGCGACGGGGCGCCCTCGGGCACGCATCCCGTGAGCACGAGCGCAAGCGCGACGACCGTCGCGGGGAGCAGAGCCGAGAGCCGAGGGGTCATGGGCTGATCCTATGGCCGGGGTGCGGCCGCAGCCGGGCGACGCTTCGGAGTCCCGTCACGTCGCCCGGCGGTGCTGTCGGCATCCGCCCGTGCTGTCAGGCGTCGACGTTCGCGAGCTGACGACCCGAGAGCTCCTCGAGCAGGTCGTCACCGGGGCGCACCTCGTCGAACGGGGCGTCGATCTCCGCGCGCTCGAGCATGTCGGTCATGCGGCGACGGCGCTGACGCGTGATGAGCGTCACGACGGTTCCGCGGCGACCGGCACGACCCGTGCGACCCGAGCGGTGAAGGTACGTCTTGTACTCGTCGGGAGCGTCGGCCTGGATGACGAGGTCGATGTCGTCGACGTGGATGCCGCGGGCCGCGACGTCCGTCGCCACGAGCACATCGACTCGGCCCGACGTCAGCCTCTCGAGGTTGCGCGTGCGCTTGGCCTGGTTGAGGTCGCCGTGAAGGGCGACGGCGCGGATGCCGGCGTCCTCGAACTGCTCGGCGAGCATCTCGGCGTAGGCGCGCGTGCGGGCGAAGACGAGCGTCTTGCTGTCGCGGTCGACGAGCGACGTGAGGATCTCGGCCTTGTCGCGGTGGTCGATCACGAGCACGCGGTGCTCGATCGTGCCCGAGTCCTGGTCCTCGCCGGCCACCTCGTAGACGGCAGGGTTCACGAGGAACTCGTCGACGAGCGCCGCCACCTCACGGTCGAGGGTCGCCGAGAACAGCAGCTTCTGCGCGCCGTCCTGCACGAGGCGTAGCAGACGCTGCATCGGCTCGAGGAAGCCGAGCTCGCTCATGTGGTCTGCCTCATCGAGCACCACCAGGCGCACCTGCGACAGGTCGAGCTTGCCCTGCTCGTGCAGGTCTTCGATGCGGCCGGGCGTGCCGATGATGATGTCGACGCCCTTCTTGAGCGCACCCACCTGGCGAGCCTGGGGGACACCGCCGTAGATCTGGGTGGTGAACAGGCCCACGCTGCGGGCGATCGGCTGGATGGTGCGGTCGATCTGGAGCGCGAGCTCGCGAGTCGGGGCGAGGACGAGTGCCTTCGGGCTGCGACCGAACTCGCGACGCTGACCCGCCTGCGAACGAAGGATCGACTCGACGAGCGGGGCGCCGAAGGCGATCGTCTTGCCCGAGCCGGTGCGGCCGCGGGCAAGGACGTCGCGTCCCTCAAGGATCGGCGCGGTCGTCGCCGCCTGGATCGGGAAGGGCGAGCTGGCGCCGAGCTCGGCGAGCGCGCGGACGATGTTGTCGCCCAGTCCAAGCGAGCCGAAGGTCACATCCGCGACCTGCTCGGCCTGCACGGCTTCGGCCTGCAGCCGCTCGTGCACGACATCCATCTGCTGCTCACGGGCCGTGACCTTGGCGTCGGCGTGCCAGTCGGAGCGGTTGGCCGCCGAGCGACGGGGACGTTCGTCGAAGTCGCGGCGCGGGCGGTCGTCGAAGTCGCGACGCGGGCGGTCATAACTCCGGACATCCTGAGCCGGACGGCCCGAAACCGGGCGCGCACCGCGCGATCGGTCGAAATCTCCGGAGTTACGAACCGGACGGTTGGTGAGGTCGCGGCGCGGGCGGTCGTCGAAGTCGCGGCGGGGACGGTCATCGACGTCGCGGCGGGGACGGTCATCGACGTCACGACGGGGACGTTCGTCGAAATCGCGGCGGGGACGGTCATAACTCCGGACATCCTGACCCGGACGGCCCGAAACCGGGCGCCCACCGCGCGAACGGTCGAAATCTCCGGAGTTACGAACCGGACGGTCGGTGAAGTCGCGGCGCGGGCGGTCGTCGAAGTCACG
>Ga0180217_1000503_pt1 | contig 61621 bp, 25 predicted proteins | sample eDN3rd37CBELigOP_FD_128521 | JGI IMG/M metagenome (GOLD analysis project Ga0180217, IMG submission 128521) | Enriched Organic Plus compost microbial communities from Emeryville, California, USA - eDNA 3rd pass 37_C BE-Lig OP (version 2) (version 2) ...
CTGCTGAACCTTGGGGATACGAGTGGAACCACCGACCAAGACGACCTCATCGACCTGGGACTTGGCGAGCTTGGCATCGATCAAGACACGCTCAACAGGCTCAAGGCACTTCTGGAAGTAGTCAGCGCAGAGGTCCTCGAAACGCGCACGAGTGATGGTGGTCTTGAAGTCGATACCCTCGTAGAGCGAGTCGATATCGACGGTAGCGGTGTGGGAGGAGGAAAGAGCGCACTTTGCACGCTCGCAAGCAGAACGGAGACGGCGGATAGCGCGGTCGCTCTGACGAAGGTCCTTCTTTTCCTTGCGCTCGAACTCCTTGGCGAGGTACTCCATGAGTCGCTGGTCGAAGTCTTCACCACCGAGGTGGGTATCACCAGCAGTGGCCTTGACCTCGAAGACACCATTGTCAATGGAAAGCAGGGAGACATCGAAAGTACCACCACCAAGGTCGAAAATCAAAACGTGCTTCTCAGTCTTGGACTGCTGGTCAAGACCGTAAGCGATAGCCGCTGCAGTGGGCTCGTTGATAATACGGAGCACATCGAGACCAGCGATAGTACCGGCGTCCTTAGTTGCTTGACGCTGCGAGTCGTTGAAATATGCAGGCACAGTGATGACAGCCTTCTTGACTTCACTGCCGAGGTAATCCTCTGCAACCTGCTTCATCTTCGTCAGCACCATGGCCGAAATTTCTTCGGGCTTGAAGCGAACGGTCTTGCCCTTGAACTCGACTTCGATCACGGGCTTTCGGCCTTCGGGGACGACCTTGAAGGGCCAGTGCTTCATATCGTTCTGGACCTCCTTGGAGTCATATTCACGGCCAATCAAACGCTTGGCGTCGAAGACAGTATTCTTGGGATTCATTGCCGCCTGGTTCTTGGCCGCTTCACCGATCAAGCGTTCGGTATCGGTGAATGCGACATATGAGGGGGTGGTGCGGTTGCCGAGATCATTGGCGATAATCTCGACGCGATTGTTGCGCATAACACCGACACACGAGTAAGTGGTACCAAGATCGATACCAACAGCAAAAGATTGTGGTTGTGCCATTGCGTAGTTTATATCAATTCACTGAAGTGACGTGAGTTTTCACTTAATTCCAGTGGTATTTGCAGTTTGTCGATCAATTGCGATTTTTACCGCTCCGAAACACTTAAATTTCCACTGCGCCAGTTTTATCGGTTTACTACGCAATTTGTGGCTGGAATGCGTGTTCGCGAACAGTCCTCGGCCTGGTCTCGGCCACAAATTTGGCACGGGCTTGTTCCAGAACACTCCTTTTTTTCGGGCCGCGGTTTGTGACCATGGTCACACGCGCGGGGACAGGCTCCGGCCCTCTCAGCGCCCTTGGCCGCATCAGGGTAAAATGGCATCCTCACACACAGACCCCACCCCACCACGGCTTTCGACTGACAGACTGAGACACTGAGCGTGACTGGCTGGCTTGGCCAGGTTAGACATGTCGCCGTGATCGAAGCAAGTGAACACAAGAGACAAGACTCCTTTTGTATTACGAGCAATTCCAAACAAGTGAACTCACGCGCTGTGAGCTCTCGAGGGTTGTTGTGCGTGTGAGTGCCACACACACATACATACAAGGTCAGGCTAGGTTAGAAAGCTGAGAAAAAAAAAGGGAAATACTTAGTCACGGCAGGGTCAAGTCCGATCGACAAAAAATAGGATACATTAGTGCTCAATAGGACTTGATCGTGACCACCGTTCATCCAATCACTTACCCGCGATCATTCGCTGGCTCAATCAATGCCGTGACTCGAGGGTAGGCGGAGTGCGGAAAGGTGTTGCTACAAGTATTTATAGTTATGCATACGAATCAACTAAAGTACATCCGATTATGACTCCACCGAAGGGCAGGCATGCAACTGTACATAAGTCATTTCTTGTTAAGTACAAGACAATGAAATCCGACAAGAACAGCAAGAGCGACGACGCTTTTGATTCTTGGGCATCTGTTTTTGCGGCGAACCCACACGAAGGTGAGTAGCACTTACTTTCGCTTCTGAGGTGAGCTCTTCGGTGTGCTACCGCTGCCAGTAGTCGTGCTCGTGCTGGTCTTTTGAGGAGATGCAAGGGCCCGGATATGAGCGCGGACACCCTCTTCTTCTTCCTCTTCTTCCTCATTCTCGTCTCGAGGTCGAGTGCTGACACGAGCAGCACGTCGTGGCGAGGCTCGAGTAGCAGGCGCCTGCTTATTGGGTTGCGGCGTTGAGGGAATGTCCATAGGCGCAGACCCTTGGCTTGTACTTGCGTTTGTACTACTTGATCGCGCCGTAGGTGCGGAGTTTGATGTACCAGTTGATAGTGTGGAGATGCTTCGGACGAGCGTTTCGGTGTCTTCATCCTCGCCACGGAAGGGAGCGTCCATACCAAGCTCTACATCGTAGTTAGGGTGTACGACAAGTGCGTCGCCAACGCGTAGCAGAACTCGATCGACGTCGATCAGTCGCTTGACGACGAGCGCGGCGACGCTGGTCATGTGCTTAAGGTGCTCATCGCCGCTCAACTCACCAGCGTGCTCGAGTTCCTCAATAAGCCAGGCTACCGCCTGCTCCTGAGTAAAGGGCTCCTCTCCACGTGCTTCACGCTGACGCATACCAAGCACGAGCAACGAGGTGAGACGTCGATACTCGGACATCTGAAGCGAGATAGTCTTCTTCTTCTTTTTCTTCTTCTTTTCACCGGACTGGTCCGTTGCGCTGGTTGCGGAAGTTCCAGAAGTGGCGGTTGTGCGGGTTGTTGCTGCAGTCATCATGGACGCCTGATCATCGTCGTCATCATCCTTGGTTGCAGTCGACTGAGTTGTGATCGAGGCATCCTTGCGCAGACGCTTCGAAAGCGGGAGGGAGTCTTGCTTGTCCTGTGGCCCGTCCTGGTCGTCCTTGCCATCGTCACCACCTGGACCTGTGCCACCATATCCGTAGTCATCGTCGTCGCCAGCATCCTCCTCTTCGTCACCTTCGAGACCGAGCGAGAGATCCTTGGGCATGACACTGACAACACTTTGCTGAAGTAGGGCAGCTGCTTCCCTCACATGATGAGGTGTGACAACATCGTCAAGATGGAGACGTGCCATAGCCTCAGAAAGACGAACCAAAGACTCAAGTTGACGGACTGTGATTCGGTAAGAAGTTCGAGAGCCTTGACCGTATGCGTCATTTGATCGGAGCTCTACGTACTGCTTTACCAATAGCTCCTTCGCAGCAGGAGAGATCTTCGGGTCAATGGATCGCGCAAGTTTGATGTAGGCCTGCAGCTCATTAAGAGGAACAGGCTTAATGCCATCGGCATAGGATTCGGTGGTCGGGTCCGCAGAGTCATCAATAGGCTCTCCTCGAGCGATTGCAAGCGCCTTGGCAACCTTCGCGCGGTGCTGGCCAACGATGTGTCGTGCAATGTTGAAGTCAGTGACCTCATCGCACTCATCCAGTACGACAAAGAAGAGATCGAAACGTGACATAATAGGAGGAGTAATGTCGACGTTCTGCTTCAACGTTTTGGTGGGATCGTAGCGACCACCAATGGGGTTTGCAGCTGCAAGGATCGATGCCCGCGCATTGAGAGTCGCTTGAATGCCAGCCTTGGTAATGGAAATCGTTTGCTGCTCCATCGCCTCGTGAATCGCACTCTGGTCCTTGGGATCCATCTTATCGAATTCGTCAATACAGCAGATACCGTGATCTGCGAGCATCAGCGCACCGGCTTCGATTGTGAACTCACCATTCTCAGGATCACGCACAACAGACGCGGTAAGACCGGCCGCAGACGATGCCTTACCTGATGTGTAGACTGCACGTGGCATGAAGCTGCAGACAAACTTCAAGAACTGCGACTTACTAGTCGAAGGATCACCCACAATACACACGTTGATGTCACCACGAAGATTCTGTCGATCACGTGTTTGCTTATGGACACCGCCTAGAAGCATAAGAAGAATACCCTTCTTGATGATTTCATGGCCAAAGATGTTAGGCGCAATACTTCGAGTCAAACGCTTGACGAGGTGAGGGTCGCGCTTGAGGTTCAAAATCGCTGTTTTCTCCTCCAAGGTGAACTGCTCAAGCACATTCTTCAAACTGTTGTCGCCGGCATCTGGGAGCATCAAACCTGTTGTAACGGAAGGACCACGGAGCATTCGCGAAGCATCCATGGCACCTGCGGCTGCGGTTTGTACAATGGGTCGGACCGAAGATGCAAGGAAGCATAGTCGGTAGGACAAATCACGAACACCTAGATCGCGGAGACCGCTGATGCCACCATCTGATTCTTCAATGCGGGTGCGCTCGGAGCGCGACACGCCCATGACGGAGCCTCGGCCCAGGTGTGCCAGGTCGGGCACGACAATCAGAGTGCCCGTAAACACACATCGGTCACCTGGTTTTGCGTGTTCGACGATCTCGTGGCGCAAAATAACCGTGACTGATCGTGGCATACTTCCCGGTGGAATATCATTCGCGTTCTCCTGAACTCGCAGCTGTTGCCAGTCAATGAACTGAGACGTGCTTGGATCAACCACGAACTTGGCACGATTGTTGCAGCCTGGTGTGGGGCAGATGCTGGGTTCCGTGTACTTGAACTGTTGCTTGATGTTTGGAATGACGGTGCCACAGACGAGACACTTGAAAGTGCCGAGGAAGAGCTCGGGTCGAGCCTGGGAGGAACGTGTGACAGTACCATGGATAGCCATCAAGTTGCCCACACGGTTTGTTCGCAGATCTCGGATGGTGCTGATTTCTGGGAAGTTGTAGACGGACACGTAGAACTGCTTCGTCTTGGTGAAGAACTTGGCGTGGTTGGGCTGGTGGGTCTCCATAAATGCCTGCACGGCCTGGCACAAAAACGGCTCCATGCGGTAGAATTCCGTGGCCAACACATCGGCCAGTCGAGGATCATAGCGTTGCACGTGGTCAAAATCCACAACCATAGTCGTCAGGTCCTGCTGGGCCATCACCTCGGCCTGCTGCACGTAGTCCAGCAGGTGTCGGGAGCTCGTACCGTCATCATTGGTCTGCGAACTGCTTGAGAAGCTAGATTTCAAGGGCGAGAGGAGGGGGACTGGAATTTAGCGCTGCGAAGAAGAAAGATCATGCAGTTTAGAGTAAACCAACAAAATTTCACAATAAATATCCTGCTCACTGGGTCACGCAAGCTGCTTAAAACACGATATCTGGCCCGACGTTTCATTTCGTATGTGCGAAACGTCTCTGTTGGCAGACTTAGGATACTCTTGTACTCATGCCAATACGCGCAAGCAATACAGCCTTATCACTCGAACGTACTTTTCAAGGAAGTGCAGGAACAGCTGCTTGATCAGCTCACCGGCCTCGTCAACAACCTGCGTGACCGTTCCTTCCGCGGACATGGCTCGCGTTCCTGGCGGGGTTTGGGAGACACAGTGGGGTCAAAACTGGGTGAGCGCGTGGGAGTATATGAAAGCAAACAGCATGTGTCATACACCATGCGTGGACGGCAGCAATCAGTCTTGGCTCGTGAGAAATCGCGCCAAAACAGGGGGAGCAGCGAGAGAAATCTCGGATCCGAGCGAGAAAACCTGTGATCTTGCAGGAGCTATGTCTTTAAGGCGGAGTAAAACCCATTCACTTCGATTAAGATATACATTATATATAATTCCATCCATTTTTCATACACCTTTTCGTATCCCATACTCCATTTCCCATCTCCCCGATCAACACGGAAATCTTCGAAAAGCTACAATTACAAGGTGTCTGTATCACGGGAACTGGCCTCTGCACGCGCCAAAGAAATCACGTTTTCAGCGTAAAACAGTGTAGTAAACCGTTGTGACCTGGGTTTATACCCAAAACACACCATGACCTCCCTCAGGTCACGTGCCAGGGACCGAAGTGAGTCAGCCCAGCACAACACGCCAGTGCCAGATGAGGCTGGGGAGGCGGGAGCGTCAAGCCTCCCGGGGCTACATGCGACGCACCGCCACATCGGACATAGTCCTGCGCCACAGCTTGATCTGACCGGCCAAGACGATGAAAGCGCACTGATATCGCCCGCGAGAAGCCATATGCTCCAAGTCCACAAGGGCGCGGGGGATGATGCAGGCAACACCGAGGAGGAGCTCGATGATGCCGATGGGTTCGAGGAGTACACATACGGAGACGCCATTGTAGCTGAGTCTCCGACTTCATCTTCCCGCTCGTTCGCGCAGGGCTTCGAGAAAAGCGCCTCAGGATTGGCTCAAGCCGCCACGAGGGAAAGCAAGGCGAAAGATGGTGCAGGTGCTATAGCTCTTGGCAGCAATGGTGGTCGCAGTAGTAGTAATAGTCGCAGTGCTGGTGACAGCACACTCGCTGGACAGAGAAGAGATGCTTTGGTGCAGTCGGCATGGATGCGCCGAGTGGCTGGGAGACTATGGGAAATCGCTCAGCACGAGGAGCGAAGCCGGCGGGCCTGGCTTCCGGCCTTTGCAGTCACTTTGATTGTATGGGTTGTGTATTATCTGACGGCCTACCCATCTCTTTCAGGTGGAGATTCAGGCGAATTGATTATGACTACATGCCAGCTCAGCATGGCGCATCCCCCAGGCTATCCTACCTACACTATGGTTGGATGGCTCTTCCACCAGCTCTTCTCGTTTGGTAATCCAGCCCGCCGCATCAACATCCTCACTGCGACTTTCGGTTCGCTTGCTGCAGGCTTTATTCACCTCACCGTATATCATCTGAGCTTGATCAACTCGCATGCAACTGCTGCGCTCGCAGCGTTGGGCTTCGCATTCTCCCCAACCGTCTGGCTCTACTCAGTGCAGGGAGAGGTGTTTGCCATGAACAATTTCTTATGCTCTCTCCTAGCCTACCTGACATTGAAGTTCCTTCAGGTTCAGCTAATTGAGCAACGCGTGCAGGACGCTCTGATCAATGAGGCGGGTCTGTGGTTGTCTCCCAACCCCAGCAACACTCAGAAGCCAAGTGTAAAGTCGATCACACCTGCATCCTGGCAGCGTGTTTTATCAGTTCTCATGCCTACTTTATGGAGTAATCATACCAAGCGTCGAGTGTTGCTGCAAAATCTCGAGGCAGTGGGTCTTTCAGGCGTCTCCAAGGGAGTGACACGGTCCTCTGCTGAGGAATCGAGGACACACACAAAACACTCTTCGACATCCGACGAGGACAACGAAGAGGGGGTTTCAGATAGTGATGAGGAAGAGAGTGTCTTAGCCGCCGAGGGCCGACAGTTTACACTGGCTGATCGAAAGGCGAGCGTGCGAAAGGTTGAGTTCAATCCACAACTAAGGTCAGACTCTAAGCCTTCAGAGCAGGCTAGCAAACATCCAGCGAAGCCCAACGCAGCCAAGAAGGCAACAGCGAAGGAGCAACTGGCTGGTAATGCGCACACACATCGCCAAATGCTGATTTCTAAGTCAGACCTTACAGCAACGACTGATGTTGCGACTCAGCTAGCTTCCCTAACGCCCTACCAACGTGCCATGGTCGTTGACGTGCTACGCCCCCATCTGGAGACATTCAATGTAGGTGAGAGTGCAAATGATGAACAAAGATCTCACGTCACACAAGTTAAGGCTTCCACTGTCATGAGTTCATGGCATGTTGGCATAATTGGCGCGCTGGTAAGTGGACTTTGCCTGACTAATCAACACACTTCGGTGTTCTACGTGTTCGTTACTGACCTATTCATCCTCTTCCATATGGGTGCCCGGGGCACCCTGACTCATCGACGATTCTGGCTACTCTTACTTCTTGTGTTCATTGGAATGCTCCCTTATGCGTATCTGCCTCTCATTGCGCATACTAAGCCATTCGATGGGTGGGGAGACCAACGTACACTGGCAGGTTTCTTGAAGCACTTCCTCCGCAAGGAGTATGGAACCTTTCAGCTTGCCGCCGACGGACACATTGATCCTGGCATGATGAGTCGATTGAAAACGTATGCCAAGGTGGCCATGGTCGAGACTTCTTACATCATCCTACCTCTGTCCGGCCTTGGATTAATAGTAGCAGCATTGGCCCGAACTAGATTCCTTCGTGTATTCTCATCCTGGGGTTCCTGGGTGACAACAACGACTCTGCGCATGCAGTGGACAACCATTTCCTTCTTTGCATGGTTCCTCTACATGTTCGTTTTCCACTACCTAGCGAACCTTGAGTTGACACCTCTGTTACTCGGTGTTCAGGCACGTTTCTGGCAGCAGGCGAATCTGTACATTTTCATGTGGGGTGCCTTGGGACTTGAATGTGTGGTGTTGGCTGCGCTCGAGACAAAGCCGCTCGAGACAAAGCGAGGTTCAACGCCTCAACCAATTTCAAAGGTAGCCATCCAAACTCCACACGAGGACCTAAGTACGACGATTAATTTACCTCGATCGCCTCGTTGGACACTAGCGTTTGTTGCCACTCTCTACTTACTCTGTCACGTCAAGTTGACCCTTCCTCGGACCGACCAATCCTCAACACACATGTTGACAGATATCGGTCTTCATACGCTCAACACGTTCCCATCCCAGGCCATTGTGCTTTTGAATGGCGACCTGAACAACAACATGATCAAGTACCACCAGACATGCGAGAACAAGCGAAAAGATTTGCGGCTCATCTCGCTTCAGCTCATGACCTGGGAGTGGTTCGTAGAGATGCAGGGTCGACACTATCCAGGAGTCGTCTTCCCTGGCAATTACTACCACCCAAGAGTGCCAGGATGCTTCTCGATCAAGCAGTTCTTTGATGCGAACTACAACAACAGGCCGATTTTCTTGTGTGGGTCTTTCAAAGAAGGAGATCCATCATACCAAGGTCACTACGTCGCCTTGCCATATGGACAGTGCCAGCAGATTCTTCGCGTTGGCGAAGAACCCAAGGGCAAGAAGTTAACCAAGTTCTTACGGCTCTCGTTGCTTGCACTTCCCAAATTGAATACCTTAGGAGAGCTGGACCTCGAGAAGTACACTGATGATACTTGGGAATACGCGGCGTATAAAGACGCAATCTCTAGAGCTCAGTACCTAGCTTCCTACGTTTCTTTTGAGTCGAATCGTAATCCATCGGAGCCATCTCTACTGAAGCTGGCCAAGTCCGCTGTAGACTATACTAATCGACCTGAGTTCGTCCGAGCTGCTGAAGCGTTCGGACTGCGCACGCCAGAGGAGCTCCGCAGCAGCGGTGTCATCTACGGACAATACTCACGCCTGCTTGTGCAGGAAGCGATGGGCAACACCTCCGATGCGATGCGAGCCGCCAGTAACCCAGATTTACTTCCAAAGGATGTGCGCGAGAAGGTGGCAGAGTGCGAATCCAAGATGTATTATCTATGGTTCTTGCAGAACGAGCTGACCAAGCAAAAGCAAGAGCAGGCACGCCGCAACCACCAACCGGTTCCGCCTGACAGCGACACTAAACAAATGGTCATGCAACGTACCAACCCATACCTGGGTCGCTCTCTCTTACCAGAAGTACTAGCGTCCATCAATCCCTACACAGGCGATATCCTCAACCCATTCCAATTCCCCTTCGAGTTCACAGATAGATCCTATTAACAAGTTGTATGCCAGCCATCTCGATACTCTTTTACACTATATATTGCAGCGATTACAATCTAATTGACCATCCTTCATCGCGCTTTTTCCGTCGGTATAATACATCTGTCCGGTATTCGGTCAAGTCTTCGGGTCCATCTCTCTCTCGAAGCATGACCGAAACAGGTCTTTTGTGCACATTTCCGCATATACGGGATCTCTCTTTTCAGCATGAGTTGGGAACGTATTTTTGCACATTTCAAGTTATACTCCTCTATACACCCAGATACCTCCGCAGATCCTCACAATTCCATGTGTATGTCGTGGAATATACCCATTGACCGTCTGGCGCCAAAATACACGCTTTCGCTCATGAGATTTCACTGGGTCCCCTGCTACAACTCGTAAAATCTATAGACCCTTTCATAGATCGTGGCTCGTACTGGCTGCGCGCTGCGTTCAACGCAACCCGAAGCCCGCGTACCCGTCAACCCCGGGACTACTCACCTCGAGGGATGAGCTTGCCAAACTCAACGCGAGCTGGGAGCGCCCTGGGCTCGTCGAGCAGTGGAGCGAGAGGAGGTTCCACAGGCACAACAACATTTATTGAGGTGGCTGACGACAGCGATCTGGAGATGGTCTCATGGAACGCCGTTGCCACCACTGAAGCCGAGTCCCAGGTACAGGACCAATGGTTTGATGCACTGGTGCAGTCGGTCAGGGACTCGGGCGTCGATTTCGATGGGGTAGCTGCAACAACGCAACATGGGGAAGGCACACACATAGCGAGCTCAGCTCAGTCATCTCCAAGCCAGAGCCTCACGGCAGGATCACCTCAACGGCAAACCGAACCAGACTCTACGAACCTGTTCGACTCTTTGCAGTTCCCTGACGAGCCCAATTCGCTACTCGATTACTTGGACGACGCTGTCCTTCACACCGATGAGGAAAATGAAGACGAATTCGAGGAAGACGAAGACGAAGACGAATGCCATGGACCGTATGCGGAAGAGGCGGAGGAACGCAAGGCAAGCGAAAGCTCATCCGACCATCCGTCCGGTGCAAGCCTCATTGATGAGTCTTTGCTGACAAACGAGGCGATCTTTGAAGCCCTAAGCCATATGGAGTCAATGCTCACCCAGTTGCTCGAGGAAGACCACAATCCAACGCAGGTCTCGAACGAAGAAGAAAGTCAATCTCAACGAGAGCCACTACACGAGCAAGGCAGTCAAAACGCAGCCGGAGCTGATGACCGGGACCAAGGATCGATGTTTGACGATGTCTACTCGTCGCTTGTAGTCGAGGAAGACTCAGGCAGCGGCACGGCGGCCCCGAATGAACCGAGGCCTTTGGAAGTGTATGCCATCGATCCTATGCCAACGATCCTAACCAGACATCTCCCGAGGTGCATTATCTGCGGTAACTCTCTTGCGAAAGATGCAATTCTCCACGATGCAGCATCATGTTTCACACGCGCACAGATTAACTCCACGGTTGTCTTCAACTCATGCGGCCACTTGGCTCATGCTGCATGTGCCGTTCAAACTCTTCTCCGGAAGGCGAAGGCTATTCGAGAAGCAATGGCCACGGGCGGTTCGCTTAGTGATGCAGAACTTAAGGAGTCACATTATGCATCCCGTGGTGAGATGGCCTGCCCTGAGTGCGGAATGTGGAATAAGCCCCTTACCAAAGAGCAAGCTACTCCATTTGTTCGTGTTTACATCAACTGGCCGCAAGTTGGACAAAGAGTAGTGGATTCAGAGTTAGCCGAGTTAGGTACGCCTCTGTCATCATTAGCGACTCAGCTCCTGCGCCAACTCGCGGAACAACAGCCCGGAGGGGCAAAGCAAGAGGATATCGATCTGCTGGGGCAATCAGACAGCAAACCATGTAACTGGGCTCTCGAGGGTGATCTCATCTTGCTGCTCATCGAGAAGCTGCGCATCGAACAAGACGAACTTGGCGAAGAACTGATTAAATTGAAGAGACAACTCGCAGCGATAAACGACTCCACTGTATTCTTGTCTCCACGAGTCTCCGTTAGATCCTCAGACAGCGCACACGCTGCAGATTCATCGGCCAACGAAGTGAAGGTTGGCAACAAACACAACGCAGGCAGCCAAGGTTCAAAGGAAGGGAAAGTCACAGACTCTCCAAGCGCACCCTTAAGGGATGCAGGCGATCAACTTCGTAAACGGAACGCACGGAAGGCACCTCGCAAGAATGATGTAGTGGCTGGTGTCCCAACAACTATGTTCTTGAGAGGAGCCTCTCCATCCACCACCGGTCCGCCTGGATCATCTCCTCGACGTCGCAGAAGGATACATTCGAGTGGTGATGCCAATGATGATGACGACAAAGGTTTAAGCCCCGCATCTAAGAGGACGAAATCAAGGGCTAAAGCCCAACAAATGGGTGTGGTCATGATGTCACCGGTTTCCATCATGCAAGACAAGTTACAGAAAGACTTGGCAGCAGTGGGCGAGAACGATCTCGACCCAGACCTCCTGGCAAAGCTGCAGACCGGAGAGATGATTAACATTCCCGCAGCTCGTCACACATACCTACATGCTCAGCGGAAGCATGAGCTAACAAAGAAGGAACTAGCAGTAGCTCAACAGGAGCATGACGATGCCATGATAAAACTACACTTTGCATGGGACCGTTTGCAGCAGCGTCCAATGACAGCGCACGCATATGCGTTTTCGAAAGAGCTTTCCCAATTGATGGAGCGCCAAACCATGACAATCGAGCAAGTGAGCAAGCAAGCTCTCAGTCTTGCTTCAAACTTCCTGGCTTCAGGTTTTTCTAAAACCGCTCGTATACAAACGCTCGAGTCGACAAACGCCGATGAAGTGAGCGAAACTCCAGAGCGCAAGGTTGACATTTTTGGCGAGGAAATTAAGGAAAGCTCGCCAAGAGGCTCTGATGTCGAGGGCATCGTTAACATGCGCCTTCGCTCGCAAGCGCGAGCAGCCACAACCACGGCATTACATCGTTTTATTGTTGGTACAATCTTTGGTCAAGCGTATGCATTGGGTGGGTCGCTTTCACAGTCTTATTCTCCAACGGCTACTTCTGTAGATGACCGTGAACTGTTGAGTCCAAAGCTTGACAGCTCTGGCCGCTGGTCGAAGCGTCGATTTCGACATGCGGTTGGCGCCTTCTTGATGGCGATGTTGGGAAGGCGTCTCATACTAGATCCAAGTAAGAATGCAGATGATCCACTCCCACCTCGCGAAGTTCCTGAGGAGTACAAAGACTTTCACTCCAAGTTTGGAATGGTCCGGCCAGTCGAAGACATCGACATATTTCTTGTGCGACTTCTCAGTACACATACGCAGCCTCATGATGCGCAGGTGCGGACTACGGACGATAGCCACTTGGATGAACAGCAGCAACAATCTTCTACTCCGGGTGAGCGGAGGTCTTCACAACACTTGGATGAGAAGGTATTTGCTGAGTCGGTCCTCAAATCGAGCGACTTTAAGAAGATGAGAGCGCTAATTCAGAATGCACGTCAAGATGCACAGTCATTGGCTGAGGGAGCGCAACTCCTGAAGGAAATGCTGATCCTTGATGGCATCGACCGCGGAGAACTAGACTCCCGTTTGATAGACAAGAGGGATATCAAGTACGTCAAGGACATGCAAATGGAAAAGGAAATTTTGAGAAAGCAGCTCAACACACTTCGTTCAAGACTGGCGTCGCGTAAACGAGAGTATGAGGAAGCGTCACAAGTGACTAACCGGGAAGAGACTCAGATGCATGCTGCTGAAAAGCTTGCGCTGCGTGAACTGCATTCACGACTTAAAGGCGTTACAGCGCCAAACGACCTCGTCCACTCCTTACGCGCAGCACTCAGCGCGTATATGTCTCGCACACAGGAATGTTCGATTTGGGAGAAGCCAGCATCGCGTGCTTCGGGTGTAAATTCAATCGCACAACCAATATTAAGCCAGCAAGAGAAGCAACCGCGAGACTCTGTTGCTCAACTGGGGGAAGTCAGGCCGCGTCCGACGATCATCAGACGAATAGGCGCGACTCCACTTGCTTCATCCAGTCTTCATCAGGCACAACCCCAATCCCAACTACCCACATCAAGCCCCATGCTAGGGCGTCCCAGCTTGGGGGCGCTCGTGGCTCAGGATATCGCTGCACTTAAGGGTCAGAGGCCCCCAAGTTCCTCCTCTGCTACGACTGGCTCTCGGTGGAGATGAACCTATCGAGGTCACATCAAATAGCGCTGGAGCCAGTGAGATCCCTCCACGTCTTTGCTTCTGAACTGCATGGGGCCCCCAACTGCACTAGGCGCATCACATCACGCAGCGTATTGCCAGCGCGAGTCCTCCCCCAGCCCACTGGGTGGATGAAGTCAGTCAGAATTCGAATTTGCAACACTTTGTACATAGCTGGATCCGGTGAATGTGGTATATAGATTCAAAATCGTGTATATTATTTCGGTGAATTACTGGCATAGAAACCTGAAACGCAGCTTAATTTCTCTAACAACCGCATATAGGCGCCGAAAAAACGCCCAATTCTACTCCGCACTGTGGATGAGCGCCAGGATACGCATCAATGAGAATGAAAAGACGCGAGACTTCCTTCTGCGGAGCCACCCCTACTTTGCATCGCGTGTCTTGCGCCCGTACGTCACCTGGCTGGCGTCTCCCGAGGGTGTCAGTGCTCGTGAGGCCGCAGCTACACAGCTCTTGACACAGGCGAAGGAACTTGGTTTCGGACATGCTCACCTTGAGTCCCTGCTCAGCCCAGGATTCGTGGCTGTGGCGTGCAAGGCGATACTCCGCGCGGCTGCACTGACCATGCGTCAGGTTGCCCTAAAGAGTGGATTGATCAGTGAGGACTCCTTCGTCCAGTATGCGCAGGATCCTGGAGCATATGAGGACGTCAGGTCGTCGGTGTCGGTGGAAGGGGATATCCGTTTAGACACATTGACCTTGGCGGAGCTAAACGATGCGCTGCGTTCTGGGCTGTACTCGTCACGTGGTCTGAAAGCCTACGGCTACGGTCATCTGGACCAGAGCGTATGGAAAAATGCTCTGGTCCCGACAGACGATCATGACATCGAAACGGAGGAACAATTCATGGCGCAGTGGCTAGTGCTTGGTACTATTACGTTGACTCAAGAAAGCTTCATCCAAACTCTCCTCGATTCAATAGCTGACATTTCAGATGAACTTGGAGAGAGCGATGGAGAAGGAGACGCTTCAGGACCCGACGAGGACGAGGACGAGGAAGAGGATGAGGATGCGGGAGGTGATGAGGGTGTCGCAGAAAAGAGTGAGAGTAATGAGGTGAAATCAGTTTCTGGCAAGTCAAAGACACCACGAGAGTTAAAGGTCGCAACGGTGCGACAAATCACACTATTGGAGCGACTGTTTGCCGAGGACTATTACTCGAGATGCCTCGCAGTGTACACACAATCGGAGGGTGGTGATGATTCAGGAGAGTTCATCGATCCCCTGATCCTGGAGCTTGAGGCATACTTGGGTCCGGCACCGGTGGAGGGGGAGCCAGAGGCGAGCATTTCAGAGAAGTCACACTTGAAGTTGTTTGGCTTTGAGCCGATGACGCCGTACCTGGAGCTATCACAACAGCACCTTCGTCGCAAGTTCTACTCAACAATTGGCGAGTCAAAGGCAGCTCGGACTCGCCCGCTAGGTGCTGATCCAAACGACGCTGCTGCGACGTGTGCGATGCTGACACATGCATACGTGCGAGTGGTAACTGACTTCGTTAAGGCTCAAGTTGACCTCGAGCCAGGCCAGCAGGAGGGATCCGAGGCAAAAGAACCAAGTCCCGCGGCAATCAACACCCTGTTCGACTCGTTCACGCGTCAACTCCAAATCGTGCATGTGGCCTTACAGACTCTCTTCGACGATGTAAGTGACCCCGTCTTGGCTTCCACTCCAGAGGATATAACAGCTCGTGTTCTACCAGCACTGGGGGCTAAGGTCTGCTCCGAGCAAGAGCGTGAACGTTGGAGTAAGTTTGTTGTCGGCCAGAAATCTGATCAAGGCGAACTGGTTCGCCAGCTTGCATCGCTCGATGAAAATGGAAACCCGGCAGCTTCGTTGGTAGGAATGGTGGACGCTTTGATCAAGAAGCTGGATTCGTATTCCAGTGCAGAGAATCTAGTCGCAGCTAGGTTGCCTTCCTTCCGTAAGCTGACATCAGATGTTGTTAATTCGGCACATTTATTGCGTAAGCGTATTTCCTATGTAAAGCGGTGAAGCAGTGGATGTCTTCCAAGTGATCATTATGGTAAGATGCAGTCAGGGTGTGTTTATAATCATGCACAAGGCTTAGATCTGGAGTGACTATCTACGAGCTCTCGAATTCGCGCGCCGGCTTACAGCGGCAGGGTTCAGACTCTCGGCATCGCCTTGGTCTCCCTCTTCTTTGCGGCGTAGCCTAGTCGAGCGTTTTGAGGACGAGAGTTGCCCAGAGAAGGTTTCAATTTGTGGAGGCAGCTCCTTTGGAACGTCCTTGGTGCTGGCACTACCACGTGTAGTTGACTCAATTCCGGGAGCAAGCTTTGCTGTACTCTGATGGCTCTGGAATGTCCTGAATTTTCGAATCACGGGCATCTCATCCTCACTACTACTTGTGTCATTTTCAGCCTCAGTTGTTGCCTCAGTTAGCCGGCTTTCCTGAGCATGCGGCAAGGTTGTTGGTGAAGGGGCCTGCACGGGTTGTGTAGAGCCTGAAGTCGGATGGGGTTGAGGGTTGGGCAGCTGGGGCAAGTAATTGCGAAGTCCCTGACCATTCTGTTGCTGTGGGGCCCCCTCTCGGGCGGGAACCGAGCTAACTACTGGTCCCGCGCCGGGTTCACCCGGACTCAATTTGTTCAACAACGCTTCAACCAGAACTGCGGTTTTGAGTTGGTCCTGCCGCAACTTTTCGAATGGATCTTGGAATCGAGCTGCTTCACGAATGATAATGAACCCAGCCACAGCACACGCACAAGCACGAGCAAACCACAGGGCTCGCTGCTCGTCGATGCTGAATCGATCTGACCCAGGGAGGTTGTCGCCAAATGAGAGATCAAGCTCATTCTTGATCATCTGCGCAAAGCTCGACAGAGGTGTTACTCCTAGTGTGACCGCTGTCGAGATCAAACCTCCCAGACAGAAAGAAATCGCGCTCATCACTAGATGAATCAACCCACCAATCCAAATCAGCGCAGCACCTCCTCGGGCGCGCAAAAAGGACTGTTCGATTGCGAAGTAAGCGATAGCGCTGGCAAAGGCAGGCCCACGGGCTCCGAATGATCGCTGGGTACAGGTAGCGGCGAAAATGCCTGCAAAGAGCAATGGGAAGAACAAGAGGGCGCCAACAGAGTAGACCTCCTGCTTCAGCTCGGAGACGATCCGGAGGACTCGTCCTAACGCACCCAATGCCTCATCCTTGACTTCACGCACGTTATTTGCTAGCGTGGTTGCTTCATGAATTAGAGTTTCTTGGCTGGCGCGGAGTTGACCGGCTGCGTTGCTCAGTGCAGCGAGTTTGTCTCGCGCAGCATTAAGCTCGCGTTCCAAACCCGCTTGTGCTGCAGTCACTCTGTCGAAGCCTGCCCGCGTTTGTTCGTCCATTTTTGTCAAGCGATTCTCCGCCGCCTCGAAAGCCGCAGTCTGGCTGAGTTGTAGTTTGATCAAGGCTGAGTCCACTTTCCCAAGAGACGCAATGGCCTCTTCTTGACGGCCTTGAATATCCTCAGTAGTCATCCGAATCACCTCCTGCGTCACCATTGAGTTGGTAAGGCTCTCTTGAAGCGTTTTCTGGATGGTGCGGAAGCTTTCCAGCGAGGTGAGGAGTCCTTGCATGTTATCCGTGAGTTGTGTGAATCGCCTGGCCTCCTCAGCTACGAGTTGTTGCACCTTTTGATCGAGCTGAGCGTGGTTGTGGTTCAACGATTCGAGGATGGTCTGGGAACTTTCTCGCAGTGTCTGTAGCTTGCTGGCCGTTGAAAATGCTGCCTCCAACAGCGAGTCTACCGCCGCGGTGGTGGACCTTTGGAACAGTTCCCGCCTCATGAAGAAACACATCGAGTCTACCTGGGCATAGAATGTCGTGTAGGCTACAAAAGCGACCTGATGTGTGCCCAATCGCATAGTGCATTCCTTAATCGGAGTAGTTTCTTCACATGGAACACCTGGAATGCCTGTTGTCTCCAAATGGCAGTTGGTGATTGCGATGGCGATCCGGGCCCGACCCTCGTCGTTGAGGTGCGCGCAGTGCTTGTGAACCAGCGCTTGGACCTGAGGCCGCTGGAAGCAGCTGTCTTGCGTAAAATCATTGGCCGTAAGTGCCTTGTTAACAGATCCCAGCAGTAGATTGCCCGTCACTGCGCTATTCCCCTTTTTGGGCTCATCCTTGCCTGCGCCGGGTCCTGATCCAGGAACTCGTGCCAATGAGAGCAGCTCGAGGGAGTCAACAAACCCGTCGAACTGGAAGCTCCCAGGTGAGCTATGACCACCCTGTGATTGAGCATTGTCTGACTGAGTAGCAAGCGCAGTGGGTGCGAGGAACACCAGCGCGGCTGCGAGAACAGCCACGAACACCCAGCTCCGAGTCGAAACCGTCCTTTGGAATTTGCCAGTGGTCATTGTTGAAGTGTGTGAATGAGGGGTCAGGCTGTACAATCTGCCCCTGTTTCGAGTCTTTCAAATTGCTCCTGAGAAGAATACACTTGTGAATCTCTGTCGTGGTGTGCCGTATGCGAGTTTGAAATCGACTCTCCGATGCCGGGAATGGTCGATTTTCCTCTTTTCTGCGGGGTTGATAGGGCAATATGTAGCATTAGCTGACTTGATAAAATGTTGACATTATATGTAAGATATCTGTGTGGATTGGAAAAAGCCTCTTTTTCATGTCTGTATACGTGGGATCGTCGGCAAAATAGGGGAAAACTTCGACCGTGTACAGCTGCGAGCCCAAGCCTTGATCGCGTTCCCACATACGCACACGTGTGCATTGCTTCGGACTTTTATTATTCAGATCCACTTACATATATGATTCTTCTGGTTGGCTCGCTATGGCGATCTGCCAACTTTGCACGGCGAAATCCCTTTAGTTTCGCTCCTCTCCCAAGTTATGGAGACTGAGACGAAGGTGGCCGAGGCCACTGCAACGGCTGGAACAGAGCAGGGTGCAGCGTTTGACCCCAGACGCGACGTGTGCTGCACGACCTGCACCCACCGACGTGAGCACCTGGAAAACGAGGAACCCCGTCACCTCATTCCTGACCTGTGCGCACTGTTTTATGACCTCAAGTGGGTCACGGGCACCGGCGGTTCGATCAGCATCAAGGATAAGGAGGGCCGAATCTACGTCACACCCTCGGGAGTTCACAAGGAGCGTATCCTTGCCGAGGATTTGTTCGTCCTAGACAGTGATGGCACCGAGCTCGATGCCCCACCTGCAGGCAAGGGCTACATTCAGAGTCAGTGCACTCCGCTCTTCATGAATGCGTACAAGCTGCGTGGGGCGGGCTCCGTGATCCACACTCACTCGATCTATGCCGTGCTGGTCACCATGCTGCTTAAGGACGAGAACGGTGTACCTGGCAAGGCAAAGGAGTGGCGCATTAAGAATCAGGAGATGATTAAGGGCATTCGCATCGGCTCGACGAAGAAGAGCTACTCCTGCTTCGACGAGCTCGTTGTTCCCATCATTGAGAATACTCCACAGGAGAAGGATTTAGAAGCATCTATGCGTGAAGCAATGCTTAAGTATCCAGATACCAATGCCATCCTCGTTCGACGCCACGGTATCTACGTTTGGGGCGAGTCGTGGCAGAAGGCTAAGAGCATGTGCGAGTGTTACGACTACTTGCTCCAGGTCTCCGCGGAGATGCTTAAGCTCGGCCTCCCACCATCTGGACCCAGCGACACTCAGGGAATGGAGGGATGGAAATAAATAACAGCAGTGTCAGTTTATTGTTATAACCAGTCGCTTGGGCATGAGTCATTGTAGCAAACATCAATACATCACTCGCTAGTCAGAGCAAGTTTCAATCACTGAGGCGGGGTCGATGAAGTGGCAGGGAGTGGAGAATTGGGCGCAGTAGCGCTTGCGTCCGCAGCAGGCACTTGAGGCGCAGCGGCACTCGCTGGATTGGTGGGGGGATCCGTTGCAAGTTTGTCACCCAAATGGAAGAAGCGTCGCTTGAATTCGTCAAATGGAATTCTTGCGGTAATTGGGATGGGTCTGGACACCGGCAAGAGGTGACCCTCTTCTGCGAAAATAAACGGATCCAGTGCGGCACCGGGAGAGAACATGAAGTTCACAACAAATCGATCAGGTGAGTCAACGGGTTGCGAGAGATCTTCGAACAAGCGCCAAACTCCGTGAGATAAATAGTTCAGCTCCAGCGCTTCGAGTGTAGTGGCGGCTGTTTTGTTGTCGGGCATATCACTTAGAAGCATTGTGTTGCGAAGTCCGTGAATATGGGACTCAGAACTGAAGTATAGGAACACGCGTGGGATGTCTGTTGCATCGCTCTTGGCCCGTTCCAAATTCTCAATGATCTTATCCAATAGCTTATGAGTAATGAGTCGACCAATCCGAAGTTTATCCTTGCTGAGAATACCATACTCGTTCGGCACCACGAAATCTGCAAGTTTTCTGGAGGCCTGGTAAAGTGGACGAATTCCGTGCAAAATGGCATAATTGTGCAGGGCGTCATATTTGATGGCATCGTGGACATCCGGGATTTTTGTTGGATCAAACTGATCACGACTCGCGTCGTAGAAGTCGTTGATCAATTTAGCCCAGCGAGCCTCCATCAGTTCGAGCGTCTCACCGTTGCAGGGTTGATTAAGCTTTTCAGCCTCTTCTTTACCTGCAGGCGCCTTAATCTTTGCTCCTTGTCCGACGACTTCCTCATCTCCATCCTCGAAGACATACTCATCGACTTCGTCTGGATTGTCTGCTTGCTCACCAGCCGCTCGCACAGCCGGAGTTCCGCCCGCCTGACTACCCTGTCCACTTTCTTGTGCGGCGCGTTTCTGACGGAGCTGCCGAATTCGATCAAGCAGACCTCGCATGAGTTCAAGTAGCTTCACGAGTTGTTCTCGTGGAATGCCTAACCATCGGAGGCATCGCGCAGCCCAGCTTGTCATGCGAAGCTCAGGAGGAAGGCTACTATCCGTGCTAGTCGTAGACGTAGTAGTTGTGCCTGATGAGGTAGTCGTAGAAGATGGAACCGAAGCAGTTACGACAGCAGATGAGGCGAGCGAGGCTCCCGAGCCCACGATAGGTCCCAGGGGCTCTTGTTTTCCCTTGTTCTTCTTTTTCTTCTTCATTGCCTTTGCCATTTCTGCCTCGAGAGTGTCTGCTAAGATAATTGCGGTTGTCTCCTCTTCTTCTGCTGCTTTCTCGTCCAACTCTCGTGCGGCCCGTTCGAGTTCCTCTTCCTCCTTTCTGCGAATGCGTTCCTCTTCCTCCTTCTCTTGTCGCATGCGCTCGTTCAACAGTTGTGCCTCACGTAGATGCGCATCCTTCTCCTTCCGAAGCTGCGCCTTTTCCTCTTCGGTCACAGCCTTCGAGATCTTCTCCAAGTAAATCATGTACTTACTCACTTGCTCCTCAGTCCAACGCACTGTACTCAGGAGCATACTCTTCACACCTTGTTTAGACCGGTGCATGTCTTTAGCCGCTGCGCTAATGTCATCCAAGTACGATAGAACGTCGGGTGTAATGTGACATTTTTCGTCGGCTCGCTTCCGGATCTCACGAGCCAGAGCTTGTTCCTCTGGCGTGCGTTTACCTGGTGGTGAGAGCTTATAGGCATGCTCGAAGGTGGCGATGTAGAATGCTCTTGCGGAGGCTTGCACGCGGGGCTCATCAGATGCAAACACTTCCATGTCTTTAATAAAATTAAGTCGCTGTTGCTCGAATAACGCCTGGAGTTTGTCCATATGCTGCTGGTTCCATTTACGGTTCCATTTTCGCTTCGATGCGGCTGTCTGGGCTGCCATGCCAGGCCCCGCAGGAAGCGTCTGTACACCTGATGCGGACTCACCAGAATGCGTCAGCGTCGATCGGGTTCTAACTGATCCATCTTGGCTATCACGCATCAAGGCACCGCTGCTAGACCTGGTCAGAGTCAAACCTGAGCCACTGGAGGTAACGCTGCCGGCAGTATGCCCGTGACCGAGGCCGATCGCATCACCAGGAGTCGATGACGCAGAAGTAACCTCGTCTGGATGCAACGAAGGTGGCATACACTTTACAAACGTGATTTCTCGAGCATTACCCGCCGTACCTTGGTCGGGGTTGCAAGACATCGAGGGAGGCGAAGTCAGGGGTAGCGTTGGAATATGAGCCTGCGAGGGCAATTCATTGTCAATCGATGTGCCAGCTTGGAGAGGCTCAAAGAGGGAGTGCAAGACAGCTCGGCCACCTGGAGGGCTTGATGTTGGCCCCTGTGATCCAAGTGTAACACTTGTGGACTGTGCCGATGGAAGGACCAACCCATTTGGAAGACTCATAGGTTGCTGGGGAAGAATTGGGCCACTCGATGGTTGAGCAGGCAAAGTCATTTGAGCCGTAGCAGCTCCCATATTAGCGGAGTCCGGAACCCCAGTGGATTGATTGCCCGTTTGGCCTTTCGCCTTAGGACGTTTTGCGAAGTAACTTCTGATTTGCTCACCTTCGTGTTGGCCAATTGTGGCGTTGAAGTCATATGCAGAGTACGCTAGTGGCGCCTCCAAATCTGGATGAGCATCGGAAAGCATTGCATGCGCTTTGCTAATATGGTCCTCTTCATCATCAAGCCCATCCGGAGTCGGAAGTGAGTCAAGGTCTTGCGGCTGTTTTTGCTGCAATTTTGCTCGCACGGACCGGCGTGCGGACCGTTTAGCTTTCGACCTTGGCTTGTTCTGAGAGTTTTGAGAAGCCTCCACGCTCTGCGACAGGTAATCTCTTCTTCCGATGTGCCTCTTCTCTGAGTCTTCGGCGGGAGAATCCTGAAGTTCAAGGATACTATCATCTAGATTATTGATATCATGGGTTTGGATTTCATCAGACGAAGACTTCTCAGTGGGAATAGCACAATCTTCATCCTCATCTTCGTCTTCGGCCACGAACTCTTCCTCGAGATCTCCACCACCTCCCTCTGCATCTTCTCCTCCTAGGGGATCTGACAAGGATACCGCAAGTTGGGCATTGAAGTAGTCTTCATAGAGTGTCATTCGTCCGGTTGCAGCTCGTTCGGTTGCAGCCGTGGCAAGTGAAGGGTCTCGAGTATCGGCAGGGTTATCGTAAACCTTGCCTTCAGGTACCACCGGCTCGGCATCCAGGTCAGGAGACGCGGGCATCGGAGGTGCCGAGTTTGTGTGCTGAAGAGTACGCTGCGCGTCTGCCTCTGCATCAGTTGGAATATCGTCTAATGCACTTGAGGGTTCGTATTGCGCATCAGGTTGGCGCGACACCTGGAAATGGGGCCCTTTTTCTGGCGCATAGAATGATGCCTTCAGTGCATCATCAACGTTTTGCTTAGAAGTCTCGCGGTTGTCTTGGGTTTCAACAGGTGGCAACCTCGATTGGGCCGGCGGAGGCCTTGGTCCGCGCGAGGTATAAGTCAGATTCGCTGCATCCAATCCAACAGTAGACGCAACTTGGGTGGGAGTAAGCGAGTGCGGCTCGGGGTAGCTCGAGCTGACTGGGAGCGACTCACCCTTAAGCAGAGGCGACTTGTTCTCCATACCTGTGGGAACTGACACAGGTTGCGACGCGACTCGGGGTGGTTGCGCGGGTTGGGTGCTTTGCTGAGGTCCAGGAATGCCATATAAGCTTGCATTGGAAACAGAAGCACCTGAAATGCTCTCGGTTTCATCGTCAGAGCCTTCATAGAGTCCACCCTCAGCTTTTACGAGGACACCTCCACGATCAATCGCGAGAGATGTAACGAACTCAGGTAAAGGTACCGGAGGGGGACAAATGTCGTTCCAGAAAGCGTTAGCGTATTGCATAGCTTGAAGGTGACCTGCATGCGTCATTCCGCCACCCCACTTGCACACAAGCAATGCCTGACGGACACGACCCTGGAAGGTAATTTTACGGGGTTTAAGCTGAACTTTACAACCTTCAGGTCGCATCACCAGTACGTCTTCAACTTGCTTGTACTTGCTGAGGCTAGTTTCAAGCTCCTTAAGCTGCTTCTCGTAGCGTGCATACGCCTGGGTGAGCTCGCTAGGCTTTTGCTGTGTAGCAGCAGTATTCGAGTTTGATTGCGAGGCTGTTGGCGTCGTTGCAAAAGCACGAGGATTAGGAGCGCCTGCTGAAGGAGCACTCGTCGGATCCGCCGAGGCTGCTGTAGTTGGTTGCACCACAGAGTCATCAGCCTGCGTGAGCACACTCGAGAATTTCGCAAGGTTTGGAGCCTCAAACGCCGTGAACGGTGTTGGACAGGGTGAATTGATGGAATCGTCAAAAGATGCCGAGCTCACCGCACGACTTGGAAGGGCTACATGTGGCGCACTCGACGCTTCTTCACCACTCTCCTTGACATCAAGATTGTCAATGAGGATACCTTCACGATTTTCCGGAATTGTTGCAGCTGCAAGTATCCCTGGTTGTGAGGCAACACCAGGTGGATTACGCACAGCTGGGGCAGGGCATGCATCAGGGCCCAGATTCAATGTACGTTGGACACCGGGAAGTTTTGCGGGTGTGGCGAAGGTCTTAGCATAAGGGCTGTTTGAGCTAGCGCCGGCAAAATCGGTGATGGATGATGGACTTGGAAGCGCTTCAAAGTGTCTTGGGGAACTAGGTGAGGTCACAGCGGAACGCGTTTCGACGGATTGGGTGGCTTGCGCAGAGGGATTGGAATTGAACTCAGAAATCTGTGCCTGGACTGAGGCAAGCTTTTGTGCACATTCTGTCCGCTGTACCTCTAACTTTTTAATTACTTCGCGGACTAGCCTAAGCAGGTTGTCCAAATCTTCACCTTTCTTCATTTTGATCTCTTTCACATGCTTTTCCCAGTGATGGACGATGCGAATGCGTTGCTCATGGTCCGCTGGTGCCGATGTAGTAGCAGTTCCTGTTGGTCCAAGAGAGGTTGACCGTGTGAAGTTCGGAGCAATAATCCCTTCGAGATTACCGCTCGAAGATGGGCCGAGAGGTTCAAGCACAGGCCCTTTGATAGAGGGCGCGACCACAATCTCCGGAGGCGGAGCAGCTGTTAGGATCTCTCTAGAAGCAACTCCGGCTTGAGGCTCAGGAACAATTGTTACGCTGGTAGCAGGCTCAGGAGACAATGGTTCGATAGAGCGTTGAGAGGCAGCGTCTCGAGGGGTGACGTAATCTGCGTTTCCACGGTTTAGAGCTGACGCATCTACGACGGCTGTTGGAGGCTTGCTGATGGTGGTGCTAATCATGCTGTCGTTTAGGTCTGCACACGTAGGACTTGGGATATCAACATGCCCCATTGCATCTTGTGAAGCAGGTAAAGCCTCAGGCTGCGCGAGCTTCGTGGTCGAATCACCTACTTCAGGAAGACATCGGTGAATCGGTATGGGCGGCACAACAACAGGCGTTAATCCCTGTTCGAGGCCTTCAGTGCGCTGTTCGCTCTTGGTTACTACCGGATTGGCTGGGTGACTGGGCACGGTTTCACCAGTCTTATCTCTCAAATCTTGCGAACGTCTCGGCGCATGATGATGGTAATGATGATGATGGTGGTGGTGATGATGATGATTCCGACCATGATCATGATGGTGGTGATGGTGATGCCCATGGTGCCCGTGGTGATGGTGATGATGGTAGCCATGCCCATGATGCAGGTGCTCGGAGGCAGAGACATCCCGTGGGTCACTATCGTCAAAGTCTGCGGGATGGATAGGGTCTTGGGTCAGAAGAGCGGAAATGTTGGGGAATGAGGCACGGTGCTTTAAATGAGCATGCTTCGTTGCTTCGTTATCCGAAGCAGCCTGCTCATCGTCTTGGGCACCGGCTCGCGACTCCCCAACGTCACCCATGTCGGGTCGAGAATGGTGGTGATGGTGATGAGGGTGGTGATGGTGATGAGGGTGGTGATGGTGATGATAATGATGCTCTCCAGATAGTTGTCCGCTTCCATGGGCGCCATGATGGTGGGGCCTATGGGCTGGAGAACTCAGGTGCTCTTCTTCATCGTCTGTGATATGCAGTCCAGGTTGATCATGGTCTTCATCTTCGTACATGCAAGGATGAGAGCCTGAGGACGAGCACACCTCGTCTATTGCAGACCCAGCATGAGAGCCAGATCGTATCATCGCACCTTCATTAAAATCGCTGCTCTTTGTAATTTGGGCTAAATCACCTACAGTGCTTGCTGGCTTTTCATTTGCAACTGCTGGCTGAGTGGAGACAAGTACCCCCGTCTCGAGGTCATCGACGAGAACAAGCCCCTCATCCTCACCCTTGTCGCTTTTGTTACCCTCAACTTCATTGAGGGCCTCCTCATCGCCCAACACTCCAAAAGCCGCTCGAAGGCTGCGAGTTGCTGGATCAACCTCGCAATCTTTTCCAGTATTTGCGTGCTCGTGGTCTGGCGGAGTTGTGAGTGCGGATTCCATCGGTGAGTCAGATAATTTCGCGACTTCCATCGAATCGGTCAGAGATGCCGGTCGATCGAGAGTTGGTTCTTTAGTGGTGGATGCAGTGAGCGCTGACATGGTAGTTGCAGGAGCAACGTTGCTAGCACTGCGACTGACACTGCCATTGACGCTGCCATTGACACTGCCACTGATGCTGGGGGCCGCAGAAGAGGCGGACACAGCGGAAGGGTCAGTTGTTGAAACGGTCGCTGGGGCTTGCGAGATGGACAAGGGTAATTTGGCATCCTGGGCAAGCGGTGGCTTCTCTTTCAATTGGGCGGAAATATGCGCGCTATTAAATTCATCAGGAGACTTGGTGGAGAGGTCGTCAGGAACTAACGGGCCGCTCGTCTTTGATGCACTTCTTGACGGTACAGGAGGAGCAATCTCTGAAGTGCTTGTTGAGTTGGCTTGCGCAGCGGCGGCTGCGGCTGCAGCAGCTGCTGCTGCGGCCTGCCCAAGATGTAACGCTTCCAGCACGACCTTTGGGTCGGGTGTTGCGAAAAGCTGGAGTAGCAAGTTCTCATCCACACGAACCTTTACCTTTTGCTTGGGCGTGCGATCTGCATGCCTGAACACAGCCACTACGGCACGTAGAACCATGCCGTTCTCCAGATCGGTAAGTGGAGCGCTGTTGCATGTTGAATCAGTCTGCGCGACTACAGCGGTAGGGAGCGCATTCGTACTGTCACTGGAATCTCCTTCGGTTCCCGTTTTGGTGAGCTGAGCGCCGTGTGGCAGAGGAGGTGTGGGTTGCTTCAAGAACATGGGGAGCATGGTTTGGACGCGAATACCCATGGCCCTACGACCTTGAGTGGACGTCAAGCACATCTTTCGGAGGATGCGCGCACATTTGTCATAGTATCTCAAGTTGCCCTTCACAAAGCTCCAGCCATTTACGTCGATCACGTAGCTTTTACCGCGCCAACGAATCATATCAAAGCCACAAATGTTCTGCTTAAACGCAACAACAACCTTCGCAGCTATGATACGTTCTTCAGGTGTGAGCTTGCTTGCCAATCTGACTTCCTTCCCATCTGGGTCCCGTTCTACAATACCATCCACCACAGGAGATTTGCGTGTTTCACCATGGGCGTAACCAGGTCCAATTGTGTAGACTTTCAGATCCTTGCCGTTTTTCAACATCTCTTCATAAACAAAGTTGCCTCGGGTTCGCAATGCATCAATCTTCGGATAGAAGCGACTAGAGCGATTCCCAATTTTACGGAATAAGCGCCTGCTACCACCTCCATTTTTCTCACCATAATAGACGTAGACCGAGTGGTTCTCCGCATCTATTGGCTTCTCGATAAGGGGCTTATTCAAGATCTGCCCGTCGATGGAAATATGATTAGGAGTCTGCTCCAGCACTTGGCGAGCACCCAGCGTGGAGATGATTTTAGTCACCTTTCGTCCGTCAGGATATGCTTTCGTTTGAGAAAGCCTCCCCGCGCCACCACCACTCAACGATGTAGTAATGACACCATCGGCATCAGGACCTTCACGAATGACTGTACCACCTCCAGGGAGTACAATAGTCTCTTGAGGGACGCAGGAGACTTCTCCTTTGCGCGCCTCAGACGAATTGGCAGTTTTGTCTCCCTCAGGAGTGCTGACCGGGTTCGAGTCAGCACTTTCGCATTGGAGGTTGGACAGAGAGGGCGAGTGCTCACTACTCTGTGGAGTTGGCCCAGCAGACTGTGTGGTAGTAGTGGATGTGGGCGGCGTGACAGATGCGGGTCTAGGTGTTGTCGCGGGCGAGGACACGGGTGTGTTGACATTGCTGAAGCTGCTAGTGGCGACAGGATTGAAGCCTGGAGGAACGGGAGGTAAGAAGCTGCTCGGGATCTGAGGAATGAGTTGAGTCTGGAAGTAGCCGAAACACTTGCGCTCTGGCCCAATTATCGCAGTTGTGCCAGGCAATCCCGATCCCGCGGTTGTACTAGTTGTCCCACTTGCAATGGATGAAGTGGATGTACCAGCTGTGGAGGTTGTGGTTGCGGAAGTCAGTGTCGTGGAGGCGCCGACATTCTCGGGACCTAGGCCTAGTGCTGTAGCAGCTACGGTCGCTGTGGTTTGTGGGGTCGATGCGACTGATGAAGTGATGGAAGTTTGAGGAGGCAACCCCTCAGCAGAGACATTCTGATCTTGACCCTGTTGCTGCAATTGCTGCTGGTGCTGAAGGAGCATCTGTTGGTGATGCGCAGACATGATCGGCGCAAGAACTGGCGCAACGTGTTGAGGAGGAATCACAGGTAACGCATCTTCATCACGAATGACGTAGTAGTGCTTAGGGGTCGGGATCTTATAGTGCTCCAATACATCATAGACCATCTTGCGGTTCAGAAGCACGAACTGCGAGGGAACATCGTTGATGCAGAAGGGATTGCGGAGCTTGACATATCGCAGCGCCTTCTCGAGGGGGAATCCTGCTGAAGCGAAGCAAATCAGACAGTCGCAAATGGGCCAATCTTGCACTGGAAGCTCGAGGATCGTCTGATTGCCGAAGATGACGACCTCGAACTCACCGTAGGCGCGGAGACGGTCCAAAATCTGCGTCATCGGATCCGACTTGGTCTTCGCGTCCATGGCACATACACCGAGCACGACCTTGCGGGGTGCATTCTTCGAAGGCGGCCGCGCCTTGGGCGGGAACCACGCCTCGGCTCCGATTTGGCTCTGAGGACCTCCGATTGAAAACAGAGAAGCCGAGCTCGAAGCATGCGGTGCGGGACTAGACGCGGCCGTCACGGATGCTGAAGTGCTGTGGTGGGGCGTGGAGGGCACATTCTCGTCGCGTTCGCTAGGCAGCGACCTCACTCGAGCTGGGGAGGCTGGAAGGTCTCGGCTCAGAGAGGACATCTCCGCGGATTTTGATGCAAGGCAGTAGGCTAGTGTCTACGTGACCTTGCTTGACCGATGCACACTCGTGGGTTGCAGACAAAAATTAAGTTTGTTGCAGCCAACAATGGCGTCAGCAGCGAGTTTTCAAGTACCTGGAAATGTGAATTCAATTGATTTGACCACATTGGCGGGAGTTGTGTACGGCGCGAACGAGCACCTGCGTGCGTTCAGAAACCAAGCACACGGGTCAAGAACGCATATAGGATGCTACTTAGCCTACCGGCCCTCATCACGGGCGTACTCGCCCTCATATTCCTCGCCCTCATTGGCCGCATGGGTGATCCTCACTCGCCCTTCCCAGTTGGGCTGTGCGTGCGGGGGATCCGCGCCGGCGGCTCGGTCGTTGTTCGGATAGCACGAGCCGTGCTTGGCAAGCGCGGGTTCAGCTGGTTGGAGGCGGCCTGGAACTACATCATCTTCACTGCGAATCCCGTGCTGATGATCATCTATGCACTCATCGTGTATGGGGGGTTCATCGTGTACCTCGTACAGGGTATCCAGTGGCTGCCCGAGGACTCACTGCATCGACCACTGTCGCATGCTCTGCTGATCTTTTGCTTTATTACCTTCTACCTCGCAAGCGCGTCAGACCCAGGATACCTCGACGAGGAGAACTTCGAGGAGTACTCAGGCAGGTATCCGTATGATAACACGCTGTTCTTCCCAGGCAAGAACTGTCCGACCTGTAACATCACCAAGATCGCACGCTCTAAGCACTGCGCTCTTTGCAACCGGTGTGTCGCCCGCTTTGACCACCACTGTGTATGGATCAACAACTGTGTTGGAGAAAACAACTACAAGTGGTTCGCGCTGTTTTTGCTTGCTCATATCGCGCTCACCTGGTACGGTCCGATCATTATGATCAATGTCTTGATCGGTATTCTGCGAGGCCACAACTTCTGGAGTCGCGTGATGGTGGATATCTCTACGGGTCATCGTCGTGCGCCTAATCTGTGGGATGCAAACCAGTTCCTGGCGCAAGAGTATATGCTTCTGTGGGTCATCACAGGGCTTTTGCTGATTATGGCAATTTTCCTTGCCCTCTTCTTCACGTATCACTTGCTAGGCATGCTTAGCAATGCAACTACCAACGAGCGGAACAAGCGTTCCCAGCTCGAGAGCTGGGTTAGACGCCAGTTAAAGGAAAGCAAGAAGACGGCGGCAAATGAGAAGGAGAACAGCGACGAGGGCAAGAACAAGCAGGAGCAGAAGCAGCAGAGTGACAACGAGGTCACAGCGAACCCTAGCCCAGGGTCGGCATCCAAGTCGCGCTCCAAGACGAACAACAAGAAGAAGAGTGATACACCAGCCAACGACTCCAATCAAACCTCGAAGCCTGAGAGTGCCGAGGAGGCACCAGTACCGGGGATGTGCTGGCCTGATGTTAACGCCATGGTGCGTACAGGCGCTGCATTTGAGGAGCTGATACCTAAGTCTCGAGCTGGTGCTACTCCCAAGACTTCGAGAGGCGAGGACTCTGAGGATGGGGCTGTGATTGGTCCGACGATGACACAACTTAATCTTCTCAAACCTGTTTCAGAGGAGAAAGAAGACGATAACGCGAAGGCGAAGGCAAAGAGAGCTGAGGTAGCGAAAGCTAGCCCCGCGAAGTTAGCTTCGCAGCCTGGCAAGACTGATGCAATGACACCTGAGGGGAGCAGATTCCCAACAGAGGTTCCTCTAATTCAAACCTCTCCTGATCCATCCTTGGCATCACCCAACGATTGGGACTTGTCGTACTGGGAGAGGGCTATTCAAGTGAATATTTACGATCGAGCCGAGGCTCGACTAGGAGTTCACAAGGACGCCCTTACCTCCCCATGCGACGCCACACGCATGGTCATTCGAACTGATCCGGATGTGAACATTCTCCAAGGATCATGGTTGAATGTCCTCGAAATGCTAGGCTTCTACACACCACGGAAGCGTTTCTCTGAGCCTCTACGAGCGGAATCTACTCCCGCAAAGTAGTTGTCCGCCTATGTGAATTGAGTAACTCACCACTCACTGACCGTATATCTAGCCAACTACTTCAAGATTTCATAAACTGTTGAATATGCATTTTCGACATAATGCTTTATTTGCTAAACATACTCTACCACTAACAACAAACCTTTCTGTGTCACATTGGTCACAGGTGTTATTCCCAATCATCAGGGTCCTCCTGTACAGCTGCGCGGATCCTTTGGAGCTTGTTCTGCATCATCTTACGAGCTTCATCCATGGGATCACTTGCTGCGTGATCCACGTCACGACCTGAGATGAGTTCGGCGCGCATGGCCAGGTTCTTGCGGATCTCCTTCATCTTATCTTCAGCCTCAGCAGATGGCGCGCCAGAGGCAGCTGAGGCAGCCTTGGCTTCCATAGCGAGACTGCGTCGTCGAGCTGCAGCCGCGACAGCCTCGGCGATTGAAGAGGCGCCCACGGAGCCGCCATTACCACCACCACTGCTTGCTGCACTCGACGCGCTGCTCTTGCCGACGATAGGCGCGGATTGATCAATAACAACGGAAGCTTTTTTGAGTGTGGTACCCTTTCGAATCGATGCGAGGAGGCTGCTGCGACTAGCAATGGCGGCAACCTCGTCTGAACTGGATGAGGGAGGCGGAGGCATAGCTGATCCGGAAGGCGGCGGTGGCGGTGGCACTCCTGACTTCGCCGCCGATGGAGGAGGTGGTGGAGGGACGCCACCTGAAGGTGGTGGTGGTGGTAGTTTCGAGCCCGCTGCTGGCGGTGGTGGTGGCACTCCGCTTGGTGGTGGCGGTGGTGGTAGACTCGAGGCAGATGGAGGCGGTGGCGGCGGGACACCGGACGATGGTGGCGGTGGCGGAGGTACACCTGCCCCAGCGGGTGGCGGAGGCGGTGGGATGATCTGTCCAGACTTGTCCACGTGGGTAAGGGTCGGCAGCGTAGTCTGAACGACCGGGGCTCGTGTGCGTGATGTAGTGGTGAATCCCTCGAATGTGAAAGTAGGTAGATTAACAAGGGAGGTAGTAGACGGTGCAATGGATGTAAGTGCACCCTCGAAGTTGATATCGGCGAGCCGATTGAGTGGCAGGTTCTGTGGCAGCTGGAAGACGGGCACTGCACCAAGGTCTGGCTTGTAGTCGTACTGGGGGCCAAGGAAGGTGGGCAGTTCCGTACCATCGACGAGTGTCTGGGGCGCACTGAACAGAGTCTTTGCACCCGTCTCGCGGTCCTGGCCACCAACACCTTCGAGGTTGTTGATGGACTCGTACTTCTGGTATGGGTTCTCTGAACTGTTGAAGAGGATAAGGTTGGCCACAGACTGGAGTGCAGTTGGGATGCGTCCAAGTCCCTCGGTACCATCGGCTTCGATAACTCGTTCGGCACGAGTGGCCTGAGCCGTGGCTAGCGTGTGGAATAGTTCTGTAAGATCCGTCGGCTTGGGTCGCTGTGCCCGAAGCTCCTGTGTCAGCTTGTACTGGTTTCGTACCAAAGGTGTCGGAACGGGGAATTCTGAGGAACCCTGTTGGGGTTGTGACTGTTGCTGCTGGGACTGCTGTTGTAGCTGATATGTTGGATTTAGGGGCTTCTCCATCTCGCGGTCCTTGACGAGTGTGGGGTAGTTTGGCACGGTCTCCGTGCCTGGAAAGCGCGCAGCTGAGAAGACGGTGCATACTTTTCCAGGGTTCTTTGCGATTTGATCAACCTTGGCCGTGGCAACATTGACTCGCTGAACAATCGAGCCAAGGCGCGCACGCTCATCCTCGATCCGCTTGTTAAGCCGAGCGAAGATGTTGTCAATCGCCGTCGTGAGCTGCTGCAGGTTGTCGAACGACTGCAGAAGGCTCTCCGCGGGCGGCAGGTCCGTGTACGCGACTGTGGAGTGGTGCGATAGGAGGGTCGAGACAGGGGTAAGCAACATGTTGGGCGCATCGCAGGGCCACCTTTCGTGATCAGTGCGGAGGAAAGCGTGGAGAAAGCCTCGAAAGCCTTGGCCTTGAGCTCACTCTGGAAGTGACTTCAAGCCAGGATAAAATACGAGGCCTCGAGGAGACTCATGACAATATAACGTAATGCAATAGACTAAGGTAAGCCATGGCTACGTACTTGGCACGGCAAAACCGCCTTCGTGATTCATCTCGGTGCGAAATCGAGCCTCGGAAGTCGGCACAAATTGTCAGATTTTTCAAGAGATTTCCATGAGCCTGAGCCTGAGAGCAGGGTGCAGAGCTCTTTTTCGCAAAATTTTTTCCTCGGGCGGATGGCTTCATCGGTCTTAGAGGCGGATTGTTCTCGATCTACCTTTCCGAGCCGCGCCTAAGAAAATCTGGCGGTTCTTAGCCAGGGCCGCCTAAGAAATTTCCGGCCGAGCGCCTCGCCTTGGCTGGAAAATTCCTCACAGTTCCTTAGGCCAGGCCTAAGGAACTGTGAGGAATTTCTTAGCCGGCTGAGGATTTGTTCAGCCAGCCCAGCCAGCGGGCCGGCCAAGAAAATCACGATTTGGAGTGGAAAAACGGGGCGTTGAGCAAGACATGTCAGGGATGGAATAGTGAGGGTGACGATGGGGGGTGACAAGGGATGTGGCGTATTTCAATACACCCCCATGTAAGATCCATTCTTATACCACACAATCACGAAAATCCCACACCCTCGCTCGCGAAAACACCCTTTATTCACCAAGTGAAAAGCGGAGTTCGAGTTGTGACTTGTGGAGTTTGCCCGAATTTGGCTCTGTATGCTTGGATGTTATGCGAGACCCACCCAAATAGGCGGCGTGGATCGACAGATATTCGATTTGTGCATCCATTCACCACTTGAACATGCCGCGTGATGTGTGATCAACGCGCGATATTCCTCGCTTTTTTATCCAGTCTGCTAGAACAACTCAAAACCACGTGCTTTTGCATTGCATTTCACGGCTTCGTTTCTAGAGCTTCCAACTACAACCATGTCCAATCCTCTCTCTGACGGCAAATACGATCTCTGGGACTCCAGTGAATGGTACGTGCTAGCGGCTTCTGCATCGGTTTGTGCCTCAAATGAACGCGAATAGTCTGATACGATTAGGAGTCGCGATCGGACTTTGTTCGAACACCTGGTTTGTGCTGTTCCACGCGCGTAATGCATCAGACACTTACCGAACACTACTGCACCACATCCTGCATCATGTCTCTAGGCGCAAGTACAAGGCCCCAGAGCCTTTCTGGCACACTGCCAAGCGCAAGTTCCAGGAGGACCCTGCTGTTCCCATCTTCACTGCAGGTGCTGTCGTTGCGCTCCTCGCAGGCATGGGTAACTCCTTCATCAAGAAGGATCCCGTCAAGGCCAACAAGTACATGTTCCTCCGTGTTGTCTCACAGGGCCTCGCTGCGGCCGGTCTCGTCTGGTCCATTGTTAAGGCTGGTACTGGTAAGGACTTGTAAGTGTTGAGTCACTCGACATGACTTCCATTTCCGTTTACGCCACTTCGATTCACTTGGCTTCACTCGACTCTACTCGATCCCACTGCATACGTGACGGTGAGACGGTACCTCGTGACGTGCATGGCAGGCTTTTCTGTGTTGCCGCCCCCATGAAGACGGATAAGGCAGTGCGTGGCACTGCTTATGCTGACCGCTTATCCCTTGCTGACTGGCCGTCGTCTCGACGGCTTGGCCTGGTCCTGATGAACACGAGAATGCAGACGAGCGAAGTGCACTACCATCTAACTAACCAGCTTTTGAGTGACTGAACAAATTCACAACGCATGGATGGGCCACACGGTCCTGTGTGACCAACCAACTGTGGCGCAGACTCACTTGCCCCGACCAGAAATGTGACATGTGAATAAGCAATCCGCTGCGGGGCAGCAGAGACAGCATGAAATCAGTAAGTCCGCAAGTAAACAAGCCTACAAATAAGCTCGCGCAGCCCATAGCCGTGGTTTTGAGACATCACACAACGTACACTAGAAAGCTTAGTTGTGTAGATCGCCACCTCTTTGTGCAGAACGACCCTATTCTTTACTCAGACGTTACTTCTTTTCTTTTCTCCCTCTCCTCAGCATGTTCACCTCGCGGCACGTCAACCAGCAACTTTCTCGCCACACACCACCATGCCAGTCGTACATTTCAGACTGACCTGGGGTTGTACACGCCCGTGATTCCCGTTCAGTCAACGAATTTGAGCTTTCGACTAAGTAACACATTTTGGTATATTCATTCTTATTCAACTCCTGTTCTACACAAGTTGTTCCTTTTATTCTAATCCGCTTTCACACTGTTCATTTTCTTTCCACACATTTTCTTTCCATTGCATCCGGTATCCAGTATTCAGTATCCCATAACACAACCATACACAAAACATACCCCTGGACCTCACTCAACTTGTTGCTTAGCGATTCGAATCAGAAGCTTCCTGGAATGAACACCCTGCGATAACAAAAACCTTACTTTACGAGACTCCTTTATGCTATATTGTTGGGTGGACTGTTCATTCCAAGTTAAAGCTACGACCTGAGTGAAGTTAGAGCATGGCGTTTCCTCCAGGAGGAATGACAAGCATGCCTCCTGACTTGGCTAGCTGCTCGAGTTCCTCCGCTGTGAGCTTGTCGGATTGAGTGAAGTAATCAGGAGAGGTTTCACCCCGGTTGGGCCCTTGTGGGGGCGGGATTATGATTAACCCTCCGACGACCTTGGACTGCTGCTGTTGCTTTACGCGCTTCAACAACTCCGGTGTGGCGAAGTCGAGTAATGACCCACGCTTGATGCCGCCTTGGTCCTGGTCTTGATCTCGGGAGGATTCGCCGAGTAGTCGTTCAGGATACCTTGGATCGCGGCACTCGGATGGTAGCTCAAGTCCATAATGACGGAAGACGTCCCGGAGTAGACTCACATGATCAACATTGTCAAGCATCAGTTTGCACATGCGAAGACACTTGTCGACATCCTCTGGTGTCATTGTAAGAGATTGCTTGGATGGTTTTCGTAAGGCACAAGAGACTTTGCACCCTGCACCGTCTTGTTCGTTTCCTGCATCATCGGTTAGCACTGGCACATGGCCGTAGACACCGAAGTTGGGCATCTCCTGGCGAAAGAACTTGGTAACATAAGCCTTGCATCGATCAAAGGTATGATACGAGACTTGGCGTGGAACACGATTCCACAGGGCTCCGAGAATCTTCACTCCGTGCTGTGCAAAGTAGTCAATGGCCATCACTGTACTGTCAATAGCATTGCCGATTCCGGGTCGACCGACGAGAACGACAGGAATGCCCAATCGCTCTGCAACCTGTGCGTTGGAGCATCCGACACAGCTCCCTACGCCTGGGTAGCCTACGCCATCAACTAGGACCAGGATCTTGCCTACACTGAGTTGTTTCACTGCCTCGTATACCTTCTTCAGCCGTTCTTGAGCCGTGCCATGTTGTCCATCAATGCATTCTTGAGTATAGCCTGCGCGGTAAAGGATCGGACCAATGCCCTGATGAACGATACCTTCAGCCTAGAAGTGACACACCAGTGGGAATCAGACATTCGCTTGATGGGTGAGACTCAGATCATACACCTTACGCGACACGTTGGACTGGGGAGCAACCATTTGAAAGAAAGCCCGAATCCGACTCTGACATGTGTAGACTTACCTCGCACCACTTCCACAGCAGCTGTACGTCTTCGCACTGCGTGCAGGGCTTGATATACGCAAGCTGTTGGGGTGGGAAGCCCATTCTCAGGGCAGCCGAGAGAATGCCCATGCAAACACTCGTCTTGCCGACACCACTCTCGTCGCCGCAGATCATCACGACGCACGCCCCGCCGTAGGGACCGTGGCGTTCTTGCGACATTTCAAAGGATCGTGCTTCAGGTCTGCCGAAAACAACTCGGGATGGTCTGGCCGGATTCACAATGCCGTCTGGTCTCTACTGCGTCTCCTATCTCAGTCACTCTGGATTGCGTTTCAGGGAATCAGACACGTACGCTGATCTTCAAAACACAGCGAGTGTCTTCGAGATCCGATCACGGCTCCAGGTCTGCACCAGTGGGATGACTGCGTATCCGAGCTATCCCTGCCAGGCACAAGTGTCACGCCAACGATTCAGTATGACGATCGTCGTGGACTGCTGACCAAGAAAAGGCTCAAAATGACCAGCCGCGGGTGGATGAGATCCTCCGCCACAGACGGGTGGATGGAGTACGCCAAAAACACAATTTCGTCAGTGCAATGCACACGCGTTTCCGGCGGTTGGGGTCATGCTCGCATTGAAACGTGAGTGTATTCATGTTCTACACTCCCCGCGTGGCGGTTAGACGCGTTGAGAGATGTGGAAAAATGGGCATTTTAGCTGCCTAGGCCTCGCTTTCTGCTTCGTAAGGGAGTGTGGTGACTCCATGTATATGTATTTCGGGTTCTTGCTGGCGGGCTGAGACGTGCTTTGCCACATCACTGTGTCCATAACCTACAACACATTGCGCTGACTTGTCAGACTCGTGAAAATCCCTCAACGCCTCTAGCATCCAACTCGGATCTCGACACCCAAACACATCATGTCTGACGCGAGCAGACCGGCGCCGCCCCCACCTCCTGCGGCCTCGGGCGCGTACGGCGTGCAGGCGGCGCCTCCCAAACAAAGCCGTACATGCCGCCAGTGGCTCTCCGATCCATCGACACAGCGCATGCTTCAGGTGGGTGGCACACTGTGTGCCATCGCAGTGGTCTTCCTAGCGGTTCTCGCTCTTATGGGCTCGTTCGTGGGCATCCCAAAGCCACAGGATATCATCATGTGCATCTACCAAATTGGTTTCGGTCTTATGATGGTAGGTGGTGAGTGGAAGTTGAAGAGTGTGATGAAATGGTTCCGATTCCTCTCGACATATTTCGGTCTGGGTTTCTTCTACATCTTCGTGGGTGTATTCTCCATCAACGTTGGTCGGTGGTACCAGTGGCTCGTTGGCGCCATTGTTGCATTCGTTGGCGTGTGCTACGCCCTTATGGGCAAGTTTGGCTTTGATCGAGGCGTTGACCTCGATAAAATCGAGGCTGATCAGCGCGAGCGTGTCATGATCTACCAACCTGCAGGCCAGACATCGGATCAGGTCCTCGAAACCCCTTCGGTGCCCCCTCCTACCGTGAATGCGGCTGCAGCTGCGCAGCGTCACATCGCCGAATCGGCCTTCGAAAATCACAACCCCTTCGAGACACAAGATTTCGGGCGACCTGCATATGACGTCTAATCGGACATAACAACGAAGCCGGCCGTGCTTTCTGTGCCTATTCACTGTGACTTCTCGATATCATTATCTTCGTTCCAGACTCTCAGAAAGGCGTGCAACTTCATCTCCCAGCTCTATCTCTCGAGAATAATATGTGAATCCCTTGCTTTGGCACCGTTTTGAGTTGGTTGAGCCGCACGTGATGACTACTGTTACCTGTATACCATACATACATAGCTTAAGGTTTATTTATGGTCCGGCCATCACTACTGGACTACGCCGCGCGCAATGCCGTAATCCAGTAAGCGTGAACGAATCAATCATTCGCCAGCTTGTGCGCACTCGACTCGACACTACTATTCGTCGTTGACTCCCCACTACTACCAATCTCGGATGGGGGTGATCGTGTCGCAGTTGAAGTAGGAGTTGCCGCGCTTGTGCTTGTGTTGGCGCTTTCCTTGCCCAGCGTGTTGCCACTGCTACTAAGAGTTGCAGTCGTGCTGGTGGTGCTAGTGCTGCTGCCGGAGAGCAACGCCGCTTCGGTCTTTGGATGTGGAGGCCAGCGACAGAGCACAACACCGATGGCGCCTGCTGTACCGCGTTGACGATACGCAGTAGAGAATGATGCTACTGGGAGTACACTGCCCTTCACCTCAACGATCGTGTCTTCTCCGCCTGCTGTTTGCTTTAACCGATACACAAGATATTCGATCGGCTTCTGCATCGATTCAGATACAAATCTTGCCAAGTTGAGGAGTTTCGAATTGCATCCTTCGGGCGATTCAAACCTCTCCATATCGTAAATCCCGAACCGTCCAAACACATCGCCAGCTCTTAAGCCAGCCTGCTCAGCAGGACTTCCAGGAACGACTGACGAGGCGTAGAGGAAAGCTCGAAGCCTTGGCGCCATCTGGTGAATCCGAGAGGCCATACGGATTGCGCGACTCGCCGAAGCCCAATGCCCTGTTCTTCGTGAGCCTGGAGTGACAGCCGTGGGTTCTGGGATGGGACCTAATACACTAATCGGATGCGGGCTGGATGGTGTCGTGGGCTGCGCTGCAATTGTGACAGCAGACGTTGCCGTCGCGGAAGTGGGCTGGTGATCGAATGTGTATATCGACTTATAACCAGTTGAGGCATTGCCCGGTCTATTTACACTCTGAGCTGTATATGGCGACGATGGAGTGTAAGCCTTCTGAAGGGTAGATAGCCAAGGCGGTCTCGCTGATGCACCCTGAGGAAACTGCGTTCCAGAGTCGAAAGTATTCATTGATGAGGGTGTGAAGGCCTGAGATCCGATGGGGGAGTGAAGGCCAGCTGGAGGGTTTGACCAAGACCACATTGATCCCTGCCCATCAAGCCCGACAACCTCCTGAGAACCCGCTCCCAGAGCCGGACCGCTAAAGGCCTGCCGAGTTTGTTCAATGTGCTCGTCAATAGGCTCGTATGGGATATCTTCCGTACCAAGCCCCGTAGTCGCGCTAGCACCTACGGACACATGCCCAACCTCCAGCGCCCGAGCAGGACTTGATTTCTTGTCTAGGGCGGCTTGCACGAAATCATGCATTTGGAATTCGTCAACACTCGCAGGCACGAACTGTAGCTTAAAGTGAGGATTTCTGTGGCGCTTCTGGCCAGCAGGCGGAGCTGGCTGCGGTGGCTTTCCGGATCCTGACGTAGGAGTTGATGGAATAGCTGCTGTGGTTGGTGTCTGCACTGTTGTGGCTCCACTTGTTAAATGGCCACCTGGGATAGAGCCGCTTGGTTGAAGGCTAGCTGCAGGGTTTGCACCAATCGGGCTCGGAGACAAGTGACTGGCTGGTCTTGCTTGTCCACCCGAGGTTTGGTGGGTCAATCCGGCTCCTACCAATCCTGATTGCATAAACTGAGTCTGATTGAAGGTAGGAGAGAATGCGTTCGTCTGGCCTAACGTTCCGATTTGTGGAATTGACTGCAGCGTAGGATGTGTAGGGGTCAAGGCTCGATCGATTGCCGTCGCAGCATGGAGAGCGCTTGTCGGGGTGGGAACGGACGAGATGCTTAGACCTCTCTGGTTCATTACATCCATCGTGGTTACTTGCGGGTCTTTGGAAATGCCTGTTAGCGCTTGCTGCGTTGTCAGATCCATTGCTGTACCTACTGACAGGTTGTTCTCATCTGCTGCTAAGCCTGTAAAGAAGGAGGAAGGCTGGGTTGCGTTCACAAATGGATAATGCGTAGCCAGCGATGTGGTTAGGTTGTCTAATGGAGTTGCCGTTCGTGGTGATATTGGTCGTTGCTGCACCTGAGGGAGGTTTCGTAATGCATTAGCGCCAGAAGTGGTAGAGGTACTTGTGGCTGCACCTGGAGCCCCCTGTGCCGGAGAAACCGAAATGTCAAATGGATTCTCGATTTTAGCGATCAATAGAGAAGATGTTGCATCTCCAAATACAGAAGCAGCAGCAGCTGCAGCAGCTGCACTTACTCTCTGCGCCGATCCGTCCCCGAAGGTCTGATGACGTGTGTCGGTCGACCTCGAACTATAACCAAATGCACCCATCGTTGGCACCTCGGCCTGACCCTGCAAAAGCGAGATGGACGGATTTTCATATGCGTCCACACCAAGTCGTAGGTGCGCGGATGGGCCGTCCTGCCGCGTCAAGCGCAGCTCGTTGAGTGAGTTCAAAGCCATACTCATCTCGTGTGTCATGTCTGATTCTACATCGATTTTCGGATGGCCCCCATAGTGATCAGACGGCAGTAGCATCTGACTAGTGGACGGCCCAGGCCCAACCAGTTCGCTAGCCACGGGCTTATAAAGCATACTATCTCTCAGACCTTGAGCCATTTCAATGGGTATTTCATTGCTTGAAACATGTCGCGAGTTTTCATCTCGGAACTCAGGTAACGCCGCATTCTCTTCGTCACAATATGCCATGGTATGAGGGGACTGCTGAAGTGCGAGAGCATGCGAATTTACGCCTAGGCCTACATTTTCATCTGAGTAGTAGACTGGAGTTGTAGACGTTTGGCTTACGCGTCTGCCATTGACATCTTTGGCTTGGGTATCGCCACCTGCCTTTGTCGTGATATCCTTGCCAGCGATCTCTGATGCTGCCTTGCCGGCACGTCCTCCATCGCCGGCGCTGCTGGCTGCGGCCTTTTTGCTTGCTTGCACAGGCTGAGATGACTTTTTGTCAATGTCAAGGGTACCTGGACGACGTGACCCTCCTAGCAATCCACCTTCAGAAGCAAAGTATTTTCCTCCGGGGCCAGTGTGCAGTTGGTGCGAAGGATGTTTCAAGTCCAGTAGGAGGTCTTGCTTCGCCTCTGTCAGCGAGTAATGGGAGCTGCTCCTTCTATGGCTGCTGCGAATGGCTTCTCGTTCTCCTATTCCTCCTCCTCCTCCCCCTTTCAGTCCTTGAGATGGCTTGCGTGTTTCGCGGCCGGCTGATCCGGGATTCAGGCTTTCGTCGTTTGCATTCTCGTTTCCATAACGCTGACCTTCAGAGATTGCCGCTTCCCTAGTCTCTGAAGGTCCCTCCGCCTGATCTTCGGTTCCTGATACATATTCTGCATTAGAGGCATCGCATATTTCCTGCTGGGCAACTTCCTGAGCAGCGTCAGGTGAAGGAATCACCGTGTTCGGCATTGACTGTATACTCGTCGGTGAAGGTGGGATTATCATCAAAGGCTTATGTCCCGTCTTCATCCTCGTGTGTGGGGTCTCAGGAGGTTTGCTTGCTGCCAAGTATGCGGCTGAGTTCACGCTAGCCTGCTGCGTGAGCTCACCGGAGCGCAGCGGAGAATTAACGCCCGCGCTTGCCGTGATCATCCAATTCGGCGCAGAATGCAGCTTCTGGTACGGCGGAGGAAATTGCTGTCCTGGCACGGTGCCAATGAGTTGAGGTGGATGAGCTTGATGAAATGTTGGCTGTGCATTAGGTGGGAAGGAGGGAGTGTGCATGGGAACGCTCTGCACCCGTGGTGGTAATGGTGGCCTTTCCATGACAGGTGTCTTGCAAAATGTTCCTCCGAGACACACTGACATGACGGAGCTGGCTGAAGATGACGAAGATGATGATGTTAGCGATCCCGTGAAGGTTGGCGCGCCTGAAACGCCTGTAGAGCTTCCCTGGGAACCGGAAGTTCCAGCTTGCACGTAAGGGACGTTCGTAATGTTGGACAAAGATCCAGCGAGTGACATTGTTGTGGTTCCAGGCGTGGGGGGAGTATGTGGTGGGGAACCTACGAACATAGTCTGCATGAGATAGGCTCCTGAAGGAGCCGGAGCCGGGTTTATAGCTGGCATTCCGCCTACATGAGAAACATTCTGAATCTCGTGGATAGGATCGTGATATGGGAAGCTCGGCTGCTGAGGCCCGAGTCCTTGGCGTCGAACCACTTGTTGAGCAATGTATGTCGGAGAACATGTAGGACCGGAGTATTGTCGCACCGGCTGCGGGAGCGGTCGTCCTCGACCAACCGCCCCCCATCCCCTCATCACGTCAACGCGTGCACTAGTACCTCTCGGTAGTAGACTAGGACTGTAGTGTTCATAGCACTCCCTTTGCGCTTGCTCAACGGAAGCAAGAGCTTCTAAAGCTGGCATCGAATGCACGTCAGAGTCTTCTGTTGACAGGTGATCACTGCCAGCTGCATCGCGTTTTCTAATAGTTTGAGCGTTGGGAGAAACCCACGTGCCAGATTGGCTGAAGGGAATAGAACTGGAGTTCCTTGTTGCCATAGGGTCGCTATCCATTCGAGGACTCCGGCCCATCGACGAAGATATTGCAGGAGTTGAAAGGGTCGTTGTCACAATTGGCGTTACTTTTGTGTCCTCTTGAATGTTCTCCGATATTGCTTGCGCAAGCTTAGGGATACGGTGTATGATCGGCTGTAGAATACGAGTGCAAGCGGGGACGTATGCCATCCTCTTGTGTTCATTTGATGACAAACGGTGCTTACCTGTCGATGCAGCTGAGTCGGCTGGCGAATGAGTAGTGCTCGTACGGGTCGAGTGTGACACAGACGAAAGGCTGTGCTCAATTGTAAAAGCGAAACAGCTCGAACTAGAGGATGTAGTAGTGGACCTATACATTGAGTCACCCTGCTTTGTGGAAGTCGTACTCCAAACGGGTGCTTGGGTGGTGGTAGTGGTTTTCGTACAGCTTGGCGGGTTTGAGTCTCCTACGAATGGACTACCACTTATTTGACATGTGGATGGACTTGGAACGAGATGAACAGGCTCAGGTACCTTATGAAGCTGGGTTGCAACACCGCATGCTGCATATTGAACATTGCTCTGCAGAGTCTGACCCTCTTTCACTCTCACCCGACGTACGGATCTTTCTACAAGCGTAATCCTGAGAGGCTGCCCTACGTGCCAGCGAGCAACATAGATTGCTCTGTATCGATTCTGTCCATGCATCCTGATCAGTTTACCCGCCTTCAATCGCGTGTAGTAGGCACAGGGGTATTCCTCAATTCGTTGGCCTGCTGGCCACGAGCTTGAGGTAGTATCAAAGACCATCACACCAGGTCTGCATTTGAACAAACTGTCCGGATAGGCGCGGTAGATGTCCAACCACGTTGATCGGCGAGGCCGCCAGATGTCGTTATAAGTATAATCCATGCCAGAAAAATGTGTTGTCGCTCCCCCAATGCCAACTGTTAGGGGACTTTCAGGTACTACAGGTGAGATGGGGGGCGTCCTCATTGCCGGCGCCACTGGATCAGGACTAAACATCCCAAATAGGCTCTCTTGTCGGAGCTCGTTCTCGAGTTGAATCGTCAGCTTCGCATCTGTTTCCTCCAGTCTCGGCCATGAGCCCAGGTTAACGTTCGTAATATCGAGTTCCTGCAATTGTGTAAGCCTATTTGAAGGACTTGAGAATTGTTCGGCAACGGGGGGACTATCAAAGTCATTGCCGTTCGCTAAATTGAAGAGGCGTCGGCGGATTCGCGACTGATGCAAGCGTCTTTTCAGTTGAGTAGGGTTCTCCAGCTCCTCCAATGGCACTGCAATTTCCTCTGGCATTTGCGTTACTGAGTTTTCCAGCCTATCTCCTGCAGTAGGCGTGGGCTCTGGCATCTTCAGGTTCCTGGGGTACTCACGGAGAGGACATTCGTGGGTAGAGGTCTCCCGGATGGGGCTTCTTTCATCAAAGAGATGTGAACGCCCGCTCACATTTGTAGCTTCGCTGAAGCGTCTGGCAGGTGCTGCAGGGAGAAGCTTGCGCCAAGTTCCTCCTGGAAGCCGCGTTATGTTGCCACAGTGTTGAACTTGAGGTGCATTTGTCAAACCTTCCTTTCTATCAGCGCGTTTCTCCACATGTTGGCTTCCTCCAGAGTTTGACACAATTTGCTCGTCATTCACCGATTTGATCTGTAAAGATGAATTGGGAACATCAGCGAATACAAAAGGTATCGCACCCGAAAACAACGGGCGGGAACAAACTTCCTGCTGGGTGGGAATCACGAGTTCAGATCCTTTCATCCCAAAGGAGCATGTGACAGCTTCGACATACTCTGGATCCACCTCATCGTTCTGCGTCGAAGGGCAAGCCATCGGATGCCGATCTGACTTCATTGCTCCATTGAAGGCGCCAGAAGCGGTATCTAATGACCAGAGGGAAGACATTCTCTCAAGTAGCATATTTGCGAATGCAATTGCGCTTGCGCTGCGCTCCGAGAGCGGTATTTCTCTGCTCTCAACGGAGGGCAGAAACGTGTCATCTACCTGCCTGGTCTGACAAGCATAAAGCTTCATCAGACCGGATGAAGTATCGGTTTGCTCCCGTACATGGCGGCTCCCATACCTTCTTCGCTTTCCACTCCGGCGTCGACGGGTACGATAAGGGCTATTGATGACCGCCCTGGTTAACGCATGAGTTCTCAGCCCAAACAGACCCTCGAACGGTTCTACTTCGTCCTCGGGGAGAAGAGGACCCAAATCTAAGGCAGATTCCTCTCGGTACTCATCTGCAGGCCATCCAGGAATAAAGATCTCCGCACTCAGAAGCGATATAGGCCGGTCGGACTTGTCAGCTTCGCCGTGACCCCCCATCTCGGAGTTACATGGGGATTCAGAAGCCTCTGCAATAGTCGGGAGCACGCCAGGAAACCTAACGTGGGGAACCGTATGAAGAGGGATTAACTCAGGCTGGTCGCGACTGCGAGCTGCGGTCACACTGATCTGCTTAGGAACCTCGAAGTCATCAGTCATCGAATCGTCATCTCTGTCGTCGTCCTGCTCAATCCTCCCCTCGAAGTCGGAAGTCATAACATCTTCGGGGTCGACTACAGAGGCAAGGTAGTTCAGTCTCTGCTTAATTTCGTGAGCAGAGGGTACCAAAGGAGCTACAAACCCCTCTGCAAGTCGTTCTTTATAGACTTGGAGCGGAAGATCGACCTCCATGGTGTGTGATGACTCCGGAGTGAATGCCTCCAAAGGCTCAGAAGGGGTCTTGTGATAGGTCGCGTCTTGATCTCTTGTATGCCAGACCACAGATTTCACCGATCGATCCCAATTCTGCTGGAGCAGAGGGGACGCCTCCTGGGCGTGGCCATTCTCCTGTGTCTGAAGTGTCTCTCTGCGCCAGATGTCCTTCTTGCTCTCCATCGTTTGTCCCAGGCTCATCACTAGAGGCCAGGCTGCCTATTCCGAAGAGCGAACACCGGAAGGACAGATGAGTCTAGAGAGAGGGGGTTGTCATGGGGGTTGAGTGGTGTCTTAATTGCGCCTAACTCAGCGTACTCCTGACCTCGAGATGGCCCAAATCCCACGTCACAGCGGATTCAGGCTGGAGAATCCCAATAGTATATCATTTCTGAGATGCTCCGTCCTCACCACTTCGCTTGAAAGGCATGTCCAGTCTCGAATATCCCATACAACGCGTTTTGACCACATCACCACGCAGATCCTCGCACGCGCCGCGCGGACGCGCCGAAAAAGAACCCCGCTTCAGTCCCTATTCAAGACCAAAATTTGAGTCAAACTGTGATTTTTCAGTACGACACTGGAGCCGGGGTCGTGGGGTCGTGGTTGGTTCGGGGCGGGCTTTGGGTAGTTCGGTGGGCCCGTTGGGGAAATAAGGCGGTGTATTGCACTCACGAGTGCATATTCCGATGAACACTTGGATGGTTATATTCTACCCCCATTGGACTGATATCCGACATATACCACACAACCGACCGTGAGCTTGACCTGGCTTCAACATTGGATAGATGAGGCTATACAGGTGAATTTCACCGGGAGACACGAATAAGTTAGCTTACGTGTGTCACATAACTTTTTGAATACAATTTATTCTCAACTACATAAGGAAGTAAGATTCAGCAAAACACAATACAGAGTATTATAGCAATACAAGAGTGGCCCATGCCGTCGTCGAAAAAAATAAAAAAGTGTCGCGGTTGGCTCCCTTATGCTTCATCGCTCTCGGTAATATACAGATGAAGAGGGCGCCGCCTTCACCTTGCGGACTTGAACTTCGCTCGAATCAACTTCGAACGGCTGCATTCGCCGCTGGTGTGGTCGGTCGTCAGCACTGGGTACGACAGATACTCTGCTGTCGCCAAGCGACGCCATCTCAACTTCCTGGTCTCGCGTTTGCTTTTTACCGAGAGTGTTGCGGTCCTTCGCAGCCTTGGCAACCTTGGCCTCTGTATCACGGGTGAGTTGCTCCATTCGCTTGCGCTCTGCCATCTCATCCTCGTCTTCCCACTCTTCTTCGAATCCGGCCTCACCAAGCTTGGTCTTGAGCGCGGCATCTTGTTCAGCGGCCTGGCGGTATGCTCTGAGGACGTCACGGTCACGCAGGAGACGCTCCAGAATCTTCTTCTCGAGGTATTCTGAGACAGCCTTTGGACCGAGAATCTCCAACTCACCTTCGTCTTCAACGTCGTCAGCTTTCTGACAGCGCTCGCAGAAGTTCGCACACAACCAGCCCTTGAGAACGTAGAGGAAGAAGATCAAGAAGGCACCGTTTGCCACGACGAAGAATACTGTCCACGCCAGCGAGGTGCGTGAGCGAAGCCAATCATAGTATCCAAACTTGATGCTGCTATCGCCCCAGTAGTTCTGACTGTTGAAAGAGATTTGGAAAGTGACTTCAATCGTTTTGGACGTTCCCTCGAGGTCCTTACGCTTGGGTGTGTACGTCACAATGCCCAGGTCGTGGTTGTTTGGGTCAACCCATCGGGTGCCACTGCAAAGATATCCATCCATCTTCACGGCGGGCTCGGTTAGAGCAATCGAGTCAGCATTCTCCTGCTTCATAGTTTCAACACCAAAGTGAGTGCCCGTGATGGTAATCTCTGTTTCCTCATGCATGGGGCCACTTGTGGGGTTGATGCCCAGAATAGCACTTCGCCAAACCTCGTCAGCCTGGTTCTCTGGCGTGATGACATCGTGCTGCGGAGACCAATAATAGTAGAACTGGGGGTAAGGCCCGTCCGCATGTTGGTTGTTTACACGTAGACGCACATCTACGGGCGAGACACATCGCTTGAATGCATTCAGGTCATCGAGGCTGCAGGAAGGAGTGATGCACTTAAGTGTGCGCGGCCCTTGAACCAATGCACCGGAGACCTTGGCACTCGCATGCGAACCCCAGACACATTCAATGTTTCGAAGGAATTCGTCTGAACCAGCACCAGCCCAAACGTGGTTCGGGTTCTCTTGCTTGTTAATCAATGTGAAACCAGGATACGTGATCGAGGCAGGGTCGAGGGTGACAGTGCCCTTGAGATGCACAAGGACCTCCGTCTCGCCATCCTCAGGGCCCGTTGGAGGTAACGATGTCAATACGAGCAGATCATCGTCTGTGATTGTCACACTCAGCGTTGGTAGTGTGAACGCAGCGTAGGCAGGATCATCGGTGGTGATTGTGCCCAGCGGTCGCTCAATTACCATTGTCCCTTCCACGACATTATCGTTGGTCGCGACAATAGTAAAGTCCTGAGGAGTGGTGTCGGTAAATGTAAACTGTGCCGGCGTGATGGTGAACTGCTGATGTGATGCGAATGTGATTTGGACTGGATGTGTAGGCTCCGTCTGAATATTCAGTGTGAAGGTGTGCCCGGTTTCATCGCCTTCAGTCAGGGCGAATGTGGTCTGGCTCACGAAAATACCGGGGCTGTCGTTATCTGAGATGGAGATAGTGTACTTTGGTAGACTTAAAGCAGCATACCCTGCGTCTGATGTGGTAACGGAGACCCCAAGCTCAAACGAACGATCGAAGTCGACCACGTCGTTTGGAGTCGATGTGATTACGATTTCTTTGAGGGTGCTCCAGTCGGAGGGTGTGAACGTGATAACGTCCGGACTGATGGTAAAGCCCTGTGGAGTGGCATCGCCCGTGAAAGTGAATGTAACATCATCATTCGGTTTCGAGCGGAGACCCCACTTTGTGGTGAATGATCCGCCTTCATTTACGTTGACTTCCTCGTCCGCTTCGGCGAACTCGGAGTTGGAGTTGGCTCCATTGAAGATGATGTGGAAACCAGCTTGGATCGTGACGGTAACCGTGTGAGTAGCAGGCTCAGGTGTGTCATCGACGAATGTGAACTGCACATCGGCTGTGTGCACACCGACGGGCAAATCGATGACATCGACTGTGACACTACCCTGCTTAGTACCAGCGAAGGGTGCAACCTGATCATTTGCGACAAAAGAAGTGCTCAGCCAGGGCTCTGTTGTGGTCACAGAATCAATGTTTAGAGGCTGACTTCCAGCGTTTCGCAATGTAAGTACGGATTGGGTTGAGCCATCACTCGAGTATCCAGTAATCGAAGTGGTGGCGGGTATGGATTCATAGCTCTGCGCGTGGACATCTGGAGGGGGAGCATAAGACAAGCATGGAGGAAGTTATAAGGTAAGCCGATGCGCCAGACACTCGAATAGCTCTAGGCGATCGACTGCAATAGATCATCTCGCGCATCTGCCATATCAGCCACCCAGTCTGGGACGAGCGCAAAGCGCCACGATTGAGGAGATCGCATGTCCGCGAGCGCGAGTCATCATGCATGGGATCCAGGAGCAAGGTTACAGGCGATTTAGGTGTAGCACGAGAAATTTCATCGTCCTGCATGCGGGCAGACCCGGCGCTGGGTGCGAGGCCCGGCTCCGGATGCGCAACGTACCTGAAAGCAGTAGTAGTAGAGTGAGAATAGCTAAGTAGGCCAGCAGCCTATCGAGCTGCCTCATATTCGATTGGTTGGACTGGGCTAGGACGCACGGCAGGTGTGTTCTCAATCGATCTACACAACGAGTATTGCAGTGCCAGTGGCGCTTCGGCCAATATCCGCGATTATATACCGCCCAGTTGAAGCTCAGAGAAACCGTTTTTTTCCCCTTTCTTGGGTCGAATTTGAATTTGAGGGGTGAAGCCATCCACCCGCCTACGGCCGCACGAACTGCTTTTTTTCATGCGACTTCACACGCAGTCTGGATACCTGCAGCGACCTACCCACCACTAGTCAAGGGGAGCTGCAATATTGCACCGATTTGCACGCGCCCTTAGGGCCTTCTCACCCTAGCCAAACCCTCAGTGACATCACCCATCACGCGCTTTGAATCGAAAACCGATTGGGGCATTTTTCCAATCCGCTCGGGTACATTCCTTGGTGGGCTACGAGCAGGTCTGAGAGAGCCACAAGGTCTGAAACGACCGTGGTTGGCGTCTATCGAGTTACAAAGACTGATCTCGTGTAAAGACATTGCGACTGGGCTTGTCTGGGGACTCAAGCTACTATACGAAACAACACCTGGAGCAGGACCACGAGACACTTTTGAGGACCACGCCGAATGTCACGAGCGAACTCGTCCTCACGTGAAACTAATCCAACCGCGCGCATTAGACGTGTCAACACATCGCCATGGGAAGGTTCACCGACCGCGCCCGACGTCTTGAGTTCGATAACAGGCAGTCCTCGGACGCGAGACCCTGCACTTAATGCGACAGCCTCTCCGTCTCGTAGCGGCACGGGCGCGGGAGTCACCAGCACACCACCTGTACTACTGCCGTTCCATCCAGTGCCAAGTCTTGACCCAACGCCTCTGTCTGAGAGCAGCGAGGACCTTTCGTATGATGACACGGGCCTCGACAGTGATGTCGAGAGTGCCGTTTATGAAAGACTCAGTCAGCGGAAACGCCGAGGCAGCTCACGCGCGAGCTCTAGACCCAGCTCTCCCGCACTGAGCGCAACACGATCGCTTAATGCATCTCGTACGGGCTCGCCTGCATCGCGGCGATCGCTTACGCGCGGTGGAGGTCAAATGTCACCAGTGGTGACGGTGACTGGCGACTTGGGTCCTGAGGGTAACTCTGGCTACGACGGTTACACCTCTCTCCAGGGATACGCCGCAATCGAATCGCCTACGGCTCCCGATATTCACCGGCGACCCAGTCGAGTGCTGAGCTCAACTGTATCCGTCCATAGCGCGTCTTCTCGCACAAGTGCTGCGGGCAGTAAGCGCACTGCCGGTCGAGTAGCAAGGGAACCCATCGCTGTAGCAGGCGGTCGATCGGGTGCTTTGTCAGCGTCCACTTCTGCTCAGGCTGCAGCTGCCGCTGCAACGGCGTCAAATGCAGTCCAGGTATCTCCCTCGAACAAACCAGCCATCCCGGAGGAGCGGAATCAGCAGCGAAGGGCAAAGAAGGCTGAGGCGGCACGTCAAAGTCGAAGAAAGCGAAAGGCTGAGCAAGAGAGTCTTGAGGAGGAGGTCATGCGCTTGACGGCACGCGTTGCTGAGTTGGAGGAAAAGCTTGGCCCTGAAGAGCAGGAGGGTATTCTCCCATATGAGGAGTTCGTGGCTCTGAATCGAAGCCTTGCGGCTGGTCTCCGATCGAATGCTTTCAACCAAGAGCAGTCGGGTAGCAGGTTCTCGAAGGCTTCCGTGGTTCAACAAGCTCAGGACTGCATTTTGATTTCGTCCCTCTTGGCGCACAATGTTCTTCTGCGAAGAGACGCCCCTAAGCTTGTGTCACAATTGTGCGATCTGCTCCCACCTCCATTGGACGTATCTCTCGTTATTGCATCTTCTATTATGCCTGCAGGTGTTTCAACTGTTGTACCAGAGTCGGATCTGCTTGCCGTGAAAACACTCGATCCCAAGTCTTCAGGAACCGAAGCCGCAACTTCGAATCCAGACGAGAACACGGTCATGTTGCCTTCGCCACAGGAACTCGCCCAGGTAGCATTCAACCACGATCCGCACACGAATGGTTTGAGATGCGACGAGTCTGACAACTGCCACTTCAGTTTCCCGAACCCAGATCAGCAATCAAAGGCCGCAATGGGTGCCGCGCTTGCACTGACGCCAACAGGCGCCACCGTGCCCGGTGGCATTCTCTCACGGGAGAGCGCAACCGTATCCGAGACTGGATCCAGTGCACCGCTCACCTCCGCCGCGTTGAACACTCATCGTACGAGAGGGACAGCGATCCTCACATCGGCTGCTGCGTCTGCTGACGCGGGGCAGCAGCAACCAGTTATGATTGAAGGTAAATACTACGCACCTGATAGAGTCAAAGACACAGCTGTGGCCCAGTTGACCTCTCCGGAAATGCGAGGTGTGTTCATTGGCGCCCTGCAGCATGGTAGCGACCTGGCACAGCGACTACAAAAACTTAGCAAGTCTCTGATCAGTCAAGATCGCCAGGTTAACTCTACATTCCGAGGCCTAGTTACAGCTTTACTTAAGCCGAGCGAATTGATCGAGCTCATGCGGATAGCAGAAGATGAAAGCCAGAATCTGAATGATGGTTCACGCACCTCGTCGGCCACCGCCCTCAGATCATTGGTAGATCAGGTCCGAACTTCAACACCAACTCTACACGAGTGTATGGATTTGATTGCTCTCCGCGAGCTACAACTCCTGCGCCAGCGTGATCAGGCTGGCGGTGCAACGGATAAGCCAGAACGAGGAGACCGTGCGGTTTCGCACCGCCAGGCTACGTCAACCCAGTCATTCACTTATCGCGGTGTACAAAGCCAAGCAGCGCCGCGTCCATAGTGTGGTCATTGTTCGGGTCTGACCGTTTACGAATTGTACTTTCGCTATCGCCGTGTAATACAGGGCAGGACCAGGATCAACACGGTCTGTATGAATGCAAACCTAACAATGCTAGTGTAATGTAGCTCTAGTGAATACTATAATATTTTCACGCAGCGATGGTGACGCTATGTGACGTTTAAGGGTAGATTCGAGTGTTCGGTCATGGACAAGTGCCCCGAGACCCGTTCCTGTTGTGTTTGGGCCCAGTGCCAAGACTCGACCGGAGCATTCTGGGATGCTCTCAATGAACTTCTTCATACCATTGTAGTCCAGACACGTTGTAACTTTAGACAGGGGGCGGATATTCGAGGCTCCAGGTCGGTCATCGTTCTCGACGACAAACTGGTGATACATTTTCAGTCTTCCCTCGCATTCTTGCTGATTTACCGACCAAGCCATGATCAGCCCGAGTCGAGCCGCACGACAAAGAGCGATCATGGTCGATCTGTGATATGTCGCGGGTATCCTTTCAAGTGCGTAAATAGAGATAACCCAATCTACAATAGGGTGCCGTGGATCCAACAAAGGACCCCCGAGTGGAAAGACCTGACCACCTTGCTTGGCTGACATCATTTGAGGTAGCAGCATCGATGTGCTGGCGGTGAGGAGACGGGATCTCCAGCTTTGCTGAGTACCGGATGTCCACGGTGAGGGCATTTCTCGGACGGAAGCCCGAGGCTTTTCACTGAAAAGCAAACCCATCCAGTGCTCTCGCAAGGCATCAATCCCCACATAACTCACACCCGACGCTCGTGTGGATGCAGCCGCTTCTGAGGAAGTCGCAAGATCAGTCTCTGTAATGTGCTCAATATTTGGAATAACGTCCACCGACAGCCACTTGATCTGTACCGAGCCACCCTTGCCGCCTGCCGGCTGTAACTTGCGCCAAATGTCCTCGACCTGCGTGACAAGCCAAGGTTGGGTGCCGTCAGCTCCAAATTGCAATACAGTGATAGGCGAGGTATTCTGGGAAATGAATACGTTGTATATACCCTGAGCTAGCCCAGAATCAGGGTTGGGGAGTGTCCGTGCTACTACGTGCTTCGGCAGGCAGGGCATATATGCCACTGGACCGTTTGTCTGGAAAGTGCATAGCAGATGGGCATAGTCCGCCGCAGCTTGACGATGCGATGCGTAAAGATTCACCGCACTAGCTGATTCGACCCGGACATAGTCGTCCAGCGTGCTCCAGCACGCCCGTTGCTCCTCCTGCGTCCGAAAGCCGCTGCCGACTTGATCAGATTCGGGTGAGATGCAGTGATTGACGCGTTGGATGAACGACTGCTGCAGAGTTCGCATGGCTTCGTACCGCTGCTCAACCAGATGCTCTAGGTGCTTCGATTCGCGTATAGCACTCTCGCTCCATGATGGCGCGTAACTCCTGTAGATCTCCCGTATCCTCCAAGCCAGATAGATTCCGAGGCAAAGATGAACAAGGAGTATTGAGAATGAGAGACATTTTGCACCAAGGATCCGCCGCAGAATCCTGCTTAGTTCCTTCGTGTTACGTGATTTCATTGCGTTTGTCTCAGGCGTTCGCCCTCCAGGACCCGTATTCTCACTCCGTGGAAAAGAGAAAGCGAGACCTGAATTTCGCTCTGACACACGACTGCAGGCTGGGCACCGTGAGCCCGTCAGGCAAACCGTTCGCGATCGACTCGTCATATGACAACAGCGTACAAGCACTGAAGGATGTCAAATTTATTTGTTAATCTGTTGTCTCTATGACCGATAGTAACTAGAAAGTCCGGAGGATATTCATTCACTGACAATAGCACCCGCTGCGGCAGCGGCAGCGGCAGCGGGATTATCCACCGACGCTCGTGGACTGACAGCTTCGCCAGCCTCTTCTCCGGCTATTTCTGAAGCTGCTACCGCTGCTGCCGCTGTAAGCGATGTGCGTGTAGAACCAGGAGGTTGGAACTGATCATCTCGAATGGCTTCGGCGTCGTCATTTTCTGGATTGTCGAATTCAGTCAATTCGGGGGCAGCGGCGTCAGCGGTCACGGGGGCCACACTCTGCTGGTTAGGTGCTTCACCTGTCGAATCTTCTCCTTCTGGTTCGTCAAAGCCACTCGCCTCATCCTGGGTAGTTGAGGTGCGTGCTAGGGCCTGGGTCTGGGGGGCCTCGGCTTGACTGACGGAACGACGAGAAACAGAGGCAGTTCGATTCGTCAGGCTCTGGGCATCGGCCTCCAATACTAATCCGGGGTTGGATACAGAGTCACGATTAGAAATAGAGCCTCGAGCTGGCTCGAAAGATGAGCCCGGTGCGAGTCCTTGAAGATTGAGCTGGGGTATTGTGACACTCGGACGAGACGAGGTGCTCTGACGTGAGGATGCATCTTGATCACGATTTGATGTAGTTGATCCTCTTGGTGGCACCGAGGTGCTTCCTCGTGTTGTGCTGTCTGCTTGCTCAACGGGCAAGTTGTCTTGGGTTGCTGGAGCACCTGTCTGACTGCTTCGGCGGGGGCTCTGTGTGGCAGCAGCAGTAGCAGCGGCGGTGTCAGCAATGGCCTCTGGCTCGGTCTCATCGAACTCATCGAAGTCACCCTGCTCGGGGGCATGAACATTCACGACCGAACCTGATGGACGCGGCTGAGATTTCACCTCGCCCGCCGGTTGATATGTCTGACTTGGACGGCTTCCAACGGGTTGAGACTCAGGTTCGGGAACAGCAGAGGCGGAGCCTCGTACACTACTAGCAGCTGAAAGATGGGTAGACTCAAGCTTTTCCTTCTCTTCTTCTTCTTCTCCGCCTTCCTCGATCCCATCGAATCCACTGTTCGCACTTTCGGTTGACTGCGGGAAGAAGTTGGGATTGTCAGATGGTTCTGACGAAAGAGCATGATCTGCAGGGGATGCTGACACCTGATGCACGGATTGGATAGCATCCGCTTGGAATTCTCGGCTCCAAAGACCTAGATCTCCGCCACTATACACACCCGAGCCTGTAATTGTCGCGAGATCGACTTGCTGGTCTCCGTCGCCTCCTGGCACTGCTGCGATATCCACAGCGTCCTGCGCTTGAATGCCCATCTGAACCGCCTGGGCCTCGTAGATGTGCTCTAGGAACATCTGCCTCAACTTGATCCGCCTTGACTTCAAGAACGCACGAGCGACCACCGCCGAGCGCAATTGTGAAAACAGAAGGCGTGATATGCTTAGAAACGTAAGATTCAGCTCTTCGGCGACTGCCGTCCAGGCACGAAGGAAAACATGCCTTGGAACGCAGGTGCTAGGCTCAACCTGACCGTATAGCATGACCGGCGGAAACTTGTGCTCGATCTCCTTGGCTTTGAGTCTTTTGATGGCGTTGTACAGTAGTCCCTCTTCGGGTGGCACCTTGGGGCGCATCTCCGATGTGAGGGTGGGAAGTGGTCGGTCTACCCTTCCTGCTGCAATCGCAGCCGCGCGAGCATCCTCTGGCATGGCCAGCCACCACGCAGGGGGTTGCAGCGTAGCATAGCGCACGGGCTCGTCCTCGTAAAGACCATCTTCGAATGCCACCGTACGATGCTCATGAAGAGACGGGGCAAGACGACTGAAATAGTGCGTGGATTTGGATGGTGGAGCATTCGATCGATTTGCTGATGTCGTTTCGAGCAAGAATCCAACGCCCGACTTCGCGGTTTGAGAATCAAGTCCGAGGATGGTTGAGGCGTGGGAACTTCGGTAAGCTGCTTGAGCTGAGGTGGAAAGACGCGCGGGGCGCGGGGTTCCCAGAGATTGACCCAGACTACGGCTTGTCACCTGGCTACCACTCTGTGCGACTGCACTTGAAGAAAACGTAGGCCTAGGGGTTGCACCACTTGCACTGACTCGATGAGATGCAGACATTCCTAAGGGCGCTAGCTTATCCGGCACGCTCGTATTGGTGGCTGACATCGAGGGCGCTAATGCTCCGCGCAATACTGCAGCATTCACACTTTTGCGGAAAACACTAGTAGTTCCTGCGCCTGCGACAACTTCCGGGGCCCTCACTTTATCGGGATCAAGCGCTTCGTTGCGTTCTGCCTCACTCTTGTAGCTTGCCTTTTCACGATTCTTCTTCTCTTCAACAAGATCCATATAGAGCGGATCATACTCGAGACGATAGCGCAGCTCCGCCAGCTTCTGCGAGAACTGGAACATAAGCGAGTCCTGGTCTTCTTTCCATTGGTTTCGAATCGCAGTAGCATTGACGATATCTTCTCGGCACATTTTCTTGACGATTTCTTCCAACTTTGGAATGTACGTGGACTTCCAGATCTTAGGCGCACGCTTCTGCAAGAGCTTGATATAGTCATTGAGTAGGTCATACAGCTCGAACGGTCCGAGCCAGCCGTTACCTAAAGAAAGTGGACCAAGGAGTCGAGAGGTCGTAAGGGAGATTCTTTCTTTCGCTAGGTGTCAAACGAAGCGGATAAAGCACGGCAGATCTAGCGGTACAGAGTGAGTAGAATCAGTAAACAAAGCACACCCCGGCGCAAACTCCGACCAAGCCGAGTCTCAGATCCTTGCAGGTGGCCACCACCTGGACTAAGATCAGAAACGTACCGCTCGTTTCGTAAGCCTCGAAGACGGCTGGGACAAGGTTGGCTGTTTTGATGTCCTGGAAAGTGGGGTCGTTGTCTTCCCATTTCTCTGCGACATTCTTCTCCTGCATCAGCTGCAATCGCTCGATTGCCGCGATACGAGTAAGTCTGCCGCCCATGTTCCTAGTTAAAGTGGGCCAGGGCGCTTCAGTGGGACAAAGCACGCCGGGCTTTCGGGGCTAAATGGAGAGATAGTGGGGTTTTAATCTTAATCGTTAGAAGAGTACCGATCAGCACTCGCCGCGTCGCGCACAATTGGCAAAAAAACTCCTGCCAGAAATGTAACCGATTTGCTTGGGCCGAGACCTCATCCACCATCTGGAGTTTGAAACGATTGGAACTTTTGTCGATTGGTCTTAGCCGTATCCGGTTATTTCGTGGGACTGTGGAATGGGACATGACGGTAACAGACTGTAGCATCCGATGAGAGTATAATAACAGTGAGTCTAGCCAAGGCTCAGATAGGGGATCAATTTATTTGCTACTATCGGGTAGTATTGTAGAACAATCAAGCTTTGTGCGTTAGAATAGCTTTGGTTACAGTGAAGTGGAAATGTAGTGCGCGCGGTTATTGCTGACCACGGGGGACCATTTCTATGTCGGCATTGTCGTTGGGGCTTGCTCGCAAGGCAGAGGAGGGTATGCTAAGTATAATGGCATCGCTGCGCTGATCCTTGTGCCGCTGCCTCGTGAACCTCATCCAGGCTCCTCTGGTACTTTGGTAAACGAATATGAGAATGACCATTCCCAAGGTGAGAATGAGGATCCAAACGCCGATATTAGGTGCGGCAGAGGCCAGGAAGCCGATCTCTTGGTAGGGGATTCGGATACGGTTGTAAAGGAATGTTAGCATTGAGCACAGACTAACTGAGAGTAATGCCAGCAGATGGAACATGTCATCATCTCGCCGTTCGTATGGAGCAAACCAGAGCAGCAGAGCAACATAGAGCCAGATAAGGATGCTATAAACAAGCGTCTGAGCATCATAGGGCAGAAGCGGTACTAATAGAGCGATCAATCCTTTAATGCCAGTGTCTACAATTAGCGTAAACCACCATTTGCCTTCCATATAACCGTCCACGACGAATGCTGCCTTCACTTGGCGATGGCTGTCATTGTGGAGCGCGGATGTCAGGCTTGCTTTCGAAAGGTGTAGCTCATCGGTCCGCAGACCCGTATGACTCCGGTAGGTCATCCAGCGAATAGCAACGTACGCTGGGGGGAGAATAAATATAATAGAGACAATAACGACGAATCCAACATGTGCGTACCATGTGCCGGTGTAGCACTCTGTACTAAAATCAGAACTTATGTAGCTATTGCCTTCGACCTTCTGACAGTCAAACATCTCCGCAACGGTGCGAATAACATGGGGATAAAATAGGAACCAGACGAAACTGAGAAGTCTCACGAGTTGAGCATAGTACAATTGTGAAGTGAAAGTTGCTAAGAATTGGAGCGTTTGCTCCTTCGAAGGGGCTTTCACAAGGCGTGAATTGATCTTAAGCCGCAGGCGGGCTTTGTACATATCGTGCAGTAGCTCCCACGCGAGTCTTCCTTGAAGCCCATGCGAGCCTCTGCTTTCTCGAGGATCCTGAGTCTCGTCATCTGGCACGTCCGTAGCGTCTGGAATCCTAAGAAGCAGCTTGAACACAGAGAGATGAAAGAGCATAAGGCACAGCCCAAGGAGAAGAGGTGTTGCGATCGTGAAATACAAGATAGTATAGTAGCTCAGCTGACTTCTGCTTACGCATTGATATGCTGCCCACTCGTGAAGACGGGAGTCGATCGCCATCGCGAACGAGGCGAATTTCGAGATTTCGTTCGGGAAGTTTGATGACGCCAAAGAGAAGAGAAGGCTCAACAACTGCATCCAGATAAGGAATGTGCGCAGTGGAATATATGCCGTGGATATATCATCTGCTCTGAGCTTATAGGAGGCACTCAAGCTTGCGGAAACTTCTGTACGGTGTTCAAGTTTGCGCTTTGCCTTAGTTGAGGCGTGGTCAAATCCAGACTTGTTTTGCTGCCTAAAGTTCGAATAGGTGCTTGTTCCCATCCAGACATGGGCTGGTGCGGTAATGGGGAGCAAGTGTGAGTTGGCGCGATCTTGGTCTGCTGCTCCCGAGTTGTCTACGGAAAGGGGTCCACTGAGTGCCACGTGTGCAGATCGTTCGATTGAGAGGGGAGCGGCCTCGCGCACATACTGAGCTAAGTAGCGAAGATATGCATCTTCTAGAAATGCACGGGTCAGGTGCAAGTCGTCAAATACAATAACTCCAAGCAGTGCAAGCAATAAAATGACCGCGAAGGAGACCAGAGTGACCTGGGACCAGCTGCCTGCATCAGTACTGGGACACGTCACACATTTCCCATTTAGACGATAAGTTCCATCGAGACACTGCATACACATCAGACCGGTGTGTCCTGCAGGGCATTGTGCTTCTTTGGCTGCTGCTGAGGGGCATATTTCTGCTCGAGCGCATTTATAGTAAACTAGACTCTCAGGTCCAACCCTCCAGTATCCCTCCAGTGTACCAACTTCGTCACGTGTTGTGTTAGGACTCAAACAAGCGGCGCCCTCCGGACATTCTACGCATCGCCATTCACGACTTGATACTAGGTCATCAGGAAGATCCGCTAACGACTCAGGGTCATAAACGGCATAGTATCCGGCGGCACAGATGCAAGACGATGCGCCCGCTAGACCACCACTTACATACGGATGTCGACAAAATCGACATTCGGACGCTCCAGGATCCGCAGAGAAGGTGTTCTCAGCGCACAAATTACATGAGGTCATACCTTCGATGGGCTGGTGCCGTCCTGGAGAGCACACTTGACACGTTGACTCACCAGCTTCCTTGGAGTATCGACCAACTTCACAGTTCTTGCACTGATTGGGAGTTCCATCTGCAGGGGCATATTTGCCAGGGACACAATCAAGGCAGCGTGACGCGCCCCTGGCTGAGTACTTGCCCTCAGAACATGGCGAGCACTCTCGACTATGCGCTTCAGCCGAATAAGTTCCAGCGGGGCACGGTTGGCAAGACTCACCATCCAGAGCAAATGTGCCCTGAGGACATGCTGTACAATTAATGCTTCCCATTGACGAGATGAAACCAGGCTCACACTGCTTGCAATAGCTTCTCGCTCCCTCGTCTTGGAATGTTCCAGGCTGGCAAGCAAAGCAACCGCTGCTAATCGGGTTCGGGTTGTAGGTCCCGGGGCGGCATGCGTAACAGATTTGAGAACCCACACGTGAGGTGTAATGACCCTCTCCACAAGGAACACAGTCAATCTTGTCCGGATCTGATGTCGTACCGAGGTCGCAGGGTGTGCACGCCGACTGCTGTGACGCTGGAGCCACGCGACCAGGCGCGCAGGTGCTGCAAGCTGTCAGACCTGGCTGATTAGCGTACCGCCCCTTGTCACAACGAAGGCACTGATACCTCGTTTCGTTCCCGGCATTAATTGCGGAAGCGAAGAAGCCTTCTTCACATGTAGCACATGCAGTCGCACCTCCTCCGGATGAACTCTCTACAGGTGCAAAGCTACATGACATACACACGGACGCGCCATCTACGTTGGAATATCTTCCAGATTCGCATGGGCTACAGGCTGTCTGCCCTGGTCTCCCCTGATACTTGCCCGCTGGGCAGAGCAAGCACGATGTTCCTGAACTTGTTGTGTTAACGCGGTAGCGACCAACAGGGCATGCTACACATGTCGTTAAACCTTTGAGTGGAGCATAATGGCCGTCAGAACACAGCTGACATGCACCCGTTTCGCTAGTAGATGCGAATGAACCGAGCGGACATTGGGTACACACTGACTGACCCTCACCCGAGTAATAACCAGCAGGGCAAGGGGAGCAGATTGGTAGTCCGAAGTCTGAGGAGAACCGTCCAGGCGAGCAGTTGGAGCATTCCGCTGATCCTTCAGTTGAGGTTTTTCCTGGTTCACATTCATCACAGCGCGATGACGACGTTGCGTTCGAATATCTGCCGGCCGGACATGGATATTGCTGATTCATTCCAGATTCTGGAACAAAGTAGCCTTGATCAGCCTCTCTGCATTCGTCTAACGAAATAGAGCCATCAGGACTGATTACTCGGCGATGGAAATAACCGGGTTGACAGTCCTCACATGAGGACTGGTACATATTTGAACGACTACCAATTGGACAAAGCTCACAGCTCGTTGCACCATATATTGCTGAGTACCTTCCGGCAGCGCAGGATTGACATTCCGGCGCCATTCCTGTTGAGTACATCCCAGGCCAACATGTGGTGCAAATCTGGCTTGGTGAATCTTGGGAAGCGAATGATTTATAACCAGGCACACACGCCTCACACAGATTCGAACCAGGGCGAGGCGTTGTAAATCCATCCGAGCAGTATTCGCATGTCCGAGCACCGCTCGACGTGGTCACTGAGGTCGTACCAACTGGACAAGCTAGGCACTCTGTTGCTCCTCTTGTCACCTGACCTGAGGAGGAGTCATCGACATGCCCATCAGGAATCATTGTCATCTCATCGGGATACCAACCACTCGGGCAATCCTCGCAATGAGGGGATCCTGTTCGAGTGGCCACTTTGCCTATTGGACAGGGTAGACAATATTGAGCAGAGACGAGGGGAGTCGTCCCCAACTGGTCATGGGCTTGAGGTCCAGTGCGGTACCTGCCCGACGGACAAACTTTGCACGCCGTTGGGATACCGAATCCATCTTGATATTGACCAGGTGGGCAAGCTTGACAGGCGAAAGCCCCTGGCTCGGATGAATATCTTCCAATTGGACACGTGGTA
>Ga0180217_1000509_pt1 | contig 61313 bp, 59 predicted proteins | sample eDN3rd37CBELigOP_FD_128521 | JGI IMG/M metagenome (GOLD analysis project Ga0180217, IMG submission 128521) | Enriched Organic Plus compost microbial communities from Emeryville, California, USA - eDNA 3rd pass 37_C BE-Lig OP (version 2) (version 2) ...
CGTGAATCATCCCACCGTGCAGCACTGGGTTCGCGGAACTTTGCACTACGATGACCCCAGAACGACCACCAACACTCAAGTTCCCGCGAAAACCTTCAATATTTCGACGAACTTTTAAACTTTATCTGTCATCCGACCAGTCGTGTCGAAGAGCTCCAGCTCTGCCGGGTGCAGCTGGTGCTGACAGACGAATGAGCGGTCCTTGATCCGCCACAGCCCCTGCCCGACGCCGAGGCCGGGCAGGAGCTTCTGTTCTGTGCCGGTGAGGCCGAGCGCGTTCGCGGTGACGCCAAGCTGGTCGGTCTCTTGGCGGTAGATGATGCGGGTCTCGGCGTTAGCGAGCAGGCTGTTCGCGAGCGACCGCATGGCCGATCCCTGGTCGCCGACGTTCTCGAGGTCGGTGAGCTTGTGGAAGATCAGCATGTTCGCGATCCCGTACGCCCTAGCGAGCCGCCAGTGCGCATCCATACGGCGAAGAAGCGCCGGGTGTTGCATGAGCCGCCAAGCCTCGTCGTAGATGCACCACCGCTGCCCGCCGTTCGGGTCAAGCAGCGCCGATTCCATCCACGCTGACGAGCACGTCATCAGCACCGAGATCAGTGTCGAGTTCTCCGCCACTCGTGAGAGGTCGAGGGAGATCATCGGCAGGCTCGGATCGAACGTCACCGTCGACGGCCCGTCGAACAGCCCGGCAAGGTCACCGGCGACGAGACGCCGTAGTGCGTGCCCGACAAGGCGACCGTCCTCGGCAAGCCGATGCTCAGGGTCCGACGTCCGGCTGGGGTTGAGGACCCGGTCGACGACCATCGGCAAGATCGGAACGTCATTCTCCGCCACCGTCTCCGTCAGCGCCGTGTCGATGGCCGTGTGCTCGAGTGGTGTGAGCGGCCGGTCAAGCACGGTCTCCGCGAGTGCACCGATGAGATCCCGGCGGCGGGACGCGACGGTGCTGATCCAGGTCTCGTCGCTGAGACCGGCGGGCCGGTATCCCTCGTCGAGTGGGTTGAGCCGGGTGGAGAGGCCGTGGCCGAGGACGATGGCTCGGCCGCCGACTGCTTCGGCGACCGCGGTGTGTTCGCCCTTCGGGTCGCCGGGCACGTAGACGCGCCGCCCGAATGGGAGCGAGCGCGTGTAGAGGCTTTTCGCGAGCGAGGATTTCCCGGACCCGACGATGCCTGCGAGGACGACGTTGGGTGCGGTGATGAGACCACGTGAGTAGAGCACCCATGGGTCGTAGACGAATGAGCCGCCGGAGTAGAGATCCTGGCCGACGAAGACGCCGTCGGAGCCGAGGCCGCCCTCTGCGAGAAACGGGTACGCCCCGGCCAGTGTGGCCGAGGTGTCCTGATGCCGCGGGACCTTGAAACGGCCCGGCGACCGCAGCATCGCCGGCCCCGCCTCACCCGCCTTCGGGAGATACGTCGTCGCCCTGCGTTCGGCTTTCTCGGCCTCGAACTTCGCGACGGCTGCTTTCTTCTCGGTGGCGCGCTTCTGCGCCTGGACCTGCTGGGCCGCCTTACGGCGCTCCTTGCGCAGGCGACGCTTCTCGCTCGCGGGGGCAACGAGCACCGAGGTGTGCAGTCGCTCGGAGTCGTCGCGGTTCACAGCCCCAGCCCCCGCTCGCGCTTGACCGCAGCGATACCGGGGTGCTCGAACCAGTTCGTCGGCCCCGACTGCGCAAGCTCGGCCTGCTTGTCGACGGCGTCCTCGGGCGGGATCTCGTGGAGTCGGTAGAGGCCGACGTGCCCGAACGAGTGGCTGTAGGTCATGTCGTAGTCGCCGTCACGGACTTCCTGTTCCAGCGGGCCGGTCGGCGGCAGGTCGTACACATACCCGTTCTCGAGGGCCGCGTCGGTGGTCTCGTCGCCGTAGTCCCAGTTCTTCAGGAAGCTCATCGCGGCATCCACGCCCTCATCGTCGATCAGCTCGAGCACCTCGTCGGCTTCTTCGCCCTGGAGGAAGCAGATACTGACCCACCGCTTCACCGTCACCTGCTCCACCGCGGGCTCATCCCGCCACGCGACACGGCCGCTCGCGGCATGCGCCTTATCGAGCCGGTCCTCGACCTGATCAATCAACGTCGCCGCCTGGTGCAGCTCGTCGGCGGCATCGAGCGCGGCTTTCGAACCGACCTCGTGGCCGCCGTGATCGTCGAAAGCACGCGGCCGGTTCTCGACGTGAGCGCGGGCGAGCTGGTCGAGCACCTGCCGAAGCGAACGGACACCGTAGAGCACGTCTCCGAGGACCCCGTAGAGGTCTCGCGGGTGTTCGAAGGTGCGGCTGGCGTGTGCAAGGCCCCGGAGTGCTTCCGAGGCCTCACCGGCGTCAGCACCGGGATCGTAGAACGTGGGCATGATGACCTCCTGAGCAAGTGGATTGCCCCGTAGGTGCACCGCCACATCCTGTGTCAGACCCCAGTTATACGATTGCTTTCATGGACACCCCGAATGAAATCCAGAGCGCTGGTACGAAATTTACGCAGGTACTAGACGCCGCTGCGAAGCTTCCCGGTGTCCGGATCAACCGAGCGCAATACTTGAGGACTGCGCTGAAGCGACACTGCGCTCAAGACCAGATTGAGGAAGCTATCCGGACCTCTCCGGCTGCAGCTGGAATCCCCATGCGAGTCATCACCGAGGTCGCAAATACCTCGATCACCTATGAGACGACGAAGGTCTCTGGGATCTCCGCTGTTGCGGGCCTCCCCGGTGGGCTGGCCATGATCGGAACTGTTCCGGCTGACTTGGCCCAATACATGGGCCACATGCTGCGGATCGCGCAGAAGCTTGCGTACATCTATAGCTGGCCGGATCTCTTTGCCGAAGGCGACGAGCTGGACGAAGCGACAGAGAGCGTCTTGACGCTTTTCGTTGGCGTCATGTTTGGTGTGCAGATCGCTCAGGGTGGCGTCACGAAACTCGCGGCAATGATCGCGGCAAACGTAGCGAAGAAGCTTCCGCAAAAGGCTCTCACGAAGGGCCTGATCTACCCAGTAGTCAAGAAGGTCGCCGGTTACATCGGTGTCAGCATGACCAAGAAGATGTTCGCAAGCGGTGTTGCGAAAGCGATCCCCGTTGTTGGCGCGGTGCTGTCTGGCGGCCTCACACTTGGCACTTTCCTCCCCATGTCGAAACGTCTTCAGAAGCATCTCGCGAGCCTGGAGCTGACTCATCCGAGCCGACGGCACGCCAGCACCGCCGAGGCGGATGACGTCATCGTCCTGGCTGAGATTCAAGATGAAGATGGTGAGGCTCGACGCGAGGAAGCTGCCCAACAGCTTGACGGAGGCCCCAGCAACGACGTCGAGTCTGAAGCGAACGACGGCTGACCTCATATTGTTCGGCACAGCGGCAGTGCCGCTGCCGTGAACGCCTGAGCCTGCTGGCCGACGATAAGCCGCGTCTCGCACGACGCCTGGATCGCGGCCTGCTCGATCGCCGAGACCGCTGCGTCGAGATCTTCAGCGTTCGACGCCGACACCGAAACGAGCCCCGTGTAGCGGAGCACGCCATGGCCGGCTGTGAGATCGGCCTCCTGCTGGAGCACGTCCTGGAACTCAGCGGTCTGGGAAGCGTCTTCGATCTGCCCGATCCGCTGGCGCTGGTGTGCGTCTGAGATGTACTCGGTCTTCTTCTTTCGGATGTCGCGGGCGGCCTGGTCAGAGCGCATCGGCGTGCACAGCAGCGAGAATGAGCGCTGGATGCCCGTCGAGAGCAGCACTGGGGCGAGGAAGCCCGGATACACCATCGAGCGCGGCCATTCACTGATCCACAGCACCGCGTGATGCGCGGAATCCGTGCGCAAATGGTCCCACGACTCGTTCACCGCAACCGGCCCTGCCGTCGCGAGCGACTGCCCGAGCTCGCCATGACGCTCCAGGCTCGCCGCAACCGCCGGATCATACGCCGAACGCAGAATCACCGCGATCTGCCCGCACGTCAACCAGGCCGATGGCGCAAGATCCGCCGACCTGAGCGCCGCGATCAGCGTCGACATCTCCTGCCGGAGCACGGCGGCGGCTCCCTTGATGCCACCGCCTGCGGTGCGGATCTGCCGTGCGGCGGCGTGCATGTCGAGCGAGAGCGACAGCGTCGTCGCGTGACGTTCCCCGGCGGGGCCGGCCCGGTCGATGAGCTCCGCATACGTCGTCGCCGCCCAAGACGTGTCGCCGGTGCCGTGCGAGGCCCACCATTCGGCAAGCCCACTGCCGGAGTCCGGCAGGGTTCGCTCGAGGACTTGCAGCATCGACACGCGCCCCGAGCGGCACACTGTCGCGAGCACGCGCCCCCAGGATGCGACCCGGCGTTCCTGCTCGCCGGGGTCGAGGAGCACGAACGCCGGATGCGTTACCGACACCACGACCGTGAGCGTCGCCGCCGTCGGATCATGGATCATTCCGGCCCCGGTGGTCGGGTCGGTGTATTCGCGCAGGCGTGCCATATCGCCCGGCAGTGCGAGGGTGCCTTCGGGGCGGGGTGCGACGATGCGGCGGCGGTAGAGGGCCTGGCCGCCGGTGTTCTTCCACACCCACCAGAAGCCGACCGGAATCCACTCGACGATCGGACGCCTGGCGATCGGCACCCACGTGAGCACCGCCGCGACCGCCCACACCGGGGCCGTGTATGCGAGGAGCATCCCGCCGCCTGCGTAGAACGCCCATACGACCGCCGCGATCCCGACGCTCAACGTGACCAGTTGCGCGATGGAAAGGCCGAGGAGGATGCCGCGGCGGGTGAGGCGGGAGAACTTCACCGGCCGCAGTTCGCCCTCGGCACGGTTCTGCGAAGTGTTCTGGGACATCACATTTCCTTCGGCATGGGCGGATTGTTCGGCGGTGCGGGATCAGCCGCGGGCGGCCGCGGGGCCGGATTCGACGGCGGAGGCGGCGTGCCCTGTTTCGGCGCAGGCGACGCCGGGGACTCCACACCCGGATCGGACGGATTCCGCTCGGCACCGGCCGCTTCACCAGCCGCCTTCTCGCCGATCGCGCCGCCGATCTTCGGGCCAGCTTCCGCGGCTCCCTTCACGACCTCAGCACCGATGATCACCGCAGCGGCAGGGCCTGCAGCAGCGGCACCAGCACCAGCACCAGCGCCCGCCCCGGCTCCTGCGCCGGATGCCGCGGGTGCTTCAGCAGCCGGTGCGGCCGCGGCAGAGGGTGGGCCGCCGGGTGGAGGCGTCCCACCGCCGCCACCGCCACCGGGCGGCGGCCCGCCGGGTCCGCCGCCGTCGAGGACTTTCTTCACGCCGTCGCCCTGCGGCTTCGACGGCATCGGCCACGGACGATCGACCGCGCCCTTGGCCTCTTGTTCGGAGCCCATGGCGTGGTAGAGGTCGAAGCCGAGGAACGAGATGAACCGGTAGACCATGTACGGCGCGAATGCCGCGATGAACAGCAGCACGATGCCCACGATCGGTTCGGTCACCGCGGCGAGATCCACCGCGATCGGTGTCGAGATCTGCGTGATTGCGATCAGGAACACGACGACGAGCACGAGTTTCGAGACGATGAGTGCGATCACGAATGCCGCCCATTTCCCGATCCAGCTCCTTGTCACATCCCATGCCGAGCCGGCGAGGGCGATCGGGGCGAGCACGATCGCGACCAGCAGCAGCGCTTTGCGGATGAGGAGGGAGAACCAGACGATCGCGACCGCGCAGATCATGAGCCCGGCGAGGAAGATCGTGATGATCGCACCGACTCCCGGCAGAGAGATGTTCAGCGCGGTCAGCCCCGCGGTGAGGAGGGCGATCTTGTCGCCCATCGACCCGGTCGTCTCACCCGCGGCCTGCACGATCCCAACACACAGCTGGTCGACGATCTCGAGCAGCGTCGCCGTCAACGTGATGACGACGAACGACCCCAGGACTGCTTTCGCTGCCCCTAATGCGGCGCGTGAGAGCGCCGCAGGTTCTCGTCGGATCAGGCCGAGGACGAGCTGGAAGGTGAAGAACAGCAGCACGATGAACACGCCGATGCCGAACAGCAGGTTGTAGACGGCGAGGTAGCCGGGCTGGGTGACGTCGACCAGGGTGGTCGAGTCGAACACCTGCCACATCGTCTCGATCAGCCATCCGGCGGCTTGCCCCATCGCGGAGGCGAGCCAGTCGAACGGTGCCGAAATGAGCGTGGCGGCGGCTTCACCGGCCACGTCGCAGACGTTGGAAATGATGGGAATGTCGCAGACGCCCATGCTTACCCCTCCTCCGGGATCTCAGTGGGCGCTGCTTAGACCTGCTGGCCGACGCCCCAGAAGAAGTTGATGAGCGTCACCGCCGCACCGCACAGCACCGCGGCACCACACGAGACGAGGACACCAACCTTGCCGCGGGAGGCGAGGTGCGGGTTCGAGGAGTTCGATCCGAAGCCCCACACGATCGCCGACACAATGAGCGCGAGCACGCTCAGGATGAGCCCGACGGTCATGACGGCACCGACGATGGTGCGCAGCTGCGCGATCCCAGGCAGGCCGGAATCGTTCGGGGTGATGCTGATGTCCATCGGCACGATGATCGGAAGGCTGATCAGTTGGGTGGCGAGTTCGTACACGGCGTTCTCCTAGCGGTACCCGCCCAACGGTTGGGCGGAGGCGATTGAGGGTCGCCTGCTAGGTGCGCCGTTCGTTCCTCACAAGGTTGCTGTCAGCCCCAAGCCACGTTGGAGAGATCGACACCTTGTTTTGCGGCGTTGGACTCGATCGCCTGTCGAAACCAGGTCGCAAGTCCTGGTGCGAGCTTGTCGTAGTGCTCTCGATACTCCGGTTGCTGTTCATATCCGCGACCGAGGATGACCTGCATGTCATAGGTGAGGGCAAAGTACGACTCGAACACCACTCGGTGACGCTCGGCAAGCGCATGGGCTTCAGGCGTATCTGGTTCGACTCCTCGCCGGAACACTTCAGCGAGGTCAGTTTCCAGCGCGGACATTGCTTCAGCGTTGGCAGCCCACTCTTCAGGAGTGCGGTGTGCGGACTTCTCGGCGTACTCGGCCCATTGTGCGTTGCCGCCCCAACGCTCCTTCGCTTGTTCGATCCATTCCGGGTTCCACCCGTCTCCAAAGATTTCCATCTGCTGCTGCGGAGTGAGGAGGACGCCCCGATCATGAGCTTCAAGGAGGCGCAGTAGTCCGCGTTCGGCTACCTGGAGTTGTTCAATCTTGCCCGCGACTCTGTCGAGCTGCTGACGGATCGCTACTGCAGGATCAGCCGCCGTTCCGTCAAGCAGGTCAGCGATCTTCGCTAGCAGCACGCCTAGCTCGCGGTAGATATTGACGCGCTGCAATCGAACGAGATCCGGTGGCGTATAGAGCCGGTAGCCGCTGGCGGTACGTCGGCTGGGGCCAACCAGACCGATGTGATCCCAGTGGTGGAGAGTGCGCACAGTCACCCCGAGGCGGGTCGCTGCTTCACCGATTGTCAGCCCGTCGTCGAGGTGACTGTGCTTCATCACTTACTCGCTTTCTGGGGCTGTAATGCCGATTTCGGCAAGGTTCTTCATTTCCTGCGATGCAGGGTCGAACGGTTTGGCAGCGGTAAAGATCACTCGGACATTTTCCGGAGTGTGCACCTCCAGCTCCACCGAGTTCCACGGTGTGTGCCGAGGTGAAACCGTGCTGCCAGGCCACGCTTTCGCGCAGGATTCTTCGAGCGGTTCGATCTCATCAAGAACGCAGGCGAAGCTCACCGACGAAGCCGGGAGCTCCTGCGTGTCTTCCCCTGCTGCGACGAGGAGCACGTCCTGGAATGCCCAACGCCGAAGATGCACCATGCGGCCGGGCACATCGAACAGGTTGAAGAACCCAAGGCCCTCGCACCAGAACTTCTCAGATGCGGCCAGATCGGTCGAAGGGACGGTGACAAACATGGGCATCCCGTAGATGCCACGGTAGGGCTCGGGAGCCACAGCTCCAGGGATGGGCTCGGGGACGGGACTGATTTCGAATGCGTTGTAGTAATCACTCATGCCCACAGACTCCTCCCTGACGTTACGTCAGGGTCAAGTCAATCAGTTACGGCGTGTTGCCTGCTTAGAACGCAGCATCGTGCCCAGAGTTCAGAGCTGCCCTCCGACACCGATCAGCCAGTTGATCCACGCCACCCCGGCACCCGCGAGCGCCGCGGCTCCGACCGCGACGAGGACCCCGGTCCGTCCTTTCGAGGACAGGCCGGGGTTTCCCGTTGAGGAGGCGATGGCCCAGATGATGGCGCAGATGATGAGCATGAGTACGGCGACGATGAGGATGATTGTGAGCATCGCGCCGATCGTGGTTTTGAGGTCTCCGATGCCGCCGAGGCTGTCGAAGTCTGGGAAGACGTTCATCGGGCTGCTCCTCACAGTTCGCATCCGGTCGGGCCGGTGGTGGCTTCGGGTAGGTCGGCAGCGTCGTGATCGTTGAGCCACTTCGCCGGGTCGACCGGTTCGCTGTTCGTGCCGCCGGGGCGGACCTCGAAGTGCAGGTGCGGGCCGGTCGAATGCCCGGATGAGCCGACGTCGCCGATGTACTGGCCTGCGACGACGTTGTCGCCGACCCTCACATGGATGCCGTGAGCCCACATGTGCACGTACCCGGTGGCGACGGTTTCGCCGTCGAGCTGGTGCTCGATCACGATGTGCCCGCCCCAGGTCGCATCGAACTGCGCGACCGTGACGACCCCGTCGGCAGCGGCGAGGATCTGCGTTCCGTCCGCCGCGGACAGGTCGATCCCAGCGTGCGTGGTCGCTTCGCCGGTGATCGGATCGGTCCTCGGACCGAAGTCATCGGTCTGCACCCATGTGCCCTCCGGAAGCGGGAACACCACCTGCTCGGACGACTTCTTCGCCTTCGCCGCAACATGCTTCGAGTCGACGGATGTTGCTGTCGATGAGGCCCCGGCTCCGTTGCCGGTGGTGAGCGTGGTGAGGATCTTCTCGGCGACGGGTTCGTAGTTGTCGTAGCGATCAGGGTAGGCGGAGACTTCGACGGCTTGGGCGACTTCGCCGAGGCCCATCTGCTGCCATCCGGGGATGTCGAGGAGGCCTCGGGGCGAGGGATAGTTCGGGCCGGCCGGCCCGCCGTAGAACGCCTTCGCCTGGTACTCCGGGTCCATGAGCTCTTGCACGGTGCCCCACCCGGATTGCGGGCGCATCTGGAACAGGCCGAGCGAGTCATGATCGGACCCGTTGCCGTCGTTCGGGTAGTCGCCGGATTCGGGATATGTGCCGGTGTTGGCGAGCATCCGCAGCGTCGACTCGGTGAGCGCCGCCATGAGCGCGATCTTCGTCGCGTCACGGTCGATGCCGTCGATCTGCGAGCCGACGGTGATGATCGTGGCCGCATGGGTGAGCTGCTGCTTGTTCAGCGTGAACGAGACGCCGTCCGCGGTGGTGACGGTGAGTTCGTCGGGGACGTCGACGACGGTGACGCTGTTGACGGTGCAGGTGGCGTTGGCGCTGGGGTTGGCGATCAGGCCGATGCTCACGAGCCCGAGCGTCGGGGCGAGGAAGCAGAACGCGAGTGCCGCGAGGGCGAGCTTCTTGAGCATGATCCAGTCGCCGCCTACTTCAACGGGTTGTTCAGCTGCGACAGGCGCAGCAGGTAGCAGTCGTCGCCGCTCGGGCAGGCCATGAAGATCGTGAACGACACCTGCTCGCTCATCGCCTGATCGGCGCCGTCCCAGACGCCGTCGCGGTGACGGGTGCCGGTGACCGTGTATGCGGCAGCGCCGGGCGGGAGCTGCGCGGGCCGGGCCTGCGCGACAGCCTCGCTCCACTCGACCGGCACCTCGAGGGTGTCGACGTCGATGCGCTGCGTGGTCTCGTATTTGCGCAGTTGCACCCAGGCGTCGCGCGTGGGCAGGTAGCCCGCGATATCGGAGGCGAGCCCGGCCTGCTCGATACCGGACGGGTCGCCGACGTTCACGAGAGCGGCGGTGTAGTCCAGCGGGTACAGGCCCAACGTGGTGTCCCACCTGAACAGCGCCGCAGCAATTCGGCGTGCGAACGTTTCAGCGTCCCGCGTCGGAACGATCTCGGGTACTTCTGGCCGTGGTGCGGTCGTGGGCGGCACCGTCGGGACGGTCGTCTCCGGTGCGGGAGGAGGTGCGGTCTGGTCGTCGCCGTGTCGAGGGCCGGTGATGAGTCCGTAGGCTCCGATGCCGATGAGGGTGAGCATGACGACGCCGCAGGTGATCATAAGGATCAGCCTGCGGCGTGCGTGAGGATCTGGTGAAGCAGTCATACCCGACAGGTGCACAGGCCACCCCATGCACGTCGTCGGTCAGATCGCCCGGAGCCGCCCCCGAGCTGGCACGGCGGGTTCGTCGTTGAGGGCTGCGCGGAGGCGGTCGGCGAAGTCGTTCCACTCGTCGATGGCGGTGAAGAAGGTGTCGGCTTCGGGGCGTGTGATCTTCACGGCGATCTCGGCCGGGTCGGTGCTCGCATAGAGCGTGTGGAGCTCTGACCAGGTGAGCACGAACGCCTTCGGCGTCATCGGCGCGATCGCAGCGGTGCTGGCGCTGCGCTTCTTCGGCTTCTTCCCGCTGCGGATCTCGGAGAGCTTCGCTTCGGCAAGCTGGTGCAGCATCAGGTCCCGTTCGGCCTCGGCGGCAGCGATGAGGTTCTTCGCCTGCTGCCACCTCGGGTGCGTGGGAGCACCGTCTCGGATCTCATCGAGAAACCCCTGTGCTGCCTCACGGATCTCGGCCGGGTGGCCGGCGTCTTCGGCTGTGCGCTGGAGGAAGTTGATCTCCTCGAGCCGCGTATACGAGGACGTGCCCGTGACCATCTCGGCGGCCTGGCGGCGCGCGTCACCGATCGGCTCCTTCAACGGTCCCGCCGATTCGGCGGGACCGTTCCAACGTGGCTGATTCTCGGATGAGAGCTGCGTCGAGGCCTTCCGCTGCGCCGCGTCTGCCGCGAGGAGTTCCTTCATCTCGCGGTAGAGGGTGGCGGCTTCGACGGCGGTGAGGGGCTTGTGGAACGCGTTGTCGTCCTGCTCGGCGAGCATGAACTCAAGATCCGTGGAGATGCCCGACCGCACCCACACCCGAGCCTCGGACCAGCCGAGCTGCTTGATCGCCGCGAGCCTGCGCGCACCGCACACGAGCACCCCATCCGGGGTGACCGTGATCGGCTGCAAGATGCCCTCATCGTCGATCGACGCGGCGAGAGCGTCGATGTCGCCGAGATCCTTGCGGTGACGTGCGCCGACCTGAATCGAGTCGACGGTGCGGATCACCACCACGTTCTCGGGCTTGTCCTCGATAGCCACGGCTCAGCCCTTCCGTCCGGGAGCCGCGAGCGCGATCTGGAACACGAGCTCGTCATCATGCAGCAGCGACTGCACCGTGTCGCCCAGCAGCAGACGCATCAACAGGCCGCGACCGGCGGTCGAGGCCTGGAGCGCTGCCTGCGTGTTGCCGAGGAGTACGCGGACGACGGCTTTCCACGAGTCGGCGGGCAGGTCGAGCAGGATCGGGGCCTGCTTGTCGTGGCGGAGGATCTCGTAGGCGTTCGCGCGGGTGCCTGCGCGTTCGGTGGTCTCGCAGACCCGGTCGATCGTCACCTGGGCGGCCATCTTCGGCCAGCCCAGCAGTACGAACAGCTGCACCGCATCCGCGATCGCCGCCCGCGCCGTCGCCTGCGGCGTCACCACACCCGCCACCTCTCCGGTGAGGTCGTCGTCGCGGTCGTCTTCGTGGCGGTCGGTGACGCGGAACGCGGGGTGATAGTCCGACAGCGGCGTCTCGCGGTCGGAGATCCGCTCGGGGTCGTGGAGCTCGGAGATGTGGGGCCGGCGGGCTTTGTTCGTCGAGCAGAGCAGGCCTTGGCCTCGTTCTTCGGCGATGCAGGTGATCTGCACGGCACGGGTCACGACGCCCCAGGGGTCGTTCGCGCGGCGCGTGGACGCCATCCGCATCACCTCGAACGCCGCCGATGCTGCTTCCCAGGGATCTAACCCGTGCCTGCGTGCGAGGGCCGCGTATTTGCAGGCGGCGTGGGCCATGAGCTGCCCGGCGATCGGGTCGTGCTGCCATGCTCCCGGCCCCTGCTGGTGGAGCCGGGTGAGGACGTGCCGGAGCCCTTCGCCGGTGGTGAAGTCGTCGGCCGGATCTGCTGTCAAAGTCGTCATGTCAGAAAACCTCCTGAAGACCAGGTGCACACCGCGTCCCAGAACCGAACGGTCCCGAACCTCGGCGCACATGTTCGGATCTCCAGCGGCTGCTTATGCCATGCCGACCGGGCCGCGTTCCGCACCGGTACGAGTACCGGAGCGACCGAAGGCAGAGACCGGCGGGAGATGCCGGGCACGATCGCGCAGATAGCGCGCGGAATCGGCGGTCGCAGTGCGGGTGCGGCGCATCAGCTCGGTATGGAAGTCGATGCCCGCCCCGGCCACGCGCGACCCGGCACGCATCATGAGATCCCTGGGCCGGACCCATTCGACGCCACGGGCGCGCACCGCTGCCGGGTCGAACGCGAGATCCCGGCGATGCTGGCCGACCGAGGCGGCCTCGATCGCGTCGGGCACGCCGTTCGTTCCGGCGACATCGCTCGGCTCGATGCCGCTCGTGCGGGGCGTATCGGTGGTGGTGTTCATGATTCCTCCTTGGATTAATCCGCCCTTGCAACCAGGTCGGGTGCAGGGTCGTCAGTGATGTTCGTGGGGTCTTCGGCGGTGAGCCAGCGGCCGATGGTGGATGGGTGGACATCGAGTTCGCCCGCGATCTGCTTGTTGCTCCACCCCATGCCGCGAAGCGCCGCCGCGAGCTCTCGCCGATCCACCGTTCCCGGTTCCGACTCGTCGTCTTCGACGGCCTCGAGCTCGGCCAGCTCAGCGACGGGTTCAGGTACGGGGGCGTTGTCGTGTCGGGCGAGGATGACGGTGAGGTGCGTGATCGCGAGCAGCACGACGGGCGGCACAGCGGCGACGGCTCCGGCGAGGAGGCCGGGGACGTCGCTGTCGGCGGCGATGATCGCGTGGATCGCGTTCGCCGTCACCGATACCAGCGCACCGCCGATGAGCAGCGCCCAGGGATACCAGGCGGCAGGTTTCCCGGCGAGGGCGACGACGGCGACCGTGGCGACAACGATGATGCCGTCCACGATCAGCGGCCACGCCCACGCCTGCCCGGTCCCAATACCGGATCGGTGCGCGAGGTCGGCCAGCGAGGTGAACGAGAGCCAGAACGCACCCGCCGCGATGAACACCGTTCCCGCGACGGCCGTGATCACCGCCCAACGCCGCGGCCTCTGTCGTTGCTCGCGCATCACAGCGTCCTCACCGGGGCCGAGATCGACGGCGCACGGTTCGCCCACTGCCGTGCGGTCTCGTTCGGGCTCGCGGGTAACGACCCGGTGACCGTACGGAACGCCGAGCGCACCGTGGTCGACACTTCGCGCTCGCTGAGGCCTGCCTGCCCGCCGGCCGCAGTGAGGGCGTCGAGTGCTTCGGCGGTGCCGACGCCGTGTTCGGCCATCTTGCACGCCGCCCAGAACAGACCGTGGTTCCGCTCGCCCTCCTGAAGCCTCGACACCCAGCCGGCGAGCCGCTCCACCTCGCTCTTCGCATACGACGTCGCCACCCGCGGCAGCACGACCGGGCGCGGGTCGAGGAAGTTCCGCAGCCGCTCCGTCTCGACAGGCATCGCTCGGCCCGTCGCGAACTCGATCGCCTGGTACGGGATGCGGGTGCCGTCGATGTCGCGGCTCGTCGGCGGGACGACGATGTAGCCGCCGTCACCACGGAAGTCGATGCCCGCCTTCGCCGCCTGCCAGCAGCCCTGCGGCCCATCCGGCGACGACGGGTAGTACAGGTGCCGACCACCCGAGGGCGTATCGACGGCGACCTCCCATCCGTCGAGGAAGTGCCGGGATGCCGCGCGCTGGAGCGCGTCGTACCCGTTGACGCCGTGCACGTCGACATCGACGACCACGACACCGGACGGCATCCCGGTCGGGATCGCGAGCCCCGCCTGCGGGAACCGCTGCCACCACCGCTCCACCTGCGCGAGATCGGTGCTGGAGTCGTGGAAGCCGTGCCTGGTGAGCGGCCGCTTGTCTTCACCGACCGGGAACACCGGCACACGTACTTTCGCGAGTTCGACGGCGGCCTGCGCCGGGGTCGCCCAGTCGGGCATCCGGTGCATCACGGAAGCGAACGACCCCGGCAGCGCACTCATGCCAGGCTCCTTGCCGCAACCGGCTCAGCCGCACGGCCAGACGGGGCGGGATCAGTAAACCGGGCACCGCGCTCAGGCGTATGCGATGCCTCGGGCGTGCGGCGTTTCGGGGCGTCGCGGTCGAGGCCCGGCGGGACTCCGTTGCCGATCTGGGCGGTGTCGAGCTGGTCGAGGATCTTCAGCGCGGTCGCGCGGACGCGTTCGCCGGTGGCTTTGACGATCTCGGCGGGCTCTTTCCCGTCGACGTTCGCCGCCCACGACGAGACATACGGGATCGTGTAGGCGCTGGTGTCCATGCCGTGCGCGGCACCGATCATCAGCGCCACCGACTCCGCCTCCACCTCACCGATCCCGCGATGCTGCCGGGCATCAACATTCTCGGGATCGTGCATGAGCACGTGCCCGAGCTCGTGCGCGAGCGTCTTCACCCGCGCCGCATCATCCATATCCGCACGCACCTGCACCGTGCGCGCCCCGTAGTCGGTGACGCCATTCGCGCCATAGATCTCAGATGCGCTGGCAGCGTCGGCGAGCGTGAACCCGGCAGCTTCAACCTGCTGCTTGAGACCGTCCCAAAGGCCCGCAGGTGCCTGACCGGTGAGGAGCTGCGCACGCGGGAGCTCCGGCAGCGGGTCGCCGTCGGTTTGCGAGACGTCCCACACGTAGGCGGGGCGCACGCCGATCATCTTCGAGCGCACGACCTCGCCGGGGCGAGGCTTCTCGAACTTGTTGAGCCGCCGCCACGATTCCGGATCTGACGGGTTCGAAGACGCGAAGCGGCCGGTGACCGGGGCAAGGATCTGATAGCCGGGCTGGCCCTTCATCACCTGCCGGCCGAGATCCTGCCACTGCTTGTATCCGGCGACATACGTCGGCACCGGTTCGGCGACGAGGCCCTGCTCGTAGGCTCCCTGGTGCTGGAGCCAGATCAGGAGCGTGTTGTTGAACGAGCGGCTGCGGAAGTTCGCCGCGAACGCGATCGCCTGCTTCCAATCCTCACCCGTCACGAGCTGCTCGACCGCCCCGGTGAGCTTCTCGTGCAGCTCATCGAGCTTCTGATCTCGCGCTGCCCTGCGGTCTTCGACAGTAGCCATCACCCGGCCTCCTCTTCGCCGTAACGCCGCGAATCGAAGTGCGGCGATATGACTCAGAGGTGCGCACCAGCTTCCCGCAGAAAGGTGCATCGGCCGGTTTTGGGCATGGGGGTATCGCATGGTGCACCTCCTCGGTGCAGGGGCGCGAGCATGCCCACAATTCCCTCGTTGAGCATGCTCAAACGGAGCGGGCTTACCGTTCTACACCCAAGTTTGAGCATGTGCAATGGTTGTGTTGAGCATGCTCAAGGTTTAGATTGATCATGCGCAACAACCGATGATGGTGGTCGCGCGCTTCTGCCAATCCCGACCTGAGTGGAAGGGGCGTCATGCACACAACCGAAGAAGAGACCCGCACCGCAGCAGCATTGCTCGCGAAGCGTCTGCGGTTATTGCTCGACGTCAAGGCAGCCGAGTCCGGCTCGGAGCCTTCCTATTCAGAGATCGCCGCGTTCCTCAAAGAACGCGATACGAACCTGTCCCGCTCCCGTTGGACGTACATGCTCAACGGGAATCGCAAAGTTGACGACCCCGATGTGTTCGCAGGCCTCGCGGAGTTCTTCGATGTCGATGTCGACTTCCTCACCGGCGATAGTGACGTGTCCACACCAGAAAAGGTCACCGCACAGCTGGATCTCGTCCGGGCGATGCGTGCGGCGAAGGTGAAGTCCTATGCGACTCGCACCCTCGGCGATCTGTCGCCACAGACCCTGGAAGCTATCACGCAGTTCCTGGATCACGAGATGACGAAGTAACCGAGCAGCTTCGGCGTCACGCCCCACCAGACGTGCACCGCGGATGCTCTCGAGCAGACAGTGAGCACACCGTGAATATCGACCAAACCGTCGCCGCCGCCATCGCGGCGCTCAACTTGGGAGATCATTTCTCGTTCGACGCCCTCACCCAGGCGATCGAGCACCAGCGTGGACGCAAGATCCAAGTCTCCGAACTCCCAGAGCTCGGCGACAACGAAGGGCTCTGCGCGGTCCTGTTCTATGCGCAGGATCGCGATCTGATCCTCCACGCGCACTCCGACTCGAGACTGCACACGCAGCAGTTCATCCTGCACGAGTTCGCCCACATCATCCTCGGCCACTGCGACGACGACGGCGTCTCGCACGACCTCTCCGACATCGACGGGCTCCTGCCCGACATCCCCGTAAGCGTCCGCTCCCGAGCACTGGCTCGCTCCGATCTCGCCACCGAGCAGGAAGTCGCGGCGGAGTCGCTCGCGGATGTCCTCGCGGCACGGATTCGTGGATCGGCGTTCGCCGACACGAGCTACACGGAGATCTTCGGATGACGCAGTTGCTCGTCGCGGCCGTGATGTGGCTGCTCGTCGTGAGCCTGCTCATCCTGAGACGACGACGCACCGACCGCAGCATCACCTACGCGTCCCTCGCCATCGCGATCTCCATGACTCTCAACGTCGACGAGGTCTACTTCACTTTCGACCGGATGCTCCGCAGTACGAACTTCACCACGATCATCGGTGACGGCCTCCTCATGATCGGCCTCTCCTTCCTCGGCCGCGGCGTCATGAAAGCCGGAGAGTATCGGCCACGCCTGGCGAGGATAGCTGTTGGCCGGCCGGCCCTCGCCGCGGCTCTTGCCGCGGTGATCATCTCCTTCGCTTTCATCGACCGCGGCACAACGACCGACGCATTCATGCGCGACGTCGGCGACCAACCCGCTGCCTGCACCTACTCGCTCACCGTGTTCACGTACTGTGCGATCGTCGTCGGCGCGATGCACGTCCTCGCGATCAGCCAGTGGCGCGCCACCCGCGGACTACTTCGCACGCCCGCGGTACTCCTGACCTACGGATCACTCTGCGGACTCGCTCTGTGTGTGACCGTCGCGGTCATGGACATCGCCCACGTGACCGGCAACACGGCCGTTCTCAACGCGGCGATCCCGATTTATGGGCCGCTCATGCTTGCCGCGTTCGTGCTGCTGTGTGCCGGGTTCATCGCGCAACCACTCACGCGGCTCCTGCGCAGGCGCTTCCACCACGTCCGCACCGACGTGCTCGTCACCCAGCTCGAGCCGATATGGCGCACCGCGAACTCACTCCGCCCTGGCCTCAGCAACCGGCACGTCACCACCACGTTCCTGGACGACCCCGACGCGAGATTGCACCGGCAGGTCGTGGAGATCCGCGACGCGATGATAGACCCTCGCGTGAAGTTCACGCTCACCCGATGCCAACTCGCGCTCCTCGAACGCGCCGAGCGCCATCTCATCGGTACCGCCTCGCCTGTCCGAACCGCAGTGGAGCTCGCATGAGACTCGGACGGGTTGTTGGCGCAACCATAGGGATCACGGCAGCCGTTGCGGCAGCCGGAGCGGCATCGCTGGGGTGGATCGTCGCACGGACGCTCACCGCGCCCGTCAGTGAGCGCGACTTCGACCTTCGCGTGCGCGGCATCGAAAACGACGGGGACCAGACCTGGATCGTGCTCGACCGCACCAGCGACACCGCCGCCGCCGGGATCTACAACCTCTGGTTCGAGCAAGGCGGTTGGGCACAGCTCGGCCCCGAGATCCGTGACCATGGGCCAGATCGCATCGCCCGTGCCATCACCGGCGCGTCCGACGGCCTCGAGCCGAAATCCGGCGATCGTGTCTCGTGGAGCGGGATCTACTACGCCACACCCACCGATGCCGGCCTCGAAGCCCGCGAGATCACCATTCAGACTCCGGCCGGAGCATGCCCTGCATGGCGGGTCGACGGCTCATCGACCTGGGCAATCCACATCCACGGGCTCGGCGGCACCCGAGCCGGAACCCTGCGCGGCGTACAAGTCGCCACCGAACTCGGATACACGTCACTCGCCGTCAGCTACCGCAACGACGGAGAAGGTCCCACCGTCCGCACCGGCCGCTCAACGCTCGGATGGACCGAGGTCGACGACGTCGAAGCAGCGATCCACTACGCGGTCCGGCACGGTGCCGAACGGATCGTGCTCTTCGGCTGGTCGATGGGCGGCAGCATTGCGCTCCAGCTCGCGCTACAACCACACCTCAAGGACCACATCGCCGGGCTCGTGCTCGACTCACCAGTCCTCGATTGGCGACGGGCGATCCGCGCGAACTGCAAGCGCGCAGGACTGCCGGAATTCGCAGAGCAGCTCGCGATGCCGTTCCTGGAATGCCTTCCTCTCGCGCGGCCACTCGGACTGCCGTGCACGGTTGCCATCGATGCGATGAGTTACCGACACTCGGCGGCACGACTCGCAACACCTACGCTCATCATTCACGGCGCGGGCGACCTTTCGGTGCCTATCGACGCTGCGGTCGAGATGCGAGACATGCATCCGGACCTTGTCGAGCTGCATCAGTTTGGTTCAGCACACACCGTGAGCTGGAACGCCGACGCGGCACGCTGGCGCGGCGTCACCAAGGGCTGGGTTCGTCAAAGTATTACGAGTTGATGAGCCCCTCGACGCTCTTCTGTTCGAAGTATCGGAACTTCTGGATCGCGTCCGTCATGTTCCCCACATCGATCACGCCAATATCGGTGAGCTTGCGATAGGACTTGAGCGAGAGACCAGTCGACCGAAGGAACAGGTCAGTATCAAGTGACTCGATAACATCGGCCAGTCGCTCCTCACGGAAATCAGTGAGGTACATGAAGATGAGGACCTTCGCCGACACCTTCTTGAGCTTGCTCCGGATATCCTTCCGCTTGTTCGCGATCTCCTTCTTGTGAGGCTTCTGCTCCTTCGCGCTGCCGCCTTCACGCTTGACTTTGGCAAGCTTCTTGGACGCGGTGACAATCTTGTCGGCTTCTTCACGGATGTTTCGAAAATCTTCGATCTGCTCAAGCTCAGCGATCAAGTCGATGTCCTGAAGGAGCCGGTCCATCGTGACGCCATTGAGGTTATAGAGATCCGAGGACTTCCAACGACGAGCCAGTGCGTTCGCACCGATGCCGCCGTGTGCCCAGTCCAGGACTGCCTGAACATCGAGCTGCTCCATCCGACCGCCATCAATCGCAAAGATCGGGAGGAAGTTGATGAGCTCCCCGAGCACCGACGCTTGGGTGGCTTGTCGATCGGGTGAGTTGTTGGCGAGCTCTGTCCCGTAGAGCGCGACAAGTGAGAGCGCTCTGTTCGGGTCGAACTCGAAGACATACGCCGTGTGCTTCAAGATCTCGCCGTCCGCCTTCCACGGCGACTGCACACGGAACGCAGCCTGAAAGTAGGACTCCGGTGCCTTCAGCGAACGAAGCATGAAAATTGACGACCACTCCGGAACAGTCACTCCAGTCATCAGCTTGCCGCAAGACAGGGTGATCGATCCCGACTTTCCGGTGGTCTCCGCGTTTCGGATCGCTGCTTGCAGCGGCGGCAGCGCCTGCGCCCCGATCTTGGCCTTGGTGCCCGCAGCGACGTAGATCTCGAACGTCGAGAAGAACGGGTCGCTCCGCAGAAGACCGGCCATTGCTTCGCAGGCGGCAACGTCCTGCAAGTACCAAACAGAGTGCTTCACTGCCTCCTTGAACTCTGCGGCTTCATACGGGAACGGCGCAGCAACTTCCTCGGAGTCTTCGATCTTCCGAGACAACACCTTTTTGCCTCGGATCAGTTCGAGGAACGAGGCAACGTAGTCAGGCTTCTCGAACGCATAGCCGTCGCCTGTCTTCTTTGCCTTGAAGTAGGTGTTGAGATCGAAACCATCGAACTCACCGTCCGCAATCCACTTCTCCGTGGGAGCACCCATCGCGTACGTGTACATCCGCATCTGAGGCAGCTCGAGATACGGGTTACGACCTTCGGCATCGTCCCATGTCGTCTTCTCGCGCTGCTCGTCGATGTACGTCCAGTTGAAGACCTCACTCTCGGCGTAGTCGCCATTCGTGATCGCTTTGAACGGGGTACCGGAGAGATGCAGATGGAACTTGGTCTTCAGACCGTACTCGAGCGCCGGAACGACATCGGCATCGTCATCCTTGGACTCATCTAGCGCCTTCGTGAACATCTCGGCCAGCGCGGCTTCGGCCTTGTCCTGTGGGTCGTAGACCTCGCGTGCGGAAGCTGTCGATGCACCGAAGTGGAACTCATCGATGACGATGCAGTCCCAGTCCACGAGATGAAGGGTCTCGTTGCGTTCTTTCGGGAGGCCTTTAGCGTCTCGTCCGATGACGTCCTGGAACGACGCAAACCAAGCGGTAGGGCGACCGCTGTCAATCATTGAGTCGGCTTCAGCGGGCGGTGTGTCTCGGTCGACGTATTGCCAATCAATGAAATCGATGTGACCGAGTAGGTCGTCCCGCCACGCACTGCGTACGGCCGGCTTGTACGTCAGAATGAGGAGCTTGGTCCAGCCCATCTCCTTTGCGAGCTGGTAGGTGGTGAAGGTCTTGCCGAACCGCATCTTTGCGTTCCACAAGAACTTGGGCGCTGTCCCGCTCGTGCTGGTCCGCCCGAACGATCGAAAGTATGCTGCCGTCTGCTCGACAGCACGCTGCTGTTCCGGCCGCGGCTTGAAGTTCTGGATCCTGGTCGGGTCGAAGGGAACGCCACGCTGGAGCGACCGGATTGCTGCCCAGACTTCGTCGAGGTTCGCCTCGAACCATTCGCCTCCTGGGTTGACGATTCCGGCGTTACGCAGCACCCGGTGCACGTCGTGATCGCTGAAGTCGGAGCCATCGGGACGGCTCGCGGGCTCGGAGTGAAAGAGGATGTCCACTCCGTGAAGCCCCGGAAAAGCTGTACCCACTTGCTGACGAACGCGGTCGATGCCGGGATTCGACGTCTGGCCAACCTTGATCCAACTGTCCCCGCAGGCTCCGGTGCTTCGACGCCACGGTTTCGCATTTCCGTCATGCATGTAGGCATAAATGAAGTTGGTCACTCGTCCACCTCATCTTCGTCAGCAGAGGCATCAGATGACCGATACTTTTTGCCTCCTGGAAGATGAGTTTCCGGAACGGAAGAGTCCAGCGAAAAAATGATCGAGCGAGGTTTGATAGTTGCCTCGATGTAACGAATCTCATCGCCTGTGAGGTCGTATCTCGCGTAAAGTTCTTCGTCCGTCCACCGTTTTTTCATATCCAGCATTGGCACAAACCTGAAGCGCTCCGGCGTTACATGCTGTGTGATCTTTCGCTGTAGAACCAAGAAGCGAACAAACTTGGTCGACAGATAGTAGGCGAAATTCTCGGTCTCTTCCCGAGACTCAAACATTCCGGGGATGAAGTATGTCTGAGTGCAAGCAGAGCCTGGCGCGAGCGCAATAGGTTCCCCGAGAACAACGTCGACGATATTGCCCTCGTCATCCGTGGGCGTGTCACCCGAGGAAACCATCGGCAACAGCACTTTCCACCGATCGATCCAATCGTGGTTGCGCTCAATCTGATCTGGTCGACTATAACCAATGCGCGTGGCGTAGATAAGAGGAATCGCACCAGGAAATGGGGTGGGGACCGAACCCGCGTAGTTCGAACGCATCGTGAGCCCGAATGGTTTTGTCACGCTTGAAACATCTTCAACTCTCTGCGCATCCCCAAACGCTCGCACCTTTCGCACGATGCTCATCGCGCGATTGTCACGTATAAGCACTCCGTCGCCCTCGCGCAGATCTCTCCGCATAGATGTAATGGTCCGGCCATCTACACGTGTCGAAAACTCACAGTCTCCGTTGTACTCCTTGTCCCAAAGAAAGTACGAGACCCCACCACGGATCTTCACCTGAGGGAAAACGTCATAAATTTTCGGGTTGTCAACGAGCACACGCAGTCGCCGGTCGTTGATCATTTGATCTCGAAATGCGTCCAGGCCCTTGCCTCCCGCGAACCACCTGGAGGGCGTGATCATGACCACGTAGCGCGGCTCCAGTTTGATCGCTCGTTCGACAAACAGCTGGTAGATACTTGAGGCAGTCTTCCCGTGCCCTTCGGTACCGACCTGGTAAGGCGGGTTCCCAATGATCACATCGAACTTCATGGGAGCCATCTCCTGCGTGGGGTATGTGTTGTGAATGAATGAGTATGCGTAAGATTCGCGAGATTCGCGGACCAACTTCGCTGGCGCCTTGCAGAGGACACATCTGTCGCCCTTGGGAGTCAGCATGTGATCGGTCTCGACGAACGGAATGTTTCCGTCGGAGGTCGAAAACTCGACGACCAGATCAACGAGCGCGGGGTCTCGCACTTCGGCTCCCGTCGCGTTCTTCGTCTGGTAGAGCGTCCGACGCGAGATCTCTCCATTGAGCATGGTGGTCGCTGCACCGAACAGCATGTTCTTGAGGATGTGCTCGCGGCGCTTCCATCCGTCCGGTTCCCACGAGGCGAGCCCTTCCATGAGACGGAGGAATATCTCGCGGAGGAAGATCCCTGACTTAGCCGCAGGGTCCAGCCACTTGTAGGTCGGTTCCGTCCAGATGTGCTCGGGGAGGATGTCGAGCATCGCGTTGACGACGCGGGGCGGCGTGTAAACGTCATCGTTCGGTAGCTGGGCGAGCGTCTCTAGGACGTCCGGAACGTAGACGGCGCTCTGGTCCGTAGCGGTCGCCTGACTCATGCCGACAGCTCCGAGTAATGCACGGTAGGCAGCGGTTCCGGCGGGAAGTAGAAGAGATCCGGGTCATGGGGAGGCTCTAGTTCCGAGCGATCTCGCTGGAAGCGTTCGCCGTCGAGTGGGGTGTACTCAACGAAGATGATCTGATCCGCGCCGTTGAGCGTGTCACCGACAACGATGTTCGAGTTCACGATTGTTTGAACTGCGGCGGAGAACCCAGGGGTTGCGTCCTCGCCCCGGAAGACATGCGCGGCGTCGATCAGCGCAGTGACTCGCTCACGAGCCTCGACGACGTTCTCGTCATTGATATCGATGCCGTACGTGGATGCGAGGCAGCGCAGTAGCGCGAATTCGTACCAATGCTCGGTGCCACCGTGCTTGGCTTCGTCGATCACGGCGATCTTGCGCTCGAGGATTGCGACCAGGAAGTTTCCGTCGCCAGCTGCGGGTTCGAGGAATCGCGTGTCAATTTCTACGAACGCATCTGGGATGAGATCGAGCATTGCTTTGACCTCGCGCGGCTGGGTGTAGACCTCTCCGAGATCGCGCACACGCTCACGTGATTTGATGTGCAGCGGTTCCGCGATTGTGCCCGCATTCCTTGAAGCCCCAGTCATGCTGTCCATTATCTCGCAGGGCACCGACATCTTCAGGGAAGCCGTGCCGCTCCTATGCCGTCACTGAGGCTCCACCGGAGCTACCACGCGTCTGGCAGATCGAGGACGCCGGGCGCGGCCGCGCACCTCCTTCCTAACGGGAGGAGGTGCCGCGGTGACCGTTTCGATGCGCGTCATGTCAGCCGGCGACGGCTACAAGTACCTCCTGCGCACCGTCGCCACCGGCGACGTCGACCGCTCCCTCTCCACCCCGCTGACCCGCTACTACAACGCCGAAGGCCCCCCGCCCGGACGATGGATGGGTGCAGGCCTCCCGGCCCTCGGCGACGGCACCCTCACTGAGAGTTCGGTCGTCACAGAGGCGCAGCTTCAGTTCCTCATCGGAATGGGCCGCGACCCGCTCACCGGCCAGCCTCTCGGCCGCGCATACCCCGTCTACAAGAGCACGGATGAGCGCGTCGCCGACCGCGTCAACGCGCTCGACCCGAACCTCAGCCTGCAGGAGAAGGCCACCGCGATCACCCAGATCGAGGCCGAAGAAGCCGCGAAGTCGCCGCGGCGCGCGGTGGCGGGGTTCGACTTCACGTTCTCGATTCCCAAGTCCGCGAGCGTGCTCTGGGCCGTCGCCGACCCGCGTACTCAGCAGATCATCGCCGATGCCCACCACGCAGCCGTCGCGGAGATGCTCGCGTACATGGAGCGGGAGGTTGCAGCGACAAGGACCGGTGCAACCGCGGGCGATGGCGCGGTTGCACAAGTCGACGTCCGCGGCCTGATTGCAACCGCGTACGGTCACTTCGACTCGCGCTCTGGTGATCCGCATCTCCACACGCACGTGGTGATCAGCAATAAGGTGCAGACGGTGTTGGATGGCAAGTGGCGCTCGCTCGACTCCCGTCCCATGCACGCCGCCACTGTCGCCATCAGTGAGATGCACGAGGCTGTGTTTGCCGACCACCTCACCCGAGCCCTCGGCGTCGAATGGGAGACCCGCGACCGAGGCAAGGACCGCAATCCCGCCTGGGCTATCGCATCCGTACCGGAGGCATTGACGGCGGAGTTCTCGTCGCGTTCGCGGATGATCGACGAGGAGAAGGACCGTCTCATCGCCGACTACGTCGCAGCCCACGGGCACCAGCCCACCGCGCGGACGATCATCCGCCTACGCGCACAGGCGACACTGTCCACGAGGCCCGCCAAGACGCTGCATTCCCTGGCTGAGCTGACGGCGAGATGGCGTGCACGCGCCAGCAAGCTCCTCGGCCGCGATGCAACCGCCTGGGCTGCCGATGCAATCCCCGCCGAGGAACCGCTCCTGATCCGCGCAGACGACGTGCCACTGGACGTGGTCGAGTCAATCGCTGCACGCGTAGTCGAGGTCGTGAGTGAGAAGCGGACGACGTGGCGGCGCTGGAACCTCACCGCTGAAACCGCACGCCAAACTAAGAGCTACCGCTTCACCAGCTTCGAAGACCGACAGGCCGTGACTGAGCTCATCGCAGATGCTGCCGAGCACGCCTCCCTGCGACTCACACCGTTCGAGCTCTCGTCCTCACCAATCGGATTCCGTCGTAAGGATGGGACATCGGTGTTCCGCCCGAAGCACTCGACGATCTACACCTCAACAGCGCTCCTCGAAGCCGAAGACCGACTGCTCGACCACTCCCGCACGCTCACCGCGCCCACGGTCGCCGAGAGCACGGTTGCGCGCATGTTGCAGCACCCGCGCCGAGGCGAGCACGCGCTCGGAGAGGACCAGGCCGCCGCGCTCACTTCAATCGCAACCTCTGGCCGGGTGCTTGACCTCCTCGTGGGGCCGGCTGGTGCGGGCAAGACCGCCGCGATGCGCGCCCTGCGCGCCGCGTGGGAGGCCGAGCACGGCAAGGGCTCCGTCGTCGGCCTCGCACCCTCCGCCGGCGCGGCTGAAGTCCTCTCTGTGGATCTCGGGATCGCGACGGAGAACACGGCGAAATGGTGGCAGAACCACCTCACCCACGGCGACACCTTCCACCCCAGCCAGCTCGTCATCCTCGACGAAGCCTCGCTCGCCGGGACGCACACGCTGGATCGGCTCACCGGCCTCGCAGCCGCGGCAGGTGCGAAGGTGCTGCTGGTCGGTGACTGGGCGCAGCTTCAGTCCGTCGATGCAGGTGGCGCGTTCGGGCTGCTCGCGCACGCACGCGAGGACGTGCCCGAGCTGACCGACGTGCACCGCTTTACCCACGAGTGGGAGAAGCACGCCTCCCTCCAGCTCCGCCACGGCAGCACCGAGATCATCGACACCTACGCCGAACACGAGCGCATCACCGACGGCGACACCGAGCAGATGATCGACGACGCCTACACCGCGTGGAAGACCGACCGCGCCGCAGGGCTCGCATCGATCCTGATCTCCGACTCCAACGAATCCGTCACCGCCCTCAACGAGCGCGCCCGCACCGACCTCATCCTGGACGGCGTCGTCGGAGGCCCGCGGGAGGCACTTCTGCGCGACGAGGCACGCGCGGCGACTGGTGACACGATCATCACGCGCATGAACGACCGCCGTCTCACTGCCGGGCATGGGTGGGTGCGCAACGGCGACCGCTGGACCGTCCTCGACGTCCGCACCGACGGCTCCCTCCTCGTGCAGCGCTCCGGTGCCGAGCACGGCTCGAAGGTCTTGCTTCCGGCGGCGTATGTGGCCGAGCACGTCAACCTTGGCTACGCGGTCACCTCGTACCGTGCGCAAGGCGTCACCGTCGACACCGCGCACGTGCTGGTCGATGCGTCGATGACGCGGGAGAACCTCTACGTCGCGATGACCCGCGGCCGCCACCTCAACCAGGCGTACGTGGCCGTCGACCGGCCTGATGAAGCGCACGAGATGGCGCACCCCGCCGACAACGACGGTGCCACCGGCCGCAGCATCCTGTACGGCGTGCTCCAGCACGCCAGTGGCGAGCTCTCCGCGCGCGAGACGCTCACTGTTGAGCAGGAGCGTTGGGGCACCATCGCTCAGCTCGCCGCCGAATACGACACCCTCGCAGCCGCCGCCCAACACGACCGCTGGGCAAACCTCATCCGCCGCTCTGGTCTCACCGACATCGAAGCCGAGGCGGCAATCAACTCGGATGCGTTCGGTCCGCTCGCCGCGGAGCTGCGCAGGGCCGAGGCTCACAGCCATGACCTCGAATCGCTGGTGCCGCGCTTGGTGGCGGCGCGGCAGTTCGACGATGCAGACGATGTCGCCGCGGTGCTGCGGTACCGCCTCGCTGCCGCGACCAGCAGGTACTCGGGCTCTGGTCGCACTCGCACCACGCCGCGATTGATCGCCGGGCTCATCCCTGAAGCGAGCGGCGCGATGGCCGACGAGATGCGGCGAGCGCTGGCCGAGCGTCGGGAGTTGATCGAGGCCCGCGCTGACGCGGTGCTGGATCGCGGGCTTGGCGATGGCGAGGCCTGGGTTGCCGGGCTCGGGGCGGTGCCGTCTGATCCGCAGCAGCTCGCAGCATGGCGGCGCTCGGCCAGGGTCGTGGCCGCGTACCGGGACCGCTACCGGGTCGAGGCAGATGCGACTCTTGGTGCTCCGGCGGAGTCGACGTCGCAGAAGCGCGACCGTGCCGCAGCCGAGGCAGCGTTGAAGGCGGCGCAGAGCGTGGCGCGGAAGCCGCGGCAGGAGCCGCCGGTGCGTCAGCGCGAAGCGCGTGGTCTTCGGCTCTGACGCTTCCTGAGTGTTGTCTTCACTGCGCTTGACCGGATGACGCGGGTCGCATAAAGTAGGGGTCAATACGACAGGCTCGCTTCTCTAGATGAGACGCGGGTCTGTTCTCTTTTAGTCGAGGTACTCCAACGTGGCACGCCTCGTGAGGATACCGAGTGCATGCAGAATCTGGACAGCTCCTACGCGAAGCCCTTCCTGTCGATTCCTGCCCAGATCCGGCGACTGCGCACGCGCGGCATGGACTGCGGCTCGGACGAATTCGCCGCAGCCGTGCTGGAGCGGTACGGATACTACAGGCTGTCCGGCTACTGGCATCCCTACCGCCAGTTCCAGCCCGCACCTGCACCGGCGCTGAACGCTGAAGGTCGCGAGAACCGCCTCGATACGTTCCGCCCCGGAGCCAAGCTGGAGCAAGTGGTCTCGATCTATGACTTCGATCAGGAGCTGCGCACCAGACTCAGTGCTCTGCTGAGCCAGTTGGAGATCTCGCTGCGGTTCTTCATCGGCCACCGGCTCGGTGCGATCGATCTGTTCGCGCATCGCAAGCCCGAAGTCCTTGGAGCGCTTCGCCATACGCAGCCCGGTGAAGTCCCTGAGCCGACGACGGCGTACACCGAGTGGCTCGTTGAATACGAGAGGCACGAGTCCCGCGCCCGGGACGAGTTCGTGCTGCACTTCCGCGAGAAGTACGGGCCACACCTACCGATCTGGGTCGCGACCGAGGTCATGTCGTTCGGTGTGCTCAGCAACCTCTACACGCTGATGCCACAGCTTGATCAGGAGATCCTCGCGGCACGATTCCAGGTGAATACGGCGGACGGGAAGGGGGATCGCGGAGCGTTCGCGAACTGGCTCAACGCGCTTCGCGTGGTCAGGAACATCTGCGCCCACTACGGCCGTGTTTGGAACCGCGTCTTCGACGTCATCATCGACACTCCCGGCGACGCCCGCAACGACGACCAGCACTTGCTCCAGCAGCTCGGAACGAGCACGGTGTCGAATCGTCTCTACGGTGTCCTGTCGATCCTGCGCTACCTCATTCTGAGCATCGCGCCCGATGATCGGAGCGTGCTCGATGTGGTGGAGTTCATCACGGGGCAGGCCCAGCGGATCGGTTTCCGCCTCCACCAGCTCGGTTTCCCTGAAGGATGGGAGAACGAGAAGCTGTGGGACCCGAGCTTCAGGTTGGACTCGCAAACGATGACCGCCGCGGGACTCCTTGACCAAGCTCGGTCGTTCACCACAGCCCAGGCCCGCGCGGCGCTTACGGCGGCGCAGGTCCGTACAGACAGTTCCGCAACGTCGCCGCGGAGCCTCGCCGCTGCACAACGCACCCAGCTTCGCACTTATCTGCACTACGGCTGCCTCATCGAGATCGACCTCGGCAAGGCCAAGCACTATCCCCAATTCCAGTTCCGTGACGGCAAGATGATCGACGCCGTCGGCGACACCAACCAGCAGCTCACCCGTAAAGCCGATGGTGCGGACAAGACAGCCCTGGCCCAGGCGCTCATCACCTGGTGGCAGACACCCAACCCCGACCTACCGGTATCGTCCGACGGCCAAGCCACGTCGCCGGAACAGTTGCTTGAGCACGTCACGGAAGACGAGTTCCGGGAAGCCATCGATCGTGTGAACGCCACAGACACCTTCCCTCTCTGACCGTCGCCCTCACCTCAAGCGCTGCGCGCGATCCCAAGGTTCGCTTCGAGGCAGCCAGCTCCAGTAGGCTGGCAGCAATACGACAGGCTCGCTTCTCTAGATGAGACGCGAGCCTGTTCTCTCCCAGCCGACCGATGCTTGTTCGTTTCGATCGTCAACGGGCGATCGCGATGAAGGAGGTCAAAGTGTCGACGGTGATTGACGTGTATCCGTCTTCAGCTCATGTGCCGACGTTCAAGCAGTTCGCCGACGCGGTACAGGCAGTCTTGATCGAACACCGGGCAGACCCGCACTTGGCCGAGATCATCAGTGGCGTCTCGGATGCGGAACTTCGTCCACGCATCGAGCGGGTCATGGAGATGCCCGGCGGGAAGCGCTGGGCCAGGTTCGACAACGAGACCGAGACCCTCGATTTCCGCGGCGACGATTATGGGTGGCTGTCGTTCCCGGTCATCGAGTACGCCTTCGATTTCTACTTCGATGATGATGTCAACGAGTTCGAGGATCTCCCGCACACGGCCGTGATCGCTGAGCACGCCGAACGGGCCGCCCTCATCGGCAGCCTGCAGGGGTTCCCGTTCGAGAAGACCGCGCAGATCGAACATTGCTGGTTTCTGCGTATGCAGGCAGCGCAGCCTCTGAAGACGCGGATTCTCGCCGGATACGTGGCCGTGGCGCTCGCGCGCCTCACCGAGGGGTTCCTCTACTCCGACGATGGCGGCATCGACTACGACCGCGCCCCGGCAGACCCAGCCACGTTCCTCTCCTGGTACCCAGAGTGGATTACACACGACATGCTCGGACCGTCCACTGACGATCCGAGCATGAAGTAGGAGCAGCGTTAGAGAGAACGTTGCTGCGGCGTTTCCAGCGTCGCTGATGCCGAAGGTGACCCGAAGTGCGGAAGCTGGCGGGTGAATTGGCCATGCTCGATGAGGTCCCTCACATCGGCCGCGTTGGTGACGAGCTGAGCGCGGCCCTGTTGAAGGAGCAAGTTCGCGCCCGTGCTGGCTGAGCTTGTGATTGGCCCCGGCACCGCGCCCACGGTCCGGCCCAGGTCGCGCGCCTCGACCGCAGTACGGATCGATCCAGAGCGAGCGCCTGCCTCGACGATGACCGTCGTTTCGGAGAGTGCCGCGAGCAGGCGGGAACGGTCCAGGAAGCGCTGCCGGGTCGGTGGGACACCGGGTGCGTGCTCTGAGACGACGACGCCGTTCTGTCTGATCCGCTCGAACAGATCCGCATGCCCCGACGGGTAGGTGCGGTCCACGCCGGAGGCGAGCACCGCGATCGTGCCACCACCCGCAGCCATTGCGCCCCGATGGGCGGTGCCTTCGATCCCGTACGCGCCACCGGAGACGACCGTGTATCCCGCGTAGGCGAGCTCGCTGGCCATTGACCGTGCCGCTTCCTCGCCATAGCCGGTCGCAGCACGCACGCCGTCGAACGTGACCATCGTGCGGACGCCGCCCGCGAGCTGGTCCGCATTTCCTCGTGCCCAGAGGCCGTAGGGTGCGCGGTTGCCGAGGTCGCTCAGCTGCACCGGCCACTCCGCGTCGAGCGGCGTGATGAACGAGTACTGCTCGCCTTCGGCAAGCCGATACGCGATGGTCTCTGCGCTTGCTCGAGTGCGCGCTTGCTCGCGCCAGACGGCAGCCTGTACCTCATCCATGCCGGGGATCTCGGCGTCGTTCTGGATGAACGCGACGGTGCCGACTGCGCCGACGCGCGCGAGGAGGTTCCCGGTCGGGACGTCGTTCGGCGTGCCGACAATGGTGAGCACCATGCGAGCTGATCGCTCGTCCTTGGCGAGATCAGTGAGACTAGGCATGAGCGGGGCTCCTTCGTGGTCGACAATCACCCCACAGGTGCACTCGCGCTTCCTCGGCTACGGAGAACGCTTCCATTCTTCGAAGATGTGTTCGATACGATGTGTGCGTGCAACATCCTCAGTCCCTGGCCTTCACGCCCACGCTCACACTGCCGGTCGCTCCCGAAGCGGCGCAGTGCGGGTTTCCGTCGCCGGCTCAGGACTATCCCACCGAAGAGCTCGACCTCACCGCGCGCCTCATCCGCGACCGCGTCGCGACCTACATCTGGAAGGCCGCCGGGCACTCGATGGAACTCATGGTTCCGGACGGGGCGATGCTCATCGTCGACCGCGGCATCACCCCAACGCCCGGGAAGATCGTCGTCGCGATCGTCGACGGCGAATGCACCGTCAAGCGGCTCAACGTCGATGATGAGGGCCGCGTCATCTTGCAAGCTGAAAACCCCGCCTATCCGGACATCGAGCTACCGGAGCTGAGCGAGATGACTATCTGGGGTGTGGTGACGTACATCATGAGTCCCGCGGCTTGAGCGGGCGCTTTGCTCAAAATGTCGGTGCGCGATGGAAGGATCAGGCCGTGAGTGAATACGAGGCATACGTCGCTTGCACCTGCTGGCGGCAGGGCAAGACCACGCCGCCACCGGTTGATCCCGCCGCCCTCACGCTCGACCGATTCGGGCAGGTCTGCCCGATCGGGCTCCCAGGCCTCGAATCGAGCGACGACGAGGACCTCTGGTCGTGGTGGGAAGAGCACGCTTGCCCTCACCGGTACATGCGCGTCAAGGAGCTGATCTGGTGGACGCAGGAGCCTGATGTCGGCGTTCTCAAACATGCCCTCGGCCAGCATCAGCTGCCCGCATTCGCAGAGGTTCTCGAACACGGTCACGCCTCGTGCGGGCCCAAGGTCATTGCTGATCCTGCACTCGCCGCCACGGCGCTTGATGAGCTGCATGGCTTCTTCGACCGGATCGGTGGCGACCGAGAACAGCACCTCAAAGATGCCGGATGGACCTTTGTTGAAGTGCGCGAGCTCCTCCTCGCCGCCGTCGAGACCGGCAACCCGCTCGTCGGGTACCACAATGGCTGTTCACTCGGCTTTGATGAAACACCCGTCGACGATTCCGACCCGCAGTAGCCGCTTCAAATGTCGGACGTTCCTTCTACGGCGGAAGGGTGCCCAAGCCTCAATCCATCGCTCTGATCGACGCCGAGAGCTTCTACGCGTCCTGCGAAGCCGCGTTCGATCCGAAGCTGCGTGGCAAGCCGATCGTGGTGCTTTTTGCGCTACTAAACAGTGTCCGTATCGAAAGTGGAGACGTGATCGGGCCGAGATGGCATCTTCAGGCATAGGTCAACGGTCGCGGTCGAGCGGCGCAGTGGGGACCAATGTCGGTCCCCGCCCGTAACATGATCAGCATGGGGTCGGATACCGGGAAGATCATCAACGAGAGCACCGAGATTAAGCGCGTCAATGTGCCGGAGAGCGTGCAGCGACGAATATGGGGACGTTCAGCTGCGCGATGCGTGCTGTGCGCGAAGTGGTTGGTCGATGAGCGCGAACACTGGCACGCGATCCCAACAGGTCAAGTCGCACATTCCGTGGCAGCTGAAAACGGCCCGAAGGCACCTCGCGGATCGTCGAATCTCGATGGAAAACAGAGAGCTGAAGAGCAGAACCTGCTCCTGCTTTGCGGAGATTGTCATAAGCGAATTGACTCACCGCAGTATGTCGATAAGTACACCGTTGCGTTCTTGACGGAGAAGAAAAACGAGCACGAACGTTGGGTACGTGAGGTTACCGACTTCGCGCGGTTGCGGCCTGCCATCGTTGTTCGGATGACTTCAGAGGTTCGCGGCACGTACAGCCCAGCGTCGAACGAGCAAGTCGGCGAAGCTCTCCGGCAGGCGGGGTTGACTGGCATGCATGCCGACTCTCGTACCGGTGCCGTTGAGATCTCTATCAACGGCAGTGAGTCCGACGACTGGGTCTGGAAAGTGGCCCAAAAGGAAATCACGACGAAAGCGGCACGCGTGCGAGAGGCCATCGCTGCCGAAGACTCGACCATTCTCGCGGTGTTCGGCATCGCATCGATCCCGATGCTCATCACATTGGGGGCTGAACTCGACGACAAGACAGAGACTGTGCTGTTCCCCCGCGACTTCAGCAGTGATGGACCGGAGACATGGGCTTGGCCGAGTATCGACCAGCCAACGACTCGATTCGAACTCGAGTCGAGTGACGTTCCTGACGGGGCTGTGCGAGACGTTATTGCGTTCGTCGATATCAGCGCCCGAGTCGATGCTTCAAGGACTCCAGAGGACCTCGAGAAGGCTCCCACGGTGCGTCTCGCAGTGAGCGGAGGCCCCTCACGTGCCGCGATCACAACCCGAGGCGATCTTCAGGAGTTCGCCCGGACGTGGGTCGAGTTGCTGACAACGGTCGAAACCCGGTGGCCGGGCGTCGAACGCCTGCACATCCTTTCCGCAGTGCCTACGACGGCTGCCATCACAATGGGGCGGCACCGTATGCGTACTGCTCAGCCATCGTTTGTGCTTTACCAACGGCAAGACGGAGTCGACGTTCCAGTGATTGAGATCAACAAATGACCGCACGAGTTCGAGAATTTAACGCGTTCCTGCGTGACTACGTCAACCTCAACCAGACCAGAGTGAACACGCTCCAGTCACGCGTGTCCAGCCTCGACAAGTTCCTGGGCGACGACTCGACGCTGGGTGACCTGGTGACCGACGACGTGATCCCACAGGGATCTTTCGCACACAAAACCATCATCCGCCCATACATCGGCAACGACTTTGACGCCGATGTCCTGCTCCCGATGGACGAGGACCCGGACTGGGAGCCAAAGAAGTACACCATCGAACTTCAGAAGGCGTTGGAAGCGTCGAAGCGGTACGAGGGGAAGACAACGCTCGGCAAGCGCTGCGTCACCATCGACTATGCCGACGACTTCCACATCGACGTTGTCCCGTTCATCACCCGTGGAGACGGCACCACCTACATCACGCATCGCATCGATAACGAGTGGGTCCGTCAAGATCCTGTTGCACTCACTGAGTGGATCGAGGAGTCCTCTCGGGCGACTAACGGTCACCTGATACGTGTGATCCGTCTGGTGAAGTATCTCCGCGACCGAAGCTCGCTCAATGTAGCCTCAGTCGTTCTCACCGCACTGCTCACCGAACGCGTCCATAGTTTCGCTGGTGTGGATGAGTACCAAAACGTCGCGACAACGCTGGTGTCGTTGGTTGAAGACCTCAACGACTATCTCAGCCCGATGTCGTCGGCCCCGTGGGTCGATGATCGTATCGGTCAGAACCTCGCGGACCGTTTGACACAGACCGGCTTTACCAACCTGCAAAGTCAGCTCAAGACATGGGCGCGAAAGATGCGTGCCGCCTTGGATGCCCCCAGCAGCGAGAGCGTCGACAAGTGGAAAGACATCTTTGGAGACAAGTTCGGGGCCTCCGCGAAGGCCGAACTGACGCTGTCCGCGTCGGCCGCGCCCATCGAGACATACGAAAAGCGAGAAGCACCCGGAGAACAGTTCCTGGAGCGCGACCACCACATCCCCGTGCGAATCCAGCCGGAGGCACGATTCCGCCTCGTCGGGCGCATGTCAGCGACGCGACGGGCATCCGGTCGGTATCGGCCGATGAGCGCGACGGGAAATCACGTTCCCATCGGTCGTAGCCTGAGCTTCACTGTCGAGCACTGCACCGTGCCTGCCCCATACGACGTCTACTGGAAGGTCCGGAACGCCGGAAAAGAAGCGGTAGAACGTCACAACCTTCGAGGACAGATCGTCAAGGGCGGGGACAAGATGACGGAACACAGCTCGTTCGCTGGTAACCACTGGGTACAAGCCTGGATCGTCAAGAACGGTGTCGCGGTCGCGACGGACATCCAGGACGTGACCATCACATCCAGCTGACCCAGAAGCCATGGATTGCCTGCATCGCGAACACCGCGACCGGTCGGACCAGCCCTCGCAAAGATGGATGATCCAACAGGAGACATGTCGGTCCATTGGTCCTATGAGCTCGCCGTAGGCGCAGCGTGAGCGGCGCTCCTCCACTCCTCGAAGATGGCGGCGATGGACCTGAGGTCGTGGATCTTGGTTGCCGTTCCCAGTGGTTCGAACATGGCCACAACCTCCGAAACTGTTCCCGGTCCCAGGGCATCCGCTAGGCCCTCGCCAGAGTGGTCCTCAGCGACCTGAGGCAGGCCGATGACGTCCAGCCACTGGACCTCTTCCGTCCTGAGTTTCGAGGGCCGCGGCGTCAGGCAAGCGTTCGATGAGTTCAACCGCAAGTTCGCCATGACCGCAGTCGGAGTCGGCCGCGGCGGGATGAAGCGCCGCCGTGCTGGGAGATGAAGCGCGAGCTCCTCCCGCCGAGGTGCTTCACGAACTGGGATGAGCTGCTCGTGGCCGCGGCCTGATAGCTACGCGGTTACAAAGTGCTGCTGGGCGCGACCTGCGGCGCGACGCTCACTAAGCCGAACTCGCATCAGTGTCACCAGCGAGATCGGCCCGAAGACCAGAAACTTGAACGCGTTCCAGATGCACACGAGCATCACGACGTAGAGCCACTTCGACGAACCACCATCGACGAGCACGTTCATGACAGCGGCGAGGTAGAAGTAGACGCCTGCGAGGAGCATCGCCGGGACACCCCACTTGAGACCCCGGCGGGTGCGGAGCTTATCGAGAGCGATGTTCGTCGGCATAAATCGGCGCATGAAAGCGCGGACGTAAAGGCTGGCGATCCAGATGGTGCGAAGCATGGGAACAGTCCTCTCCTGTCAGGAGGCGACAGGTAGTAGAAGGACCGTTCGACCGAAGCCGCACGTCGTGCCGTCACAACGAGTGATGGCGTAGCAGGTAGAGGTCGCCTACACCCAGGCTACGCCCGAAGCTCCGCAGACGAAAGGGCGACTTGAGCGGCCTCTGCCTTGGGTCGACCGTCCGTCTCTGATGACTGCCGACATGTGAGCTGCGGAATCTCCCGGTAGCGTTCCAACGTCTTCCGCACCGAGTCCCGGCTGGCTCCGATCGTGCGGGAGATCCCTCGAAGCGATTCGCCCTGTCGGAACAGTCGAACGGCCTCGGCAGCCTCCCATCCGTGGAGCCCGGCCGGGCGACGCACGACGCCCTTGTCGGTGAGGTGCCGGGAAACGGTGGCGCGGTGCACCTCGTACTTGACGGCGAGGTCGGTGACGGTCGCGCCGCCGAGGTAGTCGTCGACGATCTGGTCGATCTGAGACGGGGTCAGAAAGGTTTGAACAGTTGCAATCGTCCCCACGACCGGCCCCCGAAGGTCGCGAATCGGGGGTTCGGACGCCCTCTGAGAGGTGCGGTAGACACCCCGCTTCCAGCGCTTGATCAGGGCATTCTGTCCAGGGGTAAGGTTTGTGAAGAGATCACGCAGGGACCCGAAATGGGCCGGCAGCGACTTGTAAGTCGGGGCCGGCCCTGTGCCCGTGGAATGCGCCAGGCAGAGCTGGTTGCCTCGATCGCGAACGCTGACCTCGCTGCGCCCTCGCCGCGCCCCTACGATCCTGCCGAGCCCCTACAGTCTTGCGTTGCGAGATCGTGGTGGCGGAGCGAGATCGTAGGGACAGGGGAGCGAGACGTCTCTTTTCGAGCACTGGCGCCGAGCACTGGCGCGATTCGGCTCGGCCCGTCCTGCGAACTCAGGCCTCCGGCGTGAAATTCAGCGACAGCGAGTTCATGCAGTAGCGGTCACCGGTCGGCGTGCCGAATCCGTCGGGGAACACGTGCCCAAGATGGCCGCCGCACTTCGCGCAACGAACCTCGGTGCGTTGCATGCCCAGGGAATTGTCCTCGAGCAACTCGACCGCATCGGGTCGAACGGACTCATAGAAGCTCGGCCAGCCGCAGTGGGAGTCGAACTTCGTGCCGCTCTTGAACAGCTCGTTGCCGCACGCGGCACAGGTGTAGATTCCGGCGCGTTCCTCGTCGAGCAGTTCGCCGGTCCACGCGCGCTCGGTCGCAGCTTCCCGCAGCACCGCGTACTGCTCCGCGGTGAGCTCGCTCCGCCACTCTTCCTCGGTCTTCTCAACTTCATACGCCATGCAGCGATTCTACGCCCGCTCACTGCTTCGTGACGTTGCGTGACATTTGGCGCTCAGCGTTCGTCCAGTCCGATCTAGGCTGATCGTATGACTGACTCACGCTCACAGGCAACGTACCAGGTCCGACTTGGCTGGGGTTCCCGGGCACTTGCCGGGCTCGCGATGTCCGGCATCGTGGTGGTAGTTGACGCCATACCGAGCGGCACCGCCTCCGGTGCGCAATCCGGCGCGCAGGCTTTGATCGCTGCGGACGCCGCGGCGCTGCCGCACGGACCTGCGGTGTTCACCGGCTCGTTGCGTAACGCCACGGCCACCGCGAAGGCAGCGTTCGACGAGCAGGTTGCACGCGGCGGGCGCACCGCGATCAACCTGGTGCTCGTCGGCGACGAGGGGGCTTTCGCGGTCGAGGACTACCTCGCCGCTGGCGCGATCGCCGACGGGCTCACGTCGCTGGGGCTCGACCACTCCTCGCCCGACGTCGCTGTCGCTGCGGAGGGCTTCCGAGCCCTGAAGCGGGCGCTCAAACACCTGCTCTCAGCGAGTGCGGCGGGTCTCGAGCTCGCAGATCTCGGCCGCCGCGACGAGGTCAAAGCTGCGGCCGAGCTCGACGCCGAAGCGGAAGCCTCCCGGTACGAGCCGTAGCTCCACCGGCGACCAGCAGCTCAGCGGGCGACGACCTGACGCTTCGACGAGATCACTCCGGTGTCGAAGCCGGCGAGGTGGAGCCCGCCGTGAAAGCGTGCGTGCTCGATCTTGATGCACCGGTCCATGACCACGTCGAGCCCGGCCGATTCGGCGATCTTGGCGGCCTCCTCGTTCCACGAGCCGAGCTGCAACCATAGTGCCTTGGCACCAACGTCGACGGCCTCTTGCGCAACACCCGGTAGGTCCTCGTGCTTGCGGAACACGTCGACGATATCGGGCACGACGGGCAGATCCGCCAATGAAGGGTACGCCGGATGCCCGAGGATCTCGGTTGCCATCGGATTGACGAAGTACACGTCATACGGCGAGCTCGACAGCAGGTACGTGCCCACGAAGTAGCTCGCGCGCGCCGGGTTATTTGATGCGCCGACGACCGCGATCGACTTGGCTCGACGCAAGATCCCGAGCCGCGAAGCCGCGCTCGGTCCCTGCCAGGTTCTCTCGCTCATCGTGTTTCTCCTGTCGCGATCGTGAGGGCCTGGTCGAGGTCCCAGAGAATATCTTCGGCGTCCTCGAGTCCCACGGAGATGCGGATGAGGTCGGCCGGGACGCCCGCGGCCTCGAGCTGGTCCGGGCTGAGCTGCTGGTGCGTGGTCGAAGCCGGATGGATGACGAGCGTGCGCGCGTCGCCGATGTTCGCCAGGTGGCTTGCCAGCTGCAGCGATTCGATCAGCTTCTCGCCGGTTTCTCGAGCCGCCTGGAGCCGGTCATTCTCATCGGCGAAGGTGCCGGATGGGCGGACCCCGAAGGCGAACACGGATCCCGGTCCAAGGGGGAAGTACTTCTGGGCGCGCTCCTGGTGGGGATGCCCGTCGAGTCCGGCCCAGGTGACGAACGAGACTCGGGGATCTCCCGCGAGCCACTCCGCCACGACCCGAGCATTCGCCACGTGCGCGTCCATCCGCTGGGGGAGCGTCTCCACGCCCTGCAACAGATTGAAGGCAGACTGCGGACTGAGCGACGGGCCGATGTCGCGCAACTGCTCGCTGCGGAGCTTCGTGAGAAAGCCGTACTCGCCGAAGTTGTCCCACCAGCGGATCCCGCCATAGGAGTCGACAGGTTCGGTCATCGAGGGGAACTTGCCATTACCCCAATCGAACGTGCCGGCTTCAACGACGATGCCGCCGAGGGTGGTGCCGTGACCGCCGAGGAACTTCGTCACCGAGTGGATCACGATGTCGGCACCGTGCTCGATCGGACGAACGAGGTACGGCGTGGCGAGGGTGGAATCGACGATGAGCGGGATGCCCGCGTCGTGTGCCACCGCGGCCAGGCCCTCGAGGTCGGAGATCTCGCCGCCAGGATTGCCGATGACTTCGACGTACAGCGCCTTGGTGTTCGCGCGGATCTCCTTGCGGAATGCTTCCGGATCGGCGCTCGCGACGAACGTGGTGTCCACACCGAAGCGACGCAGCGTCACGTCGAGCTGGGTGACCGTGCCGCCGTAGAGCTGCGCCGACGCGACGATGTGGTCGCCCTGCCCGACGAGCGCGGCGAAGGTGATGAACTCCGCAGACATGCCGCTCGCCGTCGCGACCGCGCCGATGCCACCTTCGAGCGAGGCGATGCGCTCTTCGAGCGCCGCGACCGTGGGGTTGCCGATCCTCGAGTAGATGTTGCCGTACTTCTGCAGCGCGAACAGGTTCGCGGCGTCCTTGGCGTCGTCGAAGACGAACGACGTCGTCTGGTAGATGGGCACGGCTCGCGCGCCGGTCGTCGCATCGGGCGTTCCGCCCGCATGGAGTGCCCGGGTGCGGAACCCAAACTGGTGCTCGCTCATCTGTTCTCCTTCATAGTTCCAGTACATTCTCGTGCAGCAGGCGCGGTTCTCGCAGCCTGCGGGCACGGATCGGGGAGCGCGGCTACAGCCACCGTTTCAGCACGGCCTTCTCGATCAGCACGAGGATCGCGTTGGTCACGGTGCCGAGCAACGCAAGCAGCACGATGGCCAGCAGGATCCGGTCGACTCGCCCGGATGTCTGCGAGTCATTGAGCATCCAGCCGAGGCCCATCGACGCGGCGAGGAGCTCGGCGGCGACGAGGAAGAGCCAGGCTTGGGCGAGGGCGAGCCGCAGGCCGGAAACCACCGAGGGGATCACAGCCGGAAGCTGCACCGTGCGAAAAAGAGACCATCCGCGCAGTCCGAACGTGCGACCGGCCTCCACCAGGTGCGGGTCGACGTGACGAAGCGCGTCGGCGACCGTCGTGTAGACGGGGAAGAACGCGCCGATTGCGATCAACGTGATCTTCGATTCTTCGCCCACCTGAAGCCACAGAATGAGCAGCGGCACCCAGGCGAGCGACGGCACGGCACGCAGCGCCACCAGCGTGGGGGCGAAGAGGGCGCTGCCCACTCTCGAGAGCCCGACGATCGCGGCGAACGCGAGCGCGATGACGGAGCCGACGATGAAGCCGATGAGCACCCGCTGCACCGAAATTGCGATGTGCAGCCAGAGCTCGCCGCGTTCGATCAGCTCACCGCCCGCCGCGACCACCGACCACGGTGAGGGCAAGCGGTAGGGCGGAACCGCGCCCGAGGCAGTGGCGAAGTGCCATGCCACGAGGATCGCCACCGGCACGATGAAGCCGGCCGCGATCTTCACCCAGGTGCGGGACCACAAGGGCGTTCGCTGCTGCGACGCCCTTGTGGTCCCTCGTGTGGCGATGCCAGAGGTCATTCGGTTGCCTGCTTGGCGAACTGATCGTCGACGATGCTGTCGATGGCCGCATCGAGGGTGGCCTGGCCGCCCTGCACGTCGCCCGAGTCCGCGATGATCGGGGCGATGGCACGCAGCACCCTGAGCTGATCCTCGCCCGGCACGCCCGACACGTCGAGGTTCGAACGTTCACTGATCACGGTCTTCGCGACGTCGAGGTCGATCGACGCGGCGTCGGCGAGCAGCTGCGCCGTCTCATCCGGGTGCGCCAGTGCCCACTCGCGGGCCTCCTCGTAGGCGTCGACAACGACCTGGGCGACGTCGGGGTGGTCCGTGATGAACTCTTCCGTCGCGTTCAGAAAGCCGTAGGTGTTGAAGTCGACGTTGCGGTAGATGAGCTGTGCGCCTGACTCCGCTTCGGCGGCGCCCATGATCGGGTCGAGCCCGCTCCAAGCGGCGACCGAGCCGCTGTCGAGCAACGCGCGGCCGTCCGCGTGCTGCACGTTCTGCACCTCGACGTCATCGACGCTCAGGCCCGCTGCATCGAGCGCCTGCAGCAGAAAGAAGTACGGGTCGGTGCCCTTCGTCGCGGCGACCGACTGCCCCTTGAGCTGGGCGACATCCGTGATATCGCTATCGCTTCCGACAACGATCGCGGACCACTCGGGCTGCGAGTAAATGTCGATCACCTTGATCGGGGAACCGTTGGCGCGCGCGAAGAGCGCGGCGGACCCGGCGGTGGAACCCACGTCGACCGAGCCCGACCGCAGCAGCTCGTTGGCCTTGTTGCTTCCCGCCGACTGCTCCCAGTTCACCGTGACCGAGTCGCCGAGCGTGTCCTCGATGAGGCGCTGCTCTTTCACCACGAGGCTCAGCGGGTTGTAGGTCGCCCAGTCGATCGACAGCTCGCTCGTGGACCATTCGCTTGCCTCGGCTGGAGCTTCGCTTGCACCCTCGCCCTGAACGCAGCCGGCAAGGGCGAGCGTCATCGCGCCCGCGGCGGCAAGGGTGGTGACAAGTTTGCGGGTGGTGGTGCTCATGCGTTCTCCTTAGTGGTTGACTTGTGTACGCCCAACCCTTCGAGCAGGCTGGATCGGAGGTCGGTGAATGATCTCGCGCCGCGGTCTCGCGGTCGTGCTCCGGGAACGGTGACCAGACGCGCGATCGAGCCGTTGCTCGGACGCGACTCGCTCCCGGCATCGGACGACGTGGCATGCGTGCCGGATGAGCCCACCGCTCCCAGACCCGAGCTCGATCCGAGGGCGACCACCCGTGCTCGGGGGCGCTCGCTCGCGGCGCTCGATGCGTGCAGGTTCCGCAGCAGGAGCACCCGGTCCGCCAAGTACAGCGCCTCCTCCACATCGTGCGTGACGAGCACGATCGTGGTCGGTTGCGCGCGATGAATGTCGAGCAACAGGTCGTGCATCTTGAGTCGCGTGAGCGCGTCCAGTGCCCCGAACGGTTCATCGAGCAGCAACACGCGCGGGCGCCGTGTCAGTGCCCGTGCCAGAGATGCGCGCTGCGCCATCCCACCGGAGATCTCACGCGGCCGCTGATCCGCAGCATGACTCAAACCGACCAGTTCGAGTAGCTCCGAAACCCGCTCCCGTGCATCGCGGCCGCGAACGCCTCGGGGCAGGCCAAGCTGAATGTTCTGAGCGACCGTGCGCCAGGGGAGGAGGCGAGGCTCCTGAAACGCAATCGCGGTGGAGTCGTCGTGCGCCCGAACGACCTCGTCATCCACGGCAAGCGCGCCCGAGGTTGGCAGATCGAGCCCGCCAATCAGACGCAAGAGCGTCGACTTCCCGCAACCAGAGGGCCCGACGATCGCGACGATCTCGCCCGCCGTGATCTCGATCGACACGTCCCGGAGCACGGTCCGATCTCCATCCTTCGTGGAGAAGGTGCGTTCGACCTGGTCCAGGCGCACTCGGCCTGCGGTCGCGGGCGTCGCGTCGCTGATAGGCATGCAATTCAGAATGATCGATGCGGGCCGAAAGAAAAAATGCTCGCGTAACATTGCGACGCATTAGACTGGCCGCGACATGATCGAGTACCGAGACGTGGGGAAGCGCTTTCCTGACGGCACCGTCGCAGTTGAGCACTTCGACCTCGTGGTGCCGAGCGCAAAGATTACCGTGCTTCTCGGTTCATCGGGGTGTGGCAAGACCACGTTGTTGCGCATGGTCAACCGCATGGTCGAGCCGACAACGGGAGCGGTGCTGCTCGACGGAGTCGATGTCGCTGACGAGGATCCGGTCGCGCTCCGCCGACGCATCGGCTACGTGATGCAAAACGCCGGCCTCATGCCGCACTTCAACGTTCTCGACAACATCGCGACGGTGCCCCGGATGCAAGGGGAACCGAAGCGCGCGGCCCGGGCCTCGGCAACCGCGCTCCTGCGCACGGTTGGCCTCGACCCCGAGATCGCACAACGCTACCCGAGCCAGCTCTCGGGCGGACAGCAGCAGCGCGTCGGAGTGGCGCGTGCGCTCGCTGCCGACCCCCAGATCCTGCTGATGGATGAACCGTTCGGCGCGGTCGATCCGGTGGTGAGGGGCGAACTGCAACGCGAGCTGCTGCGCTTGCAGCGTGAGCTCGCGAAGACTGTCGTGTTCGTGACGCACGATGTCGACGAGGCGTTGCTGCTCGCCGATCATATTGTCGTGCTCGGTGCGCGCGGTCGGATCAGGCAGGTCGACACCCCAGACGAGATTGTCGGGCACCCGGCAGACGATTTCGTCGCATCCTTCATCGGCACCGACCGAGGGAAGCGGGCGTTACGCATCCAACAGACACCAGCTGGTCCGGTCGTGGTCGACGAGTCGGGTCGCACGCAGGGCAGGCTGATCGAATCTTCGAGTGAGACGATGAGCGGCACGACATGAGCTGGGTGCTCGAGAATCTGGTTCTGATCGGCTCGCTGGCCGCGGTCCACCTGCGCCAGTGCGCCATCTCCCTGATCCTCGGCTTCATCTGCTCCGTACCGCTCGGCTGGTTGGCCTGGCGCTACAGCGGGCTTCGAACGCTTCTGCTGACCGCGACTGGCCTGCTCTACACCATCCCCTCGTTGGCGCTGCTGCTCATTCTGCCGGCCATCCTCGGATTCTCGGTTGCGAGCGAGGTGAACCTTATCGCGGCACTGACGATCTACGCGATCGCGATCATGGTGCGTGCGGTCGCGGACGGCCTCGCTTCCGTCGACCATGGCACCAGGCAGGCCGCTACGGCCGTCGGCTTCGGCGAGCTGCGCCGCGTGATCACCGTGGACCTGCCATTGGCGGGCCCGGTGATTCTCTCAGGAGTGAGAGTCGCTGCGGTCAGCACGATCTCGCTGGCCACCGTCGGCATCCTCGTCGGCGTCACGAACCTCGGGTACCTGTTCACGAACGGTCTGCAGCGCCGAATTATTGCTGAGGTCGCGGCCGGTGTGCTGGCGGTCGTCGTGATCGCGCTGATCATTGACGCTGTGCTCGTGCTGCTCGGTCGCCTCCTCATGCCGTGGGCGAGCTCGTCGCCCGCTCACCGCGGTGCTCGTGACGTGGCACCGGGAGGGAGCGCGCTATGAACCTGCTCTTCGAAGCCCTCGCATGGATCCTCGCGCCCGAGCAGTGGCAGGGGGACGGCGGGCTGCAGGTGCTCCTCGTCGAACAACTGCAGTTCACGGCGCTGTCGCTTGGCATCGCGATCGTGCTCGCGGTTCCCGCGGGGTGGCTGATCGGACACACCGGGAGGGGGCGGGAACTGGCGGTCATGCTCTCCGGCGCCGCACGTGCGATCCCATCATTCGGACTGCTGATCCTGCTCGTGCTGGTGATCGGAGTGCTGCACAAGCCCGAGGCGGCAATCATCACGTTCGTGCTGCTCGCAATCCCGTCGATTCTGGCGGGCGCATACGCCGGGATCGAAGCCATCGATCGGTCCGTGCTTGACGCAGCCTCTGCCGTGGGCATGTCCCGAAGGCAAGTGCTCTGGCGCGTTGAGGTGCCGCTTGGGCTTCCGCTCCTGCTCGGTGGAATCCGCTCCGGTGCGCTGCAGATCGTTGCGACGGTGACCATCGCTGCCTATGTGAATCTCGGCGGCCTCGGCATGCCGATCATCACGGGCCTGGCGCTTCGCCGCTACGACATGGTGCTCGGCGGCGCGATCCTGGTCGCCGTCCTGGCGCTGATGCTCGACCTGTGCTTCGGTGCCTGTCAGCGACTCGTCGTGCCGCCCGGTCAGCGGCGCGCCGCCAGGATGCGACGCAAACACGCGAATCTCCGAGAGACTGAGGACAACCTGTCCGCCCTCGCCGGCGGACGCTGAAGGGGGACGGCCATGCCGACACTACGAAACCGACGCCACAACCTGTGGATGGCGACCGGGCTCCTCGCCATCATCGCACTCGTGGGTTGCGCATCGAGCGATCCGCTCGGTGATTCTGCCTCGACTGACGGAGGCGGTCCCGGGGGCGGGGCAGAGTCGACGATCGTCGTGGGTTCGCAAGCGTACTACTCCAACGAGATCATTGCCGAGATCTATGCGCAGGCGCTCGAGGGTGCCGGATTCGAGATCGAACGCAAGTTCAACATCGGCCAGCGCGATGCGTACATGCCGGAGGTGGAAGGCGGCGATATCTCGGTGTTTCCGGAGTACACCGGCAATCTGCTGCAGTATCTCGACCCGCAGACCGAGGCCCGATCGACCGAGGACGTGTACGAGGCGTTGCAGGGCGCATTGCCCGAGGGGCTTGCGGTGTTGGATCAGTCCACCGCCAGCGACCAGGACTCCTACACGGTCACCCGGGCCTTTGCTGAGGAGTACCAACTCGCTTCGATCGAGGATCTGGCCGACGTTGCCGAACCGCTCACGCTGGGCGGCCCGCCCGAACTCGCCGAGCGTCCCTACGGGCCGACCGGACTGCAGGAGACATATGGTATCGAGGTTGACTTTTCGGCCACCGGAGACACCACCGTCGAGGACCTGGTGGCCGGAACGGTGAACGTCGCGAACGTTTTCACCGCCGACCCGCGCATTCAAACAGAGGACCTTGTCGTGCTCGAGGATCCGCAGGCACTGATCCTCGCATCCCATGTCGTCCCTTTGGTGAACGCGCAACTCGACGACGAGATCGCACCGGTGCTGAACGCCGTGAGCGAACGTTTGACACCCGAGAGCCTCGTTTCCCTGAACGTTTCGAGCACGGTCGATCAGCAGTCTGCGTCCGACATCGCGGAGGAGTGGCTGGTCGCCAACGACCTGCTGTAGGCGAGCGGTGACCGGGAGTTCCAGGGCGCGCAGCGGCATTCACCCGGCGACGGTCGGGGTAACCGGCTTGTGCAGGTGGTGTAAAAAACGGTACCGTTGAACGTTTCACTTGGATTTCAACGTTGAAAGGCGTTCTGTGGCTCTGCTGAGACTCACTCTTCACCATGCCCGGCCCTACCTGGGCTGGGTGATCGCTGTACTCCTCCTCCAACTCATTTCTACGATCGCAGCATTGCTGCTGCCGAGCCTCAACGCCGACATCATCGACAAGGGCATATCTCGCGGCGACATCCCCTTCATCTGGAGTGCGGGCGGAACAATGCTCGCGGTTTCGCTCGCTCAGTTGATCGCCGCTGTGCTCGCGGTGTACTGCGGTGCCCGCGTCGCCATGGCCATCGGTCGTGACCTGCGTCGCCGCGTCTATCGCAAGGTCGATTCGCTCTCCACCCTCGAGGCCACGAAGTTCGGGGCAGGCACCCTCATCACGCGCGGCACGAATGACGTGCAACAGATCCAGATGCTGGTGCTCATGACGCTGAACTTCATGGTCGCCGCTCCGATCATGGCCATCGGCGGAATCATCATGGCGTTGCAAGAGGATGCAGGCCTCTCCTGGCTGGTGTGGGTGTCGGTGGCGATCCTCGCGATCATCGTGAGCTATCTCGTCACTCGTCTGCTTCCCCTGTTCCGGCAGATGCAGGCTCGCGTCGATGACATTAACGGTGTGCTCCGCGAGCAGATCATGGGCATTCGTGTCGTGCGCGCCTTCGTGCGAGAAGATTTCGAAGAGAACCGCTACCGCATCGCGAACGAGCGAATCACTCGCGTTTCGGTGCGTGTGGGGCAGGTCTTCGTGCTCATGTTCCCCGTGATCATGATGGTGCTGCACATCGCTACCGGTGCCGTACTCTGGTTCGGCGGGCACCGCGTCGACGCCGGGCAGGTGGAAGTCGGTTCGCTGACGGCGTTCCTGCAGTATCTGCTGCAGATTCTCATGGCGGTCATGATGGGCGTGTTCATGGTGATGATGATCCCGCGGGCGGTCGTCTGCGCCGAGCGCGTCCGAGAACTGCTCGACACCGAGTCGACGCTGCAGTTCCCGGAGACCGAGACCGCGCCGACCCCAACGGCCGGTCGCGTCGAGTTCGATGACGTGACGTTCGGTTTCCCCGGCGCGGAGCTACCGGTGATCAAACGGATGAGTTTCGTCGCCGAACCCGGCAAGACGACCGCGATCATCGGCAGCACCGGCTCCGGAAAGACCACGCTGCTCGGCTTGATTCTGCGTCTGTTCGATCCGCAGACCGGCACGGTTTCGATCGACGGCTCTCCCGTATCGGCCCTGACGCGAGCACAACTCGCCTCGGCCGTCGCTCTCGTGCCACAGCGGCCGTACCTGTTCTCGGGGACGATCGGCTCGAACCTACGATTCGGGCGAGCGGACGCCAGCGACGAGGAACTCTGGGAGGCGCTGCGCGTCGCCCAAGGTGCCGACTTCGTTGCCGAAAAGGAACGGCAGCTCGATGAGCCGGTGTCGCAGGGCGGCACGAGCGTGTCAGGCGGGCAGCGCCAACGCCTCTCCATCGCTCGCGCGCTCGTGGCAAAGCCGCGCATCTACCTGTTCGATGATTCGTTCTCGGCGCTCGACGTGGCAACCGACGCGCGCCTGCGTCAGGCGCTGCCCTCGGCGACCGCGGGTGCGACCAGGATCATCGTGGCGCAGCGCGTCTCGACAATCACTGACGCTGACAAGATTCTGGTGCTCGAGGATGGCGAGCTCGTGGGCGAGGGCACGCATGCTGAGCTCCTGGAAAGCAATGAGGTGTACCAAGAAATTGTCAGATCCCAACTGACCGAGCAGGAGGCGGCGTAATGACTGAACAGAATGCTCCGGCCCCGCTCACCGATAGCGACAACGACTTCACTCCCGCGCCCGACGAGTGGGGCGACCAGCCGGTGCGCAAAGCAAAAGCCTTCTGGCCGTCGGCGAAGCGCCTGCTCGGCCTGCTCGGGCCCGAGCGCTGGTTGTTTGCCTTCATCACGCTGCTGGTTGTTGCCTCAGTGGTGCTCACCGTTATCGCTCCGAAGGTGCTCGGTCAGGCGATGGACGTCATCTTCAACGGGGTGCTGGGTGCGCAGTTGCCGGCCGGGGTCCCGGTCGATGTCGTGATCGAGCAACTGCGAGCCGAGGGACAGGACCAGTATGCGGACATGCTCGCCGGCTCCAACGTTGTGCCGGGCGAAGGCATCGACTTCGTGCTGCTCGGACAGTTGATCCTCGTCGTGCTCGCCCTCTACCTGGTCGCCTCGTTCTTGATGTGGTTGCAGGGTTACCTCCTGAACAACCTCGTCATGCGCGTGGTATACAAACTGCGCCGCGACATCGAGGAGAAGATCAACCGCCTGCCGCTGTCGTACTTCGACGGGCGGCAGCGAGGAGATGTGCTCTCCCGAGTCACGAACGACGTCGATAACATTCAGCAGGCGCTGCAACAGGCGTTCTCGCAGCTGGTGCAATCCGTGCTGACCATCGTCGGTATCGGTGCGATGATGTTCGTCGTTTCCTGGCAGCTCGGACTCATCGCGCTGCTCGCACTCCCGCTGTCCGGCATCGTGGTTGGCATCGTCGGGGTGCGTGCCCAGAAGCTGTTCGCTGTGCAGTGGAAGCGCACCGGGGACCTCAACGGCCACATCGAAGAGTCGTTCACCGGGCACGAGATCATTCGGGTCTTCAATCGCGACGCAGAGATGATTCAGGAGTTCGACCGGCGTAACGAAGAGCTCTATGACGCGTCGTTCAAAGCTCAGGCGCTCTCGGGCTCCATGATGCCGGCGATGCAGTTCGTGCAGTACCTCACCTATGTGCTCATCGCCGTGGTGGGTGCGCTGCGCGTGACTGCCGGTCAGATGACCCTGGGCGACGTGACCGCGTTCATTCAGTACTCGCGCGAGTTCGCCCAACCCATTGGTGAGGTCGCCGGCATGGCGAACATGCTGCAGTCGGGGGTAGCTTCGGCCGAGCGCACGTTCGAGCTGCTCGACGCGGAAGAGCAGGTCGAGGAGAGCGTGTCGGGCCACCTTCCCGATCGCTCGACCGGACACGTGAAGTTCGAAGAGGTCGCGTTCAGCTATACGGCTGACCGTCCGCTCATCACGGATCTCTCCCTGGAGGTGCTGCCCGGGCAGACCGTCGCGATCGTCGGCCCGACCGGTGCCGGCAAGACGACACTCGTGAACCTGATCATGCGGTTCTACGAGCTCGACCGAGGGCGCATCCTGCTCGACGATATCGACATCACGCAGTTGAGCCGCTCCGAACTGCGCGGGCACGTGGGGATGGTGTTGCAGGACGCGTGGCTCTTCGGCGGGACGATTCGGGAGAACATTCGCTACGGTCGCCTCACTGCGACCGACGACGAGGTCGTCGAGGCAGCCAAGGCCACGATGGTCGACCGCTTCGTGCGGCAGCTGCCTGACGGCTACGACACGGTCATCGAGGAGAACGCCTCCTCGCTGTCGGCGGGGGAGCGTCAGCTGCTCACCATCGCTCGGGCGTTCATCGCGAACCCGTCGCTGCTGATTCTCGACGAGGCGACCTCCTCCGTCGACACCCGCACCGAAGTGCTGGTGCAGCAGGCGATGCAGGCCCTGCGCGCCGATCGCACCTCGTTCGTGATCGCGCACCGTCTCTCGACGATTCGCGATGCGGACACCATCCTCATGATGGAGCACGGCGATATCGTCGAGCAGGGATCCCACGCGGAGCTGATGGAGCGGCAGGGTGCCTACTATCGCCTCTACCAGTCGCAGTTCAGCGGAGGGATCGAGCCCGAGGAGGCCGATGTGAGCGAGGCCGTCGAATAGGGTAGGCTCGATACGGCCCCCTACGTGGTGCTATCTTCAGGAACTCCCCCAGGCTGGAAACAGAGCAAGGGTACTGGGGCTCTGGCAGGTGCGTAGGGGGTCTTATCTCGCTACGTGGAGAATGACTTTGCCGAGGTGGCCGCCGCGCGCAAGCATCTCGTGAGCTTCCTGTGCGTCCTCGAGTGGGACGTGCGCGTGGATCGGAATCTGAATCTTGCCGGCATCGAGCAGCGGCCACACCAGTTCTCGGGTCCGGGCGAGGATCGCGCGCTTGTCCTCCGTTGTCCTGGATCGCAGGGTGGTGCCGATGATGCGCGCCCGCTTCATCATGAGCAGCCCGGCGTTGAGCTCGCCCTTGGCACCGCCGATGGTCGAGATGATGATGAGGCGACCGAACTCCCGGAGCATGCGCACGTGATCGTGCAGCGCGGGACCTCCCACGACGTCGAGAATGAGGTCGACGCCGCCAAGCGCCTTCACTTCGGCGGCCACATCGTTCGTGTGCCGATTCCACGCCCGCTCCGCCCCGAGGGCCTGCACGGCTTCGGCCGCGTCATCCGACCCCACGGTTGCAAACACGCGCGCTCCGAGCGCAGCCGCGAGCTGCACCGCGAAAGTACCGATGCCACCGGCACCGCCCTCGATGAGCACGCGCTGCCGATCCTCGCCCGGACCATGAGCGCGCAGCCCGCCTTCGATCACCAGGTTCGACACCACCGTCGCGGCGACCTCGATGAGGCCGGCCGCGTCCGCAAGCGAAAGCCGGGGCGGCGCATCGAGCACCTGCGCTTCCGGCACCGCGACGACCTCCGCGTAGCCGCCTCCGGCCAGCAGCGCGACGACCGGTTCGCCCGTGTCTCGACGACGACCGGACACCTCGAGACCGGGAAACGGAGAAGCGCCGGGTGGGGGAGGGTAGGTGCCCGCCGCCTGCGCAAGATCCGCGCCATTGACGCCTGCCGCAACCACATCGATGAGCACCTCGCCTGGGCCAGCGACCGGCTCCTCGGCGTCGATCAGCTCAAGCGCATGGTCCTCGGTAATGTTGATCGCTCGCATTCCTCCATCGTATCCACGCGATCTCCGCATCGATCGCGTCACATTAGGGAAGCGGGAGGCCGGTCGTGTCGATCTGGCGTTGGCGATCGCGTCGAGACAACGAGAGGCTCGTGATGGCGAGGATCGCGCCCGCTGACGCGAGCGCAAGCCCCACCCAGCCCGGTGAGAGATATCCGAACCCCGCGGCGATCACCACGCCGCCGAGCCACGCCCCGAGCGCATTCCCGATATTGAAGGCCGCGTGACTCACCGCCGCACCCATGAGCGCCGCGTCGCGCGCGATCCGAATGAAGCGCGCCTGCACGGCCGGGTTCATCACCGAGAACCAGAACCCCACGAGGAACACGGTGACGTACAGCCCGACCGCGGACCCGGCGAAGCACAGGTAGAGCAGGAGCGAGACGATGAGGGCACCGAAACTCACCAGGAGTGTGCGCGGGTTGTTGCGGTCCGAGGACCAACCGCCTACGAATGTGCCGATCGTCATGCCGATGCCGATCGCGGCCAGCACCAACGGTATCGCGCTCGGTGAGAGACCCGCCACTCGTGTGACCACCTCGGAAACGTACGAGTAGACGGCGAAGAATCCGCCGAAACCGATGGAAGCGACCCCGATCATGATCCACACCCGTACGTTCGTGAACGCGGCGAGTGACGCGCGGACGCTACGGGTCGGGTCGCCGGGAAAACGCGGCAGGAGGCGCAGCGCAAGCACGAGCGTAATCGCGAAGAGCGCGGCCACCAGCCCGTACGCCCAGCGCCAGCCCGCCTCCTGACCGATCCAGGTCGCGAGGGGAACCCCGACGATGTTCGCGATCGGTAGCCCCGACATTGCAATCGCAATGCCCTTGCCCTGATTTCCCGGTCCCATGATTCTGCCGGCGAGCAGCACGGCCGCTCCGAAGAACGTTCCGTGTGGGAGCCCAGCGACGAAGCGCGCGATGGCGAGGGTCTCGAACGTCGGCGCGAACGCCGACGCAAGCGAGCCGACGACGAAGGCTCCGAGCAACCACAGCGCGAGCTTCGTCTGCGACGCTCTCGAAGCTACGGCGGTGACGATGGGTGCCCCGACCACCACACCGAGGGCGTAGAGGGTGATCAGCCAGCCCGCTCTCGAGATCTCCGTAGCGGGGTGGGTAGCGAAGTCTGGCAACAGGTCCGCGGCGATATTCGGGAGCACGCCCATCGAGGCGAACTCCGTCACGCCGATGGAGAAGCCGCCAAGCGCCAGCGTGAACAGGGCAAGAGCGCGACGTGCGGGGGTGAGCGAATGCAATCGGGCTCCTGTGTTCAAGAGTGTGGCCAAACCACCAGCCTACTCGGGTCGCTCGCGGCGGGGCCGCAGCTCGCTCACCAGCACGCCGGCAACGACGCACCCCGCTCCAAGGAGGGCCAGCCAGGGGAGACGTTCTCCTGCGAGCCAACCGAAGACACCCGCCCACACCGGCTCGGCGGAGTAGATGATGGTGGCGCGGGTCGCGGTGACGTGGCGCTGCGCCCAATTCATCGCGAGCTGGATCAGCATGCTCATCACGCCGAGGCCGATCGCAGGCACGATCCAGCGCCAATCCAGGGTGGGTGAGCTCTCACCGGTAACGGGAGCGGCGATCAAGGCAACAACGCCGACCACTAGGAGTTGCACGACCGTCACGCGACGGAACTCCACGCGCCCCGCGAACAGGCTGATGAGGATGATCTCCCCAGCGAAGACAATGGCACTAAGCGCCGTCAACCATTCGCCAACGCCGAACTGCAACCCGGCAGCCCCGGGATTCCCGAGCAACACCAGGCCGAGAAACGCCAGACCGGCCCCGACGAAGCTCATGGTCCGGGGTCTGATACGCAGGAATCCCCACTGCATGAGCGGCACCAGCGGCACGTAGAACGCGGTGATGAACCCCGACATGCTGCTGTCGACGGTCTGGAGACCCGAGGTTTGTAACCCGTACCCGAGGGCCATGACCACGCCGATCGCCACCCCGGCGGTGACCTCGATGCGGGTGATCCCCCGCAACCACCGCGCGAAGATGACAGCGGCCAGCAGGCCCGCCACGAGGAACCTCACGCCCACGAAGGTAAACGGGCCGACGTAATCCATCGCCGTGTGAATGATGAGAAAGGTGGCACCCCACAGCACAGAGACGCCAACGAGGGCGAGTTCGTGAACGCTGAAGCGTGCGCGACCCGAATCGCGCTGATCGTTGCTCGTCATGTACGTGCAGAGCGCGCGGCGCTATGCGTCGCCGTCAATCAACGGCGCATAGAGCTGGGCCACCTGGCCCGCTATGATTTCGCTCGCTGACTTGTCGGGACCGGGTCCCTGCACCAGCACGGCCTGACGGAAGTAGGCCAGCTCTTGAATCGACTCGGCAATGTCGGCGAGCGCTCGATGCCCGCCGCGCTTCTTGGGAGCACCGAAGAAGGCGGCCGGGTACCATTGCCGCGCCAGTTCCTTGATCGTCGACACGTCGATGCTGCGGTAGTGCATCTTTGCGTCGAGCGCGGGCATGTACTTTGAGATGAAGCGGCGGTCCATGCCGATCGAGTTGCCCGCCACGATCGGTTTGCGTCCCGCAGTCACGAGCGGCTTCAGGTACTCGAGCACCTGCCTCTCAGCCTCGTTGACGTCGACACCCTGTTCAATGCGGGGGAGGAGCCCCGAGGTTTCGTGCATCTTGCGTACGAAGTCGCCCATGCGGGCGAGCGTCTCGGCTCCCGGGTTGATCACGACCTCGAACCCCGAATGGAGCGGTTTCAGGTCGAACCCGGTGACGATCACGGCGATCTCGCACAGCCCGTCGTGCTCGACGTCGAGACCGGTCATCTCGCAATCGATCCAGACCAGTTGATCGGCCGGGGTGTTCGACATGGGGCTCCTTCGTGTCACGAGTAACCGATTCAGTCTACTGTGCCGCGATGCTCCCGTCGCTCAATCTCAGCACGCGGTCGCTCATATGCTCGATGACGTCACGATCGTGAGACACGAACAGGTATGCGGTGCCGTGTCGTGCTTGCAGGTCGTCGAGTAGGTCCAGCACCCGGGCCTGTACGGTGACGTCGAGCGCCGACACCGGTTCGTCGAGCAGCAGCAGTTCGGGTTCGCGCGCCAGGGCCCGTGCGATCGCGAGTCGCTGGCGTTGGCCGCCGGAGAGCGTGTGCGCACGACGCGTCAGTAGCTCAGGATCGAGCCCGACCTCGTGTGCCAGCCGCGTGGCACGCTCGCGCCGTTCGCGTCGTGGCACGCTCGCGGCCCTCAGGGCGTCGTGGAGCAGCGACGCGCCCGTTGCGCCCCGGGGGAACGAGTCGAGCGGGTCCTGCGGCACCAGCGCAAGGCGTCGACGCATGGCTCGCCGCACAGTGCCCGAGGCGTTGCCTCGATCCTCGCCGTCGATGCGAACCGTTCCGGTGAACTGCTGATGCAAGCCGAGCGCGATGCGCAAGAGCGTGGTCTTTCCCGAGCCGCTCTCGCCGACGAGACCGACCGTTTCTCCGGCCCGCACCACGAGCGAAGCTGAGCGGAGCACTTCTCGGCGACGCGGTCCGCGCCCATAGGCAGCGGTGATGCGCTGGAGTTCGAGCTTCGCAACCGAACGTCCGTCACCTTCGTGGACCGCAACGGAGGCGCTGGCATCGATGGCCTCGCCGGGCAGAGCATGGTTGACCGACCGGGATGGCTCGAGCAGGCGCGTTCCCCGTGGCCGGTTCGCCGGGGACGCGCTGATGAGTTCGCGGGTGAATGCCTGCTCCGGAGCGTCGAAGACACGCTCCGGCGATCCTCGCTCGATAACCTCGCCGTCGCGCATCACGAGCACCACATCTGCGATATCTCGTACGCTCGCAAGGTCATGGCTGATCAGCAGCGCCCCAGCACCCGAATCCACCCGACGGCGCAGCTCATCGAGCACTCGTGAGCGATGGTCCGCATCGAGCGCCGTGGTCGGCTCGTCGGCGACGAGGAGCTCCGGGTTGCCGATGAGAGCGGAGGCAACGAGGGTTCGCTGCCGCAGCCCACCTGACAGCTCATCTGAGCGTTTGCGCAGCTGCTGCTCGGGATCAGGCATGCCCGCCGCTTCGAGTGCCGAGACGACCCGTTCGCGCATCTCGCGCCTGGGGGCCAACCGATGCAGTCGCAGCGTGTCGCCGACCTCGAGCTCGATACGGCGCAGCGGATCGAGCCCGCCGAGCGCGTCCTGCGGCACCAATCCCGTGCGTGAGCCGCGTATCGCATTCCACTCGGTCGAGCCGTTCGACGGTGCCGGATCCTCGCCCAGCATGATCCGTCCGGTGCGCGTCGCTCCTTCGGGAAGCAACCCGAGGATGGCGCGGGCGGTCAGCGATTTGCCCGAGCCGCTCTCCCCGACGAGCGCGACGCAGGAGCCGGGCAGCAACTCGAACGACACGTTGTCGACCGCGGGCGAGCGATGCTCCGCGAAGGTGACCGTGAGGCGCTCCACGCGCACGAGCGGGGCGGTCATCGGGCAGCCTCCCGCCGCTCGAGCGCACGACCCAGCACAGCACCGGCGATCCCGACGAGCAGAATGGCCAGACCCGGAAATACCGTCATCCACCAGGCCCGCATGAGGTAGGCGCGACCCGCGTTGAGCATCGCGCCCCATTCGGGCGAAGGCGGCGGGGGACCGAGCCCCAAGAAACCCAGCGCGGCGGCGAGCACCACCGCCTGGCCGACGCCGAGCGTGGCAAGAACGAGCACCGGCCGCATCGATTCCGGGAGCACGAGGCGTACCCACACCCGCACTGCACTGTCCCCTTGCAGCCGTGACGCCTCGACCGCACCCGACCCGAGGGCTTGGCGCACACCACCGCGAATCATGCGCGCGTATCCGGGGGCGGTCGAGATCGCGACCGCCATCACGACCGAGGGCACCCCCGGCCCTCGCACCGCGATCAGCAGCAGCGCGAGCAGTAGCCCTGGGAACGAGAACAGGGCCTCGATGAGACGGTCCGCGACAAAACGCACCGGACTCAGGGCGTTGCTGCGGCTCCCACCCGCGACCGAACCGAGCAGCAAGCCGGCAAGCAGGCCGGCGAGCGTCGCGACGATTCCGATCGTCAGTGAATCTCGGGCACCGAAGATCACCCGACTGAGCACATCACGGCCCGAATCGTCTGTGCCGAACGGATGCGTGAGTGAGGGAGCAGCGAAGGCGTTGATCGGGTTGACCGCGAGCGGGTCGAAGGGGGCGAGCAGGCCCGGCGCGATCGCGCACATGAGCATCACGGCAAGGCAGATGAGAGCGATCCAGCCGGCGGGGCCGAGCGAGCGGTTACGCATGCGAGGCCTGTTCGATGCGGGTCTCGGTGCGAGGATCGACCCTGGCGATCGTGAGGTCGACCAGCAGCGTGACGAGCACGTAGGCCAGCGCGGCGAAGAGCACCACCCCCAACACGACTGGGATGTCGCGCTTGATAGCGGCATCGACCAGGGTCCGTCCGAGACCGGGGCGGGCGAAGATCACCTCGATGACGGCGGCACCACTAAGCAACGTTCCCAGTGCCCAAGCACTCAGATTCAGCCCTGGCACGACTCCGTGACGGATCACGTGTCGCAGCCTGATGCCGGCCTCGGTCTCGCCCCGCGCGCGGGCGCTCTCGATGAACGGGGCACCTCTCGCGTCGTCCACGCCGGTACGGCACACCTGAGCGATGAAGCCCGCCGTTGGAATGGCGAGCGCGAGCGCCGGAAGCACGATGCCGCGCAAGTCACCGGTACTCACGGCCGGAAACCATCCGAGTACCCCCGCAAATAGCAGCACCAGGAGGCTCGCGAGCCAGAAGTTCGGCATCGCTGCGGCGACGAGATCGAGGCCCGACGCGATGCTTCTGGCGACCCTCGACGTTCCGCTCGCGACGAAGACGCTGAGAAAGGCGAGGATCCATGACAGTACGAACGCGAACCCGGTAAGCGCCAGGGTTGGCCCCATAGCGTTCGCGAGCACCTGGATCACCGGAACGCGCTGCGCGTAGGAGACGCCCAGGTCTCCGCGGAGCAGACGCCAGTGGAAGTCACCGTACTGCACCAGCAGGGGGCGGTCGAGGCCGAACTGGGCACGGGCCGCCTCGAGCGCCTCGGCGCTGGCTTGGCTTCCCGGCCCCCCGATCGCCGCCTGCGCTGGGTCACCCGGGATGAACTGCAGCGCGACGAACGCGAGCGTCGCCACGGTGAGCATCACCGCGGCAGCACCGAGCGCCCTTCGCGCCACCGTCCATGCCACGTGCAATCGGTCACCCCGCTCGGTCTCAGCCCGCGACGACGTTCCCGAGCCACGGCGTCTGCACCGTGGGCAGCGCGAAGAAGCCTTCGAGGTCGGAGCGGTACAGGAAATGATTCTGCTGGTCGTAGATCGGCAGGATGACATGCAGCGAAGCGATGCGCTCTTGCGCCGACTTCGCGGCCGCGGCGCGGGCCTCGGGGTCCCGTTCGGTGCTGATCTGCTCGAGCAGCGCATCGAGCTGCGCGTCTTGCACCATCGCATGGTTCGCGAAGTAGCCGCTGGGCGCGGGCACGGTCGCGTCGCTGTGATACAGGATGCGGAGCACATCGGGCCCGATCTTCGTGTAGGGCGCGCTGACCAACTCGTACTCGTGGTTGCCGAGCGCCTCGTACCAGCCACCGAGATCGAGCAGGGAGATCTGCACGTCGAAGCCGGCCTCACGCGCGGAAGCTTGGATCTGCTCGAACAGCGCCTGCTCGGTCTGCGTCGATTGAGAACCCGTCACCGGGAATCGGACCGTGAGCGGCTGGCCATCTTTCACGCGGATGCCGTCAGCGTTCCGCTCCGTCCACCCCGCCTCATCGAGCAGTTCATTTGCAAGATCAGCATCAACGGAGTACTCGTCGGGGGACTGCACACTCAGGGGCTCAGCGCTCGAGAGGGCGCTATAGGTGCGCGTGGCCGTTCCGGCGAAGAGGGTCGCAATGCCGTCATCCACCGATGACGCGGCAATGAACGCCTGGCGCACCCGGTCGTCGTCGAAGGGCGCTTGTGCGCTGTTCAACTCGATGCGGTTGCTGGCCCCTGGGCGAGGTGCGTCGAGATGCTCGAGGAGCTCGTCGGCCTCGGCGGTCAGTATCTGTTCGGGGAGCGGGTTGTCGATCACGTCGACGTCACCGCTTTGCAGAGCCGCGAACCGCGCGTTGGCGTCGGGGATCATGCGCCAGATGAGGCGTGACGGGGCGTCAGCGGCGGTCTGCTCGAAGCCCTCCGGTGCCGTGGTGTACTCGGGGTTCCGCTCGAGCTCGATGCGGTCCTGTTTGCTCCAGTTCTTGACGATGAATGGGCCCGACCCGATCGGTGCCAAGCAGTTCTCGTCGGTGCCGCGCGCGATCCCCGCCGGCGACTGGATCGCGACCCACGGCTGCGCCAGCGACTCGAGCAGCGACGCATCGGGGCGGGTCATGTGGAAACGCGCCTGGGTATCGCTGATCACCTCGACACGTTCGATCTGCTGCACGGCGAGGTATCCGGTCGACGATCCCGTGTTCGGGTCCTGCAGGTGCTCGATGTTCGCCTTGATCGCGGCGGCATCGACCGGTGTGCCGTCGGTGAACTTCACGTCGGCCTTGAGCGTGAAGTCCCAGGTCAACCCGTCGTCGCTCTGGGTCCACTCCGTGGCCAACCAGGGGACCACTTCGCCCGCGTCGTTGAGTGCCACCAGCGAATCGAAGATCTGCGTCGCGATCAGCGCCTGGGGGTAATTGCCGCCCACATGCGGATCGAGGCAGTCGGGTTCGGCGTCGCCCGTGGCATAGATCAGTGTGTCACGCGGGGCCGCGTCGGAGGCGGTGCCGGACGAACAGGCGGCAAGTGGGGCAGTGAGTGCGAGGATCGCGGCTCCTGCGAACCAGGCAGAGAACGACTTCTTGAGTTTCCGAGGGGGTATCACGATGAGTTATCCTATATTATTAGACGCAGTCTAATAAATTCGATCGGTCTGGGAGTCAGTCATGCCCTCGAATGTCGGCCGACCACGACGCGCCTCGGCGGAGCTGCTGCAAGAGGCGGCGTTCGAACTGTTCCAGTTACGCGGCTACCGCCAGACAAGCGTCGAACTCATCGCGAAGACGGCGGGGTTCTCACGAGCAACGTTCTTCAACTTCTTCTCGTCGAAGGCCGAGCTGTTCTGGGTTGAGACCGATAAACTGATCCACTCGCTCGGCAATCACCTGGCCCTGTGCGCGGGTCGCGACCCGGTGCCGACCCTACGAGCCGCGCTGCTCGAGTTCGCGGAAGGGTTGACGAGCGCTGCCGTGCCGTGGGCGCTGCAGAACTACCGCCTGCTCGAGGCCGCAGACGACCTCGTGGCGAGCGGTGCAGGCCGCGCGATTGGCCTCAACCGGCTGTTCCTGGGCTACTTGCGCAGGCGGGAGCAAGAGACCGGTTCCTCGGCTCAGGCAGAGGCAGCGACCGTTCTAGCGCTGCTGCTCATCGCGCTCATGGCCTGGGTCGACGCGGGGGTGGAGCGGGGGAGCCTCGCGGCGCACCTCGAGCCCCTATTTGCACGTGAATGAGCCTCTGTGCGCGTGAATGGGCGGCTGTGCTGCGTGAAGGGGCAGCCGCTGCGACCCCTAAGCTGGGAACCATGGCAATTCTCCCGATCGTGATCAGCGGTGAGCCGGTGCTCCACCGTCCCACCGCACCGGTAACCGAGTTCGACGCCGCGCTGCGGCAGCTGGTCGATGACATGTTCGAGACCTGCGAAGCGGCACCCGGAGTCGGGCTGGCAGCACCGCAGGTAGGCGTTGGTAAGCGCCTGTTCGTGTGGATCTATGCGGAGCAGGACGAAGCGCCCGAACGCGGGGTGGCGATCAACCCGGAGCTCTGGATTGCACCGATCGAGCCCGGCCTGCCGGGCGAGGAGGAGGTTGAGGGATGCCTCTCCTTCCCGGGTGAGCGGTTTGCTCTCAGGCGATCGGCGCGGGCGCTGCTGAGGGCGCAGAACATTGACGGCGAGTGGTTTGAGGTCGAGGCCAGCGGCTGGTTCGCGCGTATCATGCAGCACGAGTTCGATCACCTGAACGGCCTGCTCTACGTGGATCGGCTGGTACACCCGGAGAACCGCGGTGCCCAGAAGGCCGAACGTAAGAACGGTTGGGGCCGACCGGGGCTCAGCTGGACGCCAGGGATCGACCACCTGGAGGGCTGAACGCTACTGCGTCGCCAGTGAGCGCGAATCCTTGACGACCACCCAAGCGATCGCGCCCGAGGCGAGCAGCGCCGCGGTGAGGCCAAACGCCGGCCCGAACCCGGCAAGGTCGACCACCAGCCCCGCAAGGGACGGCCCAAGCACGCCGCCGAGGTCGCTGGCCATCGAATACGCCGCGACCACCTGCCCGCCCCTGCGCCTGGCGAGCACGTCCGCGAGCACCGCCTGCTGGCCGGGGTTCGCGAGCGCCGAGCCAGCCCCGGAGACGAGCAGGATCGCCGCCAGCACCCACAGGTTCGGAGCGAAGGCGATCGCGACGTAGCTGAGGGCGAGCACGCTCATGCCGATGACGAGCATGGGCTTGCGGCCGACGGTGTCGTTCCATCGCCCCGAGGGGAAGATGAGCATGGCGTTCCCGGCCGCGTAGGCGGCGAGCACCCACGCAGCAGCGGTGGCGTCACCATCGAAAGTGACCGCCACAAGCAGCGGAATCAACGAGACTCGCACCCCGAACGAGGCCCACCCGAACGAGAAGACGGAGAACAGGAGCGAACGAAACTGCGGCACGCGCACGGCCGCACGCAGGCTGAGCTCTGGTTCGGGGGACGGAAGGGCGGCGTGGCGTTCGGCGTCCAGGGAACCCGTCGAGCCAGACTCAGTCGCGCGAGGCCCCGTTGCGCGCAGCTCAGTCGCGGAAGACTCATTCGTGCGGGTTCGAGCGGCCCCGGAACGGTGCGCCTGCCTGCGGGACCTCGGCGACGCGGCCGCGTGCGATCCTCGGAGCGCAACCGCAACCACCGAAGCCGCGACGATAAGCGTGAAGAAGTAGAACACGAACGGCGCGCGCAGGCCGAACACGGCGACGAGACCACCCAGCACCGGGCCCAGGAGGCCGCCGAGCAGAAAACCGGCCGCATTGAGGCTGGCCACGCGCCCCCGCGCCTCGGGTGGTGCAACCTTCGCGAGCAGAGCGGTCGCCGCAATGCTGAACATCGCGGAACCGATGCCCCCGGCACCTCGAAGGAGCAGAAACTGGGGGTAGTTTGTCGCGAGCGCTGCGGCTCCGGTGGAGACCGCGACGATCAGAATGCCGGTGGTGTAGGTTGCGCGTTCGCCGAACCGAGAGATCACCCAGCCCGCAAGTGGAGCGGAGACCAGACGCATGAGCGCGAACGCGCTGACAATCGCCGACGCAGCGAAGTTCGAGACCCGGAATTCGAGGGCGAATTGTGGGATCGCGGGCGCGACGACACCGTAGCCGAGGGCGACCGCGAACCCGCCAGCGACGAGCGCCCAGACCTCGAAGGGCAGGCGGGTCCGGGCGGATATCGACACCTGACGAGTCTAGCGCCGGGGGAGGGGCGCGCACGATTGCCCTCGGCCCCTACGATCCCACTCCGCCCCTACAGTTCTGCGTTGCTAGATCATGCGGGCGGAGCGAGATCGTAGTGACTCGGTGCTCGAAGCGGGCGTCGAGCGCCGAGCGCCGAGCGCTGAGCATCGCGCGTGTCGCACACGGTGCCCCCGGTAGGATTCGAACCTACGACCGGCGGATTAGAAGGCCGCTGCTCTATCCCCTGAGCTACGGAGGCGCGGGTTCTAGCGTAGCGCAATGCGAAGGCCCCCACGCCGAATCCGGAGTGGGGGCCGAACGCCGGACGAGAAAGTCGCCCGCGGTTGTGTCCTAGAACGCGGGTGACACGTCGCCGCCGGGCCAGGTCTCCTCGATGTACGCCTTCGTCTCCGGCGAGGTGAGGAGCTCGTTCAGCTTCACGAAGCGCGGGTCGTTCTCTTCACCGGCGCGCACCGCGAGGAAGTTCGCGTAGATGTTGCCCTCGAGCGGCTCGACGATCAGCGCGTCCTCCAGGCTGTACCCGGCGTCGAGGAAGTAGTTGCCGTTCAG